>Ga0180217_1004193_pt1 | contig 11566 bp, 10 predicted proteins | sample eDN3rd37CBELigOP_FD_128521 | JGI IMG/M metagenome (GOLD analysis project Ga0180217, IMG submission 128521) | Enriched Organic Plus compost microbial communities from Emeryville, California, USA - eDNA 3rd pass 37_C BE-Lig OP (version 2) (version 2) ... | reverse complement strand
CGGCGCCGCGACTGGTGCTGGCCACCGGCAAGCACGCATTGCGAGGCCATCCGCGTGCCAGCGCGCCGGCGGGCTGGCTCGGCCTGAAGCTGCACCTCCGCGTGCCGGATGCAGGACCGGAGGTGGTGCTGCTGCCCTTCCCCGGCGGCTATGCCGGGCTGCTGCCGCTGCCCGGCGGCGGCGCCAATCTCTGCGCCGCGTTGCACGGCGCCGCGGAGTCCGCTGCGCGGGATGCGGCAGCATTGCTGGCGCGAGTCAGCGAGGGATCGGCCCTGGCGGCAAGGCTGCTGCGCGATGCCTGTCCGGCCTGGCGGCGGCCACTGGCCATCGGCGCCGTGCCCTACGGCTTCCGTCATCGGCCGACGGCAAGCCTGCCCGGCCTCTTCCGCATCGGCGATCAGGCGTCGGTCATTCCCTCCTTTGCGGGCGATGGCGTGGCGATGGCCCTGCTTTCCGGCCTGGCGGTGGCGGAGGCACTGGGCGCCGGCCAGGAGTCAGCCAGCTTCCACGCCGCTTGGCGCCGGTTCAGCGCCGGGCCGATGCGCTGGGCCGGAGCCGGTGCCTGGCTGCTGCGCCACGCGCCGGGCGGCTTCGTCGCTGCGGGCGCCATCCGCCCCGCAGCCCGACTGATAGCCCGGCGGACGCGCATGGTGCCGCCGGCAGCCACCACGGCCTAGCCTTCGTCCCTTGCAGACCGCCTCGTCGAAGGAAGGGTGCAGGATGGGGAGGTGCCGCCCCAGATGCGGCATCCGGCCGCGCCCACCCCCTCCTCGATCGCCCCGGCTGGTCGCGGAAGCGGCCCCGGCAGCCTGCGGCAGGCCTGTCCGGCCCGTGGCCCCAAGCCAGAGGGAAGCGTTCGGGCCGGCGTAGTCCACCCCCGGATCAGTCGATCCTGAGGTTCAGCCGCTCCGCCATCGCCTTCTCATAGGCAGCGCGACGGACAACGAAGGCGCGGTAGCCTTCCGTATCGTAGTACTCGAGGGGCATGTCGAACTGCGCGCGCACGGTGGCATTGGCGGGATCGAATAAACCCGCCTTGAAGGCATCGTGCAGGATCTTCACCACCCCCGGGTCCATGCCTTTCGGCCCCGACAGGCCGTAGGGCGAGGTGACCACCATGTCGTAACCCAGCTCCTTCAGCGTCGGCACTTCGGGAAAGCGGGGGGAGCGCTCCGCGGTCCAGACGCAGATGGGGCGCAGCTTGCCGGCATCCACCAGCGGCGCCCAGGCCGAGCTGTCGGCGACGCTCATCACCTCGCCCGAGGCGACCGCCACCGCCGCCTCGTTCGAGGCGCGGTAGGGCACGTGCACCAGTTCGATCTTCTCGCGCGCGGCAAGCTCCTCCATCGCCAGGTGGTTGGTCGTGGCGATGCCGCTGGTGGTGTAGGTCAGCCCTCCGGGGTTGGCGCGGGCATAGGCCAGGTAGTCCGCCCAATTCTTGATGGGACCGTCCGCATGCACGCAGATGCCGAACATCCAGCCGCACAGGCCGATGATGTGGGTGAAGTCCTCCACCGGATCCCAGGGCGGGTTCCGCACGAGAAAGGGCCGGCGGATGACGGAGAGGTGCATCTGGCTGACGGTGTAGCCGTCCGGCCGTGCCTGGGTCTTGAGATGCATCGCCCCCATGGTGCCGGAGGCGCCGGCGCGGTTTTCCACCACGATGGGCTGGCCAAGCTGGCGGGAGGCGATCTCCGCCATGGAGCGGAGCTGCGCATCGGCCGAGCCGCCGGGCGGCCAGGGGACGATCAGCCGGACCGGCCGGTCCGGGAACCGGCCCTGGGCACGGCCGATGGCGGGGGCTGCGAGGGCAGCGGCGGCAATTCCGATGGCATGGCGACGTCCCGGCATGGGGTGCATTCTGGATTCCTCCCCTTGTCGCGGGCAGTGTGGCGCCGAACGCGGATGGGGTGAAGGCCGGCGTCCTCGCCGCGGATCTCCAGGTGTGACCGACCATCGCGGCCGGCGGCATCGTGATGGCAATCCCGGTTCCGCCGACATGCGGTCGTGAGCGGACCAGCGATTGGCGCCCATCCATGCCGGCATCGCGGCACCGGCATCGCTGGCAAGGCTGGGGCGAAGCCTCCGATCGGTGGGGAATACGGCACAATGGCCGCTCCACCGGCGAGAACCTTGGTTTCCAGGTCGGCTTCCAACCGGTCGCCGTGCCGGCGCTGCCACGGGCGAATCGGACAGATGCGTGCCCCGGCCGGCGCATTGCCCTCGTCGCCGACGCGCTTGCCACTGTCGTCGCGCCATTCCTCCGCGATAGCCTTGCAGAGGACGCGGTTCAGCGCGGCGCCTCGGCGAAGGGCGAGATCGCCGTATGGCCCGAGACGCGGCGAGAGCACCATCTCAGGTGTGAGGCAATGGTCACGCAGACCTGACCAGTCAGGCCGCGGACTTGCCTGCCGAGGCCGTCCGGGCCACTTTCCGGCCGCCCCGACGAGCCGCAGGACGATCTTCCATGCCTGAAAGCTTCGATGTCATCGTGATCGGCGCCGGCCCCGGCGGCTATGTCTGTGCCATCCGCGCCGCGCAGCTCGGCATGAAGGTCGCCTGCGTGGAGAAGCGCGCGACGCTCGGCGGCACCTGCCTCAATGTCGGTTGCATCCCGTCCAAGGCGCTGCTGCAGTCCTCCGAGCATTTCGAGGAGGCGAAGCACAAGCTGGCCGATCACGGCGTGACGCTGGGCGGCTCCGTGACACTCGATCTCGGCCGCATGCTGGCGCGCAAGGACGAGGTGGTGACCGCCAACGTCAAGGGCGTGGAGTTCCTGTTCCGCAAGAACAAGGTGACCTGGCTCAAGGGCGAGGGACGCATCCTCGCAGCCCCGGGTGAGGGATCGCCTGGCAGGATCACGGTGAACGGCGAGGAATACGAGGCGAAGCATATCGTCGTCGCCTCCGGCAGCGAGAGCATTCCTCTGCCCGGCGTGGAGGTGGACGAGAAGCGCATCGTCACCTCGACCGGCGGGCTGGAGCTCGACGCCGTGCCGGGCCATCTGGTCGTCATCGGCGGCGGCTATATCGGGCTTGAGCTCGGCAGCGTGTGGCGACGCCTCGGCGCCGAGGTGACCGTGGTGGAGTTCCTCGACCGCATCGTGCCTGGCATGGATGGCGAGGTCGGCAAGACCTTCGAGCGCATTCTGGCCAGGCAGGGCTTCAAGTTCCGGCTGAAGACCAAGGTGACCGGCGCACGTTCGGGCAATGACGGCGTGACGCTGACCCTGGAGCCCGCGCAGGGCGGGCCGGCCGAAGAGCTCCGGGCCGATGTGGTGCTGGTGGCGATCGGCCGCCGGGCCTACACGGCGGGCCTCGGCCTCGATGCCGTCGGCGTCGCGCTGGACGAGCGCGGGCGCGTGGAGGTGGACGGCCACTTCGCCACCAGCGTCCCGGGCATCTGGGCCATCGGCGATGCCATCACCGGGCCAATGCTGGCGCACAAGGCCGAGGAGGAAGGCGTGGCGGTCGCCGAGCGCATCGCCGGCCAAGCCGGGCACGTGAATTACGAGGCGATCCCGGGCGTGGTCTACACTTGGCCGGAAGTCGCCTCGGTCGGCCGGACCGAGGAGCAGCTGAAGGCGGATGGCGTCGCCTACAAGGCGGGCAAGTTTCCTTTCACGGCCAATGGCCGCGCGCGTGCCATGGGCGACACAGACGGCTTCGTGAAGATCCTGGCCGATGCGCAGACAGACCGCATCCTGGGCGCCCATATCATCGGGCCGGATGCCGGAACGCTGATCGCGGAGCTGGCACTGGCCATCGAGTTCGGCGCCAGCGCCGAGGACGTGGCGCGCACCTCGCATGCCCATCCCAGCCTGAACGAGGCGGTGAAGGAGGCTGCGCTCGCCGTGGACGGGCGGGCGTTGCATATTTGAGCCCACCGGGCACGAAGCCGCCGTATCAGGCCTCCGTGCCCGGCGTTCCCCTCCCCGCCCCTCCGCCGCACGGGCACGCCGCGAAGCCTCGCGGTGCGGGTGCTAGAGGCGGGTGGAGCAGCGCCGAGAGGGCCTGGCGGTGATCAAGTATATCGGCTCGAAGCGCGCGCTGCTGACGCACATCCTGCGCGCGGTCGGCGACACCGTGGCGCCCGGAGCGGTCGTGCTCGACCTCTTCTCCGGCACCGCACGCGTCGGCCACGCGCTGAAGGCCGCAGGCTGGCGCGTGGTGGCGAATGACCACAACGCCTATGCCCACATCCTCGCCACCTGCTACGTCCAGGCCGATGCGGAGCGCTGGGCGGAGACTGCGCGCCGCGCCCTCGCCGACCTCGCCCGCCTGCCTGGCCGCGCCGGCTGGTTCACCGCAACCTATGCCGAGCGCGCACGCTACCTGCACCCGTGCAATGCCGAGCGGATCGAGGCCATGCGCGAAGCCATTGCCGCCATGGGAGCCGAGCCGGAGCTGGAAGCGATCCTGCTCACATCGCTGCTCGAGGCCGCCGACCGCGTGGATTCCACCGCCGGGCTGCAGATGGCCTACATGAAGCGCTGGGCGCCCCGCGCGCTGAACCCGATCGAGCTCCGCCTGCCTTCCCTGCTGCCCCGCCCCGCCGCCGGCGCCTGCCGCGCCATGGCGGAGGAGGCCGAGGCCGCCGCCGCCGCGGTGGAATGCGACGCCGCCTATCTGGATCCGCCCTACAACCAGCATTCCTATCTCGGGAACTACCATGTCTGGGAGACGCTGGTGCGCTGGGATCAGCCGGAGGTCTACGGCGTGGCTTGCAAGCGCGTGGATTGCCGCACGCGACGTTCGGACTTCAACAGCCGCCGCCGCATCGGGTCAGCGCTGACGCGTACCGTTGCGGCGCTGCGTTGCCCGACCCTGATCGTTTCCTTCAGCGACGAAGGCTACCTCACGCGTGAGGCGCTGCTGGACATCCTCTCCACCCGCCGCCATCTGCGTGTGATCGAGATCCCCTATGAGCGATATGTCGGCGCCAAGATCGGGATCCATAACCTGAAGGGCGAGAAGGTAGGCACGGTGGGACGGCTGACGAATACGGAGTTCCTGTTCATCGCCAGCGACCGGGCGCTGGCGCTGCCGGACGTCGCGGCGGCCTGATGCCCTGTCGCCCTTCCTGGCGACGCAAGGCGGCCGGCTTCCTGCTGCTGCTCCTCGGCGTCCTCGGCCTGGTGTTGCCGATCCTGCAGGGTGGCCTCTTCCTTGCGCTCGGCCTCTTCGTGCTGCGCGACCAGTATGCCTGGGCGCATCGCGGCATGGGCTGGGCGCGCCGCCGCTGGCCCACCGCCACTGGCAAGGTGGAAGCGCTGGAGGCGCGGCTGATTGCCTGGTTCCAGCGCCAGGGCCGCCGTCTGCGGCGGCTGCTGCCCATCGGGTGAGCCGCCTGGGCTGTCCGCAGGGGACACCCCCCGCCAACGTCCTGCCGGCAACACAAACCCCCTCTCTCCTTTGCCGTTCCTTCGGCATCGGGCCGCTCCTCCGGCGGCCTGCAGGAGGAGCAGCGCAGCACATGAAGACATCCGCCCTTCTCGCCACCATGGCCGCGCTCGCCGCCGCGCCGGTTCTTGCCCAGGCCCAACAGCCGAATGCCGGCCAGGCCTCGCCGCAGCCCCAGATGACCGCACCTCCCGGCACTGTCGGTGCCGGCGGCACCGGCAGCGCGACAGGCGGCAGCACAACGGGCAATGCCATGTCCTCGTCCCGCGCCGAGGCGCTCTCCACCCAGGAGTTCATGCGCATGGCGGCAATGAGCGACCGGTTCGAGATCGACTCCAGCCACATCGCCATGGAACGGTCGCAGAACCAGGAGGTGAAGCAGTTCGCCCAGCGCATGGTCCAGGCGCATGAGCGGACGACGCAGCAGCTGCAGCAACTGATGCAGCAGATGCAGGGCGGCACCGGCACGCAGACCTCCGGCATCGGCACGGACGACACCGCCACGACGCGCGCGGGCTCCAGCACCGGCACCGTCGGCAGCAGCTCCGGCGGCAGCGGCGCTGCCTCCGGCAGCACGACCACCGCCCAAGGCGGCATGCCGCCGCAGGGCATGGACCAACAGCACGCGCAGATGTTGCAGCATCTGCGGGACGCCCAGGGGGCCGAGTTCGACCGTCTCTACATGCAGCAGCAGGTCCAGGCGCACCAGAAGGCGGTGGACATGTTCGGCAATTACGTCCGGCAGGGCAACAATGCCCAGCTGAAGCAGTGGGCGACACGCACCCTGCCGACCCTGCAGGACCACCTGCAGCAGGCTCAGCAGCTACAGGAAGCACTCAGGAGCTGAAGCCCGGCACCGACGGAGCGGGCGGGGCGCGACAGCCGCCCCGCCCCTCCAGCTGACCCCGCCCGCACATCAGGGCCGGCATCGCGCTCCTGTAGGCCGATGGCGGATCCGGGTGCGCAGGCAGCGGCGAGGGCCAATGCGCACGGCGTAGCACCGCTGCCGGTCCTGGAGCGGATCCTCGCCCGGCTGCCAGCGACTCCCCTGCCTGCCGTCGTCGCGCCGGTGATCCCTGCCGATCCCGGCGGCGATCCCGGCGGGGCTCGCGCCGCGAGGCTTGGCACCGCTCCGGGCGCCGCGGGCAGGCGCTATCCGGCCGTGCCCGAGGCCTCGGCGACCGGCCGCTTCCATGGCCGCCAGGGCCCGAGATCGAGCGAGACGGCGAGACCCGGCCAGGGGCGCAGCGCCAGGCGCCGGCCCTGGTGGCGCATCAGGTCGACCGGCCGCCCGAACAGCGAGTAGCGGAGCCGCAATGGCTTCCCACTGCCATGCCGCTCCACCTCCACCACCCAGTGCAGCCACAGGCGGAACCGCCGCAGCTCCCAGGCGCCCGCGCGCATTCCGGCCAGACGCACCGCTCCGGGCGCCAGCGGCGGCAGCAGCCGCCACAGGGCCAGCGCATCCTCTTCCAGGAAGCGGTCGTCGGTATCGGCGGCAATCCGGTTGAGAAGCGCCGAGATGTTCATGCGCGCGCTCGGGGCGAGTGTCCTAGGCCGTGTCATGATCACGGCCACGTTACCACAACCAGGACCGCTGCGCATCACCCCGCCCGGTTCGGGCGGAGAAGACCGAGGTCCCGCACCGTGGACGGCAGACCCCACGGCACCGGAGCCGCGAACCACCCGGGCTCAGCCCCGCATGTAGCGACGTTCGGGCCGGTAGCGAAGCCAATGGCGCAGATGGCAGATCAGTCGGCGCAGCATGACAGGATCGCAGCTCTATCGTTCCGTAAACACGCGGACCCGGCTCGCTGGTTCCCGGCCCGCTGATACCGGCATTGGACCGCGTGGTTATGGCCCGGCTAGGGCGGTGTTTGCCCCGCCTTCACCACGATTCCCACCGAGGTCACGGGGTAGCCGTCCAGCGCCAACCGGAGATGCGGCGCATCGAGTGCGTCGAAGGGCGAGGCCTCGTGCGGGAAGGGCGGCAGGTCCACGAAGCGGTCCAGCACACCTGCCGCCGGCGGATTGTCGAGCGGCAGCATCTCATGGCCCGCCGCCGCAAGCCGCGCGGCCAGCCGGTCCAGGTGCCGCCGCTGGTAGAGCACGGTCGGCCCGGTCTCCAGCGTGCCGCCGGCGGCGTCCAGGTTGTACTCGGTGGTGTGCACGGCGATGCCACCGGGCTTCAGGCAGCGCATCGCAGACAGCACGAAGGCCTCGCCGCGCTCCAGCGAGCCGAGATGCTCGAGCGAGCAGACCGACCAGAGGAAGTCGAACGCGCCCTGCTGCAGATCCTCGGGGATCGCCGCCATGTCCACGGCGCGGTAGCGCACCAGCCGCGCGAACCCGTCCCGGTCCACCAGATGCGGCTGAAACAGCGGGTCCGGCGCATCCGCGTGCTGGCCACTGTCGATCCACTCCCGCGCGCGGGCATCGGCCGGGTCGAGGTCGGTGGCGACCACCTCGATGCCGAGGCCGGCGAAGAAGGCGGGCAGCCACTCGCGACCGACGGCGAAGCCCAGGCCCCGCTTGCCGGAGGCAAGCATCTCCGCCTCCCAGAGGGCCTGCAGGACGAAGCAGTCCTCCCACACCTTGCGATGGTACATCGGTGCCATGCGCAGGCGCCCGCACCAGTGGCGCAGCCAGGGATGCTCGATATCGGCCTGGCGGCAGAGGCGGCTCGTCACGCCGATGCGGCGCGGGCGGGGCGGCAGCACCGCCTTGTCGCCGGCCACGCCTTCAGCGTAACGCTGGCGTGCGATCTCGCTCGCCAGCACCTTCACGTTCCAGCGCAGCAGCTGTGCCTCGCGCGCCTCGCGTGCCTCGCGCGGGCCGCGCGACCGCGGCAGAAGGCGCCCCAGCCAGCTGCTCACGCCGAGCCGGCCCCACGCGCGCGGAATGCAGCCGCGCCAGGCGTCCTCAACTGTCCAGCCTGATGCCGAGGTCGCGGATCAGCGGCCGCCAGGTCGCGTTCTCGTGCGCGACGAAGGCCTGGAACGCCGCCGGGCTGAGCGGAGCGTTCTCGATGCCGAGATCGCGGAAGCGCGCCTGCACATCACCGGCGGCGACACCATCCAGCAGCGCCTCGTGCAACCGCGCCACCACCGGTACGGGGGTCGCCTTCGGCACGCTGACTCCCTGCCAGCCATAGGCGACGGCGTCGGCGAACCCGAGCTCGCGCAAGGTCGGCACCTCTGGTGCGCGCGGGCTGCGCGCTTCGCTCATCACGCAGAGCGCGCGCACCTTGCCCTCGCGGATGAAGGGCATGCCGGTGGAGCAGTCGATGCAGACCACCTCCAGGGCACCGCCCAGCAGGTCCTGCATCGCCGCCGGCCCGCCGCGATAGGGCACATGCACCGCTTCAAGGCCAGTGCGCCGCTTCACCATTTCCATCGCCAGATGGTGCGGCGAGGCGACGGCAGGCGAGCCGTAATTCGGTGCCTGCCGCTTCGAGCGCGCGACGAGGTCGGCGAAGTCCCTCACCGGGCTGTCCGGCCGCACCACAATGAACAGAGGGAACCGGCCGATGAAACCGATGCCGGTGAAGTCGCTGTCCGGGTCGTAGGGCAGCCGGGCATAGAGTGCAGGATTGTAGACCAGGATGCCGTTGTCCACGGTGATCATGGTGTAGCCATCGGCCGGGGCGCGGGCGACCGCCTCGCTCGCCACCACGGCACCGCCGCCGGGGCGGTTCTCGATCACCACCGGCTGGCCGAGTCGGGTGGACATGTGGCCACCGATCAGCCGGGCAAAAGCATCGGAGGCACCGCCTGGCGGGTAGCCTACGACCCAACGGAGCGGCCGGTCCGGGAAGCGCCCCTGCTGCGCGTGGAGAGGCCCGGCGAATCCCGCCGACATCCCTGCCACCATCCCGATCAGCCCACGCCGTCCCAGCATCGCCCCAAAGGTCCCGGTTGCCATTGTGGCACGCATCATAGGGATTGCGCACGCGGCGTCACGGGGCGCGGCCTCGGTCTCCGCCGGGAAGGCGCTGCCCTCCTCGCCCCCCGGCGAGGGTGAACGGTCTCTGGTCCCCGTCCTCCGCAGCCTCGTGCCGGGGCGGCCTTCCGCGACCGTATTGTCCCGCCGCCGGCACTCCCCATGCCGCGCAGGTCGGGACAACGCGGCGGGGCTGGCTCGGCGCGGCCCGGACGGGATGGCCGCCGGGATCCTAGCCGCATCCGATGCCTTTGCGCGGGCCGCGATCTTCCCGCTGCGGCCTGGCTGTGGGGGCGGGACGATCATCATGTCCTCCCCACGACGACCGCTGTCGCCCTTTCCGGTCGGGAGCAGACCAGCACAGCGGAGGACCGTGTGCCGAGGCAGCATGCATCCCAGCGGCCGGTGCGGTAACCCCCAATGGAGCGGCGCAATCCTTCTCACGCCGTCACGCACCTGCGCCTCCGTCCTCTTCAGGCAGTACCGGCAGTCGTTCCTGTATCCTCAGTGGAAGCGAAATCTGTTCAGATGATCCACCTCGATTCTCGGCGCCGACGAGGCGATGCGGCGCCATGCCACCGGGACGCAGGAACGGGATTCGGGAGCGTGCTCAGGCATCGCCAGTCAGCTTTGGAGGCCATGCATGATTTCTCCTGATTGGTGCCGCATGATGGCGGCCTACAACAGCGAGATGAACCGCCGGATCTACGCCGCGGCCGGGGAGCTTCCGGATGCGGCACGCAAGCAGGACCGTGGCGCCTTCTTCGGCTCGCTTCATGCCACGCTGAACCACCTGCTCTGGGGCGACCGCATGTGGATGAGCCGCCTCGCAGGCTGGGAAAAGCCCGCCGGCGGCATTTCCGGCAGCACGGCGCTCTACGACGACTTCGCGGAGCTGCGGGCCGCGCGCATGCAAGCGGATGCAGCCATCGAGGCCTGGGCCTCCGGCGTCACTGCCGAATGGCTGGCTGGCGATCTCTCCTGGTACAGCGGCGCCACGCAGCGCGATCTGGTGATGCCGCGCTGGATCACCGTGGTGCACTTCTGCAACCACCAGACCCATCACCGTGGGCAGGCGCATTGCATGCTCACGCAGCATGGCGTGAAGACCGGTGACACGGACCTGCTTTTCATCCTGGACCTGGAGGCACTCGGCCTGCGGTAGCGCTCGTGCCAGGGCGATGTTGTTCCTGCACATCGCCCGACCCTGCATCCCCGTCCCGCTCCAAGAATGGAGCATCCGGTGGCTTCATGATCAGGGGCGCAGAATCACGCTGTCCCCTCCGGCTGGGTCATCCTTCAGCCTGGATGGCAGCGCCGCCGTCGTCAGCTGGCGACTACCGCTCAATGAGCAACCTGGACCTGCTTTCGTGGACGTCGCCATAGCGGCGACTGCGCGCGTGCCGCACCGCCGCATTCGGATGTGCGGTCAGGACTGCCACCACCGCTTGCATGCCTCCATCGAAGCATCGACGCGACTGACGCCGATGTCGCGCAACATGCGCGCATCCATCTCCGCCAGGTGACGGCGCCCGATCGCACGCCGTCGGCACAGCGCCACCCACGCGAAAGCCCGATGCAACATCTCGCCACAGCATCGCGCGGCATGGACGATACGGTCCGTGACCGTCTTCCGCTCTCTCGCGGAGGAGGCGTTGGTCGGACGGTAGGACAGGTCGATCATGGCACACCCGATCTCGCCAGGGTCCACATCCTGTGGTCTCGAGAGTGCCCAGTCCCGGCACGGTATCAGGTGCCGCGTGCTGACTGTGCTGGCCGTCGGCCATAACAGTGCGGTGCCTGCCTGCCTCACCGCCCCCTTGTGCGGGCGGGCAAGAGCGCCGACGCTTGGTGGCGTTCCCGGATCGGAGGGCGCAATGTCCACCCAGCGGGCCCTGACGCGACCCGAGGCTCGGCCGGTGGGGCAGACGGCGAAGGATGACCGCGGGCGGCCCGGCCCTGCCGGATTGCCCTCGCTTCGCGATTGGGGGTTTTCCGTCGAGCGCTGCGGTGCGGCGTCGATCGTGGACCAGATCGTAACGCGGCTGACAGCCGCCATCCAGGACGGGGCGCTCGCACCGGGCGTGCGGCTGCCTTCGATCCGCTCACTCGCGCGTCGCCTTGGCGTCAGTACACATTCCGTGGTCGAGGCGTATGATCGGCTCGCGGCGAACGGCCTGGTCCTGGCGCGTGCCGGCACCGGCGTCTTCGTCACCTCCCGG
>Ga0180217_1004192_pt1 | contig 11566 bp, 12 predicted proteins | sample eDN3rd37CBELigOP_FD_128521 | JGI IMG/M metagenome (GOLD analysis project Ga0180217, IMG submission 128521) | Enriched Organic Plus compost microbial communities from Emeryville, California, USA - eDNA 3rd pass 37_C BE-Lig OP (version 2) (version 2) ... | reverse complement strand
GCCTCCTGGACCGGCTTGCGAGACCTGCCCAGGACCGTTCCCCGCCCCGCCATCTTGCGACGCCTCGCGAGCGCGCCCCTCGTCGGGCCGGGATGCATGCAACATAGTTCAGATGAGCATCCGCGTCAAGAACAAACGAGGAACATTGTCCACAGGCTGGGCGTGGAGGCCTCATCCAGCCCTCATCCTGAGAGGCTGTCTCACGGTGTCCCTCTCCCGTCATGGCCGGGCCTGTCCCGGCCATCCCGATCGGACAAGTGCCGCGCTCTTCTGATCGAGATCACCGGCCCAAGGCCGGTGATGACGTGGAAGAGGCGGCGACGAACGGCCGGACGAGCGCCGCGCCTCACATGATCGGGATCGCCGGCCCAAGGCCGGTGATGACGTGGAGGGTGTCATCCCGGACGGCGCATCGCGCCGATCCGGGATCGTTCTCAGGACAGGGCGCCCTTTCCCTCCCCACGGATCTCGGGCGTTCCCGCGCATCTCTTGCCATCGGGCGCCAAATCAACTATAGCCCCCGCTTCGCGTTCGCTCCGGCCGGGGGCTGAACGGACGGTGCGGTTTGCCGCATAGGGGCTTTTCAGGCTTCGTCGTCCCGTGTCTCCGCCTTCGACAACCGCTCGGGCCTTGCAGGCTCGAAGGGCTTGGCGCCGATCGGACGCGCGAAACCGGCCTGATCGCTTTGACATCAATGCATTAGGCCAGACACTCAAACCTGAGAAAGGCCCACTATGCCTCTCTACGAGCATATCTTCCTGGCGCGCCAGGACGTGACGCCCCAGCAGGTCGAAGCAATGATCGACCAGTACAAGGGCGTTATCGAGCAGAACGGCGGCAAGGTCGAGAAGACCGAGATGTGGGGCGTGAAGTCCCTCGCCTACCGCATCAAGAAGAACCGCAAGGCGCATTTCACGCTCTTCAACCTCGACGCTCCCGCGAACGCGGTGGTCGAGATGGAGCGCCAGATGCGCATCAACGAAGACATCCTTCGCTTCATGACCATCAAGGTCGAAGAGCTCGAGACCGAGCCGTCCGTGATGATGCAGAAGCGCGATCGCGACGAGCGCAAGGACCGCGAGCGTCGTGAGCGCGACGAAAGCAGCGAGAGCGAAGGCGAGGAGGCTTAATCATGGCATTTGGTGCTGGTGGCGCCGGCGGTGGCCGTCGTCCTTTCTTCCGTCGTCGCAAGACCTGCCCGTTCTCGGGCCCGAACGCGCCGAAGATCGACTACAAGGACACGAAGCTCCTGTCCCGCTACATCTCGGAGCGCGGCAAGATCGTTCCTTCGCGCATCACGGCCGTGTCGGCCAAGAAGCAGCGTGAGCTCGCCCAGGCGATCAAGCGCGCCCGCTTCCTGGGCCTGCTGCCCTACGTGATCCGCTAATCACTCCGAGCGGGCCGCTCCAGGCGGCCCGCTTCTTCACTTTCGCCCAGCGGTGAAAACCCGCCGGGTCAGTTGGGGCCAGTGCCCCTAACCCTGCCGAGAGCAGCGGGACAGCGAGAGCCATGAATTTTATCGCAACAGGCATCGGCGCGGGCCTCGTATCGGCCCTCCTGACAGTCGTGGTCGTCAAGGAGACCATGCTGGCTGCCGTCCTGGCGATGCTCGCTCCCCTTCCCATCCTGATCGTCGCGCTCGGCTGGAACCATCGCTCGGGCCTCGTCGCCACTCTGGCGGGCGGCCTGGCGATCGCGATTTTCACCGCATCCCCGACCAGCGCCCTCGGCTTCATGGCCATCACCGGCCTTCCCGCCTGGTGGCTCGCCTATCTCGCCCTTCTCGGCCGCCCTGCCCCCGACGGCTCCACGGAATGGTACCCGACCGGGCGCCTCCTCGCCTGGGTCGCAGCAACGGCCGCGCTCACCATCGTCGCGACCGGGATCATCTCCTCGGGCGGCGACTACAGCGCCTTCGAGGCCCGGGCGCGCCAGGTGTCCGAGGCCTTCGTGTCCATGGTCTTCGAAGCGCCCGAAGAAGGTGCCGAGGACAGTCGCGCCGCCCTGACCGACACGCTGACGACCATGACGCCGGCCCTCTCGGCCTTCGGCTTCACCTTCTTCCTGGGGCTCTATCTCTGGCTCGCGGCGAAGGTGGTCTCCGCTTCCGGACGGCTGCCGCGCCCGTGGTCGCCGATGCCCGAGCTGGCGATGACCCGCTCCGTGCTCCTCGCGCCGCTTGCCGCTTTCGTCATGACCCTGTTCGAAGGCTTCGTCGGCGCATTCGGCTATGCGCTTCTCGGCGCCTTCCTCATGGCCTTCACGCTCCAGGGGCTGGCCGCCATTCACGAGCGCACCCAGGGCAAGCCGGGACGCGGCTTCATCCTGGCGGGCCTCTATGCGCTGCTGTTCCTGACGCAGGGAGTCATGATCGCGGCCCTGTCCCTCCTGGGACTGGCCGATACCGCATTCGGCCTGCGCCGCCGCTTCGGCGGCAACCGGCCGACCCCACCGCCAACCCTTTCAACCTGATCACGAACCTTAAAGGAGAAAACCGATGGAAGTGATCCTTCTCGAGCGCGTCGCAAAGCTCGGCCAGATGGGCGAAACCGTGAAGGTTCGCTCGGGCTATGCCCGCAACTTCCTCCTGCCGCGCGGCAAGGCTCTGCGCGCCACCGAGGCCAACAAGAAGCACTTCGAGCAGCAGCGCGCCCAGCTCGAGGCCCGCAACCTCGAGCGCCGCAAGGAAGCCGAGGCTGTTGCCGAGAAGCTGAACGGCCAGACCTTCGTGCTCCTGCGCCAGTCCGGCGAGACGGGCGTGCTCTACGGCTCGGTCTCGACCCGCGACCTCGCCGAGGCGATGACCCAGGCCGGCTTCACGGTCGACCGCAACCAGATCGTCCTCAACGCCCCGATCAAGACCCTCGGCCTGCATGCCGTGCCGGTCACCCTCCACCCGGAGGTCGAGGTGACGGTGACGGCGAACGTCGCCCGCAGCCCTGAGGAAGCCGAGCGCCAGGCTCGCGGCGAGGCGGTCACCGCCCGCGAAGAGACCAGCCTCGACGACCTCGGCCTCGAGGTCGGCGCCGCCCTCGCCGATGCCGGCGACGTGGAGCTCTAAGACTTGATGGGAACCTGAGCCTTGCTCTAGTTCCCGCTTTGTTCCAAAATGGGCGCTCTCCATCGATTCGATGGGGAGCGCCTTTTTGTTGGGCTTCGATGCTTTCCCGGAGTCAAGCCGAGACGCCGACGGAAAGATGCGCTTGTGAGAATCGAGGAGAGCGAGGACAGGCGGGCCAAGGTCCGGGGCCCGTGTCCGGCCGGCAACCATTCGGACACCAATGGGGTCTAAGACGGTCCTGACCCTTCCCTCGTTTCGGAGCGCCAGATGGCCACCGCCAATGCCCTGATCGCCCGCCTGGAAACCGCCGAGCCGCAGTTCCGCACGCCTCCCAGCAACATCGAGGCCGAACAGGCCCTGCTGGGCGCGATCCTGGTCAACAACGACGCCTATTACCGCGTCTCCGACTTCCTCGAGCCCGAGCATTTCGCGGAGGATCTGCACCGCCGGATCTTCGAGGTCATGACGGGCCTCATCAAGGCGGGCAAGGTCGCCACGCCGATCACGCTGAAGACGTTCCTGGGCGATCAGGATCTCGGCGGCGTCACCGTCTCGCAATATCTCGCCCGCCTCGCGGCGGAGGCGACCACGGTCATCAACGCCGAGGATTACGGCCGCACGGTCTACGATCTCGCGATCCGTCGCAGCCTCATCAATATCGGCGAAGACATCGTGAACAAGGCCTTCGACGCCCCCGTCGACAGCTCGCCGCGCGACCAGATCGAGGAGGCGGAGCGCCGCCTCTACGCCATCGCGGAAACCGGCCGCACCGACGGCGGCTTTCAACGCTTTTCCGATGCGCTCACCGCCGCCATCGACATGGCCGCCGCCGCCTACAAGCGCGAAGGCGCGCTCTCGGGCATCTCGACGGGCCTCATCGACCTGGACAAGTCCCTCGGCGGCCTTCAGCCCTCCGACCTGATCATCCTGGCGGGCCGTCCGGCGATGGGTAAGACCTCGCTGGTCACGAACATCGCGTTCAACATCGCCAAGGCCTACAAGGCCGAGAAGCAGCAGGACGGCTCCCTGAAAACCGTCAATGGCGGCATCGTCGGCTTCTTCTCTCTCGAAATGTCGGCGGAGCAGCTCGCGACCCGTATCATCGCGGAGCAGTCGGGCGTTCCGTCCTACAAGATCCGCCGCGGCGATATGCGCGAGGACGATTTCTACAAGATCACCGAAGCCGCCCGTGAAATGCAGTCGATTCCCTTCTATATCGACCAGACCGGCGGCATCTCGATCGCGCAGCTCACCGCCCGCGCGCGGCGCCTGAAGCGCCAGCGCGGCCTCGACGTTCTCATCGTCGACTATCTCCAGCTGCTCTCGGGCTCGTCGAAGAAGGGCGAGAACCGCGTGCAGGAGCTGACCGAAATCACGACGGGCCTCAAGGCCCTTGCGAAGGAACTGCAGGTTCCGCTGATCGCCCTGTCCCAGCTGTCCCGTCAGGTGGAAGCGCGCGACGACAAGCGGCCGCAGCTCGCGGATCTTCGTGAATCGGGCTCGATCGAGCAGGACGCCGACGTGGTGATGTTCGTTTACCGCGAAGAGTATTATCTGAAGAACAAGGAGCCGAAACCCGGCACCGAGGAATACTTCAAGTGGCAGGCGGAGATGGACCAGGTCCACGGCAAGGCGGAAGTCATCATCGGCAAGCAGCGTCACGGTCCCACCGGCACCGTACAGCTCGCCTTCCAGGCCGACATCACCCGCTTCACCAACCTCGCAGACGAAGACAAACTTCCTGATCGGATCGGCGATTGACCAAGACGACACAGACCAGCACCGCCGGCAGCATTCCCCCGGAGAGCGCCGGCGGCCTCCTTCACATCGACCTCGCGGCGCTCGCCGCCAACTGGCGCACGCTGCGCGACAACGCCGGCGGCGCGGAGGCCTCCGCCGTGGTCAAGGCGGATGCCTACGGCACCGGCATCGAGCAGGCCGTGCCCGCCCTGCACCAGGCCGGATGTCGCACGTTCTTCGTCGCCCACCTGAGCGAGGCGATCCGCGTGCGCAATGTCGCGCCGGATGCGACGATCTACGTGCTCAACGGCCTGTTTCCGGGCACCTCGCCCGCCTATGTGGAGCATGACCTGCGCCCGGTTCTCGGCTCCTTCGAGGAGATCCAGGAATGGGCTGGTTTCTGCCGCGCGCAGGGGCAAAAACACAAAGCCGCGATCCATGTCGATACCGGCATGAACCGCCTCGGTCTCACCGTTGCGCAGGGCCTCACCCTGAAGGACCGCGCCGAGCTGAAGGATTTCGAGACCGCGCTCCTCATGAGCCATTTCGTGAGCGCGGAGGAAAGCGACAATCCGCTCAACACCCGCCAGATCGACTCCTTCAAGGCGGTGCGCGAGACGCTTCCGGGCGTGCGGGCGTCGCTTGCCAATTCCTCCGGCATCTTTCTGAAGGAGAAGCCGCATTTCGATCTCGTGCGTCCGGGCTACGCCCTCTACGGCGGCAACCCGACGCCGGATCGCGACAATCCGATGAAGGCGGTCGCGAGCCTCGAGGCCCGCATCGTGCAGCTGCGCTGGGTCGATGAGGACGACACGGTCGGCTACAACGCGCGCTGGCTCGCGCTCGGCCGCCGTCGCATCGCGACGCTCTCCATCGGTTATGCGGACGGCTATCCGCGCTCCGCGAGCGCGCGCGGCAAGAGCGGCGAGGAACTGCTCGCGGGCCAGGCCCTCGTCGCGGGACGCCCCTGCCCGTTCGCCGGCAATGTCTCGATGGATCTCATCACCATCGACGTCACCGAGATCCCGGAGAACGCGATCCGGCGCGGCGATACCGTTACGATGATCGGCGGCGCGCTGACCATCGACGAGGTCGGCCGCCGCGCCGGCACCATCGGTTACGAGATCCTCACCAATTTGGGCCGCCGCTATGCCCGCAGCTACAGCCGGACGCAGAGCTGATGGCCAAACGTCACCCGTCCTTCGTGTGCCAGGAATGCGGCGCCGTCTACAACCGCTGGAAAGGCAAGTGCGAGGCCTGCGGCGGCTGGAACACCATCGTCGAGGAAACCGGCTCCGCGAGCCCGATGTCCGGCCCCGTCGCCACGCGCCCGTCCCGCGCGAAGGGCCGCATCTTCCCGCTCGAGGGCCTCTCCGGCGAAACGAAGGAAGCGCCGCGCACCCCCTCCGGCATCGCGGAGCTCGACCGCGTCACCGGCGGCGGGTTCGTGCATGGCTCGATCATCCTTCTCGGCGGCGATCCGGGCATCGGCAAGTCGACGCTGCTCATGCAGGCCTCCGCCGCCCTCGCCAATCGCGGCGAGCGCGTCGCCTATATCTCGGGCGAGGAGGCGGTGGCGCAGGTGCGCCTGCGCGCCGAGCGCCTGGGCCTCGGCCAGGCCCCCGTGGAGCTCGCATCCGAAACCAATGTGGAAGACATCATCGCGACCCTGAGCCAGGGCCGCCCGCCGGCGCTCGCCATCATCGACTCGATCCAGACCATGTGGACCGAGACGGTGGAATCGGCGCCCGGCACCGTCACCCAGGTGCGCGGCTCGGCCCAGGCGCTCATCCGCTTCGCGAAGACGACCGGTACGGCGGTCATTCTCGTCGGACACGTCACCAAGGACGGGCAGATCGCGGGGCCGCGCGTCGTCGAGCACATGGTCGATGCGGTCGTCTCCTTCGAGGGCGACACCGGCCATCATTTCCGCATCCTTCGCGCGGTGAAGAACCGCTTCGGCCCCACCGACGAGATCGGCGTGTTCGAGATGTCGGACCAGGGCCTGCGCGAAGTGCCGAACCCGTCGGAACTCTTTCTCGCCGGGCGCGACATGGCGACCCCCGGAACGGCGGTCTTCGCCGGCATGGAGGGCACGCGGCCGCTGCTGGTGGAGATCCAGGCCCTCGTCGCGCCCTCCTCCCTCGGCACGCCGCGCCGCGCCGTCGTGGGCTGGGATCAGAATCGCCTGTCCATGGTCCTTGCCGTGCTGGAGGCCCATGGCGGCCTGAAGCTCGGCATGCACGACGTCTATCTGAACGTCGCCGGCGGCCTGCGCATCACGGAACCGGCCGCCGATCTTGCCGCCGCCGCCGCTCTCGTCTCGTCGCTGTCCGGCAATCCGCTGCCGCCCGACACGGTCTATTTCGGAGAGATGGGCCTCTCAGGCGCGATCCGCCCGGTGGCCCAGGAGCAGGCGCGCCTGAAGGAAGCGGCGAAGCTCGGCTTTTCCAGCGCGGTTGCGCCCGCGCCCCGCGTGGAAAAAGGCAAGCCGGAACGCCTGCCCCTGGCGGCCTCCTCGATCGGCCACATCACGGATCTCGTGGCCGGCATTGCAGCGCGCCGTCGAAAGGCGTCCTGACGCAAGTTTGCTTTGGAAGCCGGGCAAGCGTCCGGTTGACCACTCAATGAAACTGTATATCGTTTTCTCCGGCACCAGCCGGCGCCGTCTGCGGACAGCCGACAGACGAGCCGCGAAACCGCAGGAGAACACATGCCGAAAGCGTTGATCAGCGAATCCGAAAAGCCCGACTCCTCTCAGGAGAGCCCCGATTTCGGGCGCGCCAAGAAAGGGCAGTTCGACCTGACGAAGAAAGGTCAGTTCGACCTGGACTATGCGAGCAGCGACTTCTCCCTGATGAAGAAGGGCCAGTTCGACATGGATTACGCGAACAGCGACTTCTCGCTGACGAAGAAGGGCAGCTTCGACATCACCGAACTGCACTTCCAGGCGAACGATTTGCTCTTCCTGTGAGAGATTTCGCCCAATATCGCTTCATCCCGGCGGCCCTGCCGGGATGTCGTCCCAGGGCCAGTCTTTGAAAGGAATCCTTGCGCCGCGAGCAGGGGTGACGAAACCTGTTCGGAAGGCTATACAGCCAGGCCGCAGCATGTGAATGCGGCCCCTGTCCCTGTTTCTGCGTAGGCTCGGCTCATGCCCTTTTCTGTTCTGGACCTGGTTGTCATCGGAATCGTCCTGATCTCGGCTCTTCTGGCAGCCGTGCGCGGCTTCACCCGTGAGGTGCTGGCCATCGTGGCCTGGATCGTGGCCGCCGCTGCGGCCTGGTATCTGCACCCGGCCGCCCTGCCGATCGCGCAGCAATATATCAGCAGCAACACGGTCGCGCTGGTCGCCTCGATCGGCGGCATCTTCGTCATCACCCTGATCATCGTCTCGATCATCACGGTCCAGATCTCGGACCTGATCCTCGATTCCCGCATCGGCGCCATCGACCGGACTCTCGGCCTCGTTTTCGGCGCGGCCCGCGGCTTCCTGATCTGCGTCATCGGCTGGGCCTTCCTGAGCTGGCTCATCCAAGGCAAGGAACCCGAATGGGCCGCGGCCTCCCGCACCCGCCCGGCGATGGAAAACGCCAAGGAGAGCCTCATCGCCATGCTGCCGGAGAACGCGGAGGCCCTGATCCAGAAGCTCCGCAAGCCGCAGGAGACCGGCCCCGTCGAGCCCGCGGAGCCCGATCCGCAGCGGGGCGGCGTCGCTCCTGCCCCGGGAGCCCCCGCAGCCCCGCAGGATCCCCAGCGCCGGGGCTGAGGGCGATCTGTTCACACCTGAAAGAGCGACAGGAAAACTCATTGGCGTTTGGCCTTCGGGCGTTTACATAAGGCCCGCGCCGGTGGGGCGCGACTCCCAAGGAAATCATGATGTCTTCCAGGTCTGAGACGTGGCAGGTCACCCCGAAGACGGTGGACCTCGACCTCGACGGCGATACTCTGCGTGAAGAATGTGGTGTCTTCGGCATCTACGGCCATCCCGAAGCGGCGGCGATCACCGCGCTGGGTCTCCATGCCCTCCAGCACCGCGGCCAGGAGGCGGCGGGCATCGTCTCCTTCAACGGCGACGTGTTCCACTCCGAGCGCAAGCTCGGCCTCGTGGGTGACAGCTTCTCCGACCGGGCGACCATCGAGCGCCTGGAAGGCTTCTCCGCCATCGGCCACGTGCGCTACTCGACCACCGGCGAAACGGTTCTCCGCAACGTGCAGCCACTCTTCGCTGAGCTCGACGGCGGCGGCTTCGCGGTGGCCCATAACGGCAACCTGACCAACGGCCTGACCCTGCGCCGCAATCTCATCCGCGACGGCGCGATCTGCCAGTCCACGACGGATACGGAGGTGATCGTCCACCTCGTCGCCCGCAGCCGCAAGGACAAGGTGGTCGACCGCTTCGTCGAGGCGATCAGCAAGATCGAAGGCGCCTATGCCCTCGTCGCCCTCACCAACAAGAAGCTCATCGGCGCCCGCGATCCCATGGGCATCCGCCCGCTGGTGCTGGGCGAGCTCGACGGCCGCTACATCCTCGCCTCCGAGACCTGCGCGCTCGACATCATCGGCGCGCGGCATATCCGCGACATCGAGAACGGCGAATGCGTGGTGATCTCGGACGAGGGTGTCGAATCCTTCCGCTTCGCCGAGAAGGTGGCGCCCCGTCCCTGCATCTTCGAATACATCTATTTCGCCCGCCCCGATTCCATCGTGAACGGCCGCAGCGTCTATCAGGTGCGCAAGGGCATGGGCCGCGAGCTGGGGCTGGAAGCGCCCGCCGATGCGGACGTGGTGATCCCGGTGCCGGATTCCGGCGTTCCGGCGGCGCTCGGCTTCGCGCAGACCTGCGGCCTGCCCTATGAACTCGGCATCATCCGCAACCATTACGTGGGCCGCACCTTCATCCAGCCGACGCAGTCGGTGCGCGAGCTCGGCGTGCGCATGAAGCACTCGGCCAACCGCGCGGCCATCGAGGGCAAGCGCATCGTGCTCGTCGACGACAGCCTCGTGCGCGGCACGACCTCGGTGAAGATCGTGCGCATGATGCGCGAGGCCGGCGCGAAGGAAGTGCATTTCCGCATCGCCAGCCCGCCGATCACGCATCCCGACTTCTACGGCATCGACACGCCGGAGAAGGAGAAGCTGCTCGCCGCCACGCACAATCTGGAGCAGATGCGCGAGTATATCGGCGCGGATTCCCTCGCCTTCCTGTCCATCGACGGCATCTATCGCGCGATGGGCGAGACGGGCCGCAACCCGGCCCAGCCGCAATTCACCGACCATTGCTTCACGGGCGATTACCCGACGCCGCTGACGGATCTCACCGTCGCCACGCCGCGCCGCCTCGCCCTGCTGGCAGAAGCCGACTAAGGACCGAGCATGGACAAGCCCCTTCAGAACCGCGTCGCGGTCGTCACCGGCGCTTCGCGCGGCATCGGCCGCGCGGCGGCGCTCGCCCTTGCCGAAGCCGGCGCGCATATCATCGCGCTGGCCCGTACGCAGGGAGCGCTCGAGAGCCTCGACGACGAGATCCGGGCCAGGGGCTCGTCCGCCACGCTCGTGCCGGTGAACCTGAAGGACCTCGACGCGATCGACCGCCTGGGCGCGGCGATCTACGAGCGCTGGGGCAAGCTCGACATCCTCCTCGGCAATGCGGGACTGCTCGGCGAGCTCGCGCCCATCACGCATATCGACCAGCCGGTCTGGGACGAGGTGATGACCGTGAACGTCACGGCGAATTACCGCCTCCTCCGCTCCTTCGATCCGCTCCTGCGCGCCTCCGACGCCGGCCGGGCGATCTTCCTGACCTCGGGCGCTGCCCACAAGTGCAACGCCTATTGGGGCATCTATTCGATCTCCAAGGCGGCCCTGGAAGCGCTGGTGCGCACCTATGCGGCGGAGACGGCCACGACCCCGATCCGGGTGATGCTCGTGAGCCCCGGCCCCCTGCGCACCGCCATGCGCCGTACGGCCATGCCCGGCGAGGACCCGCTGACGCTCAAGACGCCGGAGGACCTCGCCCCGCACATCGTCAAGCTTGCCCTGCCCTCCTGGGACCAGACGGGCAAGATCTACGACTTCCCGCAGGGCGGCAAGATCCTCACCCCGCAGATGCCGGCCTGAAGCCCCGCCGCACGAGACCGATCCGGCCCCTTCCGGGAACGGGCATGGCCGGGCCCGCGCCCGTGCGATGGCACCGCGTCCGGGACGCCGTCGGCGCGATGTCCCGCGCCGTTCGTCAGAACCGCGCCCGCGGCCTGGGTCCGAACGTGCGGCGACGGCTGTCCCAGTATTGCCGGTACTCCTCCATCTGCTCGCGCACGCCCCTCACGAAATCCTGGTGCGCCTCGAAATAGCATGGCGGGCCATATCCGCCCTGGCACGCACCCCGCCGCCGGCATCGGCTCTGGCGGCAGGTGAGCGGAATCTGCAGCACGTCGGCGAGACGGCGCAGGGTGTCGTCGCAATCGGGAAATCCATCGTAGGTGCGCTGAACACGGTTCATGCGAATACTTCTCGGCAATCGGTCTTAGGCAATGAATTGATGGGAAAAGCCATGGGTGATGATCCCCGCGGCGATGTTCGCCCGAGGGGTGAGGGATCGAGGGAGGGCGCGGGGTGCGTCCGGCTCGCTCAGTACTTGAATTGTGAGAGCCGGGTGGCTCCCCGCGCACGGTTCTTTTAGGCGTACTGCGCCGTCCTCTGGCACGCAGGGCCTCCTGGACCGGCTTGCGAGACCTGCCCAGGACCGTTCCCCGCCCCGCCATC
>Ga0180217_1004191_pt1 | contig 11570 bp, 7 predicted proteins | sample eDN3rd37CBELigOP_FD_128521 | JGI IMG/M metagenome (GOLD analysis project Ga0180217, IMG submission 128521) | Enriched Organic Plus compost microbial communities from Emeryville, California, USA - eDNA 3rd pass 37_C BE-Lig OP (version 2) (version 2) ... | reverse complement strand
GCGCGACGCCAGCGGCGGCTGCAGCAGCGAGAGAAACCAGCTCGCATTAACTACGCCAACTGCGCCGGGGCCCGAAGGGCCGACACACGCGTGGCGTTGCGCGCGTGAGATAGACCTGAATTGGGGCTCCAAGCTGCAAGTCGCCTGGGGGCAACGCTGGCTCTGTCTCAGACGGCAGCCGCTTGAATGTACTGGAGATTTGCCTGTATGCGGGGTGGTGTGCTACCCGAAAGCGTTGGCTGTTTGCAGCGAATCCGTTAACCTGGATGGAGTCGCATCTTGAAACTTACTTCTACTAATGCGTATACTGTACAATCGTCCATGTTTTGGTGCCTCGCAAGGATTCTCCATGGCAAAGACCGATGAGTACTGGGACGACTACAACAACCTCCAACGGGTAAAACACGAACTTATTCGCACCTACCTGAACGGCTGGTTGCCAAAGCTGACTCTTGGCGACTATGGCTCAAATCGCGTCGTTTACTTCGACACTCACGCCGGGCGAGGCAAACACAAGTCTGGAGAGCTGGGATCGCCGCTAATCGCTTTGAAGACGGTCTTGGACCACTCGATCTTTCCTCGCCTCAACGCCGAAGTACTTTTCTACTTCATCGAGGAGGACAGAGAGAACGTCGAGATTTTGCAACGGGAAATCGGCGCAATCACGCAAGTCCCAGGCAATGTGAAGATCGAGGTAGCCGAGGGAAACTGCTTCGACATCCTTGAGGGAATTTGCGCTGCACTAAGGCGAGATCACAAAGACCTTGCACCAAGTTTCGTTTTCTGCGATCCATTCGGCTTTGAGGTGCCCTTTTCGGTACTTCGTGACGTGATGCAGTTCCGCAAGGTGGAACTGTTCGTCAACGTAATGTGGCGGGAACTCGACATGGCTCTCGCACACGCGCGGAGGGGAACCCAAAGTTGGGTAAACAAGTTAGATAGAATCTTCGGCGGGGATGAGTGGAGAGAGATTAACGCTAGCAATAGCGAAGAACGGGCCGAGGAGTGCGTTGCAATCCTTCGAGAAGCTGTCAGCGCAAAATGGGCCACTTACATCCGCATGGTCGACAAGGGACGGACTCGATACTTCCTGCTCCACCTGACAAACCATGACAGTGGGCGTGAGTACATGAAGGAGTGCATGTGGGCCGCATGCCCTGAGGAGGGGTATTACGCTCGCATCACGGACAATCCCCGCCAACAGTATCTAATCCAACCCAAACCCGACCTCGGATTACTTGAAGGCTGGCTCATTGAGAAACTAATGATCGAACCTCGCCGCTGGCAGTCACTCATGGATGACTTGCGCGAGGAGATTTGGGTGCCAAAGCACCTGAACGAGGTGATCAGACAAGCCAGACGGAAGGGGATAATCAGAGGCTCCGACTACGAGGGGCCATTCTCGCAGAAGCGAAATCCGCTCCTCTCGTTGGAGTAGTTGGTGCGCAAATGAAAAGCCGAATTGAATGGACAGAGTCGACCTGGAACCCGGTAACCGGCTGCAACAAGATCAGCCCGGGCTGTAAGTTCTGCTACGCAGAACGGCTCGCAGGCCGCCTTCAAGCGATGGGGGTTGAGAAGTACTCCAACGGCTTCGAACTTACCATTCATGAGGACGCTCTAGATGCGCCTCTGACGTGGAAGAAACCACAGATGATCTTCGTCAATTCGATGAGTGACCTGTTCCATGTTAAGGTTCCACTCGCATACATCCAGCGAGTGTTTGACGTGATGAGACGAGCTCATTGGCATCAATTTCAAGTGCTAACCAAACGTTCCGAGCGACTGCTGGAACTCTCACCAGAGATCGACTGGCCCTCGAACGTCTGGTTGGGAGTGAGTGTCGAGTCCGATGAGTACACGTTCCGAATTGACCATCTTCGCAAAACGCGAGCTAAAGGACGCTTCCTGTCGCTTGAACCACTGCTCGGCCCTCTTCCTTCTCTGGACCTTAGCGGCATCCATTGGGCTATCGTCGGAGGTGAGTCTGGTCCAGGCGCAAGGCCGATTTCACCTAAGTGGGTTGAGGAGATTCGCGACCGGTGCGTGAAAGCAGGAGTCCCGTTCTTCTTCAAGCAATGGGGCGGAGTAAACAAGAAGAAGACGGGCCGCTCGCTAGACGGTCGGACTTGGGATGAGGTGCCCGACCGAATGCTTAGTGCAACTGCCTGAAGCATCGACGGACGGTTCATCGAAAAGGTGCGTGCAGGCGAAGCAAATACACGACGCAATAGCGCCGACACTCGCCAGGGTGCCAGGGCAATGGCGAAGCCGGTGCCCAGCTTTTGGCGGAGAGTAACAAACGTCCACCTGCAGATTGCCTGGGGGTGCTCCGCTTTGCCCCAGCTAACCGACTACCCAGCCGGCCCCGTTCCGCACAGACACAAAAAAACGCTTCCAGGCTGTGCCCGAAAGCGTTCACGATCAGCGATTTGCTCGAAGTACCAGAGGTGGGAGTCGAACCCACACGCCCTTGCGGGCACAGGATTTTGAATCCAGCGCGTCTGCCATTCCGCCACTCTGGCTCAGCATCGGTTTAGTGGACAGTTAGTCGCAAATTTCCGTGGAAAAGCGGCTCGACCACAACCGGCAACGCCTATTTGAATCGGATAAGCCTTGGCTGTAAAGAGGCCGCATCTGTGGCGGATTTGTGGCGAATTCATGGCTACCGCGTCCGCCACCGACCGCCGCCGATGTGCTGCTTGCATGGCGCACAACCGATTGCCACAATGCTCACACCTTCATGGCTGGCCGCGGACGTGTCGGGGATGGCGTCGCGCCGACGGTGCATCGCCTAAACAGTGGCGGATCGCGGCAAAGGACTAGTTCAGCCGAACTTGGCTCGATAGTTGCGCCTTTGACGAATCGCTAAGAGGTCACGCAGTGCGGATTTCCCGGATTCAGATCAGGAACTTTCGTAATTTCCAGTTTCTCGACGTCGAAGTTGGTCCGCACTTGGTCATCGTCGGAGAAAACAAGGTCGGCAAATCGAACCTGCTTCACGCTCTCCGACTCGTCCTCGATCCATCCTTGCCTGACAGCGCACGCCGCCTAAGGATCGAAGACTTTTGGGATGGTCTAAAGGATCCGAGGGCCGATGCTCAGATCAGGGTCTCCGTAGACCTGGCAGATTTTGAGGATAACGAAGGACACATTGCGGTCTTGGGTGACTACCTCATCGAGCATTCACCGATGGTGGCTCGCCTCACTTATGCTCTTTTCCCAAGACCCGACCTTGAGGGACCGCCCTCGAAGGAATCGGATTACGACTTTTCAGTATACGGGAAGGACGATCCGAACTGCCTCGTATCCACTCATGAGGTGCGCAAGCGATTCCCGCTCGACCTTCTGCCTGCATTGCGCGACGCCGAAGCTGACTTGATGAACTGGCGGCGGTCTCCACTTCGTCCTCTGCTCGACTCCGTCTCCGGTCTTTTGGACGACAAGACCAAGGAGAAACTCGCTGAGGCCATAAACAAAGCGACGCAGGCAGTTACGAGCGTTTCTGAGGTCGCGGGTCTCGAAAAGAGCATCACAGACATGTTGGTCAGAATAGCTGGCTCCAAGCACAGTGTTTCGACCTCCCTAGCGTTCGCCCCAACGGACACAGACCGCCTTCTTCGAACCCTCCGAGTCTTCGTTGAAAACGGGGCCAGGAGCATTTCCGAAGCAAGTCTAGGCTCCACGAATTTGATCTACCTTGCCCTCAAGTTGCTCACTATCGAACTAGAAGTGGCGGAAAATGTCAGAGGGCACAGCCTTCTCGCCATCGAGGAACCAGAGGCCCACCTCCACCCGCATGTTCAACGACGGGTCTTTCGATCGTTCCTTCGACCACGCGCGCACCTACCTCGTACCGAGAAGGACGACCTTAATAAAGATCGGACGGTGATTCTCACCACGCATTCTCCCCATGTTGCCAGTGTGGCTCCATTGGATAGCCTGGTTGTCCTTCGCTCGTCCGAGTCCCCGGCCAACACGGTCGCTCGCTCAACCGTAGGTGCCCGTCTGACCCCAACCGAAGTCCAGGATTTGGAGCGTTATCTTGACGTGACACGAGGCGAGATCCTTTTCGCTAAGGGCGTGATTCTGGTTGAAGGCGAGGCAGAAACCTACTTGGTCCCAGCTTTTGCAAGAAAGCTGGGTTATGACCTAGACGAGTTGGGGATATCCGTTTGCTCTGTTGCCGGAACTAACTTTCTTCCATTCGTGAAACTCCTTGGCGCAGAAAGTCTAGCCGTCCCATTCGCGATCATCACTGACGAAGATCCGAGGCAAGGCAAGGTGCCACTCGCCTACAATCGAGTCCTTTCCGTGGTTACTGCCATCGACCCAGATTACAAGTGTACGGCTGGTGCAAAAACGCTATTCAATGAAGCAAAGGCCAAGGGGGTCTTCGTAACTGATCACACGCTTGAGGTAGCGGTTTTCAAGTGTGGTCGGAAGAAGAGCGTTACGATGACCATCGAGGAGTTAAGCCGCAACAAAAAGGCGCAGGCTAGAGCCGCATCGTGGAGACGCAATCCGGGTGCTCTGAACGCCGACCGGCTGCTCGCCGACATCGAATCGATTGGGAAAGGTCGATTCGCCCAGCGCCTCGCGTCCCGAATCGGGAGGACAAAGGGAAAGGGGTGCCCAGATTCGGTGAAGGAGGCGATCGCCTATGTTGCCAAACGGGTTTGATCGCTTTCGCAGGCCGTACTTAAAGGCCGCAGAAGAGTTGTCGGAAAATGAAGAGCAGTGGGCAGCATACCAATCAACGGGGCACTTCGTCGTCCTTGCCGGACCCGGAAGCGGGAAGACCAAGGTTCTTACGACGAAACTCGCTCGCATGCTGCATGAAGACGTATCGGCTCCTCGCGGCGTCGCCTGTGTGACCTATAGCAATGAGTGTGCGAGAGAATTGAAGCGACGCCTTTCGAGGCTTGGCGTGAAGGCGGACCGCAGAACATTCGTGGGGACCGTACACTCGTTTTGCTTTCAACAAGTCGTCGTACCCTTCGCTCAGCTTGGCGGTCTCAACATCGCTAACCCGATCCGCGTAGCAACCGACGCGGAGAAGGACAGATGCTTCGCAGAAGCACTTGAAGAAGCCGTCAGCACTAATGAGAACCCCCGCAATTGGGAGCTTCGCTGTTCGGCGTACCGGCGTAAATATCTGGATAGAGATCAGTCATCCTGGAGGGACAATGACGAACAAGCAGCTCAAGTGATCGAAATGTTCGAAAGCAAGCTCCGTCGGCGCGGGCTTATCGATTTTGATGACATGATGCTTTTGGGGCTGCAGTTAATTGAACAGCACTCCTGGGTGAGACAGGTGTTGCAAGCGCGTTTTCCAATCCTAGTTGTGGATGAGTACCAAGATCTTGGAGTGCCACTGCACCGCTTAGTTTTGTCTCTTTGTTTCCCCTCAACAGGTCCGACGACTCGCCTTTTCGCCGTCGGAGATCCCGACCAGTCAATCTACGGTTTCACCGGAGCGGAACCCGAGCTGCTTCGTAATCTTGCAGAGCGAAAAGATGTTGCGAGCGTAACGCTCCGACTCAATTATCGAAGCCGACAGCACATTATCTCCGCGTCGGAAATCGTCCTTCGCGAAGTGCGCGGGTACCGCTCCGTGAACAGCGACGTCGGAGTAATCGACTTCCACCATTGCAAGGGAGGTCTAGAGCATCAAGCAAAGTACATTTCCACAATTCTCGTACCTGAATTCATAAAGCGAGGAGTTGCACGCTCACTCGGCGAGATCGCCGTGCTATACCGTACGAAAGGAGAAGGCGATGTCATCGCCGAGGAAGTCGCCAGAGCCGGCCATGAGCACGTGCGAATCGATGGCAACGCCGCCTATCCAAAAACACCGCTTACGCGCTGGCTAGAGGAGTGCGCTGCATGGTGTGAAGGCTATGCCCCAGACAGCCCTTCATTGCGCGAGATAATTCGAGACTACCTTGGATTCAACAGGACTCTTCGCAGCGAATCGCTTCGAACAAAGGCTATCAATGGCCTAGTGTCTGCATTATGCAAGCGGCGTGGTAGCGGAGGAAGCCTCTTAAGCTGGATTAGTGCGCTCGATGCCGAGTGCCTTCGCACGCATTTGTCTGCGGACCCGACTATGCGGGAGGAGGTTGCCTCGCTCGACAAGATCATTGCTGCGTCCAAGCCTGGAAAGAAGCTCGGGGATTGGACTGTAAGCCGTTTCGCCGGGCAGGGCGGCTCACCGGATCACCTGAACCTTATGACGTTGCACTCGTCAAAGGGACTTGAGTTCGACGTGACGGTCCTATTTGGCATGGATCAAGGAATCATTCCTAGCTACCGAGAGAGGTCCGACGACTCCAAGCGCGAGCCTCGACGCCTATTCTACGTAGGCGTAACTCGGGCTCGGAGAGAAGTTCACATAACATTCTCCGGCTGGCGTACGGCACCGTGGGGTGCTCGCTTCGACGACGGTGTCTCTGAATTCGTCGTCGAGTTGCAAAGCAAACTGAGTCGTTGAAGCTATTGAAGCGAGCACATCAGAGGTAGCCGTTCTCTTCAAGCCAGAACTGAATCGCTTCCTCGGCAATCTCTTGGACCGTTGCTGGCTGTGCTCCTTTTAGCCGCTGCTCTAGGCCAGCTCGTTTGAGCGCCGCCGCGGTAGCTGGTTGAAGCCGGGTGGTGAGCGGCACAAGAAGGTTTGTCAGGCCAGGAAACGCGGCCATCTCGGTCGGTGCCTCACTCCGCACTTGCCTACGCTGCCTCGTGCGTCGAGCAGAGCGCCCTACCCCCACCCGCTCCGGCGTTGCTTCTTCGGTGAGCTCAATCGGCTCCTCAGCCACAAGAACAGGCTCTGGCTCCTTTACCGGTGCGGCTGTCCGTTCCACCTTCGGGGCAACTTTCTGTACCTCAGCCGCATTTGCCGGTGCATTCAAGGCGGCTCCTTCGATAAACGCCCGCTTTTCAGGAGATATGCTCAGTGCTGCTCCAAGTGATCGTCTTTCAGCCATTTGCCACCTCCTTCTGCTTCAATTGCGTAATCAGTGTGCCGGTTAGTTCCGTAAAGAGCTGCGTCATGTCGCTTGCCGCTTGAGCGCCCTTTTTTCCCATGCGTGTCACAACTGTGCCCTGTTGGGCTGCGTCTCTGTACGCTTGAAGGTCGCGAATGACGTGCTCTGCCACCTGAACACCGAGCTCGGGCGCGGCGTTTCGTAGCTCGCGGCTGATGGTGTCTCGGGTCTTCATCTTGTTCAGCACAAGCCGCCCCTCAGGACGGCCGCCATTGATCTGCTGGGCGTAGCGGAGGATGCCCGTCGCCTGCTGGACCGATCGGAGGTCAAGAATCGAGGGCGAGATCGGCAAAAGTGCAAGGTCTGCTAGAAGCAGCATGGTTCGACTTAGGTCGTCGAGCCCACCTGGACCATCACCCACAAGGCAATCGTGCGTCCTGGTCAATTCTGTGGCCTCTGCGAGGCACGCTTCGGGAGTGTCCGCGGTCCGAACCGTGATGCCGGAATCAACTTCGGCTATCCACTCAGAACTCGAACGCTGTTTATCGCAGTCGAGTAACGCCGTCTTAAAACCTTGGTCGTGGAGCCACGCCGCCAGGTGAACCGCGATGGTGCTCTTGCCGACGCCACCCTTCGTGTTTGCGCAAACGATCATCATGCCGCAAGGGTGGCGCGAAGCATGTCAGCTGACAAGATTGTTTTTTTGCTTGCTGGTTGCCTTACTGGCTGCCTGGCTGGCTGGCCAGAAAACTGCACAGCCAGCCGCGTTACCAGCTTGCTTCACAGCTTGCCCGCTTGCCGCTTGGCTTTCCGGCTGCATTGCTTCCTTGCCGCATGGGCATCCTGCTTACTTGCAAACGTGCTTACATGTCAGCTGGCTTACTTTGCAGCAACGCAGCAAACCGGACAGCAAGAAAGAAAGCGATTGCTTTGCTTTCGTGCTCTACGGTAGTGTCACGGTGGTTTAACACGCTTAAAGCTCTCTGCACCTTGCCAGTGAAGGTCCTCAACGTACTTGGTCGAGTGCGAGCGGTACTACGTTCGCTGCCCGAGAAGGGTTACCGGGAGCCAGGGAAGAAAACTGTCAGGGGATACCGGGACTCAAGGCAGGCATTACCGGGACTGAAGGCAGGAAACAGTACCGGGAGCCAGGGCAGGAAGTACCGGGGACAAAGGCAGACGTACCGGGATTGAGGGAAGTACGGTACCGGGGGCCAGGGTAGGAGCGTACCGGGGTGGAAGGCAGGAATGTACCGGGGAAGAAGGCAGAAAATGGGTCAAATTCCCAAGCAATTTTAACGGCTTGCGCCAGGGTAAATACTTAAACCATGATCCCAAAATGTTTCAAAGCAAAACAGGCGGTTGCTGTCCTTTATCTAGCTCTATGTAGGAGGCCCCTTGGAGCAAACTGCAGATACCCTCATCTCGCTACCGCTTGAACGATCGGGCCGAATTCTTGGCACCGACGAGCTAAACATCTGCGAGTTTCCGCTCACGTCCACCGGACGCGGCTCTGCTCACGGCGACAACACGCTCATCTTCGAAGATGACATTTTTGACGAAGGCTCAAAGCAAACCGTCCACCGAAAGCTGATCGTCTCAGCAAGCGAAGCCTTCGGTCTCCCTACACCTGCCGATAGCGACGTGCTCCTAGTGCTCATGCACTTAACGAATGAGCGAAACGGCTTTACCGACCGCACGGTGCACTTCACTCGCTATGAGCTTGTGAAATTCCTGGGCTGGGACCAGAGCGGAAAATCCTACAGGCGACTCGAAGAAGCGCTGCACCGCTGGGTCAACATCACGCTCAACTACAACCGAGCTTGGTGGGACCGGTCGGGGCGACGCTGGGCAACCAAGTCGTTTCACATTTTGGAGTCCGTCGATCTTCGCGGCAGGGGAGACGGCCGTGACGACGGCACGTCAAGCCTTACGTGGAATCAGGTAATCTTCGACAGCTTTCAGTCGAATCACGTAAAGCGCCTCGATCTCGATACGTACTTTCGCTTGAAGTCGCCTGCGGCACGCCAAGCCTACCGCTTTCTCGACAAGCGTTTCTATCGAAGTAAGCTCCTTGAGTTTGATCTGCGGAGCTTTGCCTGCGAGCACGTTGGCTTGAGCAGAAACTACGATAACGGCCAGCTGAAACGAAAACTCCTCCCAGCCATTTCAGAACTTGAAGAGATCGGATTTCTAAAACCGCTTCCAGAACACGAGCGGTACACTAAGCGCAAAAAGGGTGATTGGGTCATTAAGCTCATTCGCGAAAGCGCTCAATCCGAGTCACAGCCGGTTGAGCTTACGTCGTCTGTCGATCCGCTTATCGAAGAGCTCACTAAGCGAGGTGTCCATGCTGGCACGGCTCGTGAGCTCGTAGAGCAGTTTGCCCCTGACCGCATACGAGCAAAGCTTGAGATTCTCGATTGGCTCATTGCTCAAGGTGGTGAGCGTGCGCCGAAGAACCCGGCAGGGTACTTGGCGTCCGCCATTCGAAACGACTACCAGGCGCCGAGCGACTTTAGAGCAAGGCACAGTGCGCACCTGTCTCGCCCGCAGGTCACACCCAAATCGCAACCATCAAAGCCTGCGGCCGAATCGGAAGAGTACGCCGCGCGCCTAAACGCTGCAAAACTCCGCTTTCAATCGCTTTGCCAGGAAGAACAGAAACGCGTCGAGGATCTTGCTGTCGCGTCTGGCAATCGATTCCGAGTCGATACGTACAAGCGGCTACAGAAGAATGGCGGAAAGCTCTTTGAAGAGGTTCGCGATCTGTTGATCGCTGATTACTTCGCAAAGGACGAAAGCGAACAGCACGCTGGATAACTTCGTTGCTTTCCACTCACAATAGAATTGAGTCCCCACATTTCTTTGGTTAGCGTCCGCTCCGCAAGCGGCATCGGATGCCCTTGCGACTGTCAATGTTCGTGAAACGTTTCGACAGATCTTCCGTACAGGAAGCACGCCCGGTAAACCGATTCACCAATCGGCTAAGGGGGTAGGACCTAACCAGCCACCATGTGCTTCTGCTGTAGAGCTGGGTTGCATCGAGAGGTGCTCGCCCAGTTCGACGGAGGCTCGACGGAGTAATCCTTGAGTGGCGTTGTATGCCAGCAAGAGTAATCCCGGCGTTCTATCCGATGGTGAATTCATCGTTCGCCCGAGCGTGGGCGATGCGGACAGACCTTTGGACAACATCGTCAAAAGGCCGTCTTGATCAAAGTCGGTGAGTAGCAGGCCCTGCTGCTACAAATCCGCCCGTGGGGTTCGGGCCAGAAATGGTCCGCTCAACGCGAGCCGGTGTGGGGAGTCGGTAGCTTGGCGACAAGCACCGCCGGAAGGCGACACTTCCGGGTACCTGGGGAAAGCCTCCAGGACACGAATAGCTCAACCACGAAAGGCCCGACACAAAGGGCTTACCGGTAAGTCTTAAAGGGAGTCGATGCCGAGAAGGTGAGGGGAGCCCGATAGGGAATCCCTTCAACGGTGAGTACACCCTGGCTGATGGGTAAGAGGCAGCTTCTACGTTCTGGCCTCCGAAATGGCAAAGGGCTCTTTGCCGAAACTATGCCGCTCTGGCGAGCGGACATACAGCCAGTGGTCTGGGGAGTAACGCCCCCTTAGCCACGAGACCCTTTAAGATGATGATCACGACTAACGCAGGAACCGCTATGGCTGCCGGGTTGGTTCCCGGTGCGAGGCCTTGTCAGCCTCGTGATTCAAAGGCCGTACGCGGGGGAGTGTGTCCTGAGTAGAAAGTCTCTTTGCAGGGAGTACGGGAGTGCTCTTGCAAGAAGGGCGGTACGCTAGGCAAGGCAGTCTAGCTCCGTTGGTGCGCTTACGGGTGGTGCCGGGCGTGAATACCACGACGAAAGGGATGACAGCTGTTTTTGTGCGGAAAGGTTTGTAGGGCTATAGGGAGAGGCACGGACGCCTCTTTTTGCCCTTTGCCCCTACAGTCTCCTTGGTTGGAAGCGAAGCGGTCATACGAAGCAGCTCCGGGAGGAGCAGCTTCCTATGTCAGCGAATTGGCGGTGAACACTTGCCGTGTATTTACACATCGGCGGTTTTCACCGTGCGGTTCTTAAGCGGTACGCCAATGGAATTGGCGGCGGCGAACTAGGAATGTAGTTCGCCGCTGCAGTCTGAGAGCGTTTGCCCATTCGGTTTTCGAGAGCAAAGGTGATCGCGTTTTGTACTCGCGGTTGTTGCCTTTCAAGGCTTATCGAAGCCGTCGCTGACTGGTGTGCTTTTCGGGGTTCCGAACGGAGTCAGCAGCGCATGATGCTCTGCTTTGGGGGGTGAAAAAGGATTTTGGCCACGAGGGGACGAACGACGAAGTTCGCCCCTCCCTTTTTTAAGGCCGCTTGCCGCTGCCGAGCGTCCTTAAAAAGGGAGCTATCCGAATGGAGAAAAAGCGTTACCGGTGCGAAGCAACGAGCCTCGAAGGCTTCGTCCAATTGCTCGCAAGCAACATCCTGCCGCATGGCTACTGGTTCTACGTGACAGGCTTTGTCCCGGACAGGAAAGACCCGGCCAAAATTGACCAAAAGCTCATTGAGCAATACGGCGTCGATCTATCCCGTC
>Ga0180217_1004189_pt1 | contig 11571 bp, 9 predicted proteins | sample eDN3rd37CBELigOP_FD_128521 | JGI IMG/M metagenome (GOLD analysis project Ga0180217, IMG submission 128521) | Enriched Organic Plus compost microbial communities from Emeryville, California, USA - eDNA 3rd pass 37_C BE-Lig OP (version 2) (version 2) ... | reverse complement strand
CGCGACCTGCCCGGCGTCTACCTGCCTGCGGTCATCGCCTTCGCCGCAGCCCTCGTGCGCCGTCCCGCCTGAAGGAGGCCATCCATGTTGAAAGCCCCTCGCCAGCTCGACAGCATCGAACGTCTCTGGGGTTATGATGTGGCCCCTACGCCCCGCCTGTCGGTCGCCTGAAGGACGGACGCCATGCCCGACATCGAAGCCTTCGAGGCCCAGCGTTCCCGTCTGACGGGACTGGCCTACCGCATGCTCGGCTCCGTCGCCGAGGCCGAGGACGTGGTGCAGGACGCCTGGCTGCGCTGGACCCGCACCGAGGAGGAGGTGCGCGACCCGGCCGGCTGGCTGGTTCGGACCACCAGCCGGCTCTGCATCGACCGTCTGCGGTCCGCCAAGGCCCAGCGCGAGGCCTATCGCGGCCCCTGGCTGCCCGAACCGCTCATCGAGGAGCTCACCGTCGATCCGGTGGAGCGGGCCGAGGACGTATCCGTCGCCTTCCTCCTGGCGCTTGAACGCCTCTCGCCGCTCGAACGCGCGGTCTTCCTGCTCCACGACGTCTTCGACGAAGACTACGACGCCATCGCCGAGACCCTGGGGCGCAGCGAACCGGCCGTGCGCCAGCTCGCCGCCCGCGCCAGGGCGCACGTGAAGGATAGCCGGCCCCGCTTCACGGTGAGCCAGGAGCACGCCGCAAAGCTCGCCGCCGCCTTCATGGCCGCCGCGGCCAAGGGCGACATGCAGGCGCTCTCGGCGGTGCTGGCCGAGGACGCGGTGCTGCTTTCCGACGGCGGGGGCAAGCGAAAGGCCGCGCTCCGGCCGCTGGTCGGCCGCGAGGACGTCGTCCGCCTGCTCCAAGGCGTCGCCTGGCGCGCCGGCGCCGATCACGTCTGGCCGCTCAACTTCCGGGCTGTCCGCATCAACGGCTATCCCGGCGTGATCCTCGAACACGAGGACGGCCCCATGACCATCGCCTTCCAACCCGGCGAAGACGGCCGGCTCGCCGCCATCTACCTGGTCCGCAACCCGGACAAGCTGGGGCATTTGGCGTGACGTCATCCCAGCCTCGCGGGCTCCCCAATAGATCGTCCCCGCCAAGGCTGTCGCAGATGGATTTTCCCTATCGGTTCGTCATGGCCGGGCCGGCAGGTCCCGACCATCCATAGGCGCCGAGACTCGCCGAAGGCTCCGGCGCGTATGGATCCCCGACACGCGTGCGCGATCGGGGATGACGATCGGGTGGTGAGGCAAGCGCCATATGCGATAGGCCCGCCCATTCGGGAGGTGGATCGATGCGAAGCATCGAGACGAGAGGGCGGCCTTGGGCGGTCTTGCGGAGAAGCCCTACGCCCCCTTCCGCTTGGGCAGCAGGTGGATCACGCCGACGATGATCGCCCCGAGCACGAAACCCACGGCGGCCGAGCCCGCGGCGAAGGCCAGCCAGCCCGTGGCCGCCCCGACGCCTGGAGCGCCCGAGGCCCAGTGCGAGAATCCCTCAACCCAGTGCGGAATGGGGGTCAGGTGAAACTCCTCCAGCCCGTGCACCAGTATGCCGCCGCCCACCCACAGCATGGCCGCGGTGCCGATCACGGTCAGCCAGGACATGGTCACCGGCATGGCCTTGACCAGCAGCCGGCCGGTCCCGCGCGCGGCCGCGCTCTCGCGCTGGGCCATGTGCAGGCCGATGTCGTCCATCTTCACGATCAGCGCCACCACCCCATAGACCGCCAGGGTAATCAGCACGCCGACGAGCACCAGCGCGCCCGCTTGGATCGCCAGCGGGCGGTCCGACACGGTGGCGAGCGCGATGGCCATGATCTCCGCCGAGAGGATCAGGTCGGTGCGGATGGCGCCGGCGACCTTCTGGTCTTCCAACTGCTTGGCGCTCAGCGCCAGTTCCGCGACCTCGCCGCCCTCGTGGTGCGGCGTGAAGGCCTCGATGATCTTCTCGGTGGCCTCGAAGGAAAGATAGGCGCCGCCGAGCATCAGGATCGGCGTGACCAGCCAGGGCGCGAAGGCGCTCAGCAGCAGGGCGCCCGGCAGCAGGAAGAGCAACTTGTTGCGAAGCGAGCCGATCGCGATCTTCAGCACGATCGGCAGTTCCCGGTCCGGGCTGAAGCCCATGGCGTAGCCCGGCGTCACCGCCGTGTCGTCCACCACCACCCCGACCGCCTTGGTCCCGGCCTTTCCCGCCGCGCCGGCCACGTCGTCAAGGGAGGCGGCTGCGAGCTTGGCGATGCCCGCGACATCGTCCAGCAGGGCGACAAGACCGGTGGGCATGCAGGTTCCTCTTGAGCCAAGGGGCTGAGCTTAACGCCACCTGTCGGTACGGGTTCAACTCACGGCCGTAAAGGCGGCCGCTTTGCCTCGGCGATGTTCGACGCACTGGCCGAGAGCGAGGATTTTCATACTAAAGGCAGCCAGAGAGCAGCCGTGCCCGATGTCAGAGAAGGGCGGATTGCGGATATCGCATTAAGTTGGCCAAGATGACGCATGATCTCAATCCGGCCTGCCAATCTGCCCGCCGATGCGTTGGCGATCGAACGCATCGACACCTCTTTCACAACGGCTGAGGTCTACGAGATCGAGGCGACGCCAATTCAAGTCGGCTTGCGTTTGCGGCGATTAGTTGCCCCACTCCGGAAGCAGTTCCCACTTGATGACCTGCGCAGCGCTAGCCCGCCCTATACAGATGCATGGGTCGCCGCGCTGGATGGGGCTATTGTTGGATTCGCTGCTTCCTCCTTCGATACATGGAACCGCCGGCTGGTGCTCTGGCACTTCTATGTGGATCCGCCTGCGCGAGGCCGGGGGGTCGGGCGACGCCTCATAGAAACCGTCAAGGCGCATGGTCTGGAATGTTCGGCCCGGCACATCTGGCTGGAGACCAGTTCACTGAACGTGCCGGGGGTTGCAGTTTACTCAGCGCTTGGGTTCAGACTGACGGGTCTTGACCTGACGCTCTACGACGGAACGCCCAGCGAAGGTGAGGTTGCCCTCTTCTACTCGCAGGAGCTGAAGGCGCGAGCAGCTGCTTAGGGTCGTTAGCGGATGTCCGGAACATCCTTCGTTCGCGCCTGGATTGTTCGGAGAACGCCCAGCAGAGAAGCGTAGCCGCGCGCGTCGTCTATGGCGCGATGAGAATGCTCGAAGCCCCCAAACCACTCCTTCGGCAGCGAACTTGGAGGGCAATCCCACGGTGGGCGCCGAGTCAACGCGGCGGCGAACGACTTCAGGCAAAGCCCCGAGCCGTCGAATAGGCGGCCGGCGACATAATGACCTTCTACAAGCGCGTGCGAGGTGAAGCGCCGCAGGTAGTGGTCGATCCATATCCCGTCGAATGCGAGCGGATACGCTGTGAAGATTCGGCCGCCGGTGAAGCCGCCAACCCAATCGACGTACGCCTCCATTACTTCCTCGGGCGGCCGAGCGTCCCGCGTGGCGGCGGCCCAGGCTTCGGGTTGAGACTTAAACCAGCCGAGTGTCTTTGCATCGGGCGTCGAGCCCTCCAGGGGCTGCAATACCGCCTCGAACGCCCCGCGCTCCGTTCCATCCAGTCCGACGGCGACCGAAGCAAAAGCCCGCATCGAGTTTACGCCTGGGACCGGTCCGTCAGCCTCAATGTCTGTCACCACGAACACTGGGTCGATCATCAGCCGCTCATTGCGCATGGAGCGCCTCCTTCGCCGGAGTAGGACAATGCCCCTGGTCACGGCAGGTTCGCTATGGGTCGCGAGCGGTCCACGGTCCTGATGCGGATAGCGGACTCCTGGCGCGTCCGCTTTTGGTCTGGGTGGTGGTCACTGCGGCTTCGACCCATAGCAAATGTCGCGAAGAGCTCGTCGGGATAAGGTTGCGATCGGCGCATCTGACGTTACCTTATAACAATGACGCCTCCGAACACGCCTGCCGCCCCCAGCTTCTTTAGCCAGGATGTGGCCGACGCCTACGATCGTCGAAACCGCGCGCTCGCGCCGATCTCGGACAGTCTTCACTTCCTGCTCCGGCTGGTTCTGGCCGACCTACCTGCAAACGCGCGGGTGCTTTGTGTGGGCGTGGGGACCGGTGCGGAAATCCTGTCCCTGGCCGCCGCCTATCCGGGCTGGTCCTTTGTCGGCGTTGATCCGTCCGTCGAAATGCTGGCGGTCGGGCGACGGCGCCTCGAACAGGCCGGCGTCATGCGCCGTTGCGAACTTGTTCATGGCTATGTCGAGGATGCTCCTCGCGAGGCGTTCGACGCTGTTGTCAGCCTGTTGGTCGCGCACTTCATCAAACGCGAAGGGCGGCCGGGGTTCTACGCGGCCATCCATGATCGCCTTAAATCCGGCGGCCGCTACGTCAGCGCCGAGATCAGCGGCGACCTCGACGCACCGGAGTTCCCGGCGATGCTGGAGAACTGGAAACAAGTCCAGACGCTGATGGGCGCAACGCCGCAATCCTTGGCGCAGTTGGACGGCATGATGCGCGACGCGCTGGGCGTTTTGCCCCCGGAAGAAACGCAGGCCCTCTGGCGCGCCGCAGGCTTCGGTATGCCGATCCCGTTCTTCCAGGCTTTCATGATCCGTGGCTGGCACGCGGTGAGGTGACGACGACCCGTCCACGGCTTACCGACGTGGCCGGCCTCCGGTCCGGGTAGACAGCTTTCGCGCCTCTGCGGCCCTCCAATCCCTCTTCGGAATCGCGCCTCGGCAAGGGGGCGACGGCTCCGCCTGGGCCGTTGTATGATCGCCTCGTGCGCTTCGACGATCACTTCCTGGAAGAAATCAAATCCCGCCTCCGCCCCTCGGACGTGATCGGGCGGACGGTCAAGCTGCGCAAGCAGGGGCGGGAATATGTCGGCCTCTCGCCGTTCAACAAGGAAAAGACCCCGTCCTTCTATGTGAACGACGAGAAGGGGCAGTTCTTTGACTTCTCCTCAGGCAAGAACGGCGACCTGATCACCTTTCTCCAGGAAACCGAACGCCTGTCGTTCATGGAGGCGGTGGAGCGCCTCGCCGCCGAGGCGGGCCTGCCCATGCCCGCCGCCGACCCGCGCTCGGCCGAGCAGGAACGGCAGCGCCAGAGCCTCACCGATTGGATGGAGGCCGCCGCCCAGTGGTTCGAGGCCGCCCTGCGCCGGCCGGAGGGGCGTGAGGCGCGCGCCTATCTCGAGCGCCGCGGCCTGCCGGAAAAGGAGTGGTCCCGCTTCCGCCTGGGCTATTCGCCGCCTGGCCGGACGGCCTTGAAGGACTATCTGATCACCAAGGGGGCAAAGCCCGGCGACCTCGTCGAGGCTGGCCTGCTCATCGCGCCGGAGGAGGGCGGGGCGCCCTACGACCGGTTCCGCGACCGGATCATCTTTCCCATCGCCGACCATCGCGGTCGCATCCTCTCCTTCGGCGGCCGGGCGATGGATCCGCAGGCGCGGGCCAAGTACCTGAACGGGCCGGAAAGCCCGCTCTTCCACAAGGGGCGGACCCTCTATGGCGTCGGCGAGGCCCGGAAGATCCTCGCCGCCCCCGGCGCCGAGACGCCGCCGCTGGTGGTGGTCGAAGGCTATATGGACGCCATCGCCTGCCAGAGGGCCGGGATCGCGGCCGTCGCTCCCCTCGGCACCGCCCTCACCGAAGAGCAGATGGAGATGCTTTGGCGGCTGCATCCGGAGCCGACGCTCTGCTTCGATGGGGACCGGGCCGGCCGCCAAGCCGCGTCCCGCGCCATCGATCGGGCGCTCCCGTTGCTGAAGCCGGGCAAGAGCTTCCAGTTCGCCATCGTGGAAGGCGGGAAGGACCCCGACGAAGTGCTGCGTGAACAGGGGGCGGTCGCCCTCCGCGCTCAGTTGTCGCAGACAACGCCGTTCGTCCAGGCGCTCTTCACCCGGGAACACGACCTGGAGCCCCTCGACACTCCGGAACGGCGTGCGGGCTTTAAGTCTCGGTTGCGCGCCGCGGCGGCGTCGATCGGCGACAAGGACCTCCAGCAGGCCTATCGCGAGGCGCTTCTGCAGCGCTTTGACGAGACAGGCCCTAAGTCCCGCGGGCGAGGTGAGGAGCCGGGGCGGCCGCAACGTGGAAGTGCAGGTTCCTCAAGGGGTTGGCGGCGCGGCGGGCAGGATTGGATCGACCCTGCGCCCACCGAAGCCGGCCGCGCGGCGGCGCGTGCGCTGGCCCAGTCGCTCGATCCGACCGCCGCGGCCATGCTCAAGCATGTGCTCGCCGACCCGAGCGTCCTCGACGAGCATCTGGAGAACGCCTTCATCTCCAAAGGCTTCGGTGATCGGGCGCTGGCGCCCATCACCGAAGAGATCATTCGTTTTAGATTGGACTCCGATCATCTTGACACCGGCGCCCTCGCGCGCCATCTGGCGTCTTGCGGGTTTAATGCGCTCTTGACAGACATCGACCGGGCCGCTGCGAAATCGGGCGCGCCTATCCTGAAACCGGATGTCTCCCTCGAAGCTGCTAAATCCCAGTGGTCGCAAGCTTTTGCGGGCCTCGCCAGGCTCGCAGCGCTCGACGAGGCTATCGCGTCCGCGAAGGGAAACCTTAGCGGTCGTTCCGATATGGAAGCCCTCGAACGTCTTAAAGGCGAACGTGACGCACTGAAACGCGCGATCAGAACGGGAACGATTTGGGCGGGAGATGGGTCGTAGAGGAGTACGACCGTCGACACGCCATTGGAGCATCTTCGGTTCACGCCTTTGGGAAGCGGGCGCGGCCGAAATCCGGAGACTTAGATGAGCACGAACACGGCTGAAGCGGAAACCACGGAATCGACCGGCGGCGATGGTCCGCTGCTCGACCTGACCGACGCCGGCGTAAAGAAGTTCATCAAACAGGCCAAGGCCCGCGGCTACGTCACCATGGACGAGCTGAACAAGGTGCTGCCGTCCGAAGAGGTGACTTCGGAAGCCATCGAAGACACCCTGGCCATGCTGTCGGAGATGGGCGTCAACGTCGTTGAGGCCGAGGAAGACGCCGACGGCGGCGAGGTGGCTGTCCGCGAAGAGACCGCGGTGGTCGAGACCGCCAAGGAGCAGGCCTACGACCGCACCGACGACCCTGTGCGCATGTACCTGCGCGAGATGGGTTCGGTCGAGCTGCTCTCCCGCGAAGGCGAAATCGCCATCGCCAAGCGCATCGAGGCCGGCCGCGACACCATGATCCGCGGTCTGTGCGAAAGCGCCCTGACCTTCGAAGCGATCATGGTCTGGCGCGAGGAGTTGGGCTCAGGCCGCATCCTGCTGCGCGAAGTCATCGACCTCGAACAGACCTATGGCGGCGCCAACGCCGGCGGCGGTGAAATGGGCGGCGAAGCCGCCGAGGCCGCGGACGAGGAGTCCGAAGACGGCGAAGCGGCCGCCAAGGCTGAAGGCGCCGAGGACGACGACGACTTCGATGACGGCGCCGGCCCGACCATCAGCGCCATGGAAGGCGAGCTGCGCGAAGGCGTCATGGCGACGCTGGACGCCATCGCCGCCGAGTTCGACAGCTTCCGCGCTCTGCAGGAGAAGCTGGTCGGCAAGCGCCTGAAAGGCGAGGACCTCTCCGAGGCCGACCGCAAGGCCTATACGGCCGCCTCGCTGACCATCGTCCAACACCTCAAGACGCTGAAGCTGAACAACAACCGCATCGAGGCGCTGGTCGAGCAGCTCTATGCGATCAACAAGCGCCTGATGGGCCTGGAAGGCCGCCTGCTGCGCCTGGCCGACAGCTACGGCATTTCGCGGGCCGAGTTCCTCAAGGCCTATTTCGGCCAGGAGCTGGCTCCCGACTGGGCCGACCAGGTCAAGGCCTTGGGCGTGCGTTGGACCAAGTTCGTCGAGAACGACGGCTCGCAGATCTCCGACATCCGCGCCGAGATCGCCGCGCTCGCGACCGAAACCGGCGTGCCGATCGACGACTATCGTCGCATCGTCCAGACCGTGCAGAAGGGCGAACGCGAAGCCCGTCAGGCCAAGAAGGAAATGGTCGAGGCCAACCTGCGCCTCGTGATCTCCATCGCCAAGAAGTACACCAATCGCGGCCTGCAGTTCCTGGACCTCATTCAGGAGGGCAACATCGGCCTGATGAAGGCGGTCGATAAGTTCGAATATCGCCGCGGCTACAAGTTCTCGACCTACGCCACCTGGTGGATCCGGCAGGCGATCACCCGTTCGATCGCCGACCAGGCGCGGACCATCCGGATTCCGGTGCATATGATCGAGACGATCAACAAGATCGTCCGCACCAGCCGCCAGATGCTGCACGAGATCGGCCGCGAGCCGACCCCGGAAGAGCTGGCCGAGAAGCTGGCCATGCCGTTGGAGAAGGTGCGCAAGGTCCTGAAGATCGCCAAGGAGCCGATCTCCCTCGAAACCCCGATCGGGGACGAAGAAGACAGCCACCTGGGCGACTTCATCGAGGATAAGAACGCCATCCTCCCGATCGACGCGGCGATCCAGTCGAACCTGCGTGAAACGACGACGCGGGTGCTGGCCTCGCTCACGCCCCGCGAGGAGCGCGTGCTGCGCATGCGCTTCGGCATCGGCATGAACACCGACCACACTCTCGAAGAGGTCGGCCAGCAGTTCAGCGTGACCCGCGAGCGGATCCGCCAGATCGAGGCCAAGGCCCTGCGCAAGCTCAAGCACCCCTCGCGCTCGCGCAAGCTGCGGAGCTTCCTCGACAGCTAAACCCTCGGCAGGGTGACAGAACGCCGTTATCGGCGCAGGCTGCCGTCTCTGCTGGAGCGGCGGTCATGAAGAGGCTATCCCTGGTCATGGCGATCGCGTGTGGCGCGGTCGCCTCGCCCGTTCTGGCTCAGCGGGTCGTCCCGCCGCCCAAGATGAGCCAGGCCGAGGGCGTGCAGCTGTTCGAGGCGGGCGGCTTCAAGGTCGCGCAGGGCAAGGCGATAAACCTCTGCGGTTCGGCCTCGGACCCGAAGTTCGTCTTCATGGACCTGAACGGGGACGGCGCGCCCGAGGCCGCCGCCCTCGACAAGAACGCCGAATGCTATGGCGCCGAAGGCTACTGGTTCACGGTCCTTGCCAAGGGCCCGGACGGTCGCTGGCGCGCTATCATGAGGGATAGTGGAAGGCTCAACTTCGAAACCTCACGATCGGCGGGCTGGCTTGATGCGCGGGTGACGAACGACTGCGTGCGTATCTGGAAGTATGCTGGCGACGCTTATCGGCGCCCTGCCTCATGCGCGCGGCCCGCCGCGGCCAGCGCCGACACCGCGGCGGCCCTGCGAGCGGCAGGTTTCGTATCCAAGGGCGGCGAGTGGCTCAATCGTGAAGGCGAATGTGAAGCTGCCGTTGAGCCGGGCGGCGTTCGCGACCTCAACGGCGATGGCCGTCCGGAGGTGGTCATCACCGAGACCGGGACCTTCTGCTACGGCAATACGGGCCAGGGATTCTACCTCATGCAGCAGGGCCCGGACGGCGCCTGGAAGACCCTCTACCAGTCGCCCGGCGTTCCCGAATTCCTCACCGCCAAGGGCTCCGGCGGCTGGCCGGACATCGAGATCGGCGGCCCCGGCTTCTGTTTTCCCGTGGTCCGGTTCAACGGCTCCACCTACGTCAACCATCGCCAGACCGGCGCCTGCGCGCGTCGCTAGCCGCCAGCCGATCGATCGGTCGCCGGCGTTTGCGCCTTCATCGCAAAGCGCTTTGCTGAGGCGGCGCCGGCGTTTCCATCGGCGCATGCGCGCTCTGATCCTGCTGCTCCTGTTGTTTGCGCCGTCGATCTCGTCGGGGCAGGCCTTCGATCCGCTTGGCGTCCCGGCGGCGCCGGCCTCCGGCGCGGCCTATGACCCCTATGGGCGCTGGGAACAGCCGCGCGAAGTGATCGACCGGGACGTGAAGACCACCCGTCTCCTCTCGGTCACCGATGGCACGCCGCTCTACGAGGCCGTTCCGCCTCCGCATTCGACGCCCGCCACGGAGTCGCGGATGCTGCCCATCATCCAGGGCGGCGTTCTGCCCCTCCAGGCGGGCCCGAAGAGCCCTTTCCTGCCGGGCACGAACCTGCGTTTCGAGTATCACTATCTGATCAATTTCTGGCGGACCTATCCGGAGGCGAAGGTGCGCGGCGCGCCCCCGCCCGGCCATGTGCCGCCCGCATTGTCTCGAGACGCCCTTCGCGACACGGGCGGAGCTCCGCCGCAGGTGGTGGACGTCCTGTTCCGCCAGGCGTCCGCGCTCTACGCCGAGGTGATCGCCATCCCGATGATCCGACGCTCACAAGGCGTCATGATCCGCCCGAGCCTCCGCATCCAGCGGCGCAGCGACGAGGCCGGCACGCAGGTCTACGGCTTTGTATTGCGGATCGCCGCACCTGAACTGGGCGGCGGAGGTCACAGCGTCGCGCTCGAAATCTGCTCGAACTGCGTCGTGAATTACGGACCCGCCTGGGGCCGTTATGGCCGCACCCAGGTGGTCTTCCTCAATCCGCTGGCGGCCTTCGTGGTGGCCAGCGATCGACCGACGCACATCTCGGAATACAGGAACGGGGGCGGCAAGCAGATACCGAACCCGGCCTTCTTCGATCCCGCTCGGCCGAAGACCGATATCCAGGTCCTGACGGTGACCCCGCAAGCGATGGATTCTCGGCAGGCCAGGTGGGCGGGGCAGGGGGCCATGGCGCCGGACGATCCCTATGCCCGCATGGTCGCGGCGAGCTTCATCCCTGACTGGCGCGCAGCCGTCGATCACCTGAACGGCCCAGCGGCCCCGCGCGCCCAATGAAAAGGCTCCTTGTCGCCCTGATCGTCGCGGCGCAGCCCGCCATGGCTCAACCCTTCGATCCGCTGGCGGCCGGCCGCCCTGGCGCGCCTGCCATGACGCCGCCGATCGCCAACCGCAGCCATGGCATGACGCCGACAGAGGCTCCGGCGGGGTTGAGGGAGCATGCCGTGCGAACGCCGCCGCCCGCCAATGCAGTTGAACTGTCGACCGGCGTCGCTCCGCCGCCAGGCAAGGTGGCGCTGAAGTCGAACATGCCAGGACACCGCCGCTTTCGGCCGCCGCTTTTCCCAGACGCAGGCTGGGACAGCCCTGTCGTCGGCGGCCGCAAGGACTATGCGCGCTATCTCGGGGTCTATTGGCGTGCGCCATATCTCACGCCCCAGCCGTGGGCGCCCTATCCGGGGCTGGAGATCCGTGGCTGGACGCCGGCCCCGCCTCACCGAGCCAACATCGTCCGCAGCCAGGCGACCCCGCAGGAGGAGGCGCTATTTGAGCGGCGCATGGCCTTCATCGCCGAGCAGGTCATGGCCTCGAATCCGATGCGGGATCCCCATGGCGCCAGCATCGAGCCGATCCTGCTGCTGAGCGGCTATGGCGCGGAACATGGTTCGAAGGCCAAGGCGCTCATGCGCGGAGAGATCACCTTCGAACTGAACCTCATACAGCCGCACACCGGCGGCAATCAGCGGATCGGCGGCGCCGTCCGCTCGTATCAGAAGGCTGCCTGGCTGAAGGTCTATCTGAACCCGGCGCGGCAAGCCGACTGCCCGACGCCCTATGAGCGGACCTCGTCTTCCGCCTTGTGCTTCGACGCCAACTCAGGGGTTTTCTGGCGCGGCGGCCGAGCGCCTTGGGCGGGCTCCGGCCTTATG
>Ga0180217_1004187_pt1 | contig 11572 bp, 8 predicted proteins | sample eDN3rd37CBELigOP_FD_128521 | JGI IMG/M metagenome (GOLD analysis project Ga0180217, IMG submission 128521) | Enriched Organic Plus compost microbial communities from Emeryville, California, USA - eDNA 3rd pass 37_C BE-Lig OP (version 2) (version 2) ... | reverse complement strand
GCGCCAGTGACGGTGCAGGAGGAGATCGAAGGTCTCGACGTGCGGGTGTTTGTGGCCGGCGACCAGGTTTACGCCTGCGAGATCTACTCCAGCACGCTCGACTTTCGCGACGACCCTTCCTCACCGATGCGGGCGATCGAGCTCTCCAGCGATATGAAGGCCATGTGCCTGAAAATCGCGGAAACGGTGCACCTGATCTGGTCGGGCATCGACTTCCGCCGTACCCCCTCGGGCGAGTATGTCTTTCTGGAAGCCAACCCTAGCCCCATGTTCATGGGCTTTGCCGAGCGGACCGGCCTGCCGCTGACCGAAGCCCTCGCAAGGCTCTTAAGTTCTCGCTAAGCCGAGCCGCCGCCGGGGGCCGTTACAACCGGGCTGGTGAGGGAAAACCCCGCGAACCAACTTTGATCCGGCATATTTGACAGAACCGAAAAACCGGCGATAGTCTTGAACAGTTCGCCCCGTTTACCCGGATATACATTAGGCGGCCAAGCATTCGCGCCGGCGGCGAGGATGGTGGTGACGCCGCGAAAAATCCCTGGGAACCCAGGGGTTCGTGCCCGCGCGGCTGCTGGGCAACGTACAATCGCCAAGTGGGGCCAACCGCCGCGGCGCAGGCTGCGTCGGGCTGGTGGGCCGGCATAACCGGCGTAACCCGACTGCGCACCCGAACCTGGCAGGCGACACGGAGGCCGCTTACCTTTCCCCCTGAGACGGAACGCATTCCTCCTGGCGGCAAACGAGCAAGCGTTCATGCGAGCGGTTTCTACTTCGCGATTGCGGCCGGCGTGCCAAGGCACGCTGCCATCGCCATCCTCCTTGCTGGTTCAGCCGTCACGTTCACTCAAGGCGCAAAATATCATGTGGGCTTCGTTGGCTTCTCGCGCGTCGTGGAGCGCTGTCCTGGTTGCCGTGCTGATGGTTACCGGCTGCGGCAGCGCCGCCTTCGACCTGGACTCCTCGCCGGGTGCCGCCCAGAACCAGCTTCCCACCGATGATCAGCTCAAGGCCATGCTGGACGACGTGTTGTCGTTCAACCAGCAGCGGTACATGAACACCATCGACCACGGCGCCTGGCAGATCATGCACGGCGTGCTGGCCTACGGTTACGACACCTACATCTACGCCGATGGCAAGCTGGTCGCCGCCATGCAGTTTGGGCTCGACGGCGGCCATATCGACGGCTTCACCTTCCGGCCCGGCACCCACGGCCTGGATTCGATTCTCGAAGCCGGCAGCAAACGCGGCCAAGGGCACGACGATCAATGGCTGGCCATCATGGCCCAGGCCAACGTGCCGATCGACGCGACGATCGTCGTCAACGGCACCAAGTACACCGTCCGTGACCTGGTGACCGAAGCTCAATGGGGCCTGTACGAAGGCGCCGAGGCTTCGTGGACCCTCACCTCGCTGAACAAGTACCTGATCCATTCGCTTGAGGATTACGACAAGACCTGGAAAGCCCGCGATGGCGGCGAATGGTCGGTGGCCCGGATTGTCGAGATGGAAGCAGGCTACGAGCTCAACCAGAGTGCCTGCGGCGGTACCCACCGACTGATGTCCATGACCGGCGCGCTGAACAAGTACAAGTCGCTGGGCGGCAAGGTCGAGGGCGGCTGGCTGCTGGCCCAGCAGAAGATCGACGGCGCGATCGAACGGTTCCGCGAGTTTCAGAATCCGGACGGTTCGTTCTCGACGGCCTACATGATTCGCCCCGGTGTCACCACCGACATCACGCGGCGGATCAATACCACGGGCCATACCGTGGAATTCCTGGTTCAGGCATTGCCGCAGCAGCGGCTCCGCGAGCCGTGGCTGGTGCGCGGCGTGGTGGCGCTGTGCGAGATGCTGAAACTGTCCGAGAGCTTGTCCGTGGAGTGCGGCTCGCTGTATCACGCGCTGCACGGCTTGTTGATCTACCGTGAGAAGCTGTACGGCAAGTGGCAGCCGTTTACGCCGCCGGAACTGAATCGCGAGGTCGCGCCGGCCCCGCCGGTGAAGGACGACGCCGCAGGCACGCCGCCCGCGGAAAATGCCGGCCAGCAACCGGCGCCGCCGGCTGACGAACCGGCCGCGCCGCCCAAAGCGGAGACCCCGGCTCCCGCTCCGCCGGCGCCCAAAGAGAAAGACGACTCGCCCGACAGCCCGCCGAGCCCGCCCGCCCCGGCTCCGCCGAGCAACGAACCGGCTCCGCCCCCGCCGCAGGAATAAGCCATCTGGGGCCCTGTTGCCTCTGTTAGGCTGTTGATAGCCGCGGCGGCGATGCGCTGCCCTGATAGTTCTCCCGAGTGAACGCGTGCGCTCCTGGCGACTGCCCGGCTGCCCTCCAAGCACGCAGCCGCATCGATATGTCTTTTCCCAGCGTCAAATGCGCTGGCATCTGCCCTGCCGTCTTTTATGATGAGGGGCGATGGCGACGGCGGCCTGATAAGCCATGCCCAATTGGGCAGCATTTAGCCGTGTCGGCCAGCGCATTTCAGCGGCTTGTCTTTGGGGGCGAGGATTTCTTAGTCGCGCGAGCGTTTCTCGGCTGCGGTTCATTTCGCACGTACACGCATCAGACGTAAGCGTTTCTCTCCGCCAGGCAACCGCTGAAGCACGCCAGCGCCGCGGGCTGACGCATCGGTCGCCGCGCGCCTGGGGCTCATTTCTCACGGAACAGGAGGAGACCTCTCATGCAACCGGACCACGGATCGATCGCGCGCTGGGGTTGGGTTCTGTTGGCCGCCGGGATGCTTTCTGTCGTGCCTGCCGTGGCCCAAGAACAGCCCATGCCTGCCCCGCTTCCCGCACGCTTGCCTGCGGTGCCGCCGTTGGAGCAGCAGCTCAACGCGACCACGCTCGCTCAGTTAGAAGAGCCGATGCAGATCGTCCTCGCGGATGCGCCGCTGAACGATGTAATCGAGTTCCTGGCCACCCAGGGCAAGATCCAGTTCTATCTCGACCGCAGAGCGCTGGAGGACGCCAAAATCTCCCCGGAGACGCCCATCACCTTGGACCTGGACAATATCTCCCGCGGAATGGCATTGGACCTGATCCTTGCGCAAGCGAAGGTCACATACTACATCCGTAGCGGAGTGATCGTCGTCACCACCCCGGATGCGCTGAGCAGGATTGTTGAAACGGTCGTCTATCCGGTTGCCGACTTGCTCGACGCGACCAAAACCCGAGGCGAAGAACTGGCCGAACTCATCATGTCGACCGTCGCGCCCGATAGCTGGGACTTCAACGGCGGCATCGGTGTCATCCGCACCTACCGCGATACACTGGTCGTATCTCAAAATCCCAACGTCCATCGCAGGGTCGAGCGGCTGTTGAGCGACCTGCGTAAAGCCGCCAAGGCTGGCAAGGAACCGGCGGGCGCTGCGGACCAACCGACCGGCAAACCCGAGTAGGCAGCGCCTCGGTTAGGAGCACGCCATGCAATCCAGAATCGCTACGCTGCTGCTGGTGGCCATGATGGTGGTTGCCCTGCTATTGGCCGGGCGCTGGCAGGGGGCAGACCGCTCGCCTGCTCCGAGCCCGCTTCAGGCAGCCTCGCCTGAAAATGCCCAAGCTGCCGTCGCCACGCCGCTTGAGATGCCCGAGCCTCGCCGCTTGGACACGCTGCGCCGTTCTACCGAATCGCAGGCTGTGGAAGAGACGCAGGCAGCACCAACGCCCGCAGACTTAGACGATGCCCTGTGGGAGAAGCTGCAAAAGCCGATCAGTGTCTCCTTCACGGACACTCCGCTAACTGAGGTGACTGCCTACTTTGCCGATGCAATCGACACGCAGATTTTGCTCGACCTGCGCGCCCTCGAGGACGCAGCCATTCCGAAGGATCTTCCCATCACGATCGAGTTAAGCAATTTGCCCGCGGAGGCGGTGCTCGATGTTCTCCTGAGGCAACACGATCTCGATTACCGTTTGCACTCGGGGGCTCTTATTGTCACGACGGCGGAAGTAGCCGCATTTCTAACGAAAGTGCGGACCTACCCGGTCGCCGACCTCGTTGGCCACGATTACGAGCTGCTGGATGAACTGGTCGAGACCGTCAATCTGGCCATCGCCCCGGATGCTTGGTCCGACAACGGCGGACCGGGACAGATCACCACTTTCGACAGAACCCTGGTAATCACACAAACGGACAAGATTCACCGAGAAATCCAACAGCTACTGCGGCAGTTGCGCGCTGCCCAGCACGCGGCAGGGGCCAAGCCGTAAGGGGGGGCTGCGAGCCTGAACCGCGACGGCACTTGCAGGCCTGTCGCTGCTGGCAAGCTGTCAGCGCGTCAGAATGCCGAGCGTTTCGCCGTTGTTTTGTCGGCCGGGTCCAAAGTACTCTGGGGAACAGACGCGGCCCTGGCCGCGTAGTAACCGAGACCCGATTCACTCCCCCCAAGGAGTTGGCGAACCATGCGTGCTGGCAATCTTCTGTGCCTGTTGGGCCTGGTATTGGTGACGATGGCGATGACGATCAGCAGTTCCAGCAGCGGTGAACGGCCAGCCGGCAAGGAAAAAGCGGCCCAGGCCAACAAGGTGCTGCGGCACATTGTGATGTACAAGTTCAAAGACGGCTTGCCGCCCGAGCAGCTTCAGGAAGTGGTCGACACGTTCGCCGCCCTGCCCTCCAAGATCGACACCATCATCGACTTTGAGCACGGCACCAACGTCAGCCCCGAGGGCAAGTCGCAAGGCTTGACCCACTGCTTTGTGGTGACGTTCCGCGACGAGAAAGGGCGCGACGCCTACCTGGTTCACCCGGCCCACCTGCAATATGTGGAGGTGGTGAAAGACCGCCGCGATCAGGTGGTGGTGTTTGACTACTGGGCCGATGCCCCGTAACAGCCGGCGGCCCGCATGCCGTTTCTGTAGGCCGGGCACGGCCCGACGAACCGAGGTGTGGTAGCGCTCGCCGTTGCGTCCGCTGCGGTTTCCTCAGGCGATGCCCGAGCTACGTGCTGACGCTCACCAAGGTAAACGCTTGCGCTTGCCACGGAGTCATATCCAGGTACAGGCCACGCTCCAGGTCGTCGCCGTTCCAGGGATAGCTGGCCGGGCTGAGGTGATCCTGCAATTGCCACTGCGTGCCGCCCAGATTGGTCAGCGGTAAGTGGACCAGGCATTGGCTGCGGTGGTCCGCAAAGTTCACGGCGACGATCAACGCCGGTTGTCGCGGGGCCTGCCACACGAACACTAAGATGCAATCATTCGTGGGGTTGCCATCCCAGGCGGGCGTACACTCCAGCAGTTGCCACTGGCCTTCGCGAACGACCGGCTGTTGCAGCACGGTCAGCAGCCGGTCGTAGAACGCTTGCGTTTCCTCATCGACCGGCTCCTGCGGGCCGCGAATCAGGTGCGGCGAGACGCGTACCTTGCGGCCCTCGAACTGCCCTTGCTGGAAGAATCGTAACCCGGGCGCCAGGTAGGTAATCACCGCGGCCGCCCGATGAACGTCCGGGGCGAAGGTGGCCGCCGCCCGAGGCTCGTCGTGGTTCTCCAGAAATCGGGCCAGCTTGTTCTGGTAATCGAGGTCCGCATAAAGGTGCTCGCGTACCGGCCGGGCGTGGCCGTCGCGCAGGCGATCGTAGAGCCGTTTATCGTACGCGTAATCGAAGCCTTGCTGCTGGATCGTCCATTCCAAGTCCCAGTACACCTCGGCCATGAACACAAAGCCGGGCACCTGTTCGCGGACTCGGTGGATGGCCGTCGGCCAGAAATCAGCCGGCCGCCGCCCCCAGGTGCGCTCGAACACGTCGGGCAACAGCAGCATCGCCATGTCGCAGCGTACGCCGTCGCATTGGCTGGCGATCTTGAGCAGTTCGCCAATCATCGCTTCTTGCGTCGCCGGGTTGGCGTAGTTGAGCTGAAGCGTATCCGGCCAGGCCGGAAAGTTGGGATCACGCCCCAGGGCAAAGAAATGTTCGCCGCCCTGGCTGGCAATGCGGAAGTAGCTGTCCGGCTGACTTTGCAGAACTTCCGCCGGGGCCTCGATGAAATACTCAGGGTGCGTTTGCGTCCAGGGATGATCGAGCCCTACGTGATTGGGCACGAAGTCGAGCATCAGCTTCAGGCCACGCTTGCGGAGCCGCTCACGCAGCCGGGCGAGCGCGGCATCGCCGCCAAGGTTCGCATGCACGGTGTAGCCGGTGATCGCGAAGCCGGAGCCGGCGATATCTTCCTCGCGCAGGTCCGGCAGCGTTTCCTCAAACTCATGCCGCCACGCCGGATTGCTGCGTGAAACCTGCTGCCCTGCCAGGCCGGTTTGCCACACGCTGAGCAGCCATACCCAGTCGAAGCCCAGCGCGGCCAGGCGATCCAGCTCGGCATCGGGAATATCGTCCAAGGTGGCCCGACGGCCCAAACTGGCGGATCGTTCTGTCAGCCAGACGCGAGTATTGATCTGATAGAGTAGCGGGTAGCGTGCGGCAGACACGTTGTTTCCCCCCGGAATGATGGCCGCGGTGCCAGACCTTCCTCCATCATAGTTCGCCGGTGGGCCGTTGCATGTCTGGAGCCCTTCAACTGCTGGCTAGAACTCAGAGCGAGTTCTTGAGCAAGTCGCCAATTTCCCTACTTGGGAGTTCGCCCAAGTCGAAGCCTGCAGCAAGAAGAGACGAGGATTGCGGCCCGCCATACGGCCGCGCTGCGGTGATCCAGTAGTACAGGTGCGACTCGGTATCCATGGGATGGTCCGTTGGAACGGGATTCCCGCGCGCCGATGCCTTTCCGCTTCAGGGCATGAGCGGTTCAAGGTAGGCCTCCCGAAGTTACCTAGTTAGGCATGACTCAAAAAAATTGCAGACTTCCCTCCGGCCAGTCGCCGACCCAGCCGCACGGAAAGTGGCCACTGCAATAAAGTGGCAGAAGTTCTTCAAAGAAGCATGGCGGATTCCAGCATGCGTAATACTCGCAGGCCGCGACGTACAGCGTGTCCCATTGGACGCAATGCTCGACAATCTCCGGCAAGCCTAGGCATTCGATCTTGTCTCGCAAACGTTCCCAAGTGGCGGCCAGCTCGAGTCGGAAACCACGGACAACATCGTTCCAGTGGCGAAGTACATCTTGGCAAACCGTGCGCAGATGTATCATCAGGGCGTTTGTGGCCTCGAGGCGGACATTTTCCCACTCGAGCGTCGAGCAGCGATCGATTGCTTCATGCCAACTGGAAACGGTAACGACCTTGGGCGGCGGCGCTAGAAGCGGCTTGCCCACGTTGGCGAACCAGTCAATGCTGTTCAGGGCGTCTATGGTTTTCATGGCGCAGATTACGGCTAATGTGCTGACAACACGATTGAATCTTTATAGCGTTCCATTGCAACGAGAAGCGATCGTTTAGGCACAGGATGCCATCAATTGCGAGATACAAAGCCGTTGTCACCACGCGCAGATGTAGCGCGGCCGTAGAAGCTTCAGGAACGCGAATCGCTGAGTGCGCGCGAAATCTTCCCGAGCATCGACGAAACGCGTGACGGCCAGAATGTCACCACGCAATGCGAGTCCTGGGAGAGTGGACCCCACGCGACGATGCGGCGTCCATAATTCAGGAGTGAATGCGCGGCGCCAAAGCGGCACGGCTGCCCGGGACTAATAGACTTTCGGCCCTGTAGTGCCGGGCATGAGCGCAGGAGAACGTGTGCTCTCCAAAGTTCCCAGCGGAACAGCAGGCAGCCGGAACAGATGGCAAAAAGCCCGCGGGGCCACCACACCTGGCCCGCGGAGCCAACCCGCGGGGGCCTAAGCGGCCCCTGCTTTGCTTCGTGCCGTGCCAGGCGAAGCATGTTGTGGCGTTAGCTCGCGGCGGCCACAGCTTGGGCGCCATCGTGGCCGACGAGCAGTTCTCCCCGGCTGATCGAAACTTCACGCGGGGCGTCGATCGCAATGCGAATACGGCCGCCGCGGATCTCGGTCACCTTCACGGTGATCTGGTTCTCGCCGGTACCGATCACCACAGCTTGCTCAGTGCCACGAGTAAGAACGAGCATGGTCAGACTCCTTTCCTGGGTCGGGTTGCTAGCACCGCTCGGGTTCCCGCCGGCGGCGGCCAGGTGAACGCGGGTGTTCGCCGGGCGGGTCACCAAGTAGCAACGCCTGTGCCAATCAGGCGGAGTCTAACGATCTGCGTAGATGGGATGGTTGGGATGACTGGGGTGGCTGCTAGCTGTGTTAGAACCGATCGCTAGCATCCGCCCTCCGGGTGGCCTGCATCAATTCCGCACAGGTCGCTTGGAAACCAGCGCGCAGTTTTGAACCAGGGGTGCTGTCCAAAAATTGCGCAGCAGCGATCTGCCCAAACTGAGAACTGCTGAAGGGGCTCGCGGTAGAACAGCGCCAGCCATGCGCAGAAATTAGCGCAAAAAAGAGGCCTCCACAGGCGGGGCAGGGACCTGTGAAGGCCGTTCTGTCAGGGGCAATGAAGCCCTGTCAGTACTTGAACTATCGCCGTGCCAAACGAGAAAGCAAGAGTCGGCTAGAAAAATTCCAAGTTTTTTGGGTAGCACAACTTACGTGATGGGACCTTGCCCCGATGTGGTGGAGAGTGCTTCCCCCCAAAGATGCGTGCCCCGCCTGCCAAGGCTCGCCAGGCTTCGCAATTCGTGCGGTTTGACCCCCTGCGGTCCAAGACGTAGGTTTCCTTAGTCATACAACCAGGCACCGATCGAATTTCCGACGCGAGCCCTGCTTTAGGGCACGGCCGCTCGCAGCCATATCCACACGGCTTGCCGATCCTTCAGGCGGCCATCTCCGGTGCGGTTCCCTTCGATCTTCACGGCAAATTGAGCGATGGCAGCAGACGCCTCCGACGAACGGTTGTTTCAGCGGTTGGCCAGCCTCGGGCTGCTCAAGCAGCAAGGCTCCGCTCCTTCCACGCCGCGCGAAAGCGTTGCGCCGCCAACGGAGCTGGACGAATCCGCCGGTAATGCCGCGGTGGAGTATGCGCCCGCGGATCTCGCCGCCTCGGCCGAACCGCCCCTAGCGCCTCCTGCCGCCAAGCCGCAGCAGGATCGCCGGCTGAATGAACTGCTGCGCCGCATTTCGGAGCTGACTGGCGACCCGGAAGCGGTCAAGGTCGAAGAGCCTGTCGAGGAGGCTACCCCCGTCGCTTCGCAGCCGCCGCGGCCGGAACCGCCTCCGCCCAATACGCCGCCCAGAGCGCGCAAAGCCGAACAAACCAAGGACGACGATTCGGACGAACTGGCCGGCGATTTCTTTCCGGTCGAGCCCGAGTCGTTCCAGGCTGCCAGCATCACCGAAGGCCAGGTCGAGGAACTGCTGCTGAAGTACCTGCTGGCCGTCGGTACGGCGACCGGCCGCGCCATGGCCGACCAGATCAAAATGCCGTTCAAGCTGATCGACGACCTGCTGCTACGGATGAAGCAGGATCAGTTGGTGGTGTACTACGGCTCGGCCCCGATGAACGATTACGTTTATCAGCTCACTGATGTGGGCCGCGAACGGGCCAGACGCCACCTCGATCACTGCACGTACTTCGGCGCCGTGCCGGTCTCGCTGGAAGATTACATTCGCAGCGTCAAAGCGCAGTCAATCGCCCATCAGCACCCCACGGCCGAAGACCTCAATCGGGCGTTCGGCGATCTGCTGATCAACCGTAAGATGCTGGAAAGGCTGGGGCCGGCCATCAACTCGGGCCGCGGCTTGTTCCTGTTTGGCGCGCCAGGCAACGGTAAGACCAGTATCGCCGAACGCGTCACGGCCGCGTTTGGTTCGCTAATCTGGATTCCGCGGGCGATCGGCATCGACGGCGAAATCATGCGGATGTTCGATCCCAGCGTGCACGAAGAAGTGCCGCTCAAGCCGTCGGACAAACTCTGGCACGACAGCCGCGTGGACAAACGCTGGGTGCGGATCAAACGCCCCACCATCGTGGTCGGTGGTGAATTGACGATGGACAACCTGGAAGTGACGCTGAACACCTCCACCCGGGTGTGCGAGGCGCCCTTCCAGCTCAAGAGCAACTGCGGCACGCTGGTCATCGACGACTTCGGCCGCCAGAAGATGAGCACCGACCAGTTGCTCAACCGCTGGATCGTGCCACTGGAAAAACGGTACGACTTCCTCAACTTGCCGAACGGCAAGAAGATCCAGGTGCCGTTCGACCAGTTGATCATTTTCTCGACCAACCTCGAGCCGAAAGACCTGGTCGACGACGCGTTCCTCCGCCGTATTCCGTACAAGGTGGAAGTGAAAGATCCCACCGAGGAGGAGTACCGTGCGCTGATGAAGCTGATGGCCGAGAAGCTGAACATCGAGTGGAACGAGGAAGCGGTCGATTACCTGGTCGAGACGCACTACCTGGCCGTGAACCGCCCCTTCCGCTGCTGCCAGCCGCGCGACCTGCTGATGCAGATCGTCAATTACTGCCACTTCCAGAGCCTGAAGCCGGCGATGACGCGCGAGCTGTTCGACTTCGCGGTCGAAAACTACTTTGCCGTGATGTAGCGGTCGGCAACTTGTTGCGCGGACTGCCCTTGCTGCCATCTTAGGCCGGTCGGTATACAGCCTGCTGCTTTGGTTTCCCCCCAGGCGGAGGTTGTGCTACGACCATGTGCCGGCCGTTATTCTTGTCGGGCTGCTGGCTGTTACTGATTGTGTGGTTGGCCGCGCCGCTGCGGGGACAGGAAAACCCTTTCGGCCCGCCGCGCATTTCGGCTGGCTCGTCCACGGCTGAGTCTCCAGCCCCGCCGCCAGCGCAGGCCAATAGCACTGCTGTACCGCAGGGCGTAAGCCCGCCGCCGGAGTTCACGGCCTTGGTCGATGGACGCCGGCAGGCGATGCAAGCGGTGTTAGCAGCTCAGGCTGCCGGCGATGATGCCGCCTTCTGGCAAGCGGCCGCGCGTCTGGCGGAAGTGCAATCGCGGCTATTGCAGGTGGCGGAGGCGATCCCGCAGGTCGAGCGGCAAGAGCTCCGTGAGCTGCGCGATCAGCACATTGCTTTGCTGCATCGACTGGCCGATCGCATGGAGCCTGTCGACCTGGCCCGCTGCGAAGCCATCTGGGCGGAGAACGTTGGGCATCTGATCAAGCTGAACGGGCCGACACACTGGACCACGCGCACGGCCATGCACGAGCTGCAGCGGGTGCAGATCACGCGACGGGCGTCGGACGAAGATCGCCGCAGCTTGCAGCAAGCCGTCCAGTGGCATGCCCAGGTGATGCCGCTGTGCGACGCCGGTTCGCTGGCCGCCGCCGATGCTGCCGCGCGGCAAGCCTGGCAGGTTCGGGCTCGCATTCTTGGCCCGGAGAACATTCACACACTGGCCACGCTGCACAACCTGGGGCTGGTGCTGGCCCAGGCGGGCGACACACGCACCAGCCAACGCGTCTTTCAGGACGTAGCCCGCGTGTACGAACAGCAGTTGGGAGCCGACCATCCCAGCTATGCTCTCTGCCTGACGCATTTGGCCGATACCCATCGCGAGCTTTCGCAACTCAACGACGCGGCTCGGGTACAACGCCGGGCACTGGAGATCTTGGCCGCGAGTACTGGCAAGCAATCGGCGGATTACGCCCGGGCTTTGAACCAGTTGAGCCTCATCGAAGCTCGACAAGGCGACCTGGCCGCGGCCCT
>Ga0180217_1004184_pt1 | contig 11582 bp, 10 predicted proteins | sample eDN3rd37CBELigOP_FD_128521 | JGI IMG/M metagenome (GOLD analysis project Ga0180217, IMG submission 128521) | Enriched Organic Plus compost microbial communities from Emeryville, California, USA - eDNA 3rd pass 37_C BE-Lig OP (version 2) (version 2) ... | reverse complement strand
GCTGACGGAGCATTGGAGCGCGGACGCGATCCGCAGCTATTCGAACGAGCTTTATCCGTCCGTACAGCCCGGCGGCGCCGATCCGGCCTCGATCGACGCGCTGGCCGACCGGCTGATGGCCGCCGAACATCCGATCCTCATCACCGGCTATGCCGGCCGCAACGCCAAGGCGGCCAAGCTCATCGAGGAGCTGTCCGAGCTTGCGGGCGTCGCGATCTTCGAAGGCAACATGACCTTCAACATCTCGCACGAGATGCAGTGCTTCCTCGGCTTCTCGGCCGACAAGCATCTGCCCAAGACCGACTTCGGCCTCTTGGTGGATGTGGACGTGCCGTGGTTCCCGCGCGACGTGACCCCGAACCCCGATGCCTATTGGGCGCATATCGACGTCGATATTCTCAAGCCCTCGTCGCCGATGTGGACCTTCCCTGGCAACGTGCGCATGCAGGGCGATTCCGGCATCATTCTCCAGCAGCTCGTCGATGCGGTGAGGGCCAAGGCGACGCCGAAGTTCAAGGAGGCCGCCGCCGCGCGCGTCAAGGCGCACGCCGCCGAGCATCAGGCGTGGCGCCAGAACGCGGACAAGCTTGCCTCCAACAAGGGCAAGTCCGACGAGATCAATCCGCACTACGTGATGGCGGAGCTGGGCAAGTTGCTCGACGACGACGACATCGTGTTCAACGAGGCCGTCCGCAACACCGGCGCCTGCCTGCTCCAGATCAAGCGCTCCAAGCCCGGCACGATCATCCGCCTCGGCGGCGGCGGCCTTGGTTGGTCCGGATCGACCGCGCTCGGCGCCAAGAAGGCGGCGCCCGGCAGCATGATGGTGCAGGTGGTCGGCGATGGCGGCTTCTACTTCGGCAACCCGTCCGCCGTGTTCTCGACCGCGCAGCAATACGACCTGCCGTTCCTGTCGATCGTGCTCGACAACACCGGCTGGTCGGCGGTGAAGGAATCGACGCTGCGCGTCTATCCGTCGGGCGAGGCCCAGGGAACGGGCGAGTTCCAGTCGAACCTCATGCCGTCGGCCGACTTCACCAAGGTCGGCGCGGCGTTCGGCGCCTATGGCGAGCGCGTCACCGAGCCTGACGAATTGCCGGCGGCGCTTCAACGGGCCGTGAACGAGGTTCGCGGCGGCCGCACCGCCGTGCTGCATGTCCGCGTGACGCGACTCTGAACCGTAACGATCGGTCGGCCCGGGGGCGCTCGCCTCGGGCCGGCCTTCATCGGCTCCGTGGCGGCCGCGACACCACGATCGGCGCAAGCCTGAATAAGCAAATCCGAGAATTTGCCAACCGGACCCGCATCCAAGCGCGGCCGGACCATAGCGAGGGAGGATATCATGAAGCGTATCGCGCGCCTTGCGCTTGCCGGCTGTCTGTTGTTCGGCCCGACAAGCCTCGTCACGGCCCAGACATCCGACTATCCCAGCCGCAACATCGAAATCGTTGTGTCCTACGCGCCCGGCGGCTCGACCGATCTGGTGGCGCGCACGCTGGCCGAGCGGCTTCAGCAGAGGCTCGGTCAGAGCGTGATCGTGCTCAACAAGCCCGGCGGCGGCGGCACGATCGGTATGCAGCATGTGCAGCGCGCCAAGCCCGATGGCCACACGCTGTTTCTCGGCTTCACGGCGGAGGCGGTGATCACACCACAGGTTTCCAAGGCCGCGAAATATTCGATCGTCGACGATTTCGAGCCGATCGCCGTGACCGGCATCGTGCCGGTGGTTCTGATCGGCTCGAAGAATCTCAAGTCCACGAATTTGAAGGGCCTGCTCGCGGAGCTGAAAAGCAATCCCGGCAAATACACCTACACCGGCAGCGTCGGCAGCCCCTCCCATGTCATGGGCGGCTGGCTGAATGAACTGAAGGACCTCGATGTGCCGCATATTCCGTTCCGTGGTGGCGCGCAGTCGGTGAACGCCGTGCTCGGCGCGCATGCCGACATGTTCTATGCCGGCGTTGCGCCCGCCCTGTCGGCCATCGGTAGCAATGGCGTGAAAGCCTATGCGGTGACCGGCGTGAAGCGCTCGACGGCGCTGCCGGACGTTCCGACCTTCAAGGAGGCCGGTGTGCCGGAGTTCGAGCTTCTGAGCTGGAACGTGTTCCTTGCGCCGAAGGGAACGCCCAAGGCGATCGTAGAGCGGCTGCGCAAGGAGACGCTTGCCGCGCTCGACGAGCCCAAGGTGCAGAAGGTGTTGCTGAACAGCGGTGTCGAGATGCCCCACACCCAGGACGTGGAAGCGTTCCTGCGGCGTGAGAACGACAATTACGGCAAGGCGATCCGCGCCATCGGCATTTCGACGGATTGAAGCCGTCGCTGCAACCGGAGAGCGGTTCTGAATTCACGCGCGGCGAGCCGCTCTCCCGTCGTCCCCTTGCAGGGAACGCAGGGAGACCCGCGCTCGGGAGTCCTCTTTGCTGACCGCCGCCGATCCGAGCGCGGCCTTATCTGTTCATCCTCGGGCTTCAAGTCCGGCCTTTGGTGATCGCGAGACGCCTATCCCACGCTTGGACGTCGCCACGATCATGTTCAGCTCGACGCCGGCGCATAGAGCATGCCGATGCTTTCTCAGGTTCGGGGCGAGCCGGACCGTGCGGCGACGGCAGGTTCGTCAGACGGCGATTCCGGCGGCTTGAAGCGCGCGCGCCACGGTGCCGTCGGCGTTCGCGCGATCCATGAACTCCGTGACGAATGCGAGCGCTTGCGGCCGGCCCTTCTGCACGGCGATGGCAATGCCGGTCTGCTGGAACGCGCCCGTTGCCACCCGAGAGCCGGGGAGCGCCGCCCGGTAAGGCGGCAGTGAATCGTGGGAAAGCGCGAAGCCGTCGGCCTCGCCTGCATGCATGCGCGCCATGGCCTCGTCGATCGAGCCGACGGCCTCGATGGTGGTGCGGGTCAGGCTGCGCGCGGCGGCGCGGATGGTGGTGGTGTTGGCGATGCCGATGAGACGCGTGCCCGCGCGGTCGGCGTCCTCGACGGTCTCGATGCCGCTCGCGGCGCTGACGAGATAGGTGCTTTCGACGATGAAATAGGTCGGGCCGAATGCGATCCGACGCTTGCGCTCCTCGTCCACCGGCATGAAGGCCACGTCCACCGTTCCCTGTTCCACCGCGTCCGTCAGAAGTCCGGTGTTCGGCGCCAGGATGAATGTGAGCGGCACCTTCAGATCAGCGGCCAGCGCGTTGGCCAGATCGACGGTCACGCCGCGCGGATGTCCGTCTGCGTCTTTGACGACGAAGAGGGCGGAGGGCTCGGGAGCAAAGGCAAGGCCGGCACGCAGCGTGCCGTTGGGTGCGAGTTCGTTCACGGACGGTTCTCCGGCTTTCAAGGGAGGACGAAACTGGCAATTCAAGCGCGCCCTGTCCATGCGGTGCCGGTCCGCGAGGGCTGCATGGCCGAGAAATCCTGTTGCAGAAATATCATCATGCCGGAGAAAGCGCCGCTGCGTGATGGGAAACGGAACGTCGTTGACCCGTCATGCAGGGCAAAAGAGCGCCATCGCGGCCGGTGCGCGGATTTTCCATTCCGAATTCCGCTAGGCATATCACGGCTCTAGCACGCTCTTTTTTCTTGGAATGAGTTTAATCTACCTCCATTTAACTATTTGATTTTGCAAAAGATATCAGTTTTCAGCCGATAGATTCCTTGTTATGGCCCCGACCCTCGGAAGTCGGGGGTTTCATCATGTCCAATCGATCATTTGCTCTCACACGCCGCTCCTCGGTTGCGTCCGTCCTGTCGAGGCGCCTCGTCGTTCTGCTTGGCGGAGCGGCGGTTCTGACGGTGGTTCATGGACAGAATCTGCACGCCCAGGACCTCTCCGCGCCGCTGCCCGCCATCGAGGTCGAGGCCACCGCCGCCGGCGAGACGGGCACCGGACCCGTCACCGGTTACAACGCGCGCCAGAGCGTCACGTCGATGAAGACCGACACGCCGGTGCTGGAGACCCCGCAATCGGTTTCGATCATTCCCCGAGATCAGATCGCCGATCAGCAGTTTCCGACGCTCTCGAGGACGCTGAGCTACACGCCGGGCATCACGATCGATCCCTACAGCGCCAATTCCAAGTTCGATGCCTTCTACATCCGGGGCTTCCTGGCGGAGCAATATCTCGATGGGCTCAAGCTGCCGGTCGAGCCGGGCGTTCAATGGGCCACGCCGAGGATCGAGCCTTATGGCCTCGAGCGCATCGAAGTGCTTAAGGGGCCGTCATCGGGCCTTTACGGCCAGACCAATCCCGGCGGCTTCGTCAACATGGTCAGCAAGCGGCCGAAGGATGCGCCGCATTATGAGTTCATCGGTCAATACGGATCGTTCAACCGCTTCCAGGGCGCGTTCGATTTCGGCGGACCGATCGGCGAGCGCGGCGAGTTCCTCTATCGCATGGTCGGCGTCGTGCGCGAGAGCGATTCGCAGATCGACTTCCAGGAAGACAATAAGGTGTTCTTCGCGCCGAGCCTGACTTGGCGCCCGAACGCGGACACGAGCTTCACGATCCTGGCCAGCTATCAGAGGATCAAGAACAAGGGTTATCAGCAATACGTTCCGGCGCAGGGCACGTTGCTGCCGACTCCGTTCGGCCGGTTGCCCTATCGCAATTATCTCGGCGAGCCGTCGGTCGATCGTGTTGACGACGAGCAGGCGATGATCGGTTATGCGTTCGATCATCGCATCAACGACGTGCTCCAGTTCCGCCAGAACTTCCGCTATACGAAGATCACCAGCGACACGACGGCGTTTCGCGGCGAAGGCGTGGGTCCAGACCTCCGCACGATGGCCCGCTCGATGAATTACGTGGTGTCGAGCACGCACAATGTTGCGATCGACAACCAGATTCAGGCCGATTTCGCCACCGGTCCGCTCCAGCACAAGGTGCTGCTCGGCGCGGACTATTCCTATCTCAAGGGGCACGCCGATTATCGCTTTGCCATGATCGCGCCGATCGATATCTATGCGCCGGTCTATGGCTCTCCGGTGCCGGCGCGGTCCAGTCTGCTGCCCATGACGCTGTCCAATTCCGAGCAGAATCAATTGGGCGTCTACATCCAGGATCAGATCAAGTGGGATCGTCTCACGCTATCGCTGACCGGACGGCACGACTGGGCCAAGACCGACGTTGACAGCTATGCCGCCTTCCCGACGCCGGGCCGCTACCGCACCAAGGACAGCGCCTTCACTGGCCGGGTCGGACTGAGCTATCTGTTCGATTTCGGTCTTGCGCCCTATGCGAATTATTCGACCTCGTTCCTGCCAGTGAGCGGCGTCACCCGCACCGGCTCACCGTTCGAGCCGACCAAGGGCGAGGGTTGGGAGGCCGGTGTCAAGTTTCAGCCGAACGGCACCAATCTGCTGTTCACCGCCGCCTATTTCGACATCACGCAGCAGAACGTGCTGACGCCCGATCCGGCCAATCCGCTCTTTAGCGTGCAGGCCGGCGAGGTCCAGGTGAAGGGCTTCGAGTTCGAGGCGCGGGGCAACGTCACGCGCGAGCTGGAAATCATCGGCGGCTTCAGCCACATCGATCCGAAGGTGACGAAGAGCACCGCCGGAACGATCGGCAAGACGCTGCCCAACGTGGCGCTGACCCAGGCGTCGCTGTGGGGCAAGTACACGTGGCATGATGGCGCGCTGGCTGGTCTCGGCCTCGGCGCGGGCGTGCGTCATGTCGGCAAGCTCTATGGCGATGCCGCCAACACGATCGAGGTCAAGCCCTACACGCTGGTGGACGCGATGGTTAGTTACGACTTCAGCTACCTGCGGCCCGATATGAAGGGCTGGAAGGCGCAACTCAACGTGACCAACCTGTTCAACAAATATTACGTCACCAATTGCTTCACCGGCCTTGCCTATTGCGGCTACGGGCAGGGACGCACGATTCTGCTGTCCTTGAAGTATTCACTGCAACCAGAAACAGCGACGCCGTGAACGGATAATGACCCCGAAAGCTCTGCGCCGATGGTCATGGGTGCACACTTGGTCGAGTGTGGTGTGCACCCTTTTCATGCTGATGCTGTGCCTCACCGGTCTGCCGTTGATCTTCCATCACGAGATCGACGACTTTTTCGGTGATGAGGTTCCGGCCGCGTCGGTTCCGGCAGGCTCGCCGAAGGCCGATCTCGACACGGTTGTCGCCAATGGCATGGCGCAGGCGCCCGGCGAGTTTCTGCACTTCCTGATTTGGGACCATGACGATCCCAACGTCGTTTTCCTGAGCGTCGCCAAGCAGTTCGACGCGCCGTCGGTGAACAACAGGTTCATCCGTGTCGATGCGCACACCGGCGAGTATCTCGACTCGCCGGATTTCACCAGCCGCTTCACCTACATCATGTTGAAGCTGCACACTGACATGTTCGCCGGGCTGCCGGGCAAGCTGTTCCTCGGGCTGATGGGTCTGTTGTTCTGTGTCGCGATTGTTTCCGGCGTGGTTCTCTATGCGCCATCCATGCGCAAGCTCGACTTCGGAACCGTGCGGACCAAACGCTCGCGCCTGATCCGATGGCTGGATTTACACAACCTGCTGGGCGCCGTGGTCATCGTATGGGCGCTGGTGGTCGGCTTCACCGGCGTGATCAACACCTGGGCCGATCTCGTGCTCAAGCTCTGGCAATTCGATCAGCTCAGCGAGATGGTCGGTCCCTACAACAACGAGCCGGTTCCGAAGCAGATCGTTTCCGTTCAGCAGGCGGTGCAGACGGCCCAGGACAAGCTGCCGCATATGACGCCGCTGTTCGTGGCCTATCCGGGCACCGTGTTCACCAGCACCACGCATTTCGCCATCTTTCTGAATGGCGACACGCCCGTGACCTCGCGCCTGTTGCAGCCGGTGCTGATCGATGCCCGCGATGGCCGCTTTACCGATACCCGTGTGATGCCGTGGTATGTCACCACGCTGTTCCTGTCGCAGCCGTTGCACTTCGGCGACTATGGCGGCATGCCGCTCAAGATCGTCTGGGCGCTGCTTGATATCCTGACCATCGCGGTCCTGATCACCGGCCTTTATCTGTGGGTGGCACGGCGGCGGCGTGCCCGTGCTCCCGCGCGCTTGCCGCGGGCCGAGGCAGCGACGTCATGACGGATCCGAAGAAACGGCGCCACCGAAGTCTAACGCAGATTTTTCTGGTGCCGACGATTCTCGGCGTGCTGAGCGCGATCGGCCTGGTCATCGCCCTGATCGGTGATGGCATCTACGATCTGATCGGCTGGAAGACGCTGGCTGTGCCGCTCGTGCTCGCGGGCTGGCACATGATGCGGCCCGACCGGACAGAGGGCCGAAGGCCGGCCGGTCGCTGAAGCGGGAGAGGCCGCCGCACCCGCCGAGCACCGTCGGGCATCGAGCGGCTGGTCATTGGTGCCCGCCCTGTCTATGCAAGGGGCGCACGTCATTGCGTTCTCCTTGCTCGATCCCGCCATGCGCTTTGCTCCTTTGATCCCCGCCACGCTCGTCAGGCGCTACAAGCGCTTCCTCGCCGATGTGGTGCTGGAGGACGGCACGGAAATCACCGCCCATGTCGCCAATCCGGGCGCGATGACGGGCCTTGCCGCGCCCGGCGCGCGGGTGTGGCTGTCGAAATCCGACAAGGTCGGCCGCAAGCTTCCCTTCAGTTGGGAGCTGGTGGAGGCCGATTTCGGCACCGGCTCCGAGCTGGTCGGCGTCAACACGGCCCATCCCAATCCGTTGGCCGGCGCGGCCATTGCGGCCGGGCTCATTCCGGAATTGGCGGGCTATGCCTCGCTTCGGCGCGAGGTGAAATACGGGCGCAACTCGCGGGTGGATTTCCTCCTGGAGGATCCGGCGCGCCCGCCTTGCTATGTCGAGATCAAGAACGTGCATCTGATGCGCGCGTCCGGATTGGCTGAATTTCCCGACGCCAAGACCGTGCGCGGCGCCAAGCATCTCGACGAATTGGGCGACATGGTCGAGGCCGGCGCGCGTGCGGTGATGCTCTATCTCATTCAGATCGGATCGGCGTCGCGGTTCAAGCTGGCCCGCGACATCGACCCGAAATATGGCGCGGCCTTCGACCGCGCCCGCGCGCGGGGCGTCGAGGCTCTGGCCTGGCGCTGCCGGATCACCCACGAGGGCATCGCCCTCGAAGGCCCGGTGCCTATCGCAGAGCCTTGAGGCTCGTGAACGGTATCAAGCTGCCGCTTTCTGGGCCGACTCGAACCGGGGCGCGAAGGCCGCGAACTGATCGAGATAGGCCTTGAGGAAGCCACGGACGCTCTCATCGGCGATCGTGCCGTCCGCGCCGACCAGGTCCGGCTTGAAGGTGATGTAAGCCTCGCCGCCCATCACATGGACGCCCAGGATCGCGAGAACCTGACGCAGGTGCTGCTGCGCGATCGCCGCGCCGATGGCGCCGGGAGAGGTGCCGGTGATGGCGGCCGGCTTGCCCGCCCATGAGTTCTTGCCCCAGGGACGGGCGCCCCAGTCCACGGCGCTCTTCAGCACGGCCGGGATCGAACGGTTGTATTCCGGCGTCACGAACAGAACCCCGTCGGCGGCCTCGATCTCCGACTTGAAGCGTTTTACCTCTGCGGGGAGGTTCTCTTCCAGATCCGGGTTGTAGAGCGGCAGATCGCCGATTTCGGCGATCTTGATGTCGAATTGGTCGGAGCCCAGCCGAGCCAGGGCGCTGGCCAGTTTCCGATTGATCGATTCGCGGCGGTTGCTCCCGACGACGACTGCGATCTTGATCTTGCTCATGATGATATTACCTTTCTTGCCAGCGGTTATCCTTTGATACCGAGGCTAGATAGATGACCAGGACCAAGCCGCAAGAAGGCACAATCTTGATACCTGGAACCCTCCATGATCCCGGCGATTGCCGGGCCGTCAGCGAGGTGCTGTCCCGTATCGGCGATAAATGGACCGTGCTCGTCGTCTCGGTCCTTGGCGATGGTCCGTTGCGGTTCAGCGAAATCCGCCGCGCGCTCGGCAGCATTTCCCAGCGGATGCTGACCCTGACGTTGCGGGCGCTCGAACGCGACGGTTTGGTAACGCGCACCGTGACCCCGACGGTTCCGCCCCGCGTTGATTATGAACTGACCAAGCTCGGGCGCTCGCTGCTCGATCCGGTGAACGGCCTGAGCCTGTGGGCGCGCCGGAACCGGCCGGTGATCGAGGCGGCGCGCCGTCGCTTCGATGCCGCGCAGACGTCCGCCGGCGCCGGCTTGCGCTGATCCGGCCGATCCGTACATTGAGGCATCATGACTTACGTGGAAGCTGCGGCCGCGCCGCCTCGCAAGACCGGACAGATCAAGCTGCATGGCCCCGAGGCCTTCGCAGGCATGCGCAAGGCCGGCCGGCTGGTGGCCGAATGCCTGGACATGCTCACCGCGGAGGTGCAACCTGGCGTGCCCACGGACCGGATCGACCGGCTCGTCCAGGAGTTCGCCCTCGATCACCGCGCGCTGCCCGCGACGCTGATGTATCGCGGCTATCGCAAGTCCACCTGCACCTCGATCAACCATGTCGTGTGCCACGGCATTCCCGGCGACAAGCCGATGCGCGAGGGCGACATCGTCAACATCGACGTGACGCTGATCGTGGATGGCTGGCATGGCGATTCCAGCCGCATGTATCCGGTCGGCGCCATTCCGCGCCGGGCCGAGCGGCTGATCGACGTCACTTACGAATCGATGATGCGCGGCATCGCCGCGATCAAGCCCGGCGCCACCACCGGCGACATCGGGGCGGCGATCCAGACCTTTGTCGAAGCGCAGCAGATGAGCGTGGTCCGCGATTTCTGCGGCCACGGGCTGGGCCGCCTGTTCCACGACGAGCCCAACATCGTCCACGTCGGCCGTCCCGGCGAGGGCGTCGTGCTGCGGCCGGGCATGTTCTTCACGGTCGAGCCGATGATCAATCTCGGCCGCCCGCATGTGAAGGTTCTGTCGGACGGCTGGACCGCGGTGACGCGGGACCGCTCGCTCTCCGCCCAGTTCGAGCATGCGGTCGGCGTCACCTCCGACGGCGTTGAAATCTTCACGACGTCGCCCAAGGGCTTCGACAAGCCGCCTTATCCCGTCTGACGCCTGTGAATGGCAATGCCACGTGCGGTGTCGCGGCGATTGCAAAGCGCGGCCGCAACGCCCATCCTGATACGGACGTGGGGGGTGGGGCCAGCATGTCGGAGAAGAATGCCGAACGCGGCGCGTTGTCTGGCTTTGCGGAGGCCGCGCCCGAGCAGCCGCATTATCGCGGCCATCGCGAGCGATTGCGATCCCGCTTTCGTGAAGCCGGGCCGGAGGCTGTCACCGAATACGAGTTGCTGGAACTGGTCCTGTTCCGGGCGATCCCGCAGCGCGACGTCAAGCCTCTGGCCAAGTCTCTGATCGGCCGTTTCGGCTCGTTCGCCGAAGTGCTCGCGGCGCCGCCCGCCCGGCTGGCCGAGGTCAGCGGGCTGGGCGATGCCGCTATCACCGAACTCAAGATCGTGCTGGCGGCCGCGGCGCAACTGGCGCGCGGCCAGGTCAAGGGCCGCAGGGTCCTGTCGTCATGGAGCGCGGTGCTCGACTATGTGCGCACCATCATGGCGTTCGAGGATCGCGAACAATTCCGCATCCTGTTTCTCGACAAGCGCAACCAGCTCATCGCGGATGAGCGCCAGCAGGTCGGCACCGTCGATCACACGCCGGTCTATCCGCGCGAGGTCGTCAAGCGCGCGCTGGAATTGTCGGCGACCGCTGTCATCCTGGTGCACAATCATCCGTCCGGCGATCCGACGCCGTCGCGCGCCGACATCCAGATGACGCAGCAGATCGCGGAGATCGCCAAGCCTCTGGGAATTTCGGTGCACGATCACATCATCGTCGGCAAGGACGGCCACGCCAGCCTCAAGGGCCTGCGTCTGATCTAGAGCCTGTCCGGTTCTGATGGAATCAGAACCGGGGCTCCACCCTTCGTTTGTCGCGCTTTCTTGACGCGAACCGGTTTCCGCTTCGCTCGAAAACGCTCCAGGACGTTCAGGGTTCGAAGCATAAAGCGGTTCGCCGCTTCGCGGATATCGCGATCCCGCGTCCGTCGCTGGCCCGTATGGGAGTGCTTCAGCGCCGGACCAGCAGAATGCCATTCGCGGGTTCGACCGCGCGCCAGTCGGTGTCGCCGTATTCCTGAAAGCGCCAGCTTTGGTTGTCGGCACCGACAAGGGTTAAAACCCCATTCTCGAACCGCCATTGTGACGGAGCCAGAGCCTCCTTGCCGCCCGGGCATGGCTTTTCGATCGTGACGTCGCCATCGGCGTTATCGTCGCCATCGGCTTGAGCGGGTCGGAGCTCCAGGGCGCACAGCGTCTTGCCGTTTCGGACCGCGGCATAAGGGCCGGCGGCAAGCTCCGCGCTGCGTGGTGCCGGTCCGCCGGCGCCGGGGGTTTGAATGAAGAGAATGCCCTCACCGGGCCGTGGCGCTTCGTAGACGCCGCTCTCGACCTCCGCGAAATCGAGGATCGTCTCGCCCTGCGGGTTCAGAAGGCGCAGGAAATCGTTTTCCGCCATCCGCCATCCGGCGACGTCCGCCAGGAACGGATAAAGCTTGCGGCAGGTGGCGTCGAAGGCGATCCGGCGACCGGTTCGCGCCG
>Ga0180217_1004177_pt1 | contig 11588 bp, 10 predicted proteins | sample eDN3rd37CBELigOP_FD_128521 | JGI IMG/M metagenome (GOLD analysis project Ga0180217, IMG submission 128521) | Enriched Organic Plus compost microbial communities from Emeryville, California, USA - eDNA 3rd pass 37_C BE-Lig OP (version 2) (version 2) ... | reverse complement strand
GTGCTGATCTTCCTCGTGCTCGGCACGATCTTCCTCGGGCTCGCGACGCCCACCGAGGCCGGCGCCATGGGCGTCGTCGGCGTGCTGGGGCTCGCCTGGATGAACGGCCGGCTGAACTGGCCGATGGTCTACGACGGCATGAGCAAGACCATGCGGATCACCGCCATGGTGATCTTCATCCTGATCGGCGCGCGCGTGTTCAGCCTGGTGTTTCATGGCGTCGGCGGCAAGGAATGGGTCGAGGGCCTTCTGACTTCGCTGCCCGGCGGCGCCACCGGCTTTCTGATCTTCGTCAGCGTCTTCGTGTTCCTGATCGCGTTCTTTCTCGATTTCTTCGAGATCGCCTTCATCATCATTCCGCTGCTGGTGCCGGCGGCGCTGGCGCTCGACATCGACCTGATCTGGTTCGGCGTCCTGCTCGGCGCCAACATGCAGACGAGCTTCATGCACCCGCCGTTCGGCTTCGCGCTGTTCTATCTGCGCGGCATCGCACCGAGAACGGTGAAGACCTCGGACATCTATATGGGCGCGATCCCATGGGTCGGGCTGCAACTGGCGCTGGTCGCGATCATCCTGATGTTTCCGCAGACCGTCAGCTTCTTGCAGACGAAACATGTCGCGGCTGACCCGGCCAAGGTCGAGGAGCAATTGCGCAGCCTGCCGGCGCTTGATGGGCCGGCGCCGGATTTCGGCGCTCCGCTGGACTTCGGAGCGCCACCGAAGTTCGATTGAGCCGCAAGCCTCAGCCGCGCCGCCGCGAGCGGATCATGTATGAATCGTAAGTGAAGTCGGCGACCTGCTTCCACAGATATTGGTCGTCGCGGAACGTCACCATCTCGTCCCAGATCGACTTGAACTCCGGATTGGTCTTGCCGACCTCGTCGTAGACCTCGTCCGCCGCCTTGCGGCAGGCGTCGAGCACCGCCGGCGAGAACGGCTTCAGTTTCGCGCCCTCCCGCAGGAGCTGTTTGAGCGCCACCGGGTTGAGCGTGTCATAGCGGCCGAGGATCCAGTGGTTGGTCATGTCGGCGGCGTTGCGCACGATGGTCTGATAGGCGCGCGGCAGCTTGTTCCAGCGATCCAGGTTCGTGAACAGGTGGGTCTGCATGCCGCCCTCCCACCACGCCGGGTAATGATAGATCGGCGCGACCTTGTGGAAGCCCAGCTTCAGATCGTCATGCGGACCGATCCACTCGGCGGCATCCAGCTCCCCCTTTTCGAGCGCGCCGGCAATGTCGCCGGCCGCCACCTGCGGGGTCTCGACGCCAAGCCGCGACAACACGCTCGCGGCGAAGCCGCCGACGCGGAAGCGCAGGCCCTTCAGGTCCGACACGTCGTTGATCTCGCGGCGGAACCAGCCCGCCATCTGGGTGCCGGTGTTGCCGCAGGGCAGCGCATGGATGTTGAACCGCTCGTAGAAACGGTTCATCCGCTCGATGCCGCCGCCCTGGTATTGCCAGGCGTTCTGCATCCGCGCGTTCAAACCGAACGGCACCGCGCTCGGCAGCGCGAAGGCCAAATCCTTGCCGAGAAAATAATAGGACGCGGTGACGGCCATCTGCGCGGCGTCGCTCTCGACCGCGTCGGCGGCCTTGAAGGCCGGCGCGAGCGCGCCGGCGGCGAACACCTCGATCTCGAAGCGCTTGTCCGTCGCCTCCGACACCGCCCGGGCGAAGGTTTCCGCGCCCTCGTGCAGAATGTCGAGCGACTTCGGAAAGCTCGTCGTCAGCTTCCATTTCAACGCCGGCTGCGATTGCGCCAAGGCGGGCGTTGCCAGCGACGCCGAGACGCCCAGTCCGGCCGCCCCGGTGCCCGCGGCCTTGAGAAATGTCCGGCGCCGCATCGTCGTCTCCTGTCGCGTTGGATCGGCCGCCCGTATCAGCCGCGGCTGCGGCTTCGGATCATGAACGAGTCGAAGGTGAATTCCGCCACCTGCCACCACAGATATTGGTCGTTCCGGAACGCGATCATGTCGTCATAGATGCGCTTGAAGTCGGCATTGCTCGCATTGATCTCGGCGAACACCTCGTTGGCCGCCTTCTGGCACGCCTCCAGGACCGGCAGGGGAAACGCGCGAAGCTGCGCGCCGCCGCCGACCAGCCGGCGCAGCGCCTGCGGATTGCGGATGTCGTAGGCCGCCGTCATCTGCGAATTGGCCAGCGCCGCCGCCGTCGTGAGCACCGCCTGATAGGACTTCGGCAGGTCATTCCATTTCGAGAGATTGATCATGAAATGGGTGGCCGCCGCGCCCTCCCACCAGCCGGGATAATAATAATAGCGCGCGACCTTGTGGAAACCGAGCTTCTCGTCGTCATAGGGGCCGACCCATTCCACCGCGTCGATGGTGCCGCGCTCCAGCGCCGGATAGATGTCCGCGCCGACGAGTTGCTGCGGCACGACGCCGAGCTTCTGCAAGGTGCGCCCGGCCAGGCCCGGAATGCGCATCTTCAGACCGTTGAAGTCGGAGACGCTCTTGATCTCGCGGCGAAACCAGCCGCCCATCTGCGCGCCGGTGTTGCCGCCCAGAAGCGCGATGACCTTCGCGCGCTCGATGAAGCCGTTCATCAGCTTCATGCCATTGCCTTCGTAGAACCACGCATTCTGTTGGCGCGTGTTGAGGCCGAACGGCACGGTGCAGAACAGCGCCCATGTCGGATCGCGGCCGTAATAATAATAGGACGCGGTGTGGCACATCTCGACATTGCCGCTGGACACCGCGTCGAGCGCCTGGAGGCCGGGCACGATCTCGCCGGCCTGCGAGGGATGAATCTGGAATTGCCCGTCGGTCGCCTCGGCGCAATAGCGCGCCAGCGTTTCCGAAGCGCCCCACAAGGTGTCGAGCGTCTTCGGAAAGCTCGACGTCAGCCGCCAGCGCACGGGCGGCGTCGATGAGACAACGGCGGGTGCGGCCATGGCGGGCGCAGATATGGCGGGCGCGGCCGCGACGGCGGAGCCGGCGAGCCCCACGCTCGCGCTCTTCAGGAACTGGCGACGTTTCATGGATCGGTTTCCCCCGTTGCCCGGCCGTGAGCCGACATCGCTTGCCTTATACTTGAAGTCCGTTCTGCCATTGCCCGCTGGGCCGTGTTGTCGCGAGAGCGTCAGGTCTCGATCACGATCCTCGGTGGCGGCCGGTCGGCCGTTCCGGCCGCGACCTGCTCCCGCACGGCCTGCGCGATGGCGCGGAACGCCTCCGCCTGGGCGCTCTGCGGCCGGCTGGCGACGATCGGCTGGCCGGCGTCCGAGGTCTCGCGGATCGCCATTTCCAGCGGCACCTCGCCGAGGAACGGCACGCCGAGCCGCTCGGCCTCGTGGCGCGCGCCGCCATGGCCGAAGATGTCCGAGCGCGTGCCGCATTCCGGGCAGATGAAGGTGCTCATGTTCTCGACGATGCCGAGCACCGGCACGTTGACGCGGCGGAACATGGCGATGCCGCGCCTCGCGTCGATCAGCGCGAGGTCCTGCGGCGTGGAGACGATCACCGCGCCCTTCATCGGCACCTGCTGCGCCATGGTGAGCTGGGCGTCGCCGGTGCCGGGCGGCATGTCCACCACCAGCACGTCGAGCGTGCCCCATTCCACTTCGCGCAACATCTGCGTCAGCGCCGACATGACCATCGGCCCGCGCCAGATCATCGGCGTCTCTTCCTCAATCAGGAAGCCGATGGACATGGCCGCGAGGCCATGCCGCTGGATCGGCTTGAGGCGCTTGCCGCCGAGCGTCTCCGGACGCTCGTGGATATCCAGCAGCTTGGGCAGCGAGGGACCGTAGATGTCGGCGTCGAGAATGCCGACCTTCAGTCCGAGATCGCGCAGACCCAGCGCCAGATTGATCGCGACCGTGGACTTGCCGACGCCGCCCTTGCCTGAGGCGACCGCGACGATGGCCCTGATGCCCGGAACGTCCGTCGGCTCCTGCGGCCGGCCACGGCCATGGGGAGCGCCGGGCCGGGGGCCGGGTCCCGCCGAGGGCGCGGGTCCGGCCGGCCCCTTGCGCTCGGCGGTGAGTGCCACCATCGCCGATTGCACGCCGGGCATGGCCTTCACGGCCTCCTCGGCGCGCTTGCGCACCGGCTCCCAGGTCTGAACGGCGCCGGCCTCGACGCTGATCGAAAAGAACACCTTGTCGCCCGCCACGATCTCCGACAGCACGCCCGCCCCGGTCAGCGGCGCGCCGTCAGGCGTGGCGACGGCCGAAAGCGTGTCCAGAACCTGGTCCCGGGTGACGGTCATTTCAGTGGTCCTGCAATTCCGCACTGGTATGGGTGACACATGGGTAGGCAACATAAGGCCCGCTTGGAATGGGTCAATGTTGGGCCGGACGGGTCCGCCGAAACCGCCGAGAACGTGGTTGACGGCGCCCCCGCCCCGTCGCAAGGGAGCGAAGTGGCGTTGCCAGAACTCACGGAGGAAGCGGCGATGGCGAAGGTGGCGTTTCTCGGATTGGGCGTGATGGGATTCCCCATGGCCGGGCATCTGGCCAAGGCCGGCCACGAGGTCACGGTCTACAACCGCACCCAAGCCAAGGCCGACGCCTGGGCCAAGCAACACGGCGGCCGCGTCGCGTCCAAGCCGCGCGAGGCGGCCGACGGCCAGGATTTCGTGATGATGTGCGTCGGCAACGACGACGACGTGCGCGAGGTCGCGCTCGGCGCCGACGGCGCATTCCTCGGCCTCAAGAGCGGCGCGGTCTTCGTCGATCATACCACCGCCTCGGCGGAGGTCGCGCGCGAGCTCTACGCCCAGGCGCGCAAGCGTGGCTTCGATTTCGTGGACGCGCCGGTGTCCGGCGGACAGGCCGGCGCGGAGAACGGCGTCCTCACCGTCATGTGCGGCGGCGACGCGGCGGCTTACGGCCGGGCCGAGCCTGTGATCGGGACCTATGCGCGCATGTGCAAGCTGCTCGGCCCCGCGGGTGCGGGCCAGCTCGCGAAGATGGTCAACCAGATCTGCATCGCGGGCCTGGTGCAGGCTTTGTCCGAGGGCATCCATTTCGCCAAGCGCTCGGGCCTCGATATCGACGCGCTGATCGAGACGATCTCGAAGGGCGCGGCGCAATCCTGGCAGATGGAGAACCGCCACCGGACCATGGCGGCCGGCAAGTTCGACTTCGGCTTCGCCGTGGACTGGATGCGCAAGGACCTGTCGATCTGCCTCGCCGAGGCGCGGCGCAACGGCGCGCATCTGCCCGTCGCCGCGCTCGTCGATCAGTTCTATTCCGAGGTCCAATCGATGGGCGGCGGCCGCTGGGACACGTCGAGCCTGATCGCGCGGCTGGAGCGCTGACCGGCGCCAAAGACATCGGGGTGCGGGAGAAAAGTCCTTTCACACGTCTCGCACCGAAGACGCTCCCGCACGTGCGACGGTCTTTTTTTCGTTTCCACACCGTGCCGCCCCGCCACGTTCACGCCGCCGTTTCGCCATCATCCGCTGCGTTGATGGCCCACCTGCGCAAACTGCCGCTTTCAGCGGCATGTGTTGAAAAAACGCGCGGCTTCGATTTGAAAACCACGAGGGTCGCACCCAGACCACCGCAAGAGCGCGCCGCCGATCCTGGCACGCCTCCTGCATCCTTTTCCGAGCACACCATGGCGACAATCCGTATCCCCATGAAAGGAGACGGGCTTTGGCGGTCAAGGTTTACCTCGATCAGGTCGGAATGGCGTTCCCGACGCCTGAAGGCTCCTTTCGCGCGCTCGCCCCTTTAAGTCTGGGCATCGAAAGCGGCCGCTTCGTCAGCCTTGTCGGCCCTTCGGGATGCGGCAAGAGCACGCTCTTCAACATCATCGCCGGCCTGCAATATCCGACCGAGGGCCGGGTCATGATCGGCGGCGAGGACGCCACGGGCACCATCGGCCGCGTCGGCTACATGTTGCAGAAGGACATGCTGCTGCCGTGGCGCACGGTGCTCGACAACGTCATCCTCGGGATGGAAATCCAGAACGTGCCCAAGGCCGAGGCGCGCGAGAGGGCTCTGCCCCTGCTGCAACGCTACGGGCTCGGCGGCTTCGAAAGCCTCTACCCCAATTCGCTGTCCGGCGGCATGCGGCAGCGCGCGGCGCTCCTGCGCACGCTGCTGTTCGACACCGATGTCATCCTCCTGGACGAGCCGTTCGGCGCGCTCGACGCCCAGACCAAGCAGCAGATGCAGGAATGGCTGCTCCAGCTCTGGAGCGACTTCGGCAAGACCATCGTCTTCGTCACCCATGACGTCGAAGAGGCGATCTACCTGTCCGACGACGTTCATGTGATGGGCACGCGCCCGGGCCGCATCGTGGAGACCATTGCGGTGCCGCTGCCGCGCCCGCGCGATCGCGCGATCACGCTCACTCCGGAGTTCATATCCATCAAGCAACGCTGCCTGGAATTGCTCCGCATCCACGCGACGCCGCTCGAACACGCAGCCTGACGGAATCCGACATGGAGGCACCGATGACCGACACGCTTCTCTACGGTGCGCTGTCGCGCCGCGAGGCGCCCGCCTCCGAAACCGCCACGCCGTCGAAGGCGTCCGCGTCGCAGACGCGCACAGTGCGGCGCCTGCCGGTCCAGAAGGACTGGCCGTCCTGGGCCATCATCGGAACGCAGGTCGGCATCCTCGTGGCGATCATCGCCTTCTGGGAGATCGGCGCGCAAACCGGGCTGATCGACGCGTTCTTCTGGTCCCAGCCCAGCGCCATCCTCAACACGCTGGTGATTTTCTTCACCGAGGGCGAAGCCTGGACGGACATCAGCTACACCTTCCGCTCCACCATCTTCGGCTTCGTCATTGGCACGGTCACGGGCTCGCTGATTGGCCTGTCGTTCTGGTGGTCGCGAAACTATGCCGCCGTGGCGCAGCCCTACATCATCTGCTTCGAGTCGATCCCCAAGCTCGCGCTCGCCCCTCTGATCATTCTCGTGTTCGGCCTCGACCTGACCTCCAAGGTCGCCATCGCCGCCGCGCTGACCGTGGTGGTCTCGACGCTGACCACCTTCGCCGGCGTCAAGGCGCTCGATCGCGACAGCGAGAGGCTGTTCTACTCGCTCGGCGCCACCCGCTGGCAGGTGTTCAGCAAGCTCGTCGTGCCCTTCTGCATGCCGTGGATCATCTCGGTGCTGCGGGTGAACATCGGACTCGCGCTCACCGGCGCCATCGTCGGCGAATTCATCGCGTCCCAGCACGGGCTCGGCCGCGCCATCCTCTACGCGGGCCAGACCTACGACATCGCGCTGGTCTGGGTTGCGGTCCTGGTGCTCTCGACGCTCGCCATCGTCATGTACGGGGCCGTGTCCTGGCTCGAAGGCGTGCTGCGCAAGGGCACGCGGCAATAGCATCCACGCAAACGGCGCTCGTCGAGCGCCAACGATCGGCAACAGGAGTTGTGAGCATGCACAGGCGCAAATTTCTCGGCACCATGGCATCCGTGGGCGCGGGCGTGATCGCCGCCCCTTACGTGGCGCGCGCGCAGGTCCACAACCTGTTGGTCGCCGAGCCGGTGCATTCGACCGGCTATCTGCCGATGTATATCGCGATGGCCAACGATTATTTCGCCGAGTCGAAGATCAACGTGAAGATCGTCACCATCGAGAGCGGCGGCGGTCACACCAGCGCCGTGCTGTCGGGCCAGGCCTTCGCCTTCATCGGCGGGCCGGAACACAACGCCTTCGCCAAGGCCAAGGGCGCGGAGCTTCGCGCCGTGGTCAATTGCGTCGATCGCGGCAACGTCTATTACTGCGCGGCCAAGGGCAACGAGCCGAAGGACAAGGACTGGGCCAGCTATTTCAAGGGTCAGCGCGTCGCCGTCAGCAATTACGGTGGAACGCCGAACTCGATCACGCGCTATCTCCTCGCAAAGTGGAAGCTCGATCCGCGCAAGGACGTGACGCTGCTGGAAATGCCGAACTCCGCCGTACCGGCCGCCCTCAAGGCGAAACGCGGCACCATCGCCGTCACCACCGAGCCGATGATCACCCAGGGCATCCGGAACGGCCTGTGGGGCGAGCCGTTCCTCAGCATTCCGGAGGAGCTGGGGCCCTACGCCTATTCGACCATCAACGTGCGTCTCGACTCCATCAAGACGCAGCCCGAGGTCGTGCTCGGCTTCGTGCGCGGCATGGTCAAGGGCCTGAAGTTCCTCTACGATGACCCCGAGGCTTCGGCGGAGATCGCCAAGAAGCAGTTTCCCACCATGCCGCTGGAGGACCTGTCGGCGACGCTCAAGCGCTCCTTCGCCGACGAGATGTGGAGCAAGGACGGGATGATCACGCCACAATCCTGGGAAACGGGCAAGACGGTCGTGCGCGAGGCTGGTATCCTCAAGACCGACGTCGGCTATGACGAGATCATCGACATGAGCTTCGTCAAAAAGGCGCTTTAATACGAACTGCGGGAGAAGGCATCCATGTCAGAGCCCATCTGGAACAAGTTTCTGACCGATCGCGACAAGGCGGTGTTCGAGCAATCGGGGTATGGCGCGCGCGGCGGCTTCGGCAAGCGGCCGGCCCTGCTCGTCATCGACGTGAACTACGCGTTCTGCGGCGAGCACCCCGAGCCCATCCTCGAAGCGATCAAGACCTGGCGCAATTGCTGCGGCGAGGACGCCTGGGAGGCGATGCCCTACCTGCGCTCGCTGATCGACAAAGCCCACGAGAAGGGCATCCCGGTGATCTACACGACCGGCGTGCGGCGCGAGGACAATTGGGATTCCGGCTCCTGGCTCTGGAAGAACTCGCGCGGCAACGAGGATGTCGAGACCAGGCCCGCCACCAACGTGGACGGCAACGACATCGTCGCCGAGATCGCGCCCGCGCCGCAGGACATCGTGGTCCTTAAGCAGAAGCCGTCCGGCTTCTTCGGCACCAACATGGCGAGCTATCTGACGCTGCTCGGCTGCGACAGCGTGATCGTCACCGGCACCACCACCTCGGGCTGCGTGCGCGCCACGGTGCTCGACGCCTTCAGCCTGAACTATCGGGTGGCGCTGGCCGAGGAAGGCTGCTTCGACCGCAGCCAGGCGAGCCACGCCATCAACCTGTGCGACATGAACGCCAAATACGCCGACGTGGTGAAAACCTCGGAGGTTCTGAGCTTCTTCGACGGCCTGCCCTCGGGGCAATACGACCTGCCGAAGGGCGCGCCGTCAGGCAACCTGATGGCCAAGATGGCCGCGAATTTCTGACCGGCAGGATGCACGTCGGACGGCGGAGCGATCGAAACCACGCTCCGTCGCCGCGCTTCCCTAAACTGATCCGAAAACCGCTGCGCTCGTTTCGGGGTCATGCGCTTTCGTGGGGCATGATCTGATCGGAAAACCGCTGCGCACTTTTCCGGATCATGCCCGTGCACTCTCCCTCGCGGCGAGCGCGGCGTGCCAGCGGATGACGTTGGCGAGATCGTCCTGCACCGCGAGCCTGGCCGGCTTCATGAAGTCGATGGCCACGAGGCCGGTGATGTCGGCGACGCTGAACGTCTCCCCCGCGACAAACGGCCGGTTCGCCAGCTCGCCATCCAGAAACCGGAGAAACTCGTCCACGCGCGGCCGGTTGACCTGTGCCCACTCCGCCACCTGCGTGCCCTCCATCGCCTTCATCGCCGGATGGCTGTGTCGGAACACATGCATCACGGGAAACAGAAGGTGCAGCTCCATCCGCCGCTGCCACATCTCGACCAGGGCCTGTTCCTTGGCCCCAACCCCGAACAGCGGCGGCTCGGGGTGCAGCGCCTCGAAATAACGGCAGATCGCCATCGTCTCGGTCAGGACCGATCCGTCATCAAGCTCCAACGCCGGCAATTGCCGCAACGGATTGAGCGCCGCGAAGGCCGGCGACCGATGGGCCATCGCGCCCATATCGACCGGCTCCAGCGGCACCTTGAGGCCCTTCTCCGCCAGGAACACCCGCACCCTCCGGGGGTTCGGCGCCCGTCCGCCATCGAACAATTTCATTATTTACCCATCGTTAACCACGAATTTGGTGCCCGCCTTAAGACACCTCTTAAGGATTTCGATCAAGTCTAGCGCTTTCCTGCGTGCGGGTGGCGTCGTCGTGAGCGTATCAGAGCCGTCAGACATTCCGATGCCGAGCGAGAAGCCGGCCGCCAAGCGCCGGCGCCTGGCCAATCAGCGCGTGCGCGAGGCGCGCGACCGTCTGACCTCCACCACCGGCACCCGGATCGAGTTCGACTACGAGCTGATGCGCCAGTTCGCCGAGAACCGGCTGTCGGCATCGCTGGTCATTCTCCTGCTGGTCGGCACCATCGGCTTCCTGTCGAGCCTATGGACCGGCGCGATCATCGCCGGCACCTGGACCCTCGGCGTGCTGCTGATCCACGCGGTCATCGTCACCCATTGCCGCAAGTTCCTGTCCGAGCCGCCGCAGACCGTGAACCTGCGCCGCTGGCGCATGCGGTTCATCGTGCTGGACCTCGTCTACGGCGTCGCCTGGATGCTGGTCATCGTCAATCCGCAGGCCGTCGATCAGCATTTCAGCACCTTCATGCTGTTCGTCATGCTGCTCATGGTTTCGGTGTCGAGCATGCTGGCGTCGAGCCTGCCGATGGCGGTCTATGCCGCCTCGATGCCGGTCACGGCCGCCGTCGTCGCCAATTTCGCCATGCAGGGCAAACTCCCCGATTACATCCTCGCGGCCATGGCGGTCGTCGCACAATTCTATTTCGCGCTGCTGGCGCACCGGCTCTATTCCACGATGCTGGCCACCATGATGGCGCGGGCGGAGAAGGACGCGCTGATCGGGGAGCTGGAACAGGCCAAGGCGGTCTCCGACGACGCACGCCGCAGGGCCGAAGGCTCCAACATCGCCAAGTCGCAATTCCTGGCCCAGATGAGCCACGAGCTGCGCACGCCGCTCAACGCCATCCTCGGCTTCTCCGAGGTGATGAAGAACGAGATTTTCGGCACCCATGCGGTGCCCGCCTACAAGGATTATTCCAACGACATCCATTCGTCGGGCCAGCACCTGCTCGGCTTGATCAACGAAATCCTCGACCTGTCGCGCATCGAGGCCGGGCGCTACGAGTTGAACGAGGAGCCGGTGTCGCTCGCCAACGTGGTGGAGGATTGCCACCACCTGCTCAAGCTGCGCGCGCAGAACCGGGGCATCACGGTCCACGAGATGTTCGAGCCGGAGCTGCCGCGCCTGTGGGCGGACGAGCGGGCGCTGCGGCAGGTGTGCCTGAACCTTTTGTCCAACGCGATCAAGTTCACGCCGTCCGGCGGCGAGATCTGGCTCAAGGTCGGCTGGACCGCCTCCGGCGGCCAGTACATGAGTTGCAAGGACACCGGCCCCGGCATTCCTGAGGAGGAGGTCCAGGTGGTGCTCTCCTCCTTCGGCCAGGGCTCCAACGCCATCAAGTCGGCGGAGCAAGGCGCCGGCCTCGGCCTGCCGATCGCCAAGAGCCTGGTGGACATGCACGGCGGCACCTTCACGCTGAAGTCGAAGCTGCGCATCGGCACCGAGCTGATCGCCACCTTCCCGCCCGAACGCGTGATGGCCGCGCTGCCGCCGCTGGCGGAGCCCGCGCCGCCGATCCAGCCCGCGACGCCCGACCCGCAGAAGGGCCGCCGCTCGCTGTTCCGGATGCGCGGATAG
>Ga0180217_1004176_pt1 | contig 11594 bp, 9 predicted proteins | sample eDN3rd37CBELigOP_FD_128521 | JGI IMG/M metagenome (GOLD analysis project Ga0180217, IMG submission 128521) | Enriched Organic Plus compost microbial communities from Emeryville, California, USA - eDNA 3rd pass 37_C BE-Lig OP (version 2) (version 2) ... | reverse complement strand
GCCTCGTCAAGGGCCAGCGCCCCGCCCTCGCGGCGCTCGAGGAGCACCTCGCCGCCGCGGCCGGCTGACCTCGCCGCTGCGCCGGGGGGCGGTGGGGGTGCGCCGCGGTGTGCGACTCCGCGCGGCGTCCGGGCTGGCGCCGGGGGCGCCGGGCCACGCGGCCTGCACCGGCCGGCGAGACGCACCTTTCGTGCTGAGCGGCGTGTGGTGCGCAGGGGTTTCGGCGCAGAGGGTGCGTCTCGCCCGCCGGCGCGACGCGCCGCTCCGCGCGCCGTGCCCCGCGCCCCGCAGCGCTGCGCCCCGACGTCGCGGGCTGGTAACGTTCCCTGAGGACACGCGACTCGCCGGAGGAATCATGGCCGATCGGGCTCAGCGGCCGACCATCAAGGAGGTCGCGCGGCGGGCCGGGGTGAGCCCCATGACCGTGTCGCGGACCCTCTCGGGCGGCGTCAACGTCAAGCCCGAAGTGCAGGAGCGCGTCCTCGCGGCCGTCGCCGAGCTGGGTTACCACCGCAACGAGAACGCGCGCAGCATCCGGCCCGGGCACAGCAGCGGCCTCATCGGCGTCGCGATCACGAACATCGCCAACCCGTACTACAGCACCTTCGCGCTCGGCGTGGAGGAGCAGGCGGCCCTGAGCGGTCGCCGCATCCTGCTCGGCAACACGTCCGAGGATGTCGCGCGAGAGGCTGAGCTCGTGGGCGACTTCCTCGGTCGCCGCGTCGACGGCCTCATCGTCGTGCCGGCCGGGACGGCGTCGGAGCACCTCGCGCACTCGCAGCGGCAGGGCGTGCCGGTGGTCCTGGCGTCCCGCCGCGTCGACGGCCTCGACGCCGACAGCGTCGTGCTCGCCGACCTGGACGGCGCCTACCGCGGCACGGCCGCCCTCATCGACCGCGGCCACCGCCGCATCGGGTACCTCGGCAACTCGCTGTCGATCTTCACGGGCGAGCGCCGCCACGAGGGCTTCGTGCGCGCCCTCGAGGACCACGGCGTGCCCGTCGACCCGCGTCTCGTGGCGGCCCAGCAGCAGACGGTCGACCAGGCCCGCGACGCCACGCGCGTCCTGCTGCGCGCCCGCACCCCTCCGACGGCCCTCTTCTGCGCGAACAACCGCAACGCGATCGGTGCGCTCAAAGAGATCAGCCGGCAGCTGGAGACGGGGCTGCGCGGCCCCGAGGGCTTCCCCGAGATCCTCAGCTTCGACGACTTCGAACTGGCCGAGCTCTCGCCCGTGCCCATCAGCGTCATCGACCATGATCCGCGCGAGCTCGGCCGCACGGCCGCACGCCTCCTGCTCGATCGGCTCGACGGCGGTGCCGCAGACGCCGCGCCCCGCGAGATCGAGCTGCCCGTCTCACTGCGGCTCGGCCTCCACTGACGCGCGGCCGGGTGCCTGCGCGCCCGAGGCGCAGCCCCGTTGAAACGCGCACCGAATGTTGGTATCGTTACCAAGCATTCGACGAGGAGAGCCATCCATGGAGCTGTGCATCGACTTCGGCGGCACCGAGGTCAAGCTCGCCGCCATCGCGGACGGACGCGTGCGCGCCTCCCGCAGCCTCCCCGTCGGCGGCACCCCCGCAGACCTCGCCGCGACCGCGGACGCGGCCCGCGAGATGCTCGCGCAGGACGGTCTCCGTGCGGATGTCGTCGGGATCGCCGTTCCCGGCGTCGTCGACCCGTCGACCGGGAGGATGCTGCAGGCCAACGCGAAGTACGACTACCTGCGCGGCGCCGATCTGGACGCCTGGTCCCGCGCAGAGTTCGAGCTGCCCGCCGCCGTCGAGAACGACGCGCGCGCCGCGCTCATCGGCGAGACGTCGACCGGCAGTGCGGCGGGGGAGCAGGATGCGGTCCTCGTCACGCTCGGCACCGGCATCGGCACGGCGGCGATGATCGGAGGGGTGCCGCTGCGCGGACGCAGCGGGCACGCCGGCATCCTCGGCGGGCACATGACCGTCGAGCTCGACGGGCCGGTCTGCCCGTGCGGCAACGTCGGCTGCGGCGAGGAGCTCGCGAGCGCGCACGCCCTGCGCACCCGAGAGCACGTCGACATGCGCGAGCTGTTCGCCGGCGACGCGCACGACGAACTGCGCGCATACACGCTCCGCGTGTGGGGCGCCGTGGTGACCTCGCTCGTGCACGCCTACGACCCCGCCGTCGTGATCCTCTCCGGAGGGGTCATGCGCGCGGGCGCCGCCGTCCAGGGACCGGTCGAGGAGTTCGTCCGCGCCCACGCCTGGGCCTCTCTTCCCCGCCCGCGCTTCGTCGTCCCGACCGAGCCCGAGCTCTCCGTCGCGCGCGGACTCAGCGTCGTCGCGCGCCGGGAGCACATACATCACGACCAGGAGGAACTGTGACCGCCCCCATCGGCGACATGCACGGAGGCCACACGGCGCGCGCCCGCTACGACACGCAGCCGACCGTGGCCCTGCCCCGCGGTGCACGGATCCGCCGCGGCGCCGAGGCGTGGCGTCATGCGGCCCGCGCGGCCGAGGAGCGGGCTGCCGGCGCTGCGCCGGTGCTGCTCGTCGACACCTACCCGGGAGTCGACGTCCCCGCGCTCACGGCGGAGGTGGCCGCAGCCCTCCCCGACTGGTCGATCGTCGATGTCGAGACGGCGGCGCGCCCCGTGGACGAGGTGGAGCGGCTCATCGCCCCGAACCTCACCGACGACCGCGTCTTCGGCGTCATGAGCCATTTCGTGCTCACGGACTTCTACGACGCCTCCCGTCTCGACGCACTCGCCGGGGAGGCATCCGCCCGTCCGACCGTCGTGATCGGGTGGGGTGCCGGTCTGCTCGCCCCGCGACTGGATGCGCCCGTCACGGTCCTTGTGGACATGGCCCGCTGGGAGATCCAGCTGCGCCAGCGCAAGGGCGCCACGAACTGGCGCGCCGACAACGCCGACGAGGACAACCTGCGCAAGTACAAGCGCGGGTTCTTCGTCGAATGGCGGGTCGCCGACCGGCACAAGCGGGAGCTGTTCGACGCGATCGACTTCGTGCTGGACGGCAACGCGATCTCCCCCGCCGAGCCGCACCCGGACTCCCCGCAGGCCGGCATGATCACGGGGGAGGACTTCCGTCAGGCGCTGCGGGATGCCGCCCACCGCCCCTTCCGCGTCGTGCCGTTCTTCGACCCCGGCGTCTGGGGCGGGCAGTGGATGAAGAACCTCATCGGGCTGGACCCCTCCAAGGACAACTACGCGTGGTGCTTCGACTGCGTGCCCGAGGAGAACTCCCTTCTGCTCGAGGGTGACGGCGGCGTCATCGAGGTCCCCGCCCTCGATCTCGTGTTCACGCGCCCCGTCGACCTGCTGGGCGCCAAGACGTTCGCCCGCTTCGGTGCCGAGTTCCCCATCCGCTTCGACTTCCTCGACACGATGGACGGTGGAAACCTCAGCCTGCAGGTGCATCCGCTCACGGACTACATCCAGAACACGTTCGGGATGCACTACACGCAGGACGAGAGCTACTACCTGCTGGATGCCGCGGACGACGCCGTCGTGTACCTCGGCGTGAAGGAGGGCGTCGACCCCGCCGCGATGCTGTCGGCGCTGGAGACGGCGCAGGACGGCGAGCACCCGTTCCCCGCGGACGAGTTCATCAACTCCTTCCCCGCGCGCAAGCACGACCACTTCGCCATCCCGGCCGGGACCGTGCACTGCTCGGGCGCGAACTCGATGGTCCTGGAGATCTCGGCGACGCCGTTCATCTTCACCTTCAAGCTGTGGGACTGGGGGCGCGTCGGCCTCGACGGCGTCCCCCGCCCCGTCCACCTCGACCACGGTGCCCGCAACATCCAGTGGGATCGTGGCACCGCCTGGGTGGAGGAGAACCTCGTCGGGCGGGTCGACACGATCCGTGCCGACGGCGACGTCATCGAGGAGCGCACGGGGCTGCACGAGCTCGAGTTCATCGAGGTGCGCCGGCACTGGTTCACCGAGGCCGCCGACCACGACACCGACGGCACCGTGAACGTCCTCAACCTCGTCGAGGGCGATGAGGTGCGCGTCGTGAGCCCGTCGGGGACCTTCGAGCCGTTCGTCGTGCACTACGCCGAGACCTTCATCGTCCCGGCGGCCGTCGGGGCGTACCGCATCGAGCGCACCGAGCGATCCGAAAGCGGGCGCTTCGCGACCGTGAAGGCCTACGTGCGCGGCACCCGCGCACGCGACAACTGAACAGCAGTCCTCACCGCGGGAGCCTCATCCGAGTCTCTTGCACCGCACCACACACCTTGGTAGCGTGACATCCAGCCGGATGGTAACGATACCAACTGAACAAGGGAGTTCGACATGACATCACAGCGCAAAGTCGCAACCGCCGTGGCGGGTCTCGTCATCGGCGCGATGGCGCTCGTCGGCTGTTCCGGAGGATCCGGCTCGTCGGGCGAGGGAGAGGTCACCGGCACGCTGGACTTCTACACCGACAAGGCGGCGTGGAAGCCCGACTTCGAGGCGCTCAACGCGTCCAGCGGCAAGGATGTCGACATCACGCTGAAGACCACGGGGTACTCCGACGCGAACCAGTACGACGCGTTCATCAAGCAGTCGTTCCGCACGACGAAGTCGCCAGGCCTGTTCACGTGGCACACGGGCGACTCGCTCAAGCAGCTCGTGGACGAGGGCCTTGTCGCGGAGACCACCGACATCTGGAGCAAGGCCGTCGACGAGGGGTGGGTGAGCGAGGACCTCCGCGACAGCTACACGTACGACGGCAAGCAGTACTGCGTGCCGATGAACATCGCGTACTGGGTGATGTTCTACAACAAGGCCCTCTTCGACGAGAACGGCATCGAGGTGCCGACGACGTGGGACGAGCTGAACGCCGCGGCCGCGAAGCTCAAGTCGGCCGGCGTCACGCCGTACTACCAGACGAGCACGCTGTTCACCTTCCAGTGGTTCCAGCACCTGGTCGCCTCGAGCGATCCGGCGCTGTACGCGGGGCTCACGACGGGCGAGGTGAAGTACACCGACCCGCGCATCGTCGACATCATGAACATCTGGCTCGACGAGCAGAAGGACGGATGGTTCAGCGACCCGGGCAGCACGACCGATCCCGCCGTCGCGCTCAAGCAGGGCGATTTCGCCATGATCGACTTCGGCACCTTCTTCGCCGGCAACCTGTCCGGCGCCGGGATGACCGAGGACGACTACGGCATGTTCGTCATCCCCGCGGTCAACAGCGATCTCGAGACCACCCCGGTGGCGGTCGAGTCGGGCCCGATGTGCACGGCGGAGAGCTCGAAGCAGCGCGACCTCGGGCTGGCGTACTCGGAGTGGTGGATGTCGCCCGAGGCCCAGACGGCGTGGAACGAGGCGCACGGCGACGTCGCGTTCAACCCGAAGGCGACCGTGTCCAACCCGGCCCTCGCCGAGCTCGGGGAGCAAGTCGCGGGTGAGGGGTACTCGCTCTACGACCGCTTCTTCGAGGCGATGCCGACCGAGATCGTGACCACCGCGATCGAGCAGTTCGGCGCCTTCAACGCCAACCCGGGCGACCCGGTTCCGTTCCTCGAGAAGATCCAGGCGACGGCCGACAAGTACTGGGCGGGGCAGGGGTAATCCTGCGGATGGCGCACCAGAAGACGCCGTACCAGTGGTCCGCCCGGGGCTTCATCGCCCCGGGCGTGATCCTGGTCGCAGTCCTGCTCTACCTGCCCCTGCTGTGGACGGTGTTCCTCAGCTTCACGAAGTACAACGGGCTGGGCAGCCCGAAGTGGATCGGCTTCGACAACTACGTCGAGATGTTCACCGACGGCGACTTCGTCGGATCCGCGCTGAACACGGTGCTGTGGGTCGTCGGCACGCTCATCATCCCGGTGGGCATCGGCCTGGCCATCGCGCTGCTGACGTGGAACCTCGGCGGCGGGATCTGGCTGCGCCTGCCCTTCCTCATCCCCTACGCGCTCTCCGGCATCGGCGTCGGCGTCGTGTGGTCGTTCATCCTCTCCTCGGGCGGTGCGCTCGACCAGGCGCTCGCGGTGTTCGGGGTCACCGACCCGCCGCGCTGGCTCCTGGATGCTCCGCTGAACACCGTCGTCATGATCATCGCGTCCTCGTGGCAGGGCGTCGGCGTCAACGCACTGCTGTTCACGATCGGCCTGCAGGCGATCCCCAAGGAGCCGCTCGAGGCCGCGCGCATCGACGGCGCCGGCGGCGTGCGCCTGTTCGGCAGCATCCTCTGGCCGATGCTGCGGCCGCTCACCGCGGTCGTCGTGGGGCTCTCGATCGTCGCGAGCCTGAAGACCTTCGACATCGTGTGGGGCATGACGAAGGGCGGTCCGGGCACCGCGTCCGAGACGCTCGCGCTCACGATGTACAAGGAGACCTTCGTCAACAGCGACTACGGCCTCGGGTCGGCGATCGCGGTCTTCCTGACGGTCATCACCCTCGTCGCCTCCGTCCTGTATCTGCGCCAGCAGCTGTCTCCGAAGAAGGAGGTGTGACATGTCGAAGATCATCCGCACGGTCGTCCTCGTGATCCTCGGGATCATCTGGCTGCTGCCGGCGTATCTGCTCGTGGTCAACGCGATGAAGGACCCCACGACCTTCACGTCGAAGGAGTCGTGGATCCCCACCGACTTCCACCTCTTCGAGAACTTCGCGGACGCGTTCGCGCTGTCCGGGCTCGGCGACAGCGTGCTCAGCACGCTCCTCTACGCCGTGCTGTCCCCGGCGATCGCCGTCGTCGTCGGCGCGGCCGCGGGGTTCGCCATCGTCGCCCTCCGACTGAAGCGCGGATTCCTCTGGTTCGTCGTCATCTTCGGCGGCACGGTGTTCCCGCTGCAGATGGTGCTGTTGCCGCTGTTCGACGCCTACTCGCGGGTGGGCCTGTTCGACACCCGCGTCGGGATGGTGATCATCTACACGGCGATCTCGATCCCGTTCTCGGCCTTCGTGATGCGCAACTTCTTCACCGGCGTCGCGCACAACGTGTTCGAGGCGGCCGTGCTCGACGGCGCGACGACGTGGCGGATCTTCACGCGCATGTACCTGCCGATGGCCTCCAGCGCGCTCGTGGCGATCTTCATCCTGCAGGCGACATTCGTCTGGAACGACCTCCTGCTGGGCCTCACGCTGAGCCAGTCCGACGACATCCGGCCCATCATCACGACGCTCTCCGGCATGCAGAGCACCTACGGCGGAGCGCAGATGTCCGTCGTGCTCGCCGCGGCGCTGCTGGTGTCGCTGCCCACCGTCGTGCTCTTCCTGTGCACCCAGCGGTTCTTCGCCAAGGGCCTCGCCCTCGGTCAGTACTGAGCTCGAAAGGAATCATGCCCGCCTCGATCCCCACCGTGGCCGACCTCGCCGCGGACCCGATCACGCACCACTACGACGACCTCATCGCCCCGCCGGGACTGACCAACATGCTCGGCACGGTGCGCGTCGACCACGACCTCACAGCCATCAGCGCGGTGCAGTTCCCGCCGCTGTCGCAGGGCCTCACGCAGACGGCCGCGCTCTTCGTGGACGGACGGCTGTTCGCGTCGTACGCCGCCCCGGTCACGCACGAGTGGCGACCCGATCGCGTCCGCCGCAGCGCGCGGGTGGGCGAGCTCGAGATCGTGACCACGACGGTGTGCGCGCCCGGCCGCACGGCCGTCGCGATCGACATCGCGGTGCGCAACACCGGCGCGACCGACCGCGACGTCCGCCTGGCGCTGTCCGCCGCGGCCCGGGTGACGCGCGCGGAGGAGTCGTGGCTGGATGCCGAGTCCCCGTCCGCGCGCAACGCCGTCGAGGTCGACGGCGGCCGCCTCGTGTTCGGGTCCGAAGCCGGCGACGCGTGGAGCGTGCAGGGCGTCGTGGGCGGCGCGGCCGCGCTCAGCGGCGTCGCGGAGGAGAGGAACCCGCACGATGTCGGCATCGGCGGGACGGGGCGCGGTGGCGAGCTGTCGATCACGGTGCCGGTGCCGGCGGGCGCGACGGCGCACACCGGCTACGTGCAGGCCACCGGCGGCACGCGGGCGGCGGCGGTCGAGGCGTTCGACGCGGTGAGCGCCGACATCCGCTCCGTCGTGGACGAGGCCGAGCAGTTCTGGAACCGCCAGCTCGAGGCCGCGTTCACCCCGGGCGACGGCGAGTTCTCCGGGGCGCTGCCGGTGCTGGAGACGAGCTCGGCGCCGCTGCGGCGCCTGTACTGGTGGGCCGTTCTCGGGGTCATCTGGTTCCGGCGCGACTTCGAGGGCAACGTCCTCGGGCGCTCCTACGACACGCTCATGCCGAACTACTGGGGCACGACGACGTTCATCTGGGACTACAGCCTCAGCTCCGTCAGCCACGCGCTGCTGGACCCGGCCGAGATGCGCACTCAGGTGCGGCACTGGATCTCGCTCGACATCCACTCGCACTTCGGCACCTCGTCCATCACGGGCGGGCCGGTGGGACGGTGGTACTCCGTCAACGACTACGCCATGACCCGTCTCGTGCACGACTACGTCCGCTTCACGGGCGACGTCGCATTCCTCGACGAGGTCGTCGGCGATGAGACGGTCCTCGCCTCCGTCCGCGCCTGGGCGACCGCCTGGAAGGCTCTGCGCGCCGGGTCGGAGCTCGCGGACTACGGCGAGATCGACAACCTGCTCGAGTGCGTCAGCTCCTACACGCACGAGGTCGCGAGCCTCAACGCGGCCAACGTCTGGAGCATGCGGACTGCGGCGGCGCTCGCCGAGCTGCACGGCGACGCCGCCGAGGCGACACAGCTGCGCGCCGAGGCCGAGCTGCTCCTCCCCGCGGTCCTGGATCGTTACCTGCCCGGCGAGGGCATCTTCACCGCGGGGCAGCCGGACGGAACCCGCCTCCCGGTCCGGCACTGCTACGACTTCAGCGTCGTCGGCACCACGATCGCGGACGACCTCGCCCCGCAGACGCGCGCCGAGATGGTGGCGTTCTTTCAGCGGGAGCTGCAGACGGAGAACTGGATGCGCGCGCTGTCCCCGTGGGACCCGGACGCGAGCTACAGCCTGCGCCCCGATCACCAGTGGAACGGCGCGTACCCGGCCTGGCCCGCGGACGCCGGACGGGCGCTCGCGCAGCTCGGCGCGACGGATGTCCTCACCGTTTGGGTCGAGGGCCTCGCGCGCACGGCCAACCAGGGCCCGATGGGACAGGCGCACTTCGTCGAGGAAGCCGTGCCGGGCATCAACGGGGGAGCGCGCAAGGCCCCGCCGCAGCTGCCATACATCATCGACTGGGCGTGCTCGTCGTCCGGCGCCTGGATCGAGCTGATCATCGAGGCGCTCTTCGGCGTGACCGTCACCGCCGACGGCGCCGTCAGCGCGCAGGGGTGCGTCGCCGCGCTCGACCCCGAGGCGGCGCTGCGCGGACTGCGCGTCGGCGACCGGTGGTACGACATCGACGCGTCCGGGCGGGTGACAGAGACCACCGCGCCGTCATCCTGACCGGCCGCCGACGCCGCGTCACCGACACGAAGGAGTGATCGACATGAGAAGGCGACTCATCGCCGCCGCGGCCGCCGCGGCGTGCCTCGCCGCAGGGGCGCTCGCCGCGGTCCCCGCCGTCGCCTCACCGGGGCCTGGTCGCGGACCCGGGGCGGACTGCACCCTCACGGGCCGCACGCTGTCCGCGACGGCACGCGTGGACGCCCCGCTCACCGAGCGCTTCGCCCGATACGCCGAGACCGGCGGCGGGTGGACGGGTGGGGACAGCACCTACTCGCTGCCGCTCCGCGGCGGAACCGGGTGGTTCTTCTCGGACACGTTCCTCGGCACGGTGAACCCCGATGGGTCGCGGCCGGCGGACTCGCCGTTCGTCAACAACTCGATCGTCGTCGAGGGGCCGGGTGACGCCATGCGCACGGTGACCGGCGGCACCGCCGACGAGCCGGCGGGGATCGTGCCGCCCGAGGCGGACGGCAGCTGGTACTGGATCGGCGACCCCACCCGCGGGCCGCGGGGCACGGTCCAGGTGCCGCTGCTGAAGTTCGCCCGCACCGGGACCGGGCAGTGGGACTTCGCGTGGGCGGCGAACCGCCTCGCGACCCTCGACGGCCAGACGCTGCGCCTCGCGTCCATCGTCGACCTGCCCTCGGCCACGGGCATCAACTGGGGCTCCTGGACGCTCGAGGACGGCGACCACACGTACATCTACGGCGTGGCCGACCCCGACGGCGTGCGGTCGGCGTTCGTCGCCCGCAGCCGGGGTGCCGGCATCGGGGGCGACTGGACCTACTGGGACGGGCAGCGCTGGTCGCCGCGCGAGCAGGACGCCGTGCCGGTGGTCGGCTACGTCGCGAACGAGTTCAGCGTCGCGCCGTTCCGCGACGGGTACCTGCTCGTGACGCAGGACACGTCCGAGCTGTTCAGCACGCGGATCGTCGCGCGCACGTCGTGCTCCCCGACCGGGCCCTTCACCGAGCCCGTCGAGCTGTACCGCACACCCGAGACCGGACTGTTCGGCAGCTACGGGGACCCGGATGTCTTCACGTACAACGCCCACGAGCATCCCGACCTCCGCCGGGGGAATCGGCTCCTCGTGACGTACAACGTGAACACGTTCGACAACGTGGGCGACGTGTACGACGACGCGACGATCTACCGTCCGCGCTTCCTCGACGTGACCCTCACGGTCTCGCGATGAGCGACGACGCGCGCCTCCTGCGTGAGCGGCTCGAGACCGACGAGCCGCTCACGTGGGTGCTCACCGGGGACTCGATCACGCACGGGCTCATCCACACCCGCGGTGCGCGCAACTACGTCGACCATCTGCACGAGCTCATCCGCGGCGACCTCGGCCGGGTGCAGGATGCCGTCCTCAACACCGCGATCACCGGCTGGCGCATCGACCTCATCCTCGGGGACTTCGCGCGCCGGGTCGCCGACTGGCGGCCGGACGTCGTGACCCTCATGATCGGCACCAACGACTGCACGACCGAGTGGCTCTCGCCGATCGTCCAGCCGGACGCGTTCGGCGCGCAGGTGGCCGAGTTCGTCGCGCGGGTGCGTGCGCTCGGCGCCCTCCCGGTCCTGCAGACGCCGCCGACGATCGACCTGCTGCACGCGCCCGACCGTGCGCGCATCGGGGCGTTCGTCGAGCGCATCCGCGACGTCGCCGCCCGTGAGGGCGTCCTCCTGGCGGACCAGCACGCGTTCTTCGAGGACTTCTCGGCCGGGACCGGTCCCGGCAACGAGGGCTCGCCGTGGGGGCTGCTCGACGACGCGTTCCACCCGGGACCGTCCGGGCACGCCGCGATCGCCCTCGTGCTCGCCCGCGCGCTGGGCCTCGACGAGCTCGTCCCGGCATCGCGGGTCCTCACCGACCTCACGGCGCGGGTGGCCGTGGCCGCCCACCCGCCGTGGCCGCCTGCGCCGTGACCCGCGCGGAGGTGCGCCTCCCACGCTGAGATGCACATCCTGCGCTGAGACGCACGCGGTGCGCCGGTGTGTCGGCGCGGAAGGTGCGTCTCGGCGATCCGGCCGGCGCTCAGGCGCGCTCAGGCGGGGGTGCCGCCGACGAGGGCTTCGCCGAGCGGCGTCCGGCGGTGCCGCACGGTCGCGCCGTCGCGCTCGCTGACGATGAGGCCGGCGGCCCGCAGCACCGCGAGGTGGTGCGACGCCGTCGAGAGGGC
>Ga0180217_1004172_pt1 | contig 11599 bp, 9 predicted proteins | sample eDN3rd37CBELigOP_FD_128521 | JGI IMG/M metagenome (GOLD analysis project Ga0180217, IMG submission 128521) | Enriched Organic Plus compost microbial communities from Emeryville, California, USA - eDNA 3rd pass 37_C BE-Lig OP (version 2) (version 2) ... | reverse complement strand
TGTTCGACTACTACGCGGATGCCGAGACCTGGGGCACCGAGAACGCGTGGCGCATCATCGCCGACGACTATGTGACGACCAGCGACGGCACGGGCATCGTGCACCAGGCGCCCGCGTACGGTGAAGACGACCAGCGCGTGGCCGACGCGGCGGGGATCCCGACGATCCTGTCGCTCGACGACGGCGGGCGCTTCCTGCCGCACGTGACGGATGTCGCGGGCGAGCTGTGGATGGACGCCAACACGCCCCTCGTGCGCCTGCTGCGCCAGAACGGGCGGCTGCTGCGCCTTGCGAGCTACGAGCACTCGTACCCGCACTGCTGGCGCTGCCGCAACCCGCTCATCTACAAGGCGGTCTCGAGCTGGTTCGTGCGCGTGACCGCCATCAAGGACCGCATGCTCGAGAACAACGAGCAGATCATGTGGGTGCCCGAGAACGTCAAGCACGGGCAGTTCGGCAAGTGGCTCGAGGGCGCGCGCGACTGGTCGGTGAGCCGCAACCGCTACTGGGGCTCGCCGATCCCGGTGTGGAAGAGCGACGACCCGCAGTACCCGCGCGTCGATGTGTACGGGTCGCTCGAAGAGCTCGAGCGCGACTTCGGCGCGCTGCCGCGCAACGAGGCGGGCGAGATCGACCTGCACCGTCCGTTCATCGACGAGCTCACGCGCCCGAACCCAGACGACCCGACCGGTCGCAGCACGATGCGGCGCATCGAGGACGTGTTCGACGTGTGGTTCGACTCGGGATCGATGCCGTACGCGCAGGTGCACTACCCGTTCGAGAACCGCGAGTGGTTCGAGACGCATTCGCCGGCGGACTTCATCGTCGAGTACATCGGCCAGACGCGCGGCTGGTTCTACGTCATGCACGTGCTGTCGACCGCGCTGTTCGACCGACCCGCGTTCACCGGCGTGTCGTGCCACGGAATCGTGCTCGGCAGCGACGGGCAGAAGATGTCGAAGTCGCTGCGCAACTACCCCGATGTGAGCGAGGTCTTCGACCGAGACGGCTCCGACGCGATGCGCTGGTTCCTCATGGCGAGCTCGGTGCTGCGCGGCGGGAACCTCATCGTCACGGAGGAGGGCATCCGCGCGGGCGTGCGCGAGTTCCTTCTGCCGCTGTGGAACGCGTGGTACTTCTTCGCGACGTACGCGAACGCGGCCGGCGGCCCTTCGACGGGCTCGGGGACCGGGAGCGAGGGCTACGAGGCGACGTGGCGCACCGACTCCACCGACGTGCTCGACCGGTACATCCTCGCGCTCACCGGCGACCTCGTGCGCGGTGTCGCCGCCGACCTGGAGGTGCTCGACTCGACGCTCGCAGCGGCGAAGCTGCGCGACTTCGCCGAGGTCCTGACCAACTGGTACATCCGACGCTCGCGCGACCGGTTCTGGATGGGCGTGTCGGAGGACCCGGCGAGTCGCGAGGCGTTCGACACGCTCTACACCGTGCTCGAGACGCTCACGCGCGTCGCTGCACCGCTCATCCCCCTCATCTCCGAGCGGGTGTGGCAGGGGCTCACGGGCGGACGCAGCGTGCATCTCCAGGACTGGCCGGATGCCGACCGGTTCCCGCCCGCCGACGACATCCGCTCCGCGATGGACACCGTCCGCGAGGTCTCGAGCGTCGCGAACGCGCTCCGCAAGAAGGAGGGCAAGCGCGTGCGCCTGCCGCTCGCGAAGCTGACGGTGGCGGTGACGGATGCCGCGTCCCTCGCCCAGTTCGAGGACATCCTGCGCGACGAGCTCAACGTGAAGGCGGTCGAGCTCGTGCCGCTCAACGAGACGCTCGCCGAGGAGTGCGGCATCAGCCGTCGCCTCACGATCAACGCGCGCGCCGCCGGCCCGCGCCTGGGCAAGCAGGTGCAGCACGTCATCGCCGGCGCGAAGGCGGGGGTGTGGGAGGAGCGCGACGGCGTCGTGGTCGTCGACGGCATCGCGCTGGAGCCCGGCGAGTACGACCTCGCGCTCGAGGCCGGCGGAGTCGGCGAGGGCACGGCGATCGCGCTGCTGCCGTCCGGCGGCTTCGTGCTGCTCGATACGACGACGACGCCCGAGCTGGAGGCCGAGGGCCTCGCGCGCGACGTCATCCGCGCCGTGCAGGACACGCGCAAGGCCGCAGGCTTCGAAGTGAGCGACCGCATCCGCCTCGAGCTCGCGTTCGACGATGTCGACGACCGCGTCGCGGTCGAGACCGCGTTCGATGTCGCGAACGTGGCAGGCGAGACGCTCGCCGTGGAGCACTCGCTGTACGGCCCGCGGGCGAGCCGTCCGCAGAAGCCCGCGCCCGACCACGTCGCGGAGTTCGCGGCAGGAACATTCGCGAACCGCGGCGCGTTCGAGGTCGCGGTGACGAAGGTGGAGGCATCCGCATGAGCGAAAAGGATCGGCGTCGCGCCGATCGCGTCTACGAAGCCCTCCTGCAGCGGCAGGGGGAGCGGTGGGTGCAGCCGCGCGTCGAGCGCACCCGTCGCGTGCTGGAGCTCCTCGACGACCCGCAGAGGACGTATCGCGTCGTCCACGTGACGGGCACGAACGGGAAGACCTCGACGAGCCGCATGATCGAAAGCCTCGTGCGCGCGCACGGCCTGCGCACCGGCATGTTCACGAGCCCGCATCTCGAGCGCTTCACGGAGCGCATCATGATCGACGGCGAGCCGGTGTCGGATGCCGCGATCGCCGACGCGTGGGACGAGGTCGAGCCCATCGTCGACATCGTCGACGCCGAGCTCGCGGCCGCGGGCGACGCACCGCTCACGTTCTTCGAGCTGCTGACGGTGCTCGCGTTCGTCGCGTGCGCCGACGCGCCGGTCGACGTGCTCGTGCTCGAGGTCGGCATGGGGGGGTCGTGGGACTCGACGAACACGGCCGACGGAGACGTCGCGGTGATCGCGCCGATCGACCTCGACCACGCCGACCGCCTGGGCGAGACGATCCAGGAGATCACGGACGTCAAGGCCGGCATCATCAAGGACGGCGCATCCGTCGTCTCGGCTCATCAGCATCCCGCGGCGGCCGCCGTGCTGCGCGAGGTCGCGGCGCGGAGGGGGGCGTCGATCGCGTTCGAGGGCGAGGAGTTCGCGCTCACCGACGACCGGCTCGCCGTCGGCGGCCAGCTCATCACCGTGCGCGGTCTCGCAGCGACGTACGAAGAGGAGTACCTCCCTCTCTACGGCCAGCACCAGGGACGCAACGCGGCGCTCGCGATCGCCGCGGTCGAGTCGCTCATCGGCGCGGGGTCGATCGCGATCGCCGGCGACGTGCTCGCCGAGGGACTCGGGAAGGTCACCTCTCCGGGACGCCTTCAGCTCGTCGGCGCAGACCCGACGGTGATCGTCGACGCGGCGCACAACCCGCACGGGGCGCGCTCGCTCGTCGCGGCCCTGCGCGAGGCGTTCGACTTCGACGAATGGGGTGTCGTGCTGGGCGTCCTTTCCGACAAGGACGCCGCCGGCATCGTCGCCGAGCTCACTCCGCTCGCGGCGCACGTCTTCGCGACGTCGCCCGACTCCGAGCGCGCGAACGACGCCGACGCGATCGCCGACCTCGTGGAGGCCGCGGGCGTGAGCGTCACGGTGCATCCCGAACTCGCCGATGCGGCCGATGAGGCGCGACGCTGGGCCGCCGCATCCGATCGCCGTGCCGTCGTCATCGCAGGTTCTGTCGTGCTCGCGGGTGAAGCGCTCACGCTCTCGAACGTCGAGGACTGGAAGTCCGGGTGGGAGGCGTGAGCGCCCGACGCGCACGCCGCCCGCGCGGAGCCGCCGAGTCGCTGGGGGCGATCGTCCTCGGGTTCGAGTCGGTCGTGGTGTTCCTCGGCGGGCTCGTCGTGTACGGCCTCAGGGCGCTTCCCGAGGGCGAGCCGTGGTGGGGCATCGTCGCGGGCGCGATCCTCGCGCTGCTGATGATCGTCACCGCGGGCCTGCTGCGCCACCGCTGGGCGATCGCGCTCGGGTGGCTGTGGCAGCTCGTGCTCGCCGCCGGAGCGATCCTCCTTCCGGCGCTGCTGATCGTCGCGCTCATTTTCGGTGCGATGTGGGGGTATGCCACGATCAAGGGGGCGGCGCTCGACCGCCGCAACGCGCGACTGGCCGCCGAAGCGGGCGGTGTCGCCGACGTCCCCCACGAGACCGACAGGGCGAACGGAGACTGACATGCCCACCGAAGAGACCCTCGTCCTTGTGAAGCCGGATGCCGTGGCTCGCGGCCTCACCGGCGCCATCCTCGCCCGCATCGAGGCGAAGGGCTACGCGCTCGTCGACATCAAGCTCGTCGAGCCCGACCGCGACCGCCTCGAGGCGCACTACGCCGAGCACGAGGGCAAGCCCTTCTACGAGCCGCTCCTCGAGTTCATGATGTCGGGGCCGTCGGTGGCCATCCGCCTCGCGGGCAACCGCGTCATCGAGGGCTTCCGCTCGCTCGCCGGTACGACCGACCCGACCACCGCGGCACCGGGCACCATCCGCGGCGACTACGGCCGCGACTGGGGTCTCCCGGTGCAGCAGAACCTCGTGCACGGCTCGGACTCGCCCGAGTCTGCCGCGCGCGAGCTCGCGATCTGGTTCCGCTGAGCGGGCAAGAGCGAGACGGATGCCGCGCTACGGCGCCGCGACCGTGAAGCGCACCTCCGCCGACGCGCAGGACGCTCCCTCAGGACACTCCTGCGTGTCCCAGTAGTTCGCGATCCACGCGATCGCGGTGCCGGGGTGGATCGTCGGCGGGACCGTGATCGACACCTCGAACGATCCGTCCGAAGCGGGCTCGACGCGCGCGTGCGCGAGCGGGATGCGCTCGCCGTCGGGCTGGATGCGCACGAACCACTCGGTGCCCTCGGGCGTGGGGCACGCGCTCGTGGTCGCGACCGTCACGATGCGCCCCGGTTTCGGGTTCTCGGGCGACACGCTGAGCTCGGGCACGCATACCGCGGAGGGCGGACCCGATGCCGACACGCATCCCGGCAGCGAGAGCGCGGCGAGGGCGATCGCCGCGAACGTCGACCCGGTTGCGCCGGTGCGGGGGCGGGGCATCCGTTTCGTGACACGCATGAGGCGACGCTACGGCTCCGTGCCGACGACCGGAAGCGTCAGAAGAGCGAGCCGAGCACGTCGAGGCGCAGCTGCGCGATGACCGCGACGATCGCGTAGCTGACGACCGCGAGGAGGGGCGTCCAGCCCATGAGCTCTTCGGCGCCGCGTCGGATGGACGCGGGCGCGGGGAGGATCCCGGCGCGCAGCACGTGCAGTGTCACGACGTAGAACGACGGGATCGTCACGACCCACGTGACCATGCACCACGGGCACAGCGTCCCGATCACGAAGATGCTCTGCGCGATGAGCCACACGACGAACACGAACGCGAACGTCATGCCGAGCTCGAACAGCCACCAGAACCACCGCGCGAAGCGCGCGCCCGCGAGGATCGCGACGCCGACCACGATCGGCGCGACCCACCCCGCGAGCCCGATGATGGGGTTCGGGAACCCGAACACCGAGCCCTGCCACGACTCGAGGTTCTTGCCGCACTGCACGAGCGGGCTGAAGTCGCACGACGCCTGCGAGCCCGGGTTCTCGAGCAGGTGCAGCCGCTCCATCGTGAGCGAGAACGCCGCCCACCAGCCGATGACGCCCGCGATGATGAGCCACACGGCGGTGGCGGTCGGGCGCACGTGCGTCTGCGGTTCGGGCATGCGACGGATTATGGCATCGACGACTGGGCGGATGCCGCCGCATCCGCCGTGGAAACGCGCGGACTCCCGCGAGATGGGCAAACCTCCGCGAAGGTGCGATAATGGTGGAGATGTGTCGCGGCCGCGCCGCGAACACCGCATCAACGCAGACTTCGGGCGATGACAGCCCCGCAGCGAACTCCGCCGACAGAGCCGGGTTCCGCTGCAGACCGAGTGAGTTCGCAGCACCGCCCCGGACCGGAGGGCACGGAGCGGCGCAGCACGAGATTTCGCCGGGCGGCGCGCGGTGCCGCCCCGCAGGGAGTACGCCGTAGATGGCTGATGAGAATGACACACACGCCGACCCCCGCCCCGAATCCGACGCTCCGGTAGCCGCTCCGCAGTCCGCGGACGCGGACGACGCGGCGAGCGTCGAGACCGAGGCGGTCATCGAGTCGGTCGAGGCGACCGAGGGCGACAGCGCCCCGGATGCACCGGAGCCCGAGCAGGGATCCGATCACGAGCCCGCGCAGGAGTCGACCGCCCCAGTCGAGCCTGCCGAGGACTCCGTCGCCCAGCAGGAGGAGACTTCCGCCGCCGAGGCCGAGCAGGCGGCCGAGACGCCGGTCGAAGCCGAGACGGATCCCGCGTCCGGCGCGGACCAGCCGGCCGAGACGCCCGACGCCACGGAGCCGGGCGAGACGTCGGAGGCCGCCGAGGAAGCGGCGACGCCCGAGACCGGGACACCGGAGGACTCGTCGGACGAGTCCGAGCCCGCAGCCGAGGATGCCACGCCGACACCGCCGACCGCGCAGAGCCTGGGCCTGCTGCCCGAGGTGTTCGTGTCGGCGGTCTCGACCGAGCTCCACTTCTACGCGCCCGAGATCACGCTGCTGCCGCCCCGGCAGAGTCAGCAGCGCGACGACGACAACGGGTCGTCCGGCTCGCGTCGTCGCCGCCGACGCGGCGGCGGGGGAGAGGGGCGGGACGAGGCATCCGACTCTTCGAAGGATTCGGGCGACCAGCCCGCCCCGCGCAAGCAGCGCGCCGTCGAGCTCATCACCGAGCCGCAGCGCATCAAGGGGTCGACGCGCCTCGAGGCGAAGAAGCAGCGTCGCCGCGACGGCCGTGAGGCCGGGCGTCGCCGTGCCGTCGTGACCGAGGCGGAGTTCCTCGCGCGCCGCGAGGCGGTCGACCGCGAGATGATCGTGCGCTCCAAGAACGGCCGCATCCAGATCGCGGTGCTCGAAGACAAGGTCCTCGTCGAGCACTACGTCGCGCGCAACCAGGACGCGTCGCTCATCGGGAACGTGTACCTCGGCCGCGTGCAGAATGTGCTGCCGAGCATGGAGGCCGCGTTCGTCGACATCGGCCGCGGCCGCAACGCGGTGCTGTACTCGGGCGAGGTGGACTGGGACGCCGTCGAGACCGGCAACCAGCCGCGTCGCATCGAGCTCGCGCTCAAGACCGGCGACCGCGTGCTCGTGCAGGTGACGAAGGACCCGGTCGGACACAAGGGTGCCCGCCTGACGAGCCAGATCTCCCTTCCGGGCCGGTACCTCGTGTACGTGCCCGGCGGCGCGATGAACGGCATCTCGCGCAAGCTCCCCGACACCGAGCGCGCACGCCTCAAGAAGATCCTCAAGGAGGTGCTCCCCGAGTCGTCAGGCGTCATCGTGCGCACGGCGGCCGAGGGTGCGACCGAGGAGCAGCTCACGCGCGATGTGCAGCGCCTCACCAACCAGTGGGAGCACATCTCGAAGCAGGTCGAGACGATCCAGGCCCCGGCGCTGCTGCACTCCGAGCCCGACCTCCTGGTCAAGATCGTCCGCGACGTCTTCAACGAGGACTTCTCGCGCATGCTCATCCAGGGCGACGACGCGCACCACACCATCACGAAGTACCTCGAGTCGGTCGCACCCGACCTCCTCGAGCGCGTCGAGCGCTACGAAGGCGACGGCGACCCGTTCGACGAGTTCCGCATCACCGAGCAGATCGAGAAGGCGCTCGACCGCAAGGTGTGGCTGCCGTCCGGCGGCTCGCTCGTGATCGACCGCACCGAGGCCATGACGGTCATCGACGTCAACACGGGCAAGTTCGTCGGCTCGGGCGGAAACCTCGAAGAGACGGTCACCAAGAACAACCTCGAGGCGGCCGAGGAGATCGTGCGCCAGTTGCGGCTGCGCGACATCGGCGGCATCATCGTCGTCGACTTCATCGACATGGTGCTCGAGTCCAACCGGGACCTCGTGCTTCGTCGCCTCGTCGAGTGCCTGAGCCGTGACCGCACGAAGCACCAGGTCGCCGAGGTGACTTCGCTCGGCCTCGTGCAGATGACTCGCAAGAAGCTCGGCCTCGGTCTGCTCGAGACCTTCAGCGAGCCGTGCGAGGTGTGCGCGGGTCGCGGCCTCATCGTGCACCACGACCCGGTGGTCAAGCACCGCGCATCCGCGGGCTCGCAGGGTGGGCGCCGCTCGTCTCGGCAGAGCAGCGGCGGGTCGCAGCCCAGCGCCGGAACGCACGTGATCACCGAGGGCGTCAAGTCCGCCCTCGCCCAGATCGCGGCGTCGACGATCCACCACACCGAGGAGGAGGCGCGCGAGCAGGCGGCGTCGTCCGAGCCGATCGTTCCGCTTCCGGTCGCCGAGAAGGCCGACAAGCCCGCGAAGGCCGACAAGCCGGAGCGCAAGAAGCGCAAGAAGAAGACGGATGCGCCCGCGGCGCCCAAGACCGAGAAGGAGCTCCTGCTCGATTCGGTGCTCAACGCGCTCCCCGAGCCGAAGGCTCCGGGGCAGGGGAGGGCACGCCGTCGCGTGACGACCGCCGCCCTGACGGGCACGCCGGTCTCGCACACCCCCTCCGAAGACTGACTCGGTTCGGGCCTCCCGTCAGGGGATGCTCAGCGCCGGTCGCGTGCTCGCACGCGCAGTCCGGATGCGATGAGCGCCCGCACGAGCGTGTGGGCGCTCACGTGCCGGGCTCCGGCGGCCACGAGGCGTGCGTGCGCCTCATCGGGGACGTCGTAGTGGTCGAGGTCGAACCCGCGGCGCGGTATGCCGTTGGCGGCCGCGAACGCGTGCAGCTCGTCGAGATCCGAGTCGCTGACCAGGTGCGCCCACAGCCGCCCGTGCGCGGGCCACTGGGGGTCGTCGATCAGGATCGCCACGCGCCGATCCTACGCACGCGGAACGGGGGGAAGGGTCGTCGCGGCACAGGGTGGGTGCTTTTGCCAAGGGTATGAGGCATCCGGTAAAGTAGTCCTTTGGTGCGTCGAGACATCCGCGCCACGTCTTTCATGACATCCCGAGCGCGTGCGCTCCCAGAAGAAACAGGTGTGAAGTGGTTTACGCAGTTGTGCGCGCCGGCGGGCGACAGGAGAAGGTCGAGGTCGGCTCGATCGTCGTTCTCGATCGTCAGGCCGCGAAGGTCGGCGACAAGATCGAGCTGCCCGCCGTGCTGTTCGTCGACGGCGACTCCGTCACGACCGACGCCGACAAGCTCGCCAAGGTCACGGTGACCGCCGAGGTTCTCGGTGAGGAGCGCGGCCCGAAGATCGTGATCCAGAAGTTCAAGAACAAGACCGGCTACAAGAAGCGCCAGGGCCACCGTCAGGAGCTCACGCGCGTCAAGGTCACCGGCATCAAGTAAGCCAGGAGAGACGCAGAGATGGCACACAAGAAGGGCGCAAGCTCCACCCGCAACGGTCGCGACTCGAACGCCCAGCGCCTCGGCGTGAAGCGCTTCGGCGGCCAGGTCGTCAACGCCGGCGAGATCCTCGTCCGCCAGCGCGGCACGCACTTCCACCCCGGCGTCAACGTCGGCCGTGGCGGCGACGACACGCTGTTCGCCCTCGCGGCGGGTGCTGTCGAGTTCGGCACCAAGGGCGGCCGAAAGGTCGTCAACATCGTCGCGACCGCGGAGTGATCCAGGCGCTTCGACAGGACCTACGGTGAGGGGCGGGCTTCGGCTCGCCCCTCACTGCGCATAATCAGGAACATCGCGGGCCGCACGGCCGGCGCACAGCAGGAGGGAGACGGCATGGTCACATTCGTCGACCGCGTCACGCTGCACCTGCGTGCCGGCAAGGGGGGCAACGGCTGCGTGTCGGTCCGCCGTGAGAAGTTCAAGCCGCTGGCCGGCCCCGACGGCGGAAACGGCGGTCACGGCGGCGACATCGTGCTCGTCGCCGACCCGCAGGTGACGACGCTTCTGTCGTACCACCACTCGCCGCACCGCGCCGCGGGCAACGGCGGCTTCGGCATGGGCGACAACCGGTCCGGTGCCCACGGCGAGTCCCTCGAGCTGCCGGTTCCCGTCGGCACAGTCGTGAAGGATCCGTCCGGCGAGGTCCTCGTCGACATGATCGAGCCCGGCATGCGCTTCGTGGTCGCGCCAGGCGGCCTCGGCGGCCTCGGCAACGCTGCCCTCGCCTCTCCCAAGCGCAAGGCCCCGGGCTTCGCGCTGCTCGGCACGCCGGGCTGGGAAGGCGATGTCATCCTCGAGCTGAAGACGGTCGCCGACGTCGCGCTCGTCGGCTTCCCGTCGGCGGGCAAGTCGAGCCTCATCGCGGCCATCTCCGCCGCGCGGCCCAAGATCGCGGACTACCCGTTCACGACGCTGCATCCGAATCTCGGCGTCGTCCAGGCGGGCGACGTGCGCTACACCGTCGCCGACGTTCCCGGGCTCATCGAGGGCGCGAGCGAGGGCAAGGGGCTCGGGCTCGAATTCCTGCGGCACGTCGAGCGATGCACGGCGCTCGTGCACGTGCTCGACTGCGCGACGCTCGAACCGGGGCGCGACCCGCTGACCGACCTCGATGTGATCCTCGCGGAACTCGCCGCGTACCCGGTGCCGGAGGGCCAGGTGCCGCTGCTCGAGCGACCGCAGCTCGTCGCTCTCAACAAAGTCGACGTGCCCGAGGCGAAAGACCTCGCCGACCTCGTGCGCCCCGATCTCGAAGAACGCGGCTACCGCGTCTTCGAGATCTCGACCGTCAGCCACGAGGGGCTCCGTCAGCTCACATTCGCGCTCGCTCAGATCGTCGCCGAGCACCGCGCCGCCGAAGCGGTCAAGCCCGCCCCGGAGCGCATCGTCATCCGGCCGAAAGGTGCAGAGCAGGAGTTCGCCGTGTGCGTCGAGGGCGGAACGTACGGCCCGGTGTACCGCGTTCGAGGGGCGAAGCCCGAGCGCTGGGTTCAGCAGACCGACTTCCAGAACGATGAGGCCGTGGGCTACCTCGCCGACCGCCTCGAGCGCCTCGGCGTCGAAGAGGAGCTCTACCGCGTGGGCGCGACCCCCGGCTCGACCGTCATCATCGGCGGCGACGACGGCGTCGTGTTCGACTGGCAGCCCTCGCTGTCGTCCGTGGCCGAGCTGATGACCGCGCCGCGCGGCACCGATCCGCGACTCGACGGATCCACGCGGCGCACGACGGCGGAGCGCCGCGAGCGCTACCACGAGCGCATGGACGCGAAGGCCGAGGCGCGGGCCGAGCTCGAGGCCGAGCGCCTCGCCGCGCGCGCGTACGACATCGACGACATCGACGAGGAGGATGAGTGAGCGCAGCCGAACGACAGGACATCCCCGGGTCACGCCGGGTGGTCGTGAAGGTGGGATCGTCATCGATCAGCGGTGACAACGCCCCTCGCATCCAGTCCATCGTCGAGGCGCTCGCCGCCGCCCACGCCCGCGGCACCGAGATCGTCCTCGTCTCATCGGGTGCGATCGCCACCGGCATGCCGTTCCTGTCGCTCGAGGAGCGGCCCACCGACCTCGCGACGCAGCAGGCGGCCGCCGCCGTCGGCCAGAACGTCCTCATCTACCGGTACCAGGAGGCGCTGCGGCCGTTCCGCGTCGTCGCCGGCCAGGTGCTCCTCACCGCCGGCGACCTCGAGAACCCGACCCATCGCTCGAACGCGCGCCGCGCCATGGAGCG
>Ga0180217_1004168_pt1 | contig 11601 bp, 10 predicted proteins | sample eDN3rd37CBELigOP_FD_128521 | JGI IMG/M metagenome (GOLD analysis project Ga0180217, IMG submission 128521) | Enriched Organic Plus compost microbial communities from Emeryville, California, USA - eDNA 3rd pass 37_C BE-Lig OP (version 2) (version 2) ... | reverse complement strand
GCCGGCAACAAGGACGAGGGCGCGGGCGACCAGGGCATCATGTTCGGCTATGCCTGCACCGAGACCCCGGCGCTGATGCCCGCGCCGCTCTATTACAGCCACAAGATCCTCAAGCTCCTGGCCGATGCGCGCCATGCGGGCCGGGAGCCGCATCTGCTGCCCGACGCCAAGAGCCAGGTGACGCTGCGCTATGCGAACGGCAAGCCGGTGGAGGTGACGCAGATCGTGCTCTCCACCCAGCACACCAGCGAGGACCAGTCCTCGTCCGACATCCGCAAGATCGTCGAGCCTTATATTCGTGAAGCACTCCCCAAGGAGTGGATCAACGACAAGACCGCCTGGCACATCAATCCCACCGGCGCCTTCGTGATCGGCGGCCCGGACGGCGATTGCGGCCTCACCGGCCGCAAGATCATCGTGGACACCTATGGCGGCGCGGCCCCGCATGGCGGCGGTGCCTTCTCGGGCAAGGATTCCACCAAGGTGGACCGTTCGGCGGCCTATGCCGCGCGCTATCTGGCGAAGAATGTTGTGGCGGCGGGCCTGGCCGAGCGCTGCACCATCCAGCTCGCCTATGCCATCGGCGTGGCCGAGCCGCTGTCGGTCTATGTGGACACGCACGGCACCGGCAAGGTGGACGAGGCCAAGCTGGAAGCCCTGCTGCCGCAGGTGATGAACCTCAAGCCCCGCGGCATCCGCGAGCATCTGGACCTGAACAAGCCGATCTTCGCTCGCACCGCGGCCTATGGCCATTTCGGCCGCGAGCCGGATGCCGAGGGCGGCTTCTCCTGGGAGAAGACCGACCTGGCCGAGAAGATCAAGGCCGCGTTCTGATTTCCAACCCCCTCCGGTTTCAGCTTCCGCTCGGCTCCCGAAAGGTCGCCTTCGCGCGCTGAAACCACCCCCCCCTTGCCGCGCTTCGCGCTGAAGGGGGAGGCGGGCCGGAGTTCGCTGCAACCGTCCGCCTGCGCGCCCGCGCGGAGGCGGAATGCTTTCAGCGCCTAGCGGTCAGAATGGAAGCGGCACTGGGCGATCTCCAGCGCCTGGTGCGGGGGCTTGCCGCTGACGCGATAGGCCAGCCGGTCATGGATGGTGATGCGCCGCGACCACCAGCCTTTGAGGTCGCCGCGCAGCGGTTCGGGATGCGGATTTTCCAAGGGACCTGCTAAACAGCCGCCATGCCATGCGAAATGCCCCATCCCGACCGCCAGCGCCGCAAGCTTTATGGCCGCCGCAAGGGGCCGAAGCTGTCGGCGCGGCAGGCGGGCCTGCGCCAAACACTGTTAGGCAAGCTGGCCTTCCGGGTGGGGGAGGACCCCTTCGCTCAATTCCCGAACGGCGTTCAGGAACTCTGGCTGGAGGTGGGTTTCGGGGCGGGCGAGCATCTGGCGGCGCTGGCCGAACAGCATCCCCGGGCGGGCCTGATCGGGGCCGAGCCTTATGAGATGGGCATGGCCAAGATGCTGACCAAGCTGGAAGAAAAGCCGCTGAACAATGTTCGGCTCTATGAGGGCGACGGCCTTGACATCCTGGAAGCCCTGCCCGATGCCAGCCTGTCGCGCTTCTTCCTGCTCTTTCCCGACCCCTGGCCCAAGACCCGCCATCACAAGCGCCGCTTCCTGCAGATGGAGACGCTCGACCTGCTGGCGCGCAAGCTCAAGCCGGGGGCGGAACTGCGCTTCGCCACCGACGACAAATCCTATCTGCCTTACGCCCTGGAACGGCTGATGGCCCACCCCGCCTTCCGCTGGACCGCCACCGGCCCGCAGGACTGGAAAACCCGGCCACCGGACTGGCCGCCCACGCGTTACGAAGCCAAGGCGATCAAGGGTCCGCCTGCCTATCTTCGTTTTCTGCGCAATCAGGCCTTAGACTGATGCCCATGTTCAGGGACAGGGACGACAAATGGACCCGCGAGCGCGGGTTCTGGGAAGCCAACCGCGGCGACATCGTCGCCATCGCGGGCGCGGTGTTCTTCCTTATTCTGTTCATCGGCGGGCTGGTGTTCCTCCTGGGCCCCTGGCGGATGATGCCGCCCATTCCGGGCCTCAGCACGCCCATGGAACCGGAACAGGCCGCGCCCGCGGTCCCCTCGCCGGACCAGAAATTCCACTATTCGGTCCCGGGCGAAAGCGAGGTCCTGATCTATCCCGCCAAGCCCAGGCCGCAACCGGCACCAGGCGCGCCCAATACGCCCCCGAACCGCTAGGGCATTTTCGCGTGAAAATGCCCTAGTCTTTAGTTTTTCGCGATTCCGGCTGGAATCGTTCTGCCCGCTTGTAATCGGCGCGGAACGGGCCTACATAGCCGCCATCCCCAACAACAAGAAAGCTTGTGTGGCGGTCCTGCCGGGCCGCCGCGGGGAAGAGGCTTTACTTTGACCGTCACCGCGGCCGCACGTCTGGAACCCATCTTCGAACCCGTCATCGAACAGGCGGGGTTCAGGCTCGTGCGCCTGCGCATGATGGGCGGCGCGCCGCAGACGCTGCAGGTGATGGCCGAGCGGCCCGACGGCAGCATGGATGTGGAAGGCTGCACCGAACTCTCGCGCGTGCTGCTCGACTTCATCGAACAGAACGATCCCGTCGAAGGCGAGTATGAGCTGGAAGTCTCCTCGCCCGGCATCGACCGGCCGCTGACCCGGCCGCAGGACTTCGCCCGCTGGAGCGGCCATGAGGCCAAGATCGAGCTGGACGGGCTTTACGAAGGCCGAAAGCGCTGGCGTGGGCTGCTGCTGGGGCTGGACGGCGCCGACGTCACGCTGCGCGCCGACGGCAGGGACATCCGCTTTCCCTTCCGCAGCGTCGTCAACGCCAAGCTGGTGCTGACCGACAAGCTCATCCAGGAAGATTTGAAGGCCCGCAAAGGGGCGAACAGGAGCGTCCGCGAAAGCGGCAGCGACCCCATTCAAGGAGAAGACTGACATGGCTGTTTCCGCCAACCGGCTCGAACTCTTGCAGATCGCCGACGCCGTGGCCCGCGACAAGTCGATCGACAAGCAGGTGGTGCTCACCGCCATGGAAGAGGCGATGCAGCGCGCCGCCAAGGCCCATTACGGCAGCGAGAACGACATCAAGGTGGATATCGACCCGCGCACGGGCGAAACCCATGTCTCGCGCTATCTGCATGTCGTGGAGACGGTCGAAAACGACAAGACCGAGATTTCGCTCACCGAGGCGCGCCGCCGCAATCCCGACGCCCAGGTGGGCGACATCATCGCCGAAACCCTGCCGCCGGTGGATTTCAACCGCATCAACGCCCAGAACGCCAAGCAGGTGATCGTGCAGAAGGTGCGCGACGCCGAGCGCGAGCGCCAGTATGAGGAATACAAGGACCGCATCGGCGAGATCGTCCATGGCCAGGTCAAGCGCAGCGAGTTCGGCTCGGTGGTGGTGGACCTGGGCAAGGCCGAAGGCGTGGTCCGCCGCGACGAAATGATCCCGCGCGAGTCCTTCCGCCCCGGCGACCGCATCCGCGCCTATATCTATGACGTGCGCCGCGAGGCGCGCGGGCCGCAGATATTCCTGTCGCGCAGCCATCCGGACTTCATGCGCCGTCTCTTCGCCCAGGAGGTGCCGGAAATCTATGACGGCGTGATCGAAATCCGCGCCGTGGCGCGCGATCCGGGCAGCCGCGCCAAGATCGCCGTGATCTCCAAGGACAGCAGCATCGATCCCGTCGGCGCCTGCGTCGGCATGCGCGGCGTGCGCGTCCAGGCGGTGGTGCAGGAACTGCAGGGCGAGCGCATCGACATCATTCCCTGGTCGCCCGATCCGGCCACCTTCATCGTCAACGCCCTGGCCCCGGCCGAAGTCACCAAGGTGGTGCTGGACGAGGACACCCACCGCGTCGAGGTGGTGGTGCCCGACGAGCAGCTTTCCCTGGGCATCGGCCGCCGCGGGCAGAATGTGCGCCTGGCCAGCCAGCTCACCGGCTGGCAGATCGACATCCTGACGGAGGCCGAGGAATCGGAGCGCCGCCAGAAGGAATTCACCCAGCGCACCCAGCTCTTCATGGAGGCGCTGGACGTGGACGAGACGGTGGCCCAGCTTCTGGCCTCGGAAGGCTTCGCCACCATCGAGGACGTAGCCTATGTCGAGCTGGACGAGCTGTCCCAGATCGAGGCCTTCGACGAGGAGACGGCGCAGGAGCTGCAGAACCGCGCCATCGAGTTCATCGAGGCCCGCAACAAGGAACTGGACGACAAGCGCAAGGCCCTGGGCGTCGCCGACGAGGTGCTGGAGGTCGAGGGCGTGACGCCCCAGATCGCCGTGGCGCTGGGCGAGCATGAGATCAAGACGCTGGAAGACCTGGCCGGTTCGGCCACCGACGAGCTGATCGGCTATTACGAGACCGGCAAGGACTCTTCCGGTAAGGGGGAGCGCGTGCGCGTTCCGGGCGCCCTGGACGGCTTCAACCTCACCTCCGACGACGCCAACGCCATCATCATGGCGGCGCGCGTCAAGGCGGGCTGGATCGAGCCGCCGGAAGACCATGAGCCGCCGGCCGAAGAAGAAGGCGTGACGGACGAGGCGTGATGACGGCGGCGGCGCGCAAGATGACGGAAGACGATCACGATGGCCGTGAAAGACGGGACATTGTGAGCGGCGAAGTCATGCCCGAAAGCCGCCTGATCCGTTTCGCCTTCGCGCCGGACGGCACGGTGGTGCCCGATGTCGCGGCCCGGCTGCCGGGGCGCGGTGCCTGGGTGGCGGCGTCCCGGGACGCCATCGCCGCAGCGGTGGCGAAGAAGCTCTTCTCCCGCGCCGCCAAGGAGGCGGTCACCGCCGGCGCCGACCTGCCCGGGCGCACGGAAAGCGCGCTGGTGGCGCGCATGCTGGGCGATCTGGGGATCGCGCGGCGTTCGGGCGCACTGGTGCTGGGGTTCGATAATGTGCTGCGCCAGCTCGAAGGCCCTCGGCCGCCAAAGCTGCTGATCGAGGCGTTCGACGGCGCGCCCGACGGCAAGCGCAAGCTCCATGCCGCCGCGCACCGGCTGGAGCGCGCCTGCACGGTGATCGAAACCCTGACCCGCGCCGAATTGGGATTGGCCCTGGGGCGCGAGAATGTGATACATGCCGCCGTCCAACCGGGCGGTCTGGCGGACCGTTTGATCTTTGATGCGGAGCGGCTCTCGGGTTTCCGGACCGGCAGCCTCCGCGCCCGGAACGAAAGCCCGCGAGCGGACGCGAGCAAGAACGAAAGCAAGCCATGAGCGATACCGACGAAACCAAGCGCCCCAAGACGCTCTCGCTGAAGAAGACGGAGATGTCCACCGTCAAGCAGAGCTTCAGCCACGGCCGCACCAAGGCGGTGGTGGTCGAGAAGAAGCGCTCGGCCAATCCGCCCAAGCCCGCGCCCGCCGCCAAGGCCGAGGCGAAGACGCCTGCGGCCGCGCCCGCCGCGCCGGAGGCCAAGACGCCCGCGCCGCCGCGCGGCGTGGTGCTGCGCCAGCTTTCGGAAGAGGAGAAGGCGCGCCGCGCCGCCGCCCTGGCCGAGGCCAAGGTCTCCGACGCCGAGGCGCGCCGCATGGCCGAGGCCGAGGCCCGCCGCCGCGCCGAGGAGGAAGAGAAGCTCAAGGCCGAACGCGCCGCCGCCGAAAAGCGCAAGGCCGAGGAAGAGGCGCGCAAGGCCGCCGACGAGGCCGCCAAGAAGCGCGCCGAGCTGGAAGCCGCCCGCCGCCTGGAAACCGCCAAGACCGAGACGCCCGCCGCCGATGCGCGCCGCCGCCTGGTCAATGAGGAAGAGGAAGAGAGCGGCAAGAAGGGTCCCGGCAAGCCGGGCGCCGCCAAGGTGCCGGTGCCGAAGAAGACCGTGGCCGAGGGCGAGCGCCGCCGCGGCAAGCTCACCGTCACCCGCGCCCTGGAAGGCGATGACGAGCGCGTGCGCTCGGTGGCGGCCTTCCGCCGCCATCTGCAGCGCGTCAACAAGGCGCACAGCCAAGTGCAGGCCGGGCCCGCCGGTCCGCGCGACATCACCATCCCGGAGACCATCACCGTCTCCGACCTCGCCAACCGCATGGCGCGCCGCGCCGTGGACGTCATCAAGGTGCTGATGAAGAACGGCATGATGGCGACGCCCAACGATGTGATCGACGCCGACACCGCCGAGCTGGTGGCGACCGAATATGGCCATGTCGTCAAGCGCGTGTCGGAATCGGACGTGCTGGAAGGCCTGGTGGGCGCCGCCGACGAGGAAGCGGAGATGGTGCCGCGCCCCCCGGTGGTGACGATCATGGGCCATGTCGATCACGGCAAGACCTCGCTGCTTGATGCGCTGCGCAGGACCGACGTGGCGGCGGGCGAGGCGGGCGGCATCACCCAGCATATCGGCGCCTATCAGGTGCAGCTCAAATCCGGCCAGAAGATCACCTTCCTGGACACGCCCGGCCATGCCGCCTTCACGGCGATGCGCGCGCGCGGCGCCAAGGTCACCGACATCGTGGTGCTGGTGGTGGCCGCCGATGACGGCGTGATGCCCCAGACGGTGGAGGCCATCGCCCATGCCCGCGCCGCCAAGGTTCCGATCATCGTGGCGGTGAACAAGATCGACAAGGGCGACGCCAATCCCACCCGCGTCAAGACCGAGCTTTTGCAGCACGAGATTCAGGTCGAGGACATGGGCGGCGATGTGCAGGCGGTGGAAGTCTCCGCCACCAAGGGCCTCAATCTCGACAAGCTGGAAGAGGCGATCCTGCTGCAGGCGGAAATCCTCGACCTCAAGGCCAACCCCAACCGCAGCGCCGAAGGCGCGGTGGTGGAAGCCAAGCTCGACAAGGGGCGCGGCCCCGTCGCCACCGTGCTGGTGCAGCGCGGCACGCTCAAGGTGGGCGACATCGTCGTGGCCGGGGCGGAATGGGGCCGGGTGCGCCTGCTCGCCAACGAGCGCGGCGAGACGGTGAAGAGCGCCGGTCCCGCCACCCCCATCGAGGTGCTGGGCCTTTCGGCCCCGCCGGATGCGGGCGACGAGATGGTGGTGGTGGATTCGGAGGCGCGCGCCCGCGAGGTGGTGGAATACCGCGCCAGGAAGCGCCGCGAGGCGCGCCAGGCCACCCAGTCGCGCCAGACGCTGGACCAGTTGCTCAAGACCCGCGAGGCGGGCGAGAAGAAGCTGCTGCCCATCGTGCTCAAGGCCGATGTGCAGGGCTCGGCGGAGGCGTTGCAGGGCGCCCTCCAGAAGCTCGACACCGACGAGGTGGGGGTGCAGATCCTGCAGGCGGGCGTGGGCGGCATCACCGAAAGCGACGTGATCCTGGCCCATGCCTCGGGCGCGGCGGTGATCGGCTTCAATGTCCGCGCCAACGCCACGGCGCGCGAGCGCGCCAAGCGCGACGGGGTCGAACTGCGCTACTACAACATCATCTACAATGTGGTGGATGACGTGAAGGCGGCGCTGTCGGGCCTTCTGGCGCCCGAGACGCGCGAGAAATTCCTGGGCAATGCCGAAATCCTGGAAGTGTTCACCATCACCAAGGTCGGCAAGGTGGCGGGCTGCAAGGTCACCGAGGGCGTGGTGCGCCGCGGCGCCAAGGTGCGCCTGATCCGCGACAATGTCGTGATCCATGAAGGCGAGCTCTCGACGCTCAAGCGCTTCAAGGACGAGGTCAAGGAAGTGCAGGCCGGCCAGGAATGCGGCATGGCCTTCGCCAACTACCAGGACATGCAGAAGGGCGACGTCATCGAGTGCTTCGAGGTCGAGACCATCCAGCGCGCTTTGTAGGGCGCTGACCGATGTCCGCCGCCGGGCAATTGCCGCGCTATCTCCAGGACATCGGCGCCGCCCTGCGCGCGGGCGATGACGGCAGGGCGCTGGCGCTGGCCGACAGCGCCTGCGCCGAAGGCCATGCCCATCCCCAGTTGCTGGTGATGGCCGCCCATCACCGCCTGCGCGCGGGCGACATCGCCCGCGCCGAGGCGCTGGCCAGCCGCGCCCGCGCCGCCGATCCCGACAGCCCCGACGCGCTCAGCGTGCTGGCGCTGGTGATGACCGAGGCCGAGCGCCCGCGCGAGGCGCTGGCGCTGCTGGAGGCGGGACTGGCCGCCCATCCCGGCCTGGTGCCGCTGCATTACGCCAAGGCGCAGGCCCATGACCGGCTGCTCGAACTGGACAAGGCCGAGGAGGAACTCCGGCAGGTGATCGCGCTGGAGCCGCGCCACAGCCAGGCGCTGGCCTGGGCCGCCACCCTGGCGAACGGGCGCGGCGACACGCAAACGGCGCGCGATCATGCAAACCGGGCGCTGGCGCTGAGCCCCTCGCTGCATGACGCGCATCTGGCGCTGGCCGCCGCCGACCTCGCCGAAAAGAACCATGCCGAGGCCGAACGGCGGCTGGCCGCGCTCCTGGCCGATGCCGCGCTGTCGCCGCGCAACCGCGCCTTCGCCCGGAGCCTGCTGGGCGATGCGCTGGACGGGCAGGACCGTGTGGACGAAGCGTTCGCGCACTATGCCGCCGCCAAGGCGGAAATGCGCCGCCAGTTCGCGGAGAAGACGCTGGCGGGCGAAAGCGCGCTCGCCCGGGCGCAGCGCCTGGCCGCCTATTTCGCCAAGGCCGATCCCGGACGCTGGCGGGCGAAGCCGGGCGGCGCGGCGGCGCAGACCCATGTCTTCCTGCTGGGCTTTCCGCGCTCGGGCACCACGCTGCTCGAACAGGTGCTGGCCAGCCATCCGGATGTGGAGGCGATGGAGGAGCGCGACACGCTGGCCGCCGCCATCCGCGATTTCTTCTCGGCCGACAGCGGCCTCGACCGGCTGGCCGCCGCCGGCGAGGCCGAACTGGAACCCTACCGCCAGGCCTATTGGACGGTGGTGCGCGAATTCGGCCATCGCGCCGATGCGCCGGTCTTTATCGACAAGATGCCGCTCAACACGGTGGTGCTGCCCCTGATCGCCAGGCTCTTCCCGCGGGCGAAGGTCCTGTTCGCCCTGCGCGATCCGCGCGATGTGGTGCTGTCGGGCTTCCGCCGCCGCTTCGCCATGACGCGGCAGATGTATGAGCTGACCACGCTGGACGGCGCCGCCGCTTATTACGACGCGGTGATGCGCCTGGCGGAAATCTACCGTCCGCTGCTGGGATTGGACATGACCGACACGCGGCATGAGGACCTGCTGGCGGATTTCGACGGCGAAACCCGCCGGCTCTGCGCCTTCCTGTGCCTCCCCTGGCGGGAGGAGATGCGCGGCTTCGCCGCCCGCGCGCGGCAGAGCGCCATCCACACGCCCAGCGGGGCGCAGATCGCGCGCGGCCTCTCGCGCGACGGCGTGGGCCAGTGGCGGCGCTATGACGCGCAGATGAAGGAGATTCTGCCGGTGCTGGCGCCCTGGGTGGCGCGCCATGGCTATGGAGAGACGGCATGAGGCATGGCCGGGGACCGGGCGGCGGCGCGCGCGGCGGCCGCCGCACCGGGCGCCAGGACGGGCCGCTGGGTCCGTCGCAGCGTCAGTTGCGTGTGGGCGAGATGCTGCGCCATGCCCTGGCCGACATATTGCGCCAGAACGAGGTGCGCGACCCGGCGCTGGACGGCGTCTCCGTCACCATCACCCAGGTCAAGCCCTCGCCCGACATGCGCTATGCCACCGTCTATTGCGAACCGCTGGGCGGGGAGAATGCGCGCGAAGTGGTCGCCGCCCTCAACCGCCACAAGGGCTTCCTGCGCGGCGAGATGGGCCACCGCATCGCCATGAAGTTCACCCCCGACCTGCGCTTTGTCGAGGACCAGTCCTTCGCCGAGGCGCAGAAGATCGAGACCATCCTCAAATCGCCGGACGTGCAGCGGGATCTGCGGGCGCATGACGGTGACCATGAAGAACCTGGCGATACCGATGCTTGATGCAGACACAGGCTTTCTCCCCCCGCGTGCGAAGCACATGCGGGGGGAGATGTCCGCTAGAGCATTTTCGCGTTTCTCCGAATCGCGAAAATGCTCTAGCTCCTTGTTTTGTCGCGGTTCCGGACGGAAAACCGCTGCACACTTTTCCTGGAACCGTTCTAGCGTGCTTGCCCGCGTGGCGGACAGAGGGGGGCACCAGGATGGCCCGTAGGAAAAAAGGCAATCCCGTTCATGGCTGGCTGATCCTGGACAAGCCGGCCGGCATCACCTCGACCCAGGCGGTGGCGAAGGTGCGCCACATCTTCCAGGCGCAGAAGGCGGGCCATGCCGGGACCCTCGACCCGATGGCGACCGGCATCCTGGCCATCGCCCTGGGCGAGGCCACCAAGACCGTCCCCTTCGCCATGGATTCGGACAAGACCTACCGCTTCACCGCCCGATGGGGCGAGGCCCGCGACAGCGACGATGCCGAAGGCGCCGTCACCGCCACCAGCGAGGTCCGCCCGGCCCGCGAGCAGATCGAGGCTATGCTGCCCCGCTTCACCGGCACCCTGCTGCAGACGCCCCCGGCCTATTCCGCCGTCCGGGTGGGGGGCGAGCGGGCCTATGACCTGGCCCGGGACGGGGAGCAGGTGGTGCTGGAACCCCGCCCGGTCGAGGTCTATCAGGCCCGGCTGCTGAACAGTGACCGGGACACGGCCGAGTTCGAAATCCTTTGCGGCAAAGGCACTTACGTCCGCTCCTGGGTGCGCGACATCGCCCGGGCCCTGGGCACGCTGGGCCATGTCACCGCCCTGCGCCGCACCCGCCTGGGGCCTTGGGAAGAAAAAGACGCCGTGGCGCTGGATACGCTCACCCCTTTTATGCATAGTCCCGGCGCTTTTGCGTATCTGAAGCCCCTTTCGACCGCGCTGGACGGCATCCCGGCGCTGGCCGCCAGCGGCCCCGATACGGTTCGCCTGCGCTCGGGCAACCCCATCCTCATCCGCGCAAACCTGTTTGCGAAGCTGAAGGATATTCCCGGCGGCGAACTCCAGGGGCAGGCCGTCTATCTCCATGGGGAAGACGGCACGCCCGTGGCACTGGCCGAGATCGCCGAAGGAGAGCTTCGGCCGTTTCGCGTCTTCAACTTCGACACGCACGGATGACCGACGACCATGATTACGCCTGAACGCAAGAAGGAAGTGATCGCCCAGTATGGCAAGGACAAGGACGACACCGGCTCGCCGGAAGTCCAGATCGCCATCCTGTCCGAGCGCATCGCCAACCTCACCGAACATTTCAAGACGCACCAGAAGGACAATCATTCCCGCCGGGGCATGATCAAGCTGGTGTCGCAGCGCCGCGGCCTCCTGGATTACGTCAAGGCCAAGGACGCCAAGCGCTATGAGGCGATCATCGCCAAGCTGGGCCTGCGCCGCTGATCGCGCGCCCGACAGAAACGGCACGGTCTCGCACTTTCGTGTGAGGCCGTGCTTTTGCTTGGGCCGCGCTCCACGCGCCCAAGATTTGCCTTTCGCGGGGATGAGCCTCGCGCAGGGCGGTCCCATAGGGGGACTTGCAAGGCCTGCCGCAATACGGCGTCAGGCAAGGACGAAAGAAAATCCCGATGTTCAACATCCATAAGGAAAGCTTTGAATGGGCCGGCCGCACGCTGACCCTTGAGACCGGCAAGATCGCCCGCCAGGCCGATGGCGCGGTGCTGGCGACCTATGGCGAGACCGTGGTGCTGGCCACCGTGGTGGGCGCCGCCGCCGCCAAGGAAGGCCAGGACT
>Ga0180217_1004163_pt1 | contig 11614 bp, 15 predicted proteins | sample eDN3rd37CBELigOP_FD_128521 | JGI IMG/M metagenome (GOLD analysis project Ga0180217, IMG submission 128521) | Enriched Organic Plus compost microbial communities from Emeryville, California, USA - eDNA 3rd pass 37_C BE-Lig OP (version 2) (version 2) ... | reverse complement strand
CACCCGGCCGGAATGCCGCCGCTGAAACAGGTGGAGAAGCGGTAGGCAATCATGGAGCCCCGTCGAGGCAGAACTCGGCGTAACAGACAACGGCACTGTTTTCCTCCCCTCGAAACAGTGCCCCGCCGGTCACCGCGCTCCTCCCCTCACCGCGGTGACCAACACGGCCCGGGCTCGCGTCTCCCCTCGACGCGAGCCCGGGCCGCACTCATCTCGACGCTCGGAGGGGCTGCTTCCCCTACTTGGCGCCTGGCTGATAGACCCGGGCAAGCACCAGCCCCAGCACAGACAGCGCAAGGAATCCAAGCCACACCGGGGCGGCGGACGGGACCGTCAAGACAGAAATGAACAGCCCGCAAATCGACACAACCAGCAGGCTCGACCACACCACCGTGCGGACCGTAACCATGAACGCGGCCCTTGCGGCACGAGCCGCGCGGACCTGATCGATACCCGCCGCGAAGTCCTTCGCGTGCTGGTTGAGAGGGAACAAATTGCCGTCGGAGGTATAGGCGAACAAGCCGATCCCGTGCTCGTCTGCGTACCCGACGGCGTCCTGCGTGTACGGCGAAGGGGACAGCAGCTCCGCGAAGAACAGCATGTCCTTGGAATGTTCTGCGCCCCGCGCCCCGTACAGGCGTTGCAGATCCGGCCGCCCCACCTTCGAGTGCATCCACTTCACTTGAGCGACTGCACGGCGGGCAACGACGTCGACGCCCCCGTCAGCGCCGCGCCCGGTCACCCTCGCATCCGGGAAGCCCATATCCCTCATCTGTGACGCCGCGAACTGCTCGGCGTCCTCTGGAGTGGTGATGTATCGGGACCGAGAATCCATGGCGCGACCTCCGGATCTGCCGACACTGTAGCCACTCGTAGCACGCATTCAGGTCAGATCAGGAGCCCAAACTCTGCAGGCGTTGCAGCGTTCGCGGACGCATCAACCACTCCTCGAACTCCAACGCAGAGTCATCCCGCTCCCACACCTGCAGCCACTGCCGCCACACCCGATACGAGCACCGCAGCGACGGCGGCAGCGTCTTCTGCGACAGCGCGTACCGCACCCCGTCATCACGGCCCTGCGCCGGCCGCACCACCATCGGCCGACCCTTCACAGACCAGTCCGGAGCCTGTCCGGACTCAAGGAAACCAAGGTCCGCGAGCAACCCGTCATCCCACCCGCCGACACTGCGCCGACCCTCCAACTGCATCTGCACATCCGGGGTGACCTCCCACAGCACCTGCGCGATATGACCGGCCTCGATCGACATCTTGTAGCCCCGCAGCACCTGCAGCATCCGCCACCGCTCCTTGTGCGTGATCTCCATTTCCACGGCCACAATCCGCCCACCGACAATCGCCGTGAAGTCCGGCCAATGCAGCTCCCCCGCCACCCCGACCGGCACCCCGAACCACCGCGCACGCCCCGCCCCATCCATCGTCGGCGAGACCGCCATTCCGAACTCATCCGCCGCCGACGACCCCGCCACCGCCACACCCACGAACCGTGCGAACGCCTCCGCCGCCTGCCCACTGTCATTCGCGCGTTCCACCGCCCGCATCTGCCGCTCGGACACCACCCGCACCCCACGGGCACGCATCCGCAGCGCCGCCTCCGCCACCAACAACCGGTGCAGCATCCGCTCCTCCGACGGCACCAACGCCCGCAGCTCCGGGAACCCCGGGGCCGCCGCGGCCGCCATCCCCGCCGCCGTCGGATACAACACCGTCCCCGCCCACCGAAGGTTGTCGGACCGCTCCAACAGCCCTGCCTCCCGCATGTACTGCACCCGCTTGCGCGCCGTCTCCCACACCCCGCCATAGAAGTGTTCGGCGGCGTGCCGAAGCGTGATCGCACCGAACGCACCGGCGAACTCCAACAACTGCTCATCCCCCGGCGTCCGCCGCCACCCGTGCCGCCGCACCGTCCCCGACGACATCCCCTGATTCCCCCGCCGCGCCGCCGCCGCCCGCCGCTTCCGCGTCATCGGAACCCGGTACCCCGCCCCCAAATCAGACGCCTTCTCCACGTACTCCGGCACCAACACCACTCCTCACATCACGTCCAACGCGCCAGCCCCAGACCCCGCAGCCACACCAGCCACAAGGCCCCCACCAACGCGCCCCCCACACGGGGGCTTACCGCGCACACCCCATCACCCGCCTTCTCCACCTGAAACACCTGCGAAAAGCCCCCACCCCACCCCCGCCGACCACCACCACTCACCTCCACCCGGGGGTGTCGCGGGCTCCACTGGTCTCGTGCCTCGCCGGTGGTGCCCCTGCTGCCCCCTTTTGGGGTGTCGGTGCCCGCGCGGTGCGTGGGGGTCACCCCTTTTGGGCGGCCTTGGTGTGAACCCCTTGGTTCCTCGCTCGCTCGGAACGCTGCGTGGTTCACGGGCCGCCCAGGGGTGAGGACCCCCTCGCATCGCGTGGGTGTGTGGTGGTCGCCTTGGACGAGGGTGTTGCCCCTGGGTCAGCGCGGGCTGCCCTTGTCGGGTCAACCTGCTGCGGCGGCCGCGCAGGGGTGGTGACTGTTCGGGTTCGCGCCGGAGGCGCTGCCGGGCACGGCCTCGGGTGTCCTCCCGGTTGGTGGCTTCTGGGTGGTTGCGGTGATCGCCGTCCTGCCGGGTGGGCCTCCGGCCCGAACCTGCGCACCTCACCGGAGGCGCCGTACCCGACCGGGGTTGTTGCGGCGGTGGCGTAGGTCTTCCCTCGGGCCGCCCCGTGTGGGTGACAGTCGGGTCGTCGGGCTGCCCCCCCGGGGTGGACGCCGAGTCATCCCGACGGGCAACCCGCGAGGGGCGGGTCGCACGCGTCGAACGCTCGGACCGCCGGCCAACCACGATCTGAGCGGAGCGAACCCGCCGCTAAACCACACACCCACCCGGCCACCGCGAGGCCACCCCTCCCGACCCGGCACACGAGGATGTGCCGCCGAAATCAGGAACCCCGCCCCGTCACCAACGGCGCGTTGCAGCGACCGCGCCAAACCCCCCTGGAACTCCGTCGACCCGCCCGGTGCTGTGTCGACCCGAAGTGACCTCACGGGTCAGCACAGGGCCAACCCCGCCACGGGCCAACCATCCACGTCGCACGCCACCCACACCGCAGGCCCACAAGCCACCCCCGAAGCCGACCCCCGCCCAACCCACAGCCGACAACGATCCGGCCGGAGGCCACCCCCCCCGGTCACCTCACCAGCCCGGCACACGAGGATGTGCCGCCGAAATCAGGAACCCCACCCCGTCACCAACGGCGCGTTGCAGCGACCGCGCCGAACGACACCCACCGACCCGTGCGGCACCGAAGGCGCACCGCCCCCGGAAACGAACCACCCACCAACACCGCGCAGGTCAACCCCCGGCCCCCTACCGGCGGCCGGGAGCCTGGGGAACCGGCGCCCTCAACCCAGCCCCACGGGCTGGGTTGCCCGGCCACCCTCCGGGTGACCGGGCCGGGCACCGGCACCCCAGGACGAACACCCCCAACGACGACGACCCTTCGCCCCGGGACACCCACACACCCCGGCCACCACCGGCAGGCGCCCACCCCACCCACCACAGGTGGCTGGGTTTTGGGCGCGCGGTGCGGGCGTGGGCGGTGGGGTGCGTGGTTCGGGCACCCAAGCGGTGTGTCTATGTATTGTGGACGTAGACACATTTTCGGGAGTCGAGAAGGCGGTGCTGTCCGTGAACGCGGTGGTCACAGACTCGGTGCGGGAGCAGGCCGCAGCCTTGGATGCGTTGCGTAGCGCTCATGCCCGCGAGAGCGACGAGCGTGGCCGGCTCGCGATGGCCACCGCGGTGACCGGTGCCGCGTTGGTGCGGGCTCGGGAGATGGACGTGCCGTGGCGGCAGTGCCAGGAGGCTCTCGGCGGGATCAACCGGGCCGCTGCGAACGTGCGGTGGAAGAACGCGCGGCAGCGAGCCGCCACCGGGGTGGATGCGGACTCCTCCCCCGATGCGCTGTCCGAGTTCGCGGACCGCTGGGGCGGCGACCGTCCGCTGCGTGAGCTCCAGGCCCTCGAGGTCGCTGCAGAGTGCGGTGCCCGCCAGGCCGGCGAAGTGGAGCGAGCGGCGTGTGAGGCGGAGCCGGGCCGCCGGGACTACGAGATCGACGACCTCGTCGGTCGCACGGTCGAGGATGCGGTCGAGGCCGGGCGCCTGGCGCTGGTACGCGCGGCTCGCAGCGGTCCGGTCCCCACGCTTGAGGCATGGCGGATCGTGTCGGAAGCAGCTGCAGCGTTCCGCCCGCTGTGGCGGCACACCGACCGGTGAGCAGCCCGGGGGCGCGTTGACACGCCGACGGGCCGGTGGCGGGTTCGCCGGTGGTCACCGCGTGTTCCCCGTACGCTGAGATCGGTCACGCCGCCCTCCGTGGTGGTAGCGGAATCCGATCGATCGAGGAATCCGACCCTGTCCGCCCGCGTGGACAGCGGTCGCGGGGTTGTCGTCCACGTGCCTCTGGTGGTCGCATGGACGCGAGCGTGACGACGGGGCCGGCTCCTTTTCGGGGAGCCGGCCCCGAGGTGTTTCCGGACCCGACGCGGGTGTCTCCCTCCGCCGCCTCGTGTCTCCCCGGGAGACCGCTGTCCAGCCAGGTCGCAGGGCATCGCCGGCGGTATGTCCCGTCGCCGGACTCTCGGGTCTGCAACAGGCGGTGAACCGGCTCGGTCCACTCGTGGCCATGAGCACTCGAACAGGCACCAGCGACCTCGCCTTCGCGTTCGCGGCCGCACCGCTTCCGGCAGTTCTCGGGATCGGCGCGCTTGCGCTCCTCGGTCTCCTCGCGCTGGGTGTCGCGCTGCACCAGCCGCGGTACGCGAACCTCGGCGCTAGAAGCTGCCTCTGGCGCCCGCTGACGGGCTCCGCCGCAGTCCTCGCCGCCACCGTGGCGGTCGCGTACTGGCTGTTCCCGTGAGAGCTTCCCGCTCCCGCCTGAGCGGAGGGCTCGACGAGGCTCACCTGCTCTCGCCGGACCCCGGTCGGCGAGGGGTGTCTCCTCGGCTCGGTCGTGTGGCCTCCGAGACCGCTGTTCGGCCCGCAGGCGGCCCGGAGGACGCGAAACGCGGCACGCCCTCTGAGCGCTCCGCTCCCCCTTTCTGGCACAGGAACCCCAGATTGGCTTTTTCGTCCGCGAGCGTGGCTCTCAGGCGGCAAAACGGGGGTCTCCCGTTCGCGTTCGGGACCCCAGATCTCCGATTGACCCGGAAACGCGTCAGCGAGCCGCTGACGCGTCGAGGACGCAAATCGGGCCCCCGGGTCCGTCCGACGCCGTTTCGGGCGCCAGCGGGCCGCGCAGGCATCCGCAGGCCCCATCCGGCGCAGCCCGCCAGCCGACCAATCGCGGCCAAGACGATTCGACGCCACCCGAGCCGCCCCGGTCGCCGACCTCGGGCCCGACGAGTCGCCCGTCGCCCGTGCCGCACGACTCCTCCGCGCCGCACGACTCCCCCGCTCCACACGACTCTCATGAGCCGTGCATCGCAGGGGAAACCCCCGCGCCGCACGAAACCAGGGTGACCCCTGGGATACACGCAACACGCCAGACACGCGATACACGCAATACCCGGGTAATACACGAAACACGCGACACCCAATGGGCACGAGACCGGCACGAATGCAGGGATACGCGCGAAACACGAGAACCGAGCGCCACACGTGGGCCACGCGCAAAACGCGAAACACGGGATACACATGAAACCCGCGCACTCCCCAAATCGCGCGAACTACCCGACACCCAAGACACACACGCCACACGCCAGAAACCGGTATCCCACGACACACGAGATACCCGTTCAACCCGAGTACGCCGGGCCGCACTGGAAATGCGCGACACCCGCGATACCCGCCTACAACTCCCCTCCCCCGCCCCACCCGGATCCCGCGAAACACGCGCCCCCCGCCATTGCCCGGACTCCCCCGAGACCCGGGACACCCGCTTCACCCGCGCACGCCCGGACTCCCCAGCTCCACTCGACTCCCGCGATACCCGACAACACCGGCTTTCACTGGAGACGCGCGAGACCCGCGATACCCGTCCGCACCCCCGCTCCCCCGCCCCACCCGACTCGCGCGATACCCGTCTACACCCCGACTCCCTAGGCCCACCCGACTCCCGCGATACCCCTGAAGCCCGCGACTCCCGCGAGTCACATAACTCCCCCACTCCCATGACCCCCGCGAGACCCCACCAACACAAGACACCCGCGAAACCCCAAGTACCCGCGAACCCCATGTGACACGCGATTCCCCCGATGCACGCGTTCCGTGCAATACCCGGGCAATAGGGGTACTGCGTGAAACACGAGAGTCACACGAAACCCCACGTCAACCGGTAAAACGGGAACAACTGGAGACACACTCAACCGGGACAACACGCGAAACGCACGACCAACGCGACACCCACGAATCACGCGGAGCCTGGGAACAGTGGGACACCCACGCCACACGCGATACCGGTGCATCCCAACACACACACGAATCGCCGGTCACCCGCTATACCCCTCGAATACGAGATACCCGGAACCCACTGGTATAGCGGAATACCCGGCCAACACGTGCCACACCGGTCCCCCAACGAACACACCTCACACGCGATACCCGAACCTGACGGGAAGAGGGGGTAACACGAGACACCCGCGTTACCCGGAGAGGGCGTGCCACCCACGAATCGTGGGTCACACGTGACCCCCGCAGTACCCGACTGACCCATGCCACACGGGTTATCCACGGCACCCTTGTCACCCGCGAAACCCGGGAAGCGAGGGCGACACGCGAGACACGAGATACACGTGGCATACCCGACACCAGTGGTATGCGTGATACCCGTGACCAGCATGGAACCAGAGAAATGGGGGAGACACTCTAAACACGCGCATCACTAGAAACCGGGTGGACACACGAGACACGCTGTCCACGCGTTACCCTTCAACCACGCGAACCTCTCCAGTCACGGGAGTCACGCGCTACCACCGGACCCTGTGACACACGCGGATCGCGTGGAGAACCCGCCACCTACGGTTCTCGCACCACATCAACCACCAGAACACGAGGAGCTGCCGTGCAGCCTACGAATCTCGTCGCCCCCTCGCGTCGACACAGCGGGGGAGGGGTCCGATGAGCCTGACCCCTGCGGAACTCAACGCCGCACTCGACAAGTCCTGCTCGATGACCTCTCAGAAGGGTGGAGTCGCCAAGACCACCACCACCGCCCAGTACGCGAAGTTCCTCGCGAACGTCGGTGTGAAGGTCCTGATCGTCGACGCCGATACCAACCGCAGCATGACGGTCCTTACCGGCACCGGGCCGACTGTCGAGGACCCCGTCTCGATCGCCGACCTGATCAAGTACCCGACCGAGCCCAGCATCGTCGCTCGCGCTGCGCACCTGGCTACCGAACCGTGGCAGCCCGACACAACCCGGCCCTGGAAGCTCGGGGGAGCGCTCGTACCCGGAGGATCGGTTCATGTTGTGCCCTCACCGGGCGCAGCGCTGCAGGAGATCGCGGACGAGAAGCCCGCAGCCGCGCACTTGCGATTGTGGAAGGGGTTGCACGAGTCCGGACTGTCCTCGGACTACGACGTCGTGTTGATCGACTGCCCACCCTCGGTGGGGTCGACCACGGAACTCGCGATTCTCGCCTCCGGATGGGCCATCTTCCCGGCCCACCCGGAACTGCTCGGCACGGTCGGGTTCGCTGACGGCGTCCGAGCGGTCCAGCACTTCGCGGAGGCCTGGCGTCATCCGCTCGCAGTGGCAGGCGTCGTGGTCACCAAGGTCAACCGCACCACCGAGCACCGCATCGGAGTCGAAGGCACGGTCCAGTTCGTGAATGGGACCTGGCCTGACTCCGGCTTCGACGCCGACGATCCGCGGGACGCGTTCGCATCCGGGGTGTGGGCGCCGGCTATCAACGAAGCCGCGTTCGTCGCTGCTGCCAACGGTCGTGGCGAGTCCGTCGCCGACGCTCTGCCCTCGATGTTCACTGCAGCGGGGGAGCCGAAGATCAATACCGACTCGCAGTTGCGCCTGGTGTCCGCCTACATGCGGCACGCACTCAACCTTCTCGCGCTGCTCGCCTCGGAGCGGTACGAGGACACCATCGAGAAGCTCCAGAACGAACAGCTTCCTCAGGTGATGCGTGAGGTCCTGTTCGAGAGCCCGCTCAAGTTCACCGTCGAACCCGACGAAGACGACCATGTGCCGGCCGCAGACGCCGGTGGAGATGAAGGTGCGGCGGTTGCCGTGGCCGTCGCAGAAGGAGTTCAGTAATGGCGAAGATGACGTCAGGTCGACCCGATCGCTTCGGCGGCGGCACTCTGCCTCCGGCGTTCGTTGGCGCAACGGCACCTGCAGCAACGGCACCTGCAGCTGTCGAGCCCTCGCTCACTGCCGTCCCGGAGACGACGCCGGTGGCCGAGACTCCCGCACCCGCGCCGTCGGAGGTCGAGGAAGCTCCGGAACCGAAGGCCGCTCCGGAACCGACGAAGAGAAAGAGCACCACGTCGCGCAGCAAGCGGGTCGTCGAATCCACTAACAGCGAGGTCCGTCGCAAGTACGTCGAGTGGGACCAGTCGATCGAGGACGAGTTCCAGGACGGCTGCGACGACTGGTACGGCGACCGCGACCGTCGTGAGCGCAAGCGTCGCCTTGGCCGCCGTCCGTCGGACAACGCTATGGTCATCGCGTTGATGCGCCTCGGTCTCGAGACGATCGCCAAGGACCCGAAGGCCAACGATCGGCTTGAGGATCTGCTGCCGGTCGACGCACGGCGCCGCCGAAAGTCCTGATCCCCCTATATATAGAGCGCGGTATCCCCGGGACGACCACGTGTCTCCCGGGGATACCGCTGTCCGGGTAGGGGAGTGGTGCCCTACCACCCATACCTATCTCTGCATCGAGCTCTGTATTGAGCGAGGCCTATCTCTATAGGGCGCTGAAGGTGGGAGCGGTTGATTCCTCTAGTTGAGGTCACGCATCGGATCTGCGCAGGTCACAGCGCCGTCGAAGGTAATCCACGTGACGCGATCGAGCTCACCCGAGCCTGCGAGCAACGGTGTCGCCAAGGCATACCCGTTGAAACGGATCGATCGACGGTCGGGACTGACGATCACATTCGGCCCCCGGCCCCCATGGCCCAGGAGGCGTGAGCCTTCCATCCAGTCCCCGTTTCATCTACCCACCCGAGGAGCACGGATGGACTGTAGGGCGGTCGATTGCTTCGCGGTTTCGGCACTTCATACTCGGCCTGCAAACCGACGTTGAGCGACTCGAAGACACCATCTTCGTTGGCGGAGTAGCCCCAACCCGTCCCGCTTATAGGCGGCGGATCTCCAACGGTCTCGCAGTGCACGCTGGTCGGCACCACAACGCCTTGCCAGCCACCAGCTACTTGTACGTGCGCTCCCACCGTTTCCATGAACTCCGCCGGTGGCATCGGTAAGGCGGCAGGTTCGTCGATCGTGCCCCCGAACCTGACCTGCGGCTTCTCATGTGGAACGGCTGCGGGCGTAGGAGAGGGAATGGTCGAAGTCTGGGTGGCCGTGCTGCTGGTGGGCGGGGAGGCTACTGGTGCGGTGGTGGATGCCCAGCTCGGTGTGGCGACGGTGGATGGAGCCGACGGCGCATCGGCGGTTTCCTCCGGGGACACCGAAACCTCTGGTCCGCACGCCGCGGCCATCACCGTCAGAGCTGCCAGAGCCAGCATCCGTCGCATCGCACAGTCCAATCGGAGGTGGGGAAGGAGTCTCATTCTCACCCGGCACAGTCACCGGGGCGGTTTCTACGCTGGGTGAGAGTCGGAGCATTCGCATCGTTGGTGGAGCCGAGAGGACGCGGCCTTACGAATCTCCCCGTCTCCCCGGGAGACGCCTGTCCGCCTCCGTGGTCGCAGGAGAGAAACCCGCCGGCGGGGGACACGTGCCCGAAGGTTCGTCGAATTCCTCCAGGTCAGCGCCGGTGGAGAAGCGACATGGTCCTATGTCGCGACCACCACGCCCAACCACCCAGGAGGACCGCGATGACCGAGACGATGCCCGCGCGATGGGACCGCGCAACGGCGACCACGCTCGCCCGTCTCCGCGAGACGACCGGCCGCCCGGTGAGCTTCCTGGTGACTCAAGCGGTCCTCCACGCGACCAATGACGGAGCCAATCTGACCAATTACTTCGCCACCCCCGCCCGTGGTGACACCGTCCGCACGACCGTCACCCTGCACGGCGACGTCGCCAGCAAGCTCGACTCGATCGCCGCAGCACATCCGTCGGCAAGAGGAGTGCGCAGTAGATACGCCGTGGTTCGGGCCTGCGTGCGATGGTGGCTCGACACCGACCTCGATGACCTGTCCGCTCGCCTGGGCGGGCAGTGGCTCCGAGTGGAGGCGCGTCGTGCCTGAACCCCGTCAACTGCGGAGACCGCGCCGGACTACCAGCGGCCCCGGCTTCGTCCAGATCCCCAAGACGTTCGAGAAGCAGTGCCTGGCCGACGAACTCACCCTCGAAGAGATCGGACTGCTCACCCTCGCGAACACCCATCCCGAGACCAAACACGTCGGCGTCCTCTACCGCCCGAACGAATGGAACGACGTGTTCGGCGGAACCAGTCACGTCGGGCGACTCCTCGATAACCTGCAGGCCAAAGGAAAGCTCGCCCTCGATGGGTACTGGGTCCTCATCCGCGGCTGGATGCCCACTCGCGGGTTTCGCCAGCCGAAGTACTTCTCCTCTGGTCTGTACAGCCTTGTGCACCAAGTCGACTCACCGCTGCTCCGGATGGTGATCGGATCCGAACTCCTCGGCCTGCGACTGTGCGACCAGACGCCCGCGGACCTGGAGAAGAACCGGATGTACCAGTACGCCTCGGAGTACTGGGAGGAAATCACCGGCTGCCCTTTAATTCCCGCCAGTTCGATGACCGGCGACCTCCTGCGGCCCCCGGAGGAGATGCTCGATCACCTTGCTGTGATGCCCGGCGCGGAAACGGCATTCAAAGGCCTCACCTCGCGGTCGTGGTCCGTGATCGACGAGCCGCTGCGTGCCCCACTGCAGCGCTCACTGTTGTCCCGGTTCGGAGACAATCGGTTCGGGCATCTCAACAGCACCCGGCTCGGTTGACCGGCTCTGTCCGCTGCACCGTTGCATGAACGGCGGGCCCGCCACTGGTGGGCCCGCCGAGCTATATCCACGGCCGGTGGCTCCCAACAACTCCCGAGCGTCCGGTACGAGACGGTCAGCGCAGCCCACCACCGCCGCAGCCGCCGGCCGATTTCAAGGGAGTTGCCCATGCCTGCCACTCGTTCCGCAGAACGCACTGAGTTCCTCACCGATGTCTTCACTACCGCGATGGAAGGCGGGGTCTCGTACTGGGCATCAGTGCTCGAGTACAGGCACACCGAGTCGCCGCGGGCGGTGCTCGTTCACACCGAGGAGCTCGTTCTCGATCACGAGACCATGAGCTGGGTTCCCGGTCCGGACGCGGAGGAACTTATCGTCGATCTCGATGTCGTAGCGCAAGGGATCAGTCGAATCGTCAAGGGAGAGGTCGACTACTTGCCCGAGACGCATCGCGCGCGGATCGCCGCCGCCAGCCGGGAGAACGACATGATGCCGGCGGAT
>Ga0180217_1004160_pt1 | contig 11619 bp, 12 predicted proteins | sample eDN3rd37CBELigOP_FD_128521 | JGI IMG/M metagenome (GOLD analysis project Ga0180217, IMG submission 128521) | Enriched Organic Plus compost microbial communities from Emeryville, California, USA - eDNA 3rd pass 37_C BE-Lig OP (version 2) (version 2) ... | reverse complement strand
CGTGACGATGCTGGCCCAGGCCACGCAGGCGGTCACGAGCGCTACCGTGCGACGGTCGTAGCGGTCGGCGAGCGCTCCGCCGACGAAGCCCGCGAGGATCATCGGGCCGAGCGCCCAGAGCGCAACGAGGGAGACAGCGAGGGTCGAGTGCGTGATCTCGTAGATGTGCAGGCCGACGGCGACGATGGTCACCTGCGCCCCGATCTGCGAGACCGAGGTGCCGACCCAGAGCCGCGCGAAGGCCGGGCTGTAGGTGAGCGGCGCGGTGTCGACGAGCAATTCGCGGAAACGCCGGCGATGACGCGACGGATCGTCCCCGCTGCGCGCGTCTGCGCCCGAATTCCCCACCCCCGCACCTTACACCTGGCGCGCCGCCCGCGTTTCAAGCGCCCGCCACGGGAGCAGCGACGCGCGGGAGCCGCTCGGTGCGGGCGGCACGCAGCGACAGGGCGCACCAGGCGACGACACAACGTGGCACGGCACCGCACGGCGCACGCAGCCGGGCGCGGTAGCGTGGAGGCGTGTGGGATGACAGATACGCCGGGGACCCCATCGCCGCGATGAAGCCTCGGCGGGGACCGGTGAAGCGCGAACCGGTCGAACTGCGACGCGGGCTCGTGGTCGAGCACAGCGAGACGGAGTTCTGCGGCGCCGTGGTCGGCGTGCGCGAGGGCACCGTGCAGCTCGAGGACTTCGGCGGCGCGGTGAGATCCTTCCCGCTGAACGACGGCTTCATGATCGAGGGCCGGCCGGTCGCGCTCGTCATGCCGAAACGAGCACCGCAGAAGCGCGTCACGGCTTCCGGCTCCGTCGCCGTGCCGCAGCAGCGGGCACGAGTCGCGATGCCGAGCCGCATCTTCGTCGAGGGCCGGCACGACGCCGAGCTGGTCGAGCAGGTCTGGGGCGACGATCTGCGCGTCGAGGGCGTGGTGGTCGAGCTGCTCGACGGCGCCGACAATCTCGAGCAGGTGCTGGCGGACTTCGGGCCGGGTCCCGGGCGCCGCGCCGGCGTGCTGCTCGACCATCTGGTCACGGGCAGCAAGGAGAGCAGGATCGCCGAGCGCGTCGCACGCGGGCCGGCTGGGAGGCATGTGCTGATCGTCGGCCACCCGTTCGTCGACATCTGGGCGGCGGTGAAGCCCGAGCGGCTGGGGCTGGATGCCTGGCCCGAGATCCCGCGCGCGATCGACGGCGTTCCGGTCGAGTGGAAGGCCGGGATCTGCCGAGCGCTCGGCTGGCCCTCGGAGGATCCGTCGGATATCGCAGATGCGTGGGCGCGCATCCGCGGCAGGGTGCGCTCGTACCGTGATCTCGAGCCGAGCCTGCTCGGACGGGTGGAGCAGCTCATCGACTTCGTGACCGCGCCCGCCGAGCAGTGAGCGCGGTATCGGCATGACCGGAGCACGAACGAAGGGCCTCGGGGCCGCGTCACCATCGGCACCGTCACCGGCCTCGGCACCAACACCGGCCTCGACACCGCCATCGGCACCGCGCCGATGGCCGCTCGCCCGGCTCGGCTACCTCTATGCGACCTGCGTCGGCTTCGTCTGGGGCGCGATCCTGAGCACCGGCGAGGTGCGGCGGGTCGACGGGCTCTGGGTGTTCACCGGGATGCCCCGGTGGAGCTTCGGTCGAGGCGGAAGCTGCGTCGGCGGCTGCTATCTGACCGACGACAACATCGGCGAGGCGGTGCTGCGGCACGAGCGCGTGCACCGGGAGCAGTGGCGGCGCTACGGGATGGCCATGCCCGTCCTCTACCTGCTGGCGGGGCGCGACCCGCTGCGCAACCGCTTCGAGATCGAGGCCGGGCTGCGAGACGGCGGCTATCTCCCCGCCTCTCATAAGGAAAATGAATAGCTGACCGAACGTAACAAGACGTTAACAAGCTGGTAACGCACAAGACAATCGCCGCGATTCGTCGTAATCTCGCGGTGACGCCTGTGCATTGCCGCGCTGTCCGTTCCCCATATGCGCGGCATTTGCTCGCGCACGAACCGAGGAGACTCCCGTGACCGAGCAACAGACCGACGCGCCCGAGTATCGCAGGCGCAACCGCTCCACCGGGCGGATCATCGCCATCGTCGGCATTCTGCTCGTGGCGGCCGTCATCGCCGTGCTCGCCTTCGTGCTGAGCCGCGGCGGCGGCAAGGGCCCGGACGCGCCCGGAGGTTCCCGGGAACTGACCGTCGGCCTGCAGCTCGAGCCCACCAACCTCGACATCCGCAGCACTGCGGGCGTGGCGCTCGACCAGATTCTGATCGACAACGTCTATCAGGGGCTCGTCGGTCTCGCCCCCGGCACCGTCGACCGCTTCGTTCCGGTGCTCGCCGAGTCGCTGCCCGAGGTGTCCGACGACGGCCTCAGCTACACCTTCACGCTGCGGACGGGCGTGAAGTTCGGCTCGGGTGGCGAGCTGACGACGAAGGACGTGGTCGATTCCCTCAGCGCGAGCGAGGGCCCGGCCTCGCTCAGCACGGCGCTGGGCGCACCGGTGAAGGTCGATGCTCCCGATGAGCGCACGGTCGAGATCGTGCTCGAGCGGCCCAACAGCCAGTTGCTGTGGCACCTCGCGAACCGCCCCGGCCTGATCTTCGAGAGCGCCTACACCGGCGACCTCGCGAACACGGTGAACGGCACGGGCCCCTACGAGCTCGCGGGGTGGAAGCAGGGCGACAGCATCACCTTCGTGAAGCACAAGGGCTACTGGGGCGAGGCCACCGCCCTCGACCGGGTGGTCTGGCGGTACATCCCCGACGGCAACGCCGCCGTGAACGCCGCCCGGGAGGGCGATGTCGACGTGCTCGCCCCGGTCGTCTCGAGCCTGGTCTCGCAGCTCAAAGGCGACAAGAACTTCGTGCTCGGCCGCGCCGACAGCACCGACGTCTTCACGCTCGCCTACAACTCGGCCAAGGCCCCCCTCGACGACGTCCGCGTGCGCACCGCACTCTCGAAGGCGATCGACAGCGAGGCGATCATCAAGGCCTTCTACGGCGACGGCAAGGCGCTCGGCGGCCCGATCACCGATCTCGAGCCGGCGTACGAGGATCTGAGCGACGTCAACAGCTACGACCCCGAGGGCGCCAAGGCGCTGCTCGACGAGGCGGGGGTGAAGGATCTGGAGCTGACGGTGACGATCCCCAACTTCTACGCGACCGACGCGATCAATCAGGTCGTGACCGACTTCAAGGCGATCGGCGTCACGCTTAAGGTGAAGCAGGTCGAGTTCGCGACCTGGCTGAGCGATGTGTACTCGGCGCCCGAGGGCGGCGGCGCGCGCGACTTCGACCTCAGCTATATCAATCACGCCGAGGCTAACGACTTCGTGAACTACGTGACCGAGGGGTACTACTTCGGCAAGGTCGATCCGAACGCGAAGGATCTCTACGATCGCTCGCTGACCTCGACGAACCCGGAGGAGACCACCGTTCTGATCAAGAAGGCGGCGCGGATCGTGGCGGAGGACGCCCCGGCCAAGTGGCTGATCAACTACACGCCGACCAACGCGGTCAGCACGAAGGTGCACGGCTTCCCGACGAGCAACACCAATTCGCGGATCAGCCTCCAAGGCGTGACGGTCGACTGATCCGCCGCACTGCACGTTCGCACGGGGATTCGCGCTCGCGCGGAGGATTCGGCCGAATTCCTCCGCGCGAGCGCGAATCCCCGCCGGCACGTCACACGCCGCGGGCCGTCGGCTCGCCGCCGCGGACCGACTCGGTATCCGAGGGACCGTAGGATCGAGGGGTGAGCCGCTTCCTCGTGATCCGGGCCCTGACGCTCACCGCGGGGCTGCTCTTGGCGAGCCTCATCGTCTTCGCCTCGCTGCGCCTGCTGCCCGGCGATGTCGCGCAGGTGATCGGCGGCACCACCGCCTCCCCGCAGCGGATCGCCGAGCTGCGCGCGCAGCTCGGGCTCGACCGGCCGATCGTGCTGCAGTACCTCGACTGGGTGGGGGGCATCTTCACCGGCGACCTGGGGCGCTCGATCGTCTCGGGCAGCCCGATCTCCACCGAGCTCGCCGAGAAGGCGCAGGTGACTGTTCCGCTCACCCTCTACGCCCTGCTCGTCGCCCTGCTGCTCGCGCTCCCGCTCGGGGTGCTCGCCGCCTACCGTCGCGACGCGCTCCCGAGCCGCGCGCTCTCGGTGCTCGGCGTCGGCGCCGCGGCGGTGCCGATCGTCTGGGCCGGCCTGCTCGGCACCGTCGTGTTCTCCGCCTGGCTCGGTTGGCTCCCCTCCCAGGGCTTCCCCCGCGACGGCTGGGCCGATCCGCCGGCCGCCATCCGATCGCTCACGCTCCCCGCGCTGACGATCGGCCTCGTGGTGGGCGCGATCCTCTTCCGCTTCGTGCGCAGCGCGACGCTGAACGCGCTCGGCGCGGAGCACGTGCGCACCGCCATGTCGCAGGGCCGCACCCGTCTCGGCGCGCTCGTGCGCCACGGCCTGCCCGGGGTCGGACTCTCGATCGTCTCGCTGCTCGGGCTGCAGCTCGCCGAGCTGCTCGTCGGCGCCGTCGTGGTCGAGCAGCTCTTCAGCCTGCCCGGGCTCGGACGCATGCTCGTCGAGGACGTCGGCAACCGCGACCTGGTCAAGGTGCAGAGCACGCTCTTCGTGCTGACGGCGGTGATCCTGGTCCTCGGGGCTCTGATCGACGTGCTGCATCGGCTGATCGATCCGCGACTGCGGGTCGAGAGCGAGGAGGAGCGATGAGCGCGGCGCCGATCCTCCCTCCCCCGCTCGACGCAGCGCGGCGACCCGTCCGCAGCTCGGGGCGGAGAGCCTTCGCCGTTCTCGCCCGCTCCCCGCGCGGCGCCTACGCGCTGATCGTGCTCGGGCTGCTGCTCGCCGTCTGCCTGCTCTCGTTCGCGTGGCTCCCCGCGGACCCGAACAACGGCAGCGCCTACGACGCCTGGCTGCCGCCGTCGCCCGAGCACTGGCTCGGCACCGACGGCAGCGGCCGGGATCTCGCCGCGCGGCTCATCGCGGGCAGCCGGGTGACGGTGCTCGTGGTGCTCGGCGCCGCCCTGGTCTCCGGCGCGGTCGGCCTGCTGCTCGCCGTGCCCGCCGCCCTCGGGCCCCGCTGGGCCCGCGAGACGCTCGCGATCCTGATCGACGTGCTGATCGCCTTCCCCACTCTGCTGCTCGCCATCATGCTGGCGGCGGTGTTCGGGGGCGGCCTCGCGATCGTGATCGTCGCGGTAGGCATCGGCTACGGCGTCTCCATCGGGCGCGTCGTGCGCGCCGAGCTGCGCCAGGTGGCGACCGAGGACTACGTGCTCGCCGCGCGGGCGGCCGGCCTGGGGCGCGGCGCGATCCTGCGCACGCACCTGCTGCCCGGCATCGCGCCGGTGTTCACGGTGCAGCTCTCCCTCTCGATGGGGCTCGCGATCCTCGCCGAGGCGGGGTTGACGTATCTCGGCTTCGGCGCTCCGATCGGTGTGCCGTCCTGGGGCAGGATGCTGGAGGAGAGCCAGGCCTTCATCGCCGTGCATCCCGTGGTGGTGCTCTGGCCCGGCCTGGCGATCACGCTGACCGTGCTCGCCTTCTATCTGCTCGGCGATGCGCTGCGAGACGCCATGGATCCGACGCTGCGCTCGGGCCGGCGGGCCGACGGAGGTGCGAGATGACTGCGCCGCGATTGGTGGTGAGCGGGCTCTCGGTATCGATCGGGAGCGCGGAGCTGCTGCGGGGGCTCGACTTCGTCATCGAGCCCGGCGAGCGCCTCGGGCTGATCGGCGGCTCCGGATCGGGGAAGACGCTGACGGCTCTCGCGATCGCGGGGCTGCTGCCCGAGCACGCGCGGGTGGGCGGCTCGGTGCAACTGCACTTCGACGACGGGAGCCGGCGAGAACTCGTCGGGCTCGACGAGCGGGGCCTCGCCGAACTGCGCGGCGACCGCATCGGCATGGTCTTCCAGGAGCCGAAGGCGGCACTGAACCCCCTGCGCCGCCTCGGCAGGCAGATGACGGAGTCCCTCGCGCTGCACTACTCGCTGACCCGGCATCAGCGGCGCGACGCCGCGCTGCGGCTCGCCGCACGCGTCGGCCTGAGCGACCCCGAACGCATGATCCGGGCCTACCCGCACGAGGTGTCGGGCGGCCAGCGGCAGCGGGCGGCGATCGCGGCAGCCATCTCCGCGAACCCCGGCCTGCTGCTCGCCGACGAGCCGACCACGGCGCTCGACGTGACGGTGCAGCGCGGGGTGCTGCAGCTCTTCCGCGAGATCACCGACACGGACGAGTGCTCGATGCTCTTCATCACGCACGACCTCGCCGTGATGGCCGAGGTGGCCGACCGCGTGCTCGTGCTCGACGAGGGTCGGATCGTGGAGCAGGGCGATATCGCGTCGATCCTCGGGTCGCCCCGGCACCGGGTGACGCGGGCGCTGATCGAGGCGGCGTCGTCGGTCCCCGGATCGGAGGCGCACCGTGGCTGAGGCTCCGCTCGTCAGCGCCGCGGCGCTCACCAAGCGCTACCGGGTGCCTCCGACCCGCCTGTTCCAGCGCGCGTCGACGACGACGGCGCTCGACGGAGTGGATCTCGTCGTGCAGCGCGGCGAGAGCGTCGCGGTCGTCGGGGAGTCCGGCTCGGGCAAGTCGACCCTGCTCCGCCTGCTGCTCGGCCTCAGCCGGGCCACCTCGGGCGGCGTGGAGTTCGACGGACAGCCGGTGGACCCGTCCCGCGACGAGTTGCTCTGGCTGCGCCGGCGCAGCGGCATCGTGTTCCAGGATCCGTACTCGTCGTTCGATCCGCGGCGCACCGTCGGGCAGACCGTCGCCGAGCCGCTCGTCGCCATCGGATCGCCGGGCGACCGACGCGCCGCGGTGGCGGCGATGCTCAAGCGCCTCGAACTGCCGACGAACGCGGCCGACCGCTACCCGCACGAGTTCTCGGGCGGCCAACGGCAGCGCATCGCGCTCGCGCGCGCGCTGGTGCATCGGCCCGAGCTGCTGCTCGCCGACGAACCGGTGAGTGCGCTCGACGTGCTCGTGCGCGGGCGCCTGCTCGATCTGCTCGCGGAGCTGCGCCGCGAGCTGGGTCTGACCCTCGTCACCGTGACCCACGACCTCGGTATCGTGCCGAGGATCGCCGAACGGGTCATCGTGATGCGTGCCGGCCGGGCGGTGGAGACTGGCACCACCGAGCAGATCTTCGGCGCCCCCCGCGAGGCCTACACGCGCGAACTGATCGCAGCCCTGCCGCGCCTGCCGTAGCCTCGCGCCCGGTCGCGCCGCGGCAGACGGCCATCCCTCACGGGGACTCTCGGCCTGTGGCGGCCCCTCCGTCCACGGCGTCCACGGCGTCCCCGCCGCTGGTCAGTAGATGCTCCGACAGCGCGGATTCGCGACATCTACCGCCCAGTCGCGGTCGCCTGCGGAGACGCTCAGCCCTCGGCGTGCAGCTCGCGCAGCGAGCCCAGCACCGCCTCGCGCAGCGAGGTGGGCGCCGGCCCCTCGCAGGCGCGGCGCACGGCCGCCGTGAGCTTCTCGAAGACCTGCTGCTCGTCGCGGCACTCGCTGCAGCTCTCGAGGTGCTCGCGGATCGGACCGCAGTCCGTTTCGCGCAGCTCGCCGCGGATGAGCTCCTCGAGGTTCGCCCGGGCGTGCTCGCAATCGCATCCGCTCATTTCGCCTTCCTCTCACTCTCGCGGGCCGGCTCTCCCTCGACGCCGAATCCCTGTTCCTTCGCGTACTCCCCCAGCGTCTGCCTCAGTTTGGCGCGCCCGCGGTGGAGGCGGCTCATCACCGTGCCGATCGGACGCTCGATGATGTCCGCGATCTCCTGATAGCTGAAGCCCTCGACGTCGGCCAGGTACACCACCATCCTGAAGTCCTCCGACAGCGCGTTCAGCGCCTCCGTGACCACGGTGGCCGGAGTCCGATCGATCGCCTCGGCCTCTGCCGATCGCGAGGAGGCGGCGGTCGTCGACTCCGCGCCGCCGAGCTGCCAGTCCTCGAGCTCGTCGACCGCGCCCAGGTAGGGCTCCCGCTGCCGCTTGCGGTAGGTGTTGATGTACGAGTTGGTGAGGATCCGATACAACCAGGCCTTGAGGTTCGTTCCCTCGGTGAAGCTCGAGAACGCCGCGAAGGCCTTCGCGAAGGTCTCCTGCACCAGATCCTGCGCGTCCTGCGGGTTGCGCGTCATCTTCATCGCGGCTCCGTAGAGCTGATCGAGATAGGGCAGCGCGTCTCGGGTGAAGCGCGCTTCGAGCTCGCTGCGCGCCTCCCGGGTCTCGCGGGTCTGACTACGGCTCACAACATCCGATGCTATCGCTCGCGGCCGGGAGCACCGATGAGCGCGCTGGGAACGCGGAGCGGGCGGCCGCGAGGGCAGCAGCATCCGCGCAGGCGGGGCCGTCACCGCAGTGCCCACTCCGTCCCCTTTCCGTCGTCTGCCGTACAATCTGTAACCAGTGACCACAGCCGTCTATTCCGTCGGAGGCGCCCCTTTCCATGCTCGAAGCCAAGCTCAACCACGGTCGTGACGACGAGGACCCGGCGGGTCAGGACGAGGGTGAGGACTACGACGAGCCCGCGTGGGCGGCCCCGACCGCGCGTGAGCCGGTCGCGGCGACCGTGCAGCTGCCGGGATCGAAATCGCTGACGGGGCGCGAGCTGGTCCTGAGCGCTCTGGCCGACGGCCCCGGGGTGCTGATCGCTCCGCTGCGCTCGCGGGACTCGCAACTGATGATCGATGCCCTCGAAGAGCTCGGCACCATCATCGAGACGATCGATCACGCCCCCGAAGCGGCCGAGGGCGGACGCCCCGGCTCCCCCGCCCTGCGCGTGATCCCGGCCGAGGAGCTCTCGGGGTCGACGAGCATCGCGTGCGGCCTCGCGGGCACGGTGATGCGCTTCGTGCCCCCGGTCGCGGCGCTGGCGCTCGGCCCGACCGCGTTCGACGGTGACCCCTACGCCCGCAAGCGGCCCATGCGTCCGGTACTGAATGCGCTGCGGGCGCTCGGCGCAGACATCGCCGACGAGGGCCGCGGCGCCCTCCCGTTCACCGTGCACGGCACCGGCTCCCTGCGCGGCGGCCGGGTGGAGCTCGACGCCTCGCTCTCGAGCCAGTTCGTCTCGGGCCTCCTGCTCAGCGCGCCGCGCTTCGACGAGGGCGTGCACGTGGTGCACACCGGCGAGCGCCTGCCGAGCCTGCCGCACATCGAGATGACCGTCGAGGCGCTCCGGGCACGGGGGGTCGAGGTCGACTCGCCCGCTCCCGGCGAGTGGCGCGTGGCACCCGGACCGATCCGGGCGCGCGAGCTGGTCATCGAACCCGATCTCTCGAACGCCGCGCCGTTCCTCGCGGCTGCGCTCGTCACCGGCGGCAGTGTCACCGTGCCGCACTGGCCGGACTCGACCACCCAGGTCGGCGATCAGCTGCGCGAGCTGCTGCCGGCCTTCGGCGCCTCGGTCTCGCTCGACGGCGATCGCCTCACCGTGACCGGGGTCGCAGAGGGCGGAATCGGGCGGATCAGCGGAGTCGAGCTGCACGTGCCCGAGGCCGGCGAGCTGGCGCCGACCCTCGTCGGTCTGGCCGCGCTCGCCGCGCACGGCACCGGCGCGGGCGACGGGGAGGCCAGTCGGATCACCGGCATCGGCCACATCCGTCACCACGAGACCGATCGGATCGCGGCGCTCGTGGCAGAGATCAATGACCTCGGCGGGCGGGCGGAGGAGCTGGAGGACGGCATCGCGATCCACCCCGCGACCCTTCACGGCGGCCTCTGGGGCGCCTACGCCGACCACCGGATGGCGACGACCGGCGCCGTGATCGGCCTGCGCGTGCCCGGCGTCGAGGTTGACGACATCGCCTCGACTTCGAAGACCATGCCCGAGTTCCCCGAGCTCTGGGCGCGGATGCTCGGGATCGAACCGAGCCCGGCGCCCGGCGGGCAGAACCGCCCGTTCGTCGGCGAGCTGAAGTCTCCTCCGCAGGATCACATGTCCGTACCGGACCTGAGAGATCTCCTGCTGGGATGAGCTGGCTCCCGCTCGATGACGACGAGGACGAGGAGGTCCCGTACGGCGAGTACGCCGACCATGCGGTGCGTCAGCGGCCGAACCCGAAGGCGAACCGTCCGCGCACCAAGCGTCGGCCGGAGCACGCGGACGCGGTCACAGGCATGGTCATCGCGGTGGATCGCGGGCGCTACACCTGCCTGATCGAGGATCGGGAGGTGCTGGCGGCGAGAGCCCGCGAGTTGCGCAACACCCCGATCGTGATCGGCGATCGTGCCCGGCTGGTCGGCGACACCAGCGGCGCCGACGGCTCGCTCGCGCGGATCGTCGGCATCGAGGAGCGGCGCACGGTGCTGCGGCGCAGCGCCGATGACAGCGATCGGGTGGAGCGCGTGATGGTGGCGAACGCCGACCAGATGCTGATCGTGGTCGCGGCGGCCAACCCGGAGCCGCGGGTGCGCCTGGTCGACCGCTACCTCGTCGCCGCCTACGACGCCGGGATCCGTCCGCTCATCTGCGTCACCAAGACCGACCTCGCCGACCCCGAGCCCTTCCTCGCCAACTTCTCCGCGCTCGAGGTGCCCGTCTTCCGCTCGCGACCGGGCGCCTGGCCGCTCGAGGCCATCAGGGAATCCCTCGGCGGCCGCATCACCGTGTTCGTCGGCCACTCGGGCGTCGGCAAGTCGACGCTGGTCAACGCCCTCGTGCCGGAGGCCGACCGTGCGACGGGTCACGTGAACGAGGTGACGGGTCGGGGTCGGCACACCTCCTCCTCGTCCATCGCGCTGCGCGTGGCGACGCCGGGGGCGAGCGGAGGCGACCGGGGTTGGGCCATCGACACCCCGGGCGTGCGCTCGTTCGGCCTTGGGCACGTGACGAGCGAGGGGATCCTCCGCGGCTTCACCGACCTCGCCGCAATCATCGACGACTGCCCTCGCGGCTGCACCCACCTCGCCGATGCGCCGGACTGCGAGCTCGACGCGGCGATCGCCGACGGACGGCTCGACGAGGCCGGCGCCCTGCGGGTGGACTCGTTGCGCCGCCTGCTCAAGTGAGCTGCCGCACCCGTGCCCCGCTAGGCTGGACGCATGACCGAACGCGTGATCCTCGAGCCCGGAATGCCAGCCCCCGACTTCGCGCTGCCGGATCAGGACGGCGCGGCGCGCCGGCTGGAGGACTTCCGCGGCACGAAGCTCGTGCTCTTCTTCATCCCCGAGGCGATGACCCCGGCGTGCACGATGGAGTCCTGCGAATTCCAGGATTCCGCCTCGGCCCTCGAGGCGGCCGGCTACGGGGTACTGGGGATGTCTCGCGACTCGGTGGAGCGCCTGCGCCGCTTCGCCGACCGCGACGGGCTCGAATACCCCTTCCTCAGCGACCCCGAGGCGGAGGTGCACCGCGCGTACGGCGCCTACGGCACCAAGAACAGCTACGGCCGGATCATCGAGGGCGTGATCCGCTCGACCTTCGTGATCGACGAGGAGGGTCGGATCGAGCACCCGCTCTACAACGTCAAGGCCACGGGACACGTGGCCCGGGTACGCAAACTCCTCGGCCTCTGAACCGCTCGATCCGACGCGGCGGCTCGATCCGACGCGGCGGCTCGATCCGACGCGGCGGTTCGATCCGACGCGGCAGTTCGATCCGAAGCAGCTGATCG
>Ga0180217_1004159_pt1 | contig 11620 bp, 10 predicted proteins | sample eDN3rd37CBELigOP_FD_128521 | JGI IMG/M metagenome (GOLD analysis project Ga0180217, IMG submission 128521) | Enriched Organic Plus compost microbial communities from Emeryville, California, USA - eDNA 3rd pass 37_C BE-Lig OP (version 2) (version 2) ... | reverse complement strand
GCGCAACAGCAATCCGGAGCCGGCCGTACGGTCATCATCGGCGGTCAGGATCGACTGGATCAGGTGGTCGATAGCGGACTGCGCCTCGGCGTCGAGAACGATGATGCGCCGGCCCTCGGCCCCGAGACAATTGCGCACGAAGGAAGAACTGCACGTCGTCTGCGTTCCCAGCACGCCCGCCGACCGTACTTTCTGCCTGTCGAGCTCATGGGCCGTCGCCGTCAGCACGTGCGGCACGGTCGCGCCGCTGGCCTTGCGCACATCATCAAACCAGAGGTGCGCCGTCACGGCCGTCAGTGCGACGACGTCGCAGCCCGACCGCGATAAATCCTGTGCGGCGCGCGACAGGATATCGCAGATGCCGTTCCAGTCCTCGTGCGCGACGCGGCCGAGCAGGCCGGCATAGTCGAGGTTGACGATCCGTCCCGTGAAGCTGTGGTGCGGACCGCAAGCCTGTTCCATGGCGCGATTGAGCCGTTCGTAATACAGCATCGTCGATCGCCAGCTCATGCCGCCGATCAGGCCGAGCTGCTTGTGCTGCGTGCGCTGGCGCTGGATACCGGTCATTCCGCTTATACTCCGAGCACCGACCGTGATCGGCTCGTGAGCAGAGGTAATCCAAGCGTAGCCAGAACGAATGCGCCGGTCAGGAATTTCAGATCGGATGGATGCAGGCCGGTCGCGAGCCCGAATGAAACGAGCTGATAATAGATGATGGAGCCTGCCACCGGCGCCACGATCTGGAGGCCGATCGTTCTGTGCCCGACGATGGTCTCTCCGATAATCAGCGCGGCCAGGCCGTTGACCAGAATGCCGAAGCCCATGGTGACATCGGCATAGCCCTGCTGCTGCACGACGATCGCGCCACCAAGCGCCGCCAGCGCGTTGGCCAGCCCGAACCCGAACACGATGTAGCGGCGGTGGTTGATGCCGAGGGCCGGCGCCAGCCGCGGATTGGCGCCGACGCAGCGCAGTGAAAGGCCGATCTCGGATTTGAAAAAAGCGACCAGCGCGAGGACGACGATCAGGATCAAAAGTCCGAACAGGACGATCTGCCAGGAGATGTTGAGCAGGATATCCGGCGATATCGCGTCGAACAGCGTCGTCTCGTGCGCGACGGAGCGATTCGGCATGCCCATCGTCCGCAGATCGATGCTCCAGATCATGGTTGCGACCAGGATTCCGGCCAGCAGCGACGGGATTCGGAAATACATGTGGATCAGTGCCGTCGCGGCGCCTGCCAGGAAGCCGGCTATGACAGCGACCGCCGTGCTGCTCCATGGATCGAGGCCCCCCGCGAGGACCGCCGCAGTGACGCAGCCGCCAAGCGGAAAGCTTCCCTCGACCGTGAGATCAGGAAGCTGCAGCGTCCGGAACGGGATCATGATCGCCAGGGCTACGAATGCGTAGACCAGGCTTTGGACCAGGGTGACCGGAATCAAATTGATGAACGATGCGATCATGTCACGATCCTTTTCACGATGCCTCGGTCTGGCTGAGGATCATGCGATCGTCGCGGATGCGGAAGCGCGCGACGAGATCAGCTACGCTGAGGCCCGCCTTCTCCTGCGAGTCGAGGTCGGCAACGATCCGTCCGGCATCCATCATAATGATGCGCGACGCGAAGCTCAGCGCATGCTCCATGTTGTGCGTCACCATCATCGTTGTCAGCCGGCCGTCGGCGATCAGCTCGGTGGTCGCCTGCATCACGAGTTCGGAGGTGCGCGGGTCGAGCGCGGCCGTATGCTCGTCGAGCAGAAGAAGCTTGGGCGGGCACAGTGTGGCCATCGCCAGCGACAAAGCCTGACGCTGGCCGCCCGAAAGATCGCCGGCCAGCGCGTCGAGGCGGCTCTCGAGGCCGAGATGGAGACGTGTCAACGCTCTCCCCAGCAGTTCGCGCCGCGACGCCGGCTGCGCCGGCCGCAAGCCGCGACGATGCGTGCGCATCCAGGCCAGGGTCATGTTTTCCTCGACGGTCAGCGACGGCGCAGTGCCGACCATCGGATCCTGAAATACGCGCGCGACGATGGCCGCCCGTTCGCTTTCATGTTCGCGGGTCACGTCGCGGCCGTCGATCTCGATCCGGCCCTGATCGGGCAGGATTGCCCCGCCGAGAAGATTGAGCAGCGTGCTTTTTCCCGCACCGTTGCCGCCGATCACGGCTATGAATTCGCCGGGCGCGACGCGAAGATCGACATGGGCAATGGCGACCTTCTCCGAAGCGCTGCCCGGATTGAAGGTTTTTTGCAACTGGGTCGCGGCGATCATGACGGCCGTCAGTTGATGGTGCATTTGCAGCCGGCGAGGTCGGGCGGCAGGCTCAAGCCGAGCGCCTTCAGCTTGGCGCTGTTGATGACGGGGCGATGTTCGGCCGCAGTGGCGCGATAGGGTGGAATATTTGCGGGGTCCTCGCCCTTGAGGATGCGGCCGGCAATATGTCCGGCGGCCTCGCCCGATTGTTCGAACGACACGCTGAATGCGGCAAGCGCGTAGTTTTGCTGAACCGCCTGTGGAATCGAGGTGAGGATCGGCAGCTTGGCACGCTCGGCAGTTGCCGAGACCGCAGCCATGCCCTGCTGGATCCGTCCGGATGCGACCGTGAACAGCGCATCGACCCGTCCCACCGCAGACTGAACGCGTTGCGGCAGCTCGTTCGGATTGTCGACGCCGACCCGCACCACCGCGATGCCCTGCTTGCCGGCAACAGCTTCAAAGCCATCAACGGCGGCCTTCGAGCTGTCGTCACCGGTATCGTACAGCAGCCCAAGTCGCTTCATATCCGGCAGGAGCTTTTTGAAGAAGGCCAGCAGTGCATCGTAATCGAGCGCGACCGACGAGCCGGTGATCAGTCGATCGCCCGCAGTCCAGGACGGTACCAGCTTGGCGTGAACCGGATCGGCGATCGGGAAGAAGACGATCGGAAATGTCCGCGTCCGGAGCTGGTTCTTCGCAGACACCGATACCGGCGTCGCGACTGTCGCCATCAGGTCCGGACCTCCGCCGGCGAGTCGCGTCAGCATCTGCGGGATCAGGGATGCGTCGAAGTTGACATTGGTCTCCTCGAACACCACCCCGCTGCCTTCGGCAAAGCCCTCGTCGGCAAGGCCTTTCTTAAAGCCGGCGATCGACGCATCCAGCGTCGGATGCGGCCCCCAGCCCGCGATCACCACACGCTTGGGCGCAGCAGTCGCCGTCATGACGGCTGCGAGCAAGATCACGGCCGCTAGTCCGAAACGCTTCGACATCGTCCCCTCCTGCCTTCGAAAAATAGACTTGCATATTGTGCAATCGAATGCAGGATATGCAAGAGCAAATTCTGATCAATCGAGGCGCGGATGAAAGCAGTTTTTTTCAGGGAGCACGGCGATCTCTCGGTGCTGGAATACGGTGAGATGCCGACGCCGGAGCCGCCGTCAGGCTGGGTTCGGGTCAAGGTCGCTGCCTGCAGCCTCAATTATCTCGACGTGTTTTCCCGGCGAGGCATGCCGGGCATCAAGATCGAATTGCCCGGCATCACCGGCGGCGATTGCGCCGGCGTCGTCGATGCGCTCGGCGAGGGAGTGACGGGATGGCGGGTGGGCGAGCGCGTCCTGCTGGTGCCACATCACGTCGACTGGTCTACCGGACGCTTCGAGATGATGGGTGAAACCCGCAGGGGCGCCATGGCCGAATACTGCATGGTGCGCGCCAGCCAGTTGATGCGAATTCCGGACAATGTGCCCGATGAAAAGGCAGCGGCTTTGCCCTGCGCCTACGGCACCGCCCATCGGATGCTGCACGCGCGCGGCCAGATCAGGCCCGGCGAAAGCGTGCTGGTGCTCGGCGCCTCTGGTGGCGTCGGCACGGCCTGTGTGCTGCTTGCAAAGCTGGCCGGCCGCAAGGTGATCGCGGCCGCGGGCAGCGACGAAAAGTGCGAGAAGCTGCGGGCCATCGGCGCGGATGAGACCATCAACTACGCCACGACGAAGATCGATTCCTACATCCGCGAGACCACCGGGACATTGCTGCGTGGCGGCGGCGTCGATGTGGTCGTGAATTTCACAGCGGGGGAGACCTGGGCGCCGTCGATGCGGTGCGTGAAGCGGTTCGGCCGGCTGCTCTGTTGCGGCGGCACCGGCGGATACAATGCGGTGACCGACATTCCCTATCTCTTCATGTCGGAGATGACGATCGTCGGCTCGACGGGCTGGACCGCCGAGGATCAGGAAGCCTGTCTCGACCTGGTCGCGCAAGGACGCCTCGATCCGCCGATCGATCGCGTGCTGCCGCTCTCGCAAGGTATCGATGCCGTTCGTGCGATCGAGGAGCGGGCGATGTTCGGCAAGATCATCGTGAAACCGTGACGGCGACCATGCGCTTCGCCGACGCCAGTGATATCGCGGCCTTTGAGCGGATCACGATTGATGACCGGCTTGCCGGCCGCGATCTGCTTGCGATGATCCGTGAGCAGGCTGCGCGCAAGGGGGATGCAACGGCGCTTCTCTATCTGCCTGACGGAATCGACCCGTCGCTGGCGACAGCGACCAGCCGCCGCGACCTTGTCGCGGGAGTCGAGACGATCGCGAATCAACTCAGGATGCGCGGCATCGGGCCTGGCGATGTGGTTGCATCGCTGCTGCCGAACGGTCCGGGGACGATAGCCGCTGCCTTGGCGGCGATGGCGGTCGGACGTCTTGCGCCGATCAACCTCTTTCTCAACGAGTCGGAGATCAGAGCCTTGCTCGACGCCAGCGGCGCGTCGATCGTGATGGTCCCTGCCGACGTGCCGGCCGCCGTGAGCGGCGTCTTCGAGTCGCTGTGCCGCCATCTTGACGACATGGGGCGCGCCACCCTCGTGATCGATACCGCGGCCGTTCCGGAGGGTTTGCAGCAGGCGAGCGGCATGGCTTCCCGTGCATCGTCCGATCACGTGGCGCTGTTTCACACTGGTGGCACCACCGGCCTGCCGAAATTCGTGCCGCTGACTGCGCGCAATATCGCCGCCACGGCGCTCATCTCCGGCTTTGCCTATGGTTACGAACCGCATGAACGCGTGCCTTGCGGCATGCCGATGTTCCATGTCGGCGGGTTGTTCGCCTGCGGGCTGTTTCCGCTGGCGGCCGGCAGTGAGATCGTCATCCTTGGGCCTTTGGGCTATCGCGGCCATGGCGTGGCGGCCGCATTGTCCGAGACGATTGCAGCGCTCGACCTCGGCGTCGTGATCGGGCCGCCGACGATCATGGCTCAAATCGAAGCGCGGCCACCCGCCCGCACAAAGGCGAGCCGGCTCCGGCTTTTCATCAATGGCGCGGCAGCCCTTCCGGCGGTGGTCGGCACCCGGCTGAGCCAGGCCACGGGCCTTCCGGTGGTCGAACCATGGGGCCTGACCGAAGCGACCCTTGCCGTCACCTGCGGTCCGCGCGATGGCGTGATCCGTCAGGGATCGGTGGGTTTGGTCTTGCCTTATTGCGAGGTCAAGGCGGTGCGTACCGATGCGAATGGAGCCTATGTCGGCGACTGCACCAGCGATGAAATCGGTGTGCTCGCGATCCGGGGGCCGACGGTGTTCGATGGCTACCTCAACCGCGCGGCGGATCAACAGCCCTTTTTCGACGGTGGCTGGCTCGACACCGGCGATCTCGGCCGCATCGATGCCGATGGATTCGTCTGGGTCACCGGGCGGGCCAAGGAACTGATTAAACGCGGAGGCCACGGCATCGATCCCGGCATGATCGAGAATGCCCTGAGCGCGCACCCCGCAGTCGCGCTGGTGGCGGCGGTGGGCAAGCCCGATGCATATGCCGGCGAATTGCCCGTGGCCTATGTCGAATTGCGCCCCGGCGCCTCGCCGTCGATCAGTGAACTGATCTCGTTCGCAAGCCAGCGCATTCCCGAGCGTGCCGCTGTGCCGAAGGACATCGTGATCGTGCCGAAGCTTCCGGTGACGCCAATCGGAAAGGTTCACAAGCAGACGCTCAAGCTCGACATTACGCGGCGGGCAGCCGAGGCGATCGCGCGAAGCGTGGCAGGCGAAGGCGCATCGGTTGTGGCCACGGCCGAGCCCCACGCTCTGTATGGCCTGGAGGTCACTGTTCTGGTCCCGCGCGACGTCGTTGCAGCCACACGCGAACGCCTCGCCGCGCTCGCGTTCCGATCGCGGGTCGGCGCTCTCGAAGAGGATCAATCCTGATGTTCGATATCGAAGCTTTTCGGCGGATCGTGGAATCCGCCGCGTTTCATCGGCAACTCGGCGTCAGGCTGGACAGGGCGGACCCCGCAGCAGGCGTCGTCGTGCTGCGTCAGCCCTATGATCCGAAACTTTCGATTTTCCCTGAGCCCGGAACCTATCACGGCGGCGTCCTTGCGGCGCTGGTCGACATCGCCGGATCCGTGGCATGCGGTCTGCAGGTCGGACGTCCGACGCCTACGGTCAATTTCAGGGTCGATTATCTGAAATCGGCCGTGAAGGTCGATCTTGTCGCCACCGGACGCGTGGTGCGTGCTGGAAAATCCATCGCTGTCGCCGATGTCGAGGTATCGGACGATGCCGGTGAGGTCTATGCGGTGGGGCGCGGAACGTTCAGCATGTCCGCAGCATTGCGGGCTGTCGAAGCCGGTGCGGGTCGCGCCGGCGTCAGTAATGGAAATTGAGGGCCTCCTGCATGGCTTTGATTGCCGAAATCGCTGCGCGCCAACCGCAACTGGCGGAATGGCGCCGCCAACTTCACGCCGAACCGGAGATCGGATTTGAGGAGACCAAGACCGCGGCGTTTGTCGCGGAACGACTCGCGGCTGCCGGCATTACGCCGCACACCGCAATCGCACGGACCGGCGTCGTCGGCGTCATCGAGGGCAAGGCCCCGGGCCGGCGCATCGGGTTGCGTGCCGATATGGATGCGCTGCCGATGGACGAGGCCGGCGATCGCCCATGGCGCTCGAAAATTCCGGGGCGCTTTCATGGCTGCGGTCATGATGGCCATACCGTCATGCTGCTGGCTGCGGCCGAATATCTGGCACGGACGCGCAATTTCCCGGGCACCGCCGTTGTGATTTTCCAGCCGGCGGAGGAAGGGCTCGGCGGCGGGCGGGCGATGATCGAGGACGGGCTGTTCGAGCGCTTTCCCTGCGACGAGATCTATGCGCTCCATAACATGCCGCTGATTCCGATCGGCAAGGCGGCGGTGCGTCCGGGGGCGGCCCTGGCGTCGTTCGATCGTTTCGACGTGACCGTAACCGGGCGCGGCGGACATGCCGCCATGCCCCACACCACCATCGATCCCGGTCTTGTGATGGCGCATACCGTGGTCGGGCTGCAATCGCTGGTGTCGCGTCAGACCGATCCGCTGGAAGCGGCTGTCGTCAGTGTCACCGAGATGCATGTCGGCACCACGCATAATGTCATTGCCACAGAAGCCCGCTTTTCAGGAACGGTCCGGGCTTTGAACGAAGGCGTGCGAGCCAGGATCGAAGCCGGATTCGAGCAGATTGCGACCCATACGGCTCACGCGCATGGTGCAACCGTCGCGATCGACTATCGCCGGGAATATCCGGTGCTGATCAATGATGCCGGGGCCGTTCATCGCGCCACGGCCGCGATCGGCGATGTCCTCGGCCCTTCTGGATTGGCGGAAGGCTTTCCCCCATTGATGGCCGCTGAAGACTTCGCTTTCATGCTGCAAGAGCGGCCGGGAGCCTATGTTCTGGTCGGCCAGGGCCGGGGTGGCGAGGAGCCGATGGTCCACCACCCCATGTATGATTTCAACGACGATATTCTGGCGGTGGGCGCGAGTCTGCTGGCACGCTTGGCCGCAGGTTGAGCCTCCGCGCGAGACCTGTTGCCGGACTATCGCGCTCGATTGGCGGAGGTGTCGTTAAGCTGGGCCTGCGGAACGATCGAGTGACGCGAGGCAAAATCGATCAAGGCGGTTCGCGCAGGGTGGCTTGGCTTGAGCAGATCTCTGTGCGTGCCGAACAGGGTCACGGCAACCTCGATCTCGCCCTGCCAATTCGTGATTGCGGCCGAAATCGCTATCAAGCCCGGAATGTAGCGGCCGTCGACATAGGCGATGCGCTCGCGGCGGATTTTCGTTGTTAATGCCTCGACGCTTGCCGCATCGGGGTTCAGATCAGGCCAACTGACACCGGTGGTCGCGGCTCTTTCAAGTTCATGGTGCAGCCTGGCCGCCAGTTGCGGACGCGGCAGATAGGAGAGGAAGATGCGTCCCGTCGCGGAGTTCAGCAGCGGGAAGGTGGCGCCAAGACCGATCGACGTCGTCGTCAGATTGGGACCTCTTTCCAGCCTGACCACTGTCGGGCCATTGTGGCTCCAGACGGCGAGCAGTGCGGCCTGGCCCGTTGCCGCAGCCAATTCCTCGAGCTCGTTGGATGCCCGGACGATGAAGTTGTTCCGGCTGATCGCCGCAACGCCCAGCTCTGCCGCTTCGCGCCCCAGGTCGTACCGGCCAGACCGCTCCTTCTGGACCGCAAGACCCGCGTGGATAAAGCTCGCGAGATAGCGATGGACCTTGCTGGGGGGCATCCTCGCTTCGCGCGCGATATCCGAAAGCGCCGCCGGCCCGTCAAAGGATCGCAGCACTCGCAGGACCGAAAGCGCTGCGTCGAGAGCCTGGATTCCCCCGCGGGCGGGGCCGCCGCCGTCTTTGCCTGCGTCTTTCGTAGGCCGTCGTTTCATTTCAACAGTTCCCTGAACTCGGGCGGCAGGTTCGCGCTGCGGAGTTCGCCCGTGGACGTGAGAGAGGCCCAGGCGCGCTGTTCGAAGCCGCTGGCCACCTGAAGATTTCCCACTGACAGCTTGTAGTCGATTCGAAACCGTCGCTCCTGCCACTCGGCCACGTCCGCTCGTATCACGAGTTCATCGTCATAGCGCGCCGGCCCGACAAACTGGGCGCCGACATTGACGAGCGGGGTGACGCTGTTGAAGCGCCGCCGCAGCTCGCGTTGGTTCAGTCCCAGTGTCCGCAGCCAGCGCTGATAGGTGCAGTCAAACCAGTAGAAGTAATTGGGATAAAAGACGATTCCGGCTTCGTCGCAATCTCCCCACTCGATCGTGAATGCTGTCTCAAACATCCGAAATCCTCCTTGCCGCACGGCCTTAGCCGAAGTCTGGGCTTGTTCCCAATGGTGCGTTTCATATCGAAGAAGTGTTTCCCTTCCGCGCAAAAATAGTTTGCATTTCCGGAAATCAATTTCATAATACGCAATCAAAGGCAGCAGCAAAAAGCAACACAGGGAAGGGACGTCATGCGGCTCGGTCGCATCGCTGTATTAGGAGGTGGTCCTGCGGGGCTGTACTTCAGCTACCTATGGAAGCGCCGGCACCCCGACCATCATGTCGACGTCTTTGAACAGAATCCCGAAGGCGCCACCTGGGGCTTCGGAGTCGTCTTCTCCGACAAGGCGCTCGACTTCCTCCGCGCCGACGATCCGGAAACGGCCGAAGCCCTCTCGGCTCGCATGGAGACATGGCGTGACATCACGCTGGTTCACCGCGGCGAGCGCGTGGTGCTCGACGGCGTCGGCTTCTCCGCGGTCGGACGGCTCGATTTCATCAGGCAATTGACCGCGCGCGCGCGATCCGCCGGCGCCAATCTCCGGTTCGGCACCGTGGTGCACTCTCTCGATGAGCTGGCAGGATACGATCTGATCGTGGCTGCCGATGGCGTGAACTCGCTGGTCCGGCGAACCTACGAGGGCGACTTCAGGACCTCCCTTTCATACAACGATAACAAGTTTGCCTGGTATGGCACCACCAAGCGGTTCGAGACGCTGACCCAGACCTTCGTCGAAACCGAGCTCGGCTGCTTCAATGCCCATCACTATCGCTACTCGCCGACGATGAGCACGTTCATTGTCGAGTGCGATCGCGCAACATGGCTGCGCGCCGGCTTTGCGGAAAAAACGGAGGAAGAGAGCAGGGCGATCTGTGAAAAGGTGTTCGCCGATACGCTTGAGGGCCATGCTCTCGTCAGCAACAGGTCGATCTGGCGGAATTTCCCATGGGTGTGGAACGATCGCTGGTCCCATCGCAACATGGTTCTGGTGGGAGACGCGCTCCACACCGCTCACTTCTCGATCGGATCGGGCACCCGCCTCGCGCTCGAGGACATCATTGCGCTCGTCAATGCGCTGGATGGTGAAGCACGCGATCTCCGCCGTGCGCTGGAAGACTACGAGGCGGCCCGCCGCCCGATCGTCGAGAAGCTGGTCAAGGCCTCAAGGACGAGCGCAGCCTGGTACGAGCACTTTGCGGCGCATATGAAGCTGCCGCCGCTGGACTTCGCCTACAGCTACATCACCCGTTCCGGCCGGGTCGATCCCAGTCAGCTCCGCGCGATGTCGCCGCGCTTCATGGCGCGCTACGACGAGAATGCATTGGCTTCCAACACGGTACGATGACGATGGGGAGGGGTGCCGCCATGGCGGATGGAATCGGTCACGCGATCATGGACCATGTTCCCGACAGCGCTCCCGGTGCACAGGAGATCGGCTTCCAGGTTCCGGAGCGCTACAACGCCAGCGAAATTCTCTTCGACAATCTCAGGGCGGGTCGCGCCGAAAAGGTCGCGATCTATGCGACGGCCGGCAACACCAGCTATGGCGACCTGTGTGTCAACGCAGCCAGGTGCGGACACGCGCTCAGGTCGCTGGGACTTGTCGCGGGTGACCGCGTGCTTCTTCTGCTGAACGACACGGCGGCCTATCCCGCCGTGTTCTTCGGAGCGATTCGCGCCGGCTTCGTGCCCGTGCTGATCAATACGCTCTCGCCGAAGGACCTCATCGGCTTCTACCTGCAGGATTCCGCTGCGCCAGCCGCCATTATCGACGCCGAGTATGCGGCCCTTTTTGATGAGGAGACGATCGCGGGAACGTCGTTGCGCACCTTGATCGTGCTCAACGGCGACAGTGCGAGGAAGCGGCTCCCGATCGAGGTTCTCGATGGTGATGGCTGGTTCGCGCAGTTCCCGTCCGAGCTGGAAGCTGCGCCCACAGGCCGCGACGACATGGCGTTCTGGATGTATAGCTCGGGAAGCACCGGCCGGCCGAAGGGCATCGTGCATCTGCAGCACGACATGATCTACACGTCGATGAGCTTTAGCGACCATGTTCTGGCGGTCAAGGAGGACGACATCTGCTTCTCCGTGCCGAAGATCTTTTTCGCGTACGGCTTGGGAAATTCGATCACCTTCCCGTTCTCGGCCGGCGCCAGCACGGTTCTGTTCGCCGGGCGACCCGAGCCGGGCGCCGTTTTCGAGATGATCGAGCGGTTCAAGCCGACCCTCTTCTTCGGCCTGCCGACGCTCTATAACGCGCTGCTCCATCATCCGCGCATCGAGACTGCGGACCTTTCGAGCGTGCGTCTTTGCCTGTCGGCGGCCGAGGTGCTGTCGCAGGAGATTTTCAACGACTGGAAGCGCCGCTTCGGACTTGAGATCATCGAGGGACTCGGATCGACCGAGGTCCTCCACATCTACCTCTCAAACACACGCGAGCAGAGAAAAACCGGAACGGTCGGGCGACGCGTCCCGGGATATGAAATTCGATTGACGACGCCGGACGGCGGGCCGGTTTCGCAAGGCGAGGAAGGCATCATGTGGGTCCGCGGCCACTCCAACGCACCGTG
>Ga0180217_1004157_pt1 | contig 11625 bp, 11 predicted proteins | sample eDN3rd37CBELigOP_FD_128521 | JGI IMG/M metagenome (GOLD analysis project Ga0180217, IMG submission 128521) | Enriched Organic Plus compost microbial communities from Emeryville, California, USA - eDNA 3rd pass 37_C BE-Lig OP (version 2) (version 2) ... | reverse complement strand
TGGATCCCGTTCGGCGGTGGGGTCCGCCGTTGCATCGGCGCCGCGTTCTCCTTGATGGAGGGCACGATCGTGCTGCGCGAGGTGCTGCAGCGGTACGAGGTGACGGCCGAGCAACCCACTCGTCATGTGCTGCGCAACATCACCAATGTCCCGGTCGACCGGGCGCCGCTGGTGCTTCGTCGACGCTGAGCCCCCTCCGGGCGGTGTCTCAGCGACCCATCAGCACCCCTGATAAGTCGCTGAGGCACCCCTCCAGGGGGTTAGGTCGCTAAGTCACCGCCCACCGGGGGTCGTGGGGGCCGACGGCGGTGACTTGGAGGACGGGCTCGCCGGCGGCGTCGCTGGCGGCCAGGTGGACGGTGGCGGAAATGCCCCAGTCGCGGTCGCCGTCGGGGTCGTCGAAGACCTGGCGGACCGACCAGGTGTCGGCCTGCTCGGTGACCAGGAACAGGGCGGGGCCGCGGGCGCCGGGGCCGGTCGCGGGCAGCTCGCCGTACTCGTCCTGGTACTCCGCCATCGCCTCGCGCCAGACGGCGGCGTCCCAGCCCGCGTCGGCGTCCAGCTCGCCCAGCTCGTCCCAGCGTCCCAACGACGCCAGCTCGACCCGGCGGAACAACGCGTTGCGCACCAGCACCCGGAACGCCCGCGGATTGCCCGTCAGCGGGCGCGGCGGAGCCCCCGACTCGGCGAGCGGGCGCACCTCGGCCGGGTCGGTCGTGGGGTTGATCAACGCCTCCCACTCATCGAGCAGGCTCGAGTCGGTCTGCCGGACCAGCTCGCCCAGCCATTCGATGATGTCCTCGAGCTCCTCGGTCCGGGCGGCGACCGGGACCGTCCGCGCGAGCGTCTTGTACGCGTCGGCCAGGTACCGCAGCACGACACCCTCGGAGCGTGCGAGCTGGTAGTCGGCCACGAGCTCGCTGAACGTCATCGCCCGTTCCCACATCTGTCGCACGACGCTCTTGGGCCGCAGCGGATGATCGGCGACCCACGGGTGACCGATCCAATACGCCTCGTAACCGGCGGTCAACAGCTCCCGCAGCGGCTGGGGATGCTCGACCTGCTCGAGCAGCTCCATCCGTTCGTCGTACTCGATGCCGTCGGCCTTCATCTCGGCGACGGCCTCCCCACGGGCCCGATTCCGTTGCGCGCTGATGATCGGACGCGGGTCCTCCAGCGTGGACTCCACCACCGACACGACGTCGAGCGGATACGTCTCGGCCTCACGGTCCAACAGGTCGAGCGCCGCCACCGCGAACGGCGACAGCGGTTGGTTCAGGGCGAAGTTCTGCTGCAGGTCGACCGTCAGACGCAGCGTGCGGCCCGCGTCGTCGGGCGGGTCCAGCTCCTCGACCACACCGCCGGCCAGCAACGCCTCGATGATCGCGTCGACCTCCGCCAACAGCCGGTCCTGGGACTGCTGGGTCTCCCCCGACTCGCGGATCAACCGCTGCAACGCGGCCCGCGCGTCACCCGGGCGCGTGATGACGTCGAGCACCATCGCGTGGCTGACCCGCATCCGCGAGACGAGCGGCTCGGGCGTGCCGTCCATCAGGTTCGCGAAGGTGCCCTCGCCCCAGGACACGAAGCCCTCGGGAGGCTTCTTGCGCTGAATGCGTCTGAGCTTCTTCGGGTCGTCACCGGCCTTGCGCACGAGCCGGGCGTTCTCGACCTCGTGCTCGGGGGCCTGGACCACGACGTGCCCGATCGTGTCGAAACCGGCGCGTCCGGCGCGGCCCGCGATCTGCTGGAACTCCCGCACCTGCAGCCGGCGCTGGCGCGTACCGTCGAACTTGGACAGCCCACTGAACAGCACCGTGCGGATCGGCACGTTGATGCCGACGCCCAACGTGTCGGTACCGCACACGACCTTCAGCAGGCCCTGCTGAGCCAACGTCTCGACCAACCGGCGGTACCGCGGCAGCATGCCGGCGTGGTGCACACCGATGCCGGACCGGATCAGCCGTGACAGCGTCTTGCCGAACGCCGAGGTGAACCGGAAGCTGCCGATGTGCTCGGCGATGACGTCGCGTTCGGCGCGCGTCGCGATCTTCAGGCTCGTCAGCGCCTGGGCGCGTTCCAGTGCGGCCGCCTGGGTGAAGTGCACGACGTAGACGGGGGTCTGGCCGGTCTCGACGAGCTGTTCGAGCGTCTCGTGGATCGGAGTCGTGACGTACTCGCCGACCAGCGGAACCGGCCGGTCGGCGGAGGTGACGACCGCGGTGTCACGGCCGGTTCGGCGCTCGAGGTCGGCGACGAGCTGCGTGGTGTCGCCCAGCGTGGCCGACATCAACAGGAACTGTGCGCGCGTCAGCTCCAGCAGTGGCACCTGCCAGGCCCACCCGCGATCGGGGTCGGCGTAGAAGTGGAACTCGTCCATCACGACCAGGCCGATGTCGGCGTCGGCCCCCTCGCGCAACGCCATGTTCGCGAGGATCTCGGCCGTCGCCGCGATGATCGGGGCATCGGCGTTGACGGCGGCGTCGCCGGTGACCATCCCGACGTTCTCGGCCCCGAACACCTCGCACAGGTCGAAGAACTTCTCGCTGACCAGCGCCTTGATGGGCGCGGTGTAGACCGAGCATTCATCGCGGGCCAACGCTGCGGCGATCGCGGCCGTGGCGACCAGGCTCTTGCCCGACCCCGTCGGTGTCGCGAGCACGACGTTGGATCCCGCGACGCACTCGAGGATCGCCTCGTCCTGCGCGGGGTACAGAGTCAGGCCGCGGTCCGTGACCCACTGCCCGACCGCGTCGTAGACCTGGTCGGCGTCGCCGTCGGCGGGCAACAGGTCGACCAGGCGCATTGGGCCATTCTCCATCACTAAGCAAGCGCTTAGCCCATGCGTTACAGTCGGGACATGAAGGCTGTGCAGATCACCACGCTCGACGGACCCGAAGCGCTCGAGATCGTCGACCTCCCCGAACCCGTCGCCGGCGACGACCAGGTCCTGATCCGCGTCCGTGCCGCAGGAGTCGCCTTCCCCGAGGTCCTGCAGTCTCGCGGCCAGTACCAGATCAAGCCACCGCTGCCATTCGTCCCGGGTGCCGAGGTCGCCGGTGAGGTCGTCACCGCTCCGGCAGGGTCAGGCTTCGCGCCCGGTGACCGCGTCACCGCGCTGCCCCTGCTCGGTGGCTTCGCCGAGTACGCGGTCGCCAACACCGACCTGGTGTTCCCGATCCCCGACAACATCTCGTTCGAGCAAGGCGCCGCCCTGCCGTTCAACTACCTGACGTGTCACTTCGGGCTGCTCCGCCGCGGCCACCTCGCGGCCGGCGAGTCCGTCCTCGTCCACGGCGCCGCCGGAGGCATCGGGACGTCGGCGATCCAGATCGCCAAGGCGTTCGGCGCCGGCAGCGTGATCGCCGTGACGTCGACCGACGCCAAGGGCGAGATCGCCGTCGCCGCCGGAGCCGACGAGTACGTCCTGGCCAGTTCGGACCAGGGGAGCTTCAAGGACGCCGTCAAGGAGCGCGGCGGCGTCGACCTCGTCGTCGATCCCGTGGGTGGCGACCGGTTCACCGACTCGCTGCGCTCGCTGAAGGAGCACGGCCGGCTGCTCGTCATCGGCTTCACCGGTGGGGAGATCCCCACGGTCCGCGTCAATCGCCTGCTGCTGAACAACATCTCGGTCGTCGGCGTGGGCTGGGGGGCCTTCGCGATCGGCAAGCCCGGCTACATGCGCGAGCAGTGGAACGAGATCGCCCCGCACGTGGCCTCCGGCGCGCTCACGCCACCCCTGGGACGGACGTTCTCGTTCGATCAGGTCAGCGACGCCCTGCTCGAGCTCGACGAACGTCGTGCCACCGGCAAGGTGCTGCTCATTCCGTGAGCCCGTCGGCCGGCACCTGGTCGGCCAGCGCCTGGTCGGACAACACGAGGGCGTCGATGCCCGACGACCTGATCCGCTGCGACACCGCCGACGGACTGATGGCCAGGTCGTCGGCGATCTCGCGCTGAGCTCGGCCGTCGAGGAGCCCTGCCAAGATGGCGCAGCCGCGCTCGTCGAGTGCGGCCACGATCCGGTCCCGCAGTGGCAGCAGGGCCGCGACGGCTGCCTCGACGCCCTCGCCGCGTACCGCCGTCCGCACCCAACGGGTCGCGGGGTGATCCTCCGCGTCGTGGACCGCGTCGATCGCCTCACGTGCCGCCCACCATCCCGGGCCGTCCTCGACCCGGGGCTCGTCCTGCAGCACCGTGACGGCACCGAACCCGATGCCGTGGCGCAGATCGGCGGTCGGCAGCAGGCCCACGCGCAACCGCAGGGTCGCGCGCAGCGCTTGCTCGATCGTGGCGAAGGCTCCTTGGAACTCGTCCCCGACGGTGAAGCGCAGCGGGGTCACGGGGCTCGTGTCGGCGTTGACGCGGTCGAGCAGGGCGGCGAGCTCGCGGTGCATGCCCGCCCGGTCGCCGACGTGGCGCGACGACACGACATCACCGATCACGGTCGCCAACAGGTTCATCCTTCATTCACCTCTTAATGAAGGATAACACTTTATTTTGCGAGTATTGAAGTCTTTGTCTTCACCTCGTCGATTCACCGGAGTGCGGCGACGAATCCGGCCAGGAGCACGACGAATCCGCCGATCTCGCCGATCACCAACGAGGTCATGAACACCCGCATCCACCCCGGCGGATGGGCCAGCTGATTCTCGGTGTCCTGGCGCAGGCCGTGCACCATGTAGCTGCCGACGGCGGCCACGAAGTAGAACGTGAGCACCCCCGCAGCAGCCAGGTCCACAGCCGTCGACCAGGCCGACAGCTCGACGAACGCGGCGATCAACACCAGCGCGAACGAGTACATCAGCGCCGCTCGGTGAGCGATGTCGGTGTAGACGTGGGCCTGACCGAGCGCGGACGCGAGGATCTGCCGGTACTTGATCTGGCCGAGCACCAAGGCCCACAGGAACATCAGTCCGGCGAGCAGCAGGACGATGCGGGTGTCCGTCGCGAGATGCTCCACGCAGGGCAACCTACCCGACCGTCGGCGACCGCGTCGGCACCACGGCAACAGCATCGCTATCGTCGAAACCGTGGGATTCGACGGATTCAGTGAAGCGGCGCTGGACTTCTACGACGACCTGGAGATCGACAACAGCAAGTCGTTCTGGCAGGCCCACCGCGACGTCTACGAGACCGCGATCAAGCAGCCGATGCAGGCCCTGACCGCCGAGCTGGCCGACGAGTTCGGCGACGCCAAGATCTTCAGGCCGTATCGCGACGTGCGGTTCAGCAAGGACAAGACGCCGTACAAGACGCACCAAGGAGCGTTCGTCGCCGTCGCCCCGGCGACCGGGTTCTACGTGCAGATCGGTGCACCGGGGGTCCGCACCGGGTTCGGGTTCTACGAGGCGTCGTCAGCGCGGCTGGCCTCCTTCCGCGAGGCGATCGTGCACGACCGACACGGGCCCGAGCTCGAGCGCATCGTCGCCCACGCCCGCGCGAGCGGCTTCGACATCGGCGGCGATCGGCTCAAGACCTCGCCCCGCGGGTTCGACGCGGACCATCCGCGCATCGAGCTGCTGCGCCACCGCTCGTTGGTCGTGGGTCGCGATCACGGCTTCGCTGCCTACATCCACACCGCCGAGCTCCTCGACCACGTGCGCGCGGACTGGCGGGCGGGTCGCCCGCTGATCGACTGGGTGCTCGCGCACGTCAAGGGCTAGGCTCCGGCCGGTCCGCACCAGAACGGGGCGCCGACCAGATCGCCGCCCGGTGTCGTGATGACGAACCGGAACCGGCGGTCGCCACCCAGCCACGGGTCGTACCACCGCGCGGCATACCGACCCTTGCCGCGGTGGACGACACCGATCGAGGTCCGCTGGTCGTCGACGAACGTCGACCAGGTGCCGTCCTGCTCGACCTCCACCCGCGCCATCGGTTCGTGCCAGGCCAGCGTGCCCGGTGATCCGTCGGTCCACCTCTGCTCCCAGTAGCCGGGGTCCTCCCCTGCCGCGTCGACGTATCGAGGTGCACCGTCGACGCGCCTCCTGCCGGCCATGGCTGCCGCGCCGGCCGGGTCGGCCAGATACCGGTGGACGTGCAGAGCGAATCGACGTTCGGGCAGCACCGAGCGCGGATGGACCGCGTCGGCCAGATCGCGGGCGAGCGCCGCCCCTTGGGCGCCGAGCCACTCCTGGGTGCGCGGGCCGTGCAGGTTGTGCCCGCCCTCGTAGTACTGCAGGGCGTACTCCTCCGAGGTCGTGCAGTAGCCGCAGTAGCCGTTGGTCACCGACGCCACGACGACCTCGCCCGGAGCACCGGCCGACGCGGTGGCCTCGGCGATGCGACGTCCGGCCGCCACCGTGATCTCGAACGGGAACCCGACCGTGAACAGCTCTCCGATGCGCCAGGCCTGGAACGACAGCACCCGCGGGAACCCCTCCAGCGGCAGCAGCCTGGACTGCAACGGCTGCGAGCCCAGGATCCACTTGGGGCCGTGCGGACCGCGTCCGCCGGTCGGCTTGGGGTGGCCGGCCCGGAACGGCGGCAGCCGGTGGATCACGGGCGTCAGGTTCTCCTTCGCCCCCGCCACCTGGGAGGCACCCAGTGCCGGCCGCGGCAGTCGGATCCCGTCGCGTTCCCCGCCGTCAGGGGCGTCGAGGTCGACCTCACGCAGGGCCGAGGCGACCGCGATCTCGGTGGCCAGCCGGTCGCCCAACCGGGCGTGCAGCAGGGCGGCCTCGACGCCGATCGCCCGGCCGATGCGTTCGGCCTCGAAGAAGCCCGCGCGTCCCGGGCGCAGCGCCGGCGCGACGTCGGCGTGCGTGCCCTCGACCGCGGCGGCGACCGCTCCGGTCCGACGGTGCAGCTCGTCGGTCAGATAGGCCCACACGTCGGCGTGGTACTCCTCGTTGTGGTGATTGACCCCGGTGCCGTGGATCGAGAACACCGCCCACGCCGCGAGGGGTTGGCCGGCCAGCGAGTCGACGCGGACCAGGTGCAGCCACGGGTTGACGGCACCGAATCGACGTTCCGAATCGAGCCGCCGGTCCTCCACGTCGGTGTTCTGCACGAACGGGGCCAGTGACCTGTTGCGGGTCGTGCCCCACACGGCGGTGCGGCCCGTCGCGACGCGGGCGGGACGACGAGCGTCGTGCGCCTCGACGATCGCTGCGGAGATCCGTTCGGCCAGCCACGCGGTCCAGGCCGGGTCGAAGCCGGGGCGGTTGGCGGCGAAGCGGTTGTAGAAGTCCGAGGCGTCGAAGTGTCCTGGTCCCGCGTGGGTGTGGGTAGCGCCCAAGATGATGCCCGAGAGTCCGATGTCGGTGCGGTCGGCGATCTGGTGCGCGATCAGGTGCTGCAGCAGCGACGACCCCGCCAGCAGGTCGAGCTGCACCCACGCGACGGACCCCGTGCCGGAGCGCAGGTGCAGCACACGGGCACGCAACCGGTTCCGGAACCCGATGCCGTCGTGGGCGTTCTTGGAGAACCCCGCCTTCGGCATCCCCGGCGGCGGCGTGATGTCGACCTGGGCGACTCCGGCCAGCACGCCGTCGACCTCCGCCCGCTCGGGCTCGGCGGCCGGCGTGATCGTGAAGCGGGCCGTCGGCCCCTTGCCCGGCCGCGGCGCCAGCCCGGCCAGCTGGTCGATCGTGATCGACATCTGCACCTCCGTGGGAGTCCAGAGCAGCGTAGTGCTGCCGGGGGCGCGGTGGCACCAAGCACACCATGAGCTCATGGTGTTCCCTCACTCCTCATGGCGTGCATGCCATGAGGAGTGAGGGAAGTCCGTGGGGAGGCCTAGGCTGGCCAGGTGAGCACACCGGCGTTCTGGCAGGCAGTCGAGGCGATCCACGATCCGGTCTACTTCAGTCCGCAGGCCGCCGAACGGTACACCGCGCTCGGCCTCAAGGGCTTCTGGATGGGCTACTTCGCCTCGCGGTCGGCCGCGGTCGGCACACCGGGACCGAACCTCGTCACGGCGTTGTTCCACGGGTTCGCGCCCGCCAAGGTGGCCCGCGCCCTGCCCGACGCATGGGCGCTGGCCCGACCCGATGCCGTCCTGGAGGCACGCTGCGCATCGGCCCGCGAGGCACTCGAGAACCTCGTGGACGGCGACGTCAGCGAGGTGAACACGCACCTGACCGAGATCAAGTCGCGAACGATCTTCGCCGGCAAGCCGCTGGCCGCCGCGCATGCCGAGCTGCCGGAGCCGAACGATCCGGTGACGCAGCTGTGGCACCACGCGACGTGGCTGCGCGAGCTGCACGGCGACGCGCACGTCGCGGTGCTGACCGCCGCGGGCATCGACGGCGCGGCGGCCAACGCGCTGGCGTCGGCCGTCGGTCTCGTCCCGCCAGGTCAGCGTGAGTCACGCGGCTGGAGCGAGCAAGCGTGGGCCGACGCATTCGAGCAGCTGCACATGCGTGGCTGGGTCGACGAGCTCCGGATGCCGACCGAGGCCGGACGCGCGGCCCGCGAACGGATCGAGGAGACCACACATCGAGTCGCGAACGCGGCGATCGGCGACCGTGAGGCCACGGCCCGCGCGATCGCGGCCACCGACTCCTTGGTGGCCGTCGCGCGGCGCATCGCCGAGGCCGGCGTGCTGCCGTACCCGAATCCGACCGGCGTCCCGCAGCCCTGATCCAAGGGAGACGACATGGCCTACGACCAGGAGCTGGCGCAGGACGTCCGGGCGTTGCTGGCGGGCCGCGGCGACGTGGTCGAGAAGCCGATGTTCGGCGGGCTGGGCTTCATGGTCTCGGGTCATCTGGCCGTCTGCGCAGGTCACACCCGCGAACTGCTGGTCCGGGTCGGGCCGGACGCCTACGCCGAAGCCCGCGCCCGACCCGGGACCCGCGACTTCGTCATGGGCGATCGGACAGCCAAGGGGTGGGTGATCGTCGACCCGACGAGCCTCGACTCAGAAGCCCAGCTCGAGCGCTGGGTCGAACGAGGAGTCGCGTTCGCGGCCTCTCTACCGCCCAAGTGAGACCCTGATGGCATGGGTGAAGCGATCGAGATCGAGGTCGACGACAAGGTCGTCCGCGTCTCGAACCCCGATCGCGTCTACTTTCCCGACCGCGGCTGGACCAAGCTGGACCTGGTCGAGTACTACCTGGCGGTCGGCGACGGCATCGTCAACGCACTCTACGAGCGGCCGTGCATGCTCCACCGGTTCCCCAAGGGCCTCGGCGGCCAGAAGGTGCACCAGAAGCGCATCCCCAACGGTGCACCACCGTGGGTCGAGACCGTCCGCCTGACCTTTCCCCGCTTCGACCGCACGGCCAACGAGCTGTGCGTCACCGAACTCGCATCCGTCATCTGGGCCGTGCAGATGTCGACCGTGGAGTTCCATCCGTGGAACAGTCGGCGCGACCACGTCGAGTCCCCGGATGAATGGCGCATCGACCTCGACCCGGGCGACGAGTGCGACTTCGCGACGGTGCAACGAGTGGCCGCCGTCACCCGCGAGGTGCTCGACGAGCTGGGAGCAGTCGGTTTTCCTAAGACATCGGGCGGTTCAGGTCTGCACGTCTACGTGCGCATCCCGCCCGAGCACGGGTTCGGCGAGGTGCGCCGCGCGGCGTTGGCGTTCGCCCGCGAGATCGAGCGCCGGACCGACGCCGCCACGACCACGTGGTGGCGCAAGGACCGCGACCCCCGGAAGGTGTTCGTCGACTACAACCAGAACACCCGCGACCACACCATCGCCGCGGCCTACTCGGTGCGCGGGTTCCCCGACGGCACGGTGTCGACGCCCGTCACGTGGGACGAGATTCCCGACGTCGACCCGCGTGACTTCACGCTGGAGACCGTCCCGCCGCGGTTCGCACGCCTGGGCGACCTGCACGCCGACATCGACGACCACCCGTTCGACATCGCGCCGCTGCTGGAGTGGGCCGACCGCGACGGTCTGGACGCCGACTGACCTCGACAGCTTCCTCCGGTATCCTGCAGACATGTCGTTGCTCGACCGCATCACGATCGACCCTGAGGTCGCGCATGGGCGCCCGGTGATCCGTGGTACGCGCATGCGGGTCTCGGACGTGCTCAGCCTGCTCGCAGCCGGTGCGGACGAGACCGAGATTCTCGCCGACTACCCCTACCTGGTCGGGGAAGACATCCGAGCGGCTCTCGCTTATGCAGCCGCCCAGAGCAATCACACCGTCGTCGTCGCATCGTGAGCTGAGTGCGCTTCCTCGTCGACGCTCAGCTCCCGCCGGTTCTGGCGGAGATACTCCGAGGACACGACCACATCGCCGAGCACGTCACCGACGTCGGCCCAGGCAACATGTCGGACCGGAGTCTGTGGAGATATGCGCTTGTTCATGACGCCGCTATCGTGACAAAGGACGAAGACTTCTCCGTCATGTCAACTGTGACCGAATCCGGACCACCGATCGTCTGGATTCGTGTCGGTAATACGAGGCGGGCAGCTCTGCTCGCCTGGTTCGAGCCGTTGATCCCACAGATCACTTCTGCCTTGGAATCAGGGGACCGCGTCATCGAACTGAGGTAGTCGGTTCACCGGACGTCGACCACCTGGCGCGGCGGGCGGCGCGGCGCAGGGTCGCAAGGATCGCCGGACCGAGGACGATGATCGCGACGACGTTGGTGATCGCCCGGCCGGTGTCCCATCCCGCGGTCGAGGTCAGCAGCGTGTAGATCGCGAACCGGTGCAGGTTGTCCAGCAGCGGCGCGTCGGGCACGAACGACAGCGACCCCTCGTGGTTGGCCAGCTCGACGCCGGCGAGCAGCGGCCACGACGACATGTTCATCAGGATGCCGAAGCCGTAGGCGACCACGACCCCGTAGCCACACAACATCGCGATCTCGAGCCGACCCCGGACCTGCCGTCCGCCGATCCGGTTCGGCAGCAGTCCGGCACCCAGACCGATCCACGCCGACGCCATCATCTGGAACGGCAGCCACGGTCCGACGCCGGCCGTCAGCAGCGCCGACATGAACAGCGACGTGCACCCCAGGACGTAGCCGAAGCCTGGCCCGAAGACCCGGCCGGACAGTACCAGCAGGAAGAACACCATCTCGATGCCCGCCGTGCCGGCGCCGAGCGCGCGCAAGGCGGCGTTGACGGCGGTCAGGACGCCCAGCATCGCCAGCGCCTTGGAGTCCATGCCGTCCTCGGTGAGCTCGGCGACGACGGCCAGCACGATGATCGGCAACAACGCCAGCATGATGAACGGCGGATCGACCCGCGTCGTGCCGGGTTCGATGTGGACGAACAGCGGCCACAGGAACATCAGCAAGCCCAGCACGGTGGCGACGCCGAGGACCGCGATCGATCGCGGCCCGAGGCGGGCGCCGAGGCGACGGTCGGCGCCAGGGGCCGTCGCGGTCATCGGATCGCCTCCGCGACTGCGGCGACGGTCAGCCACTGGGGACCGAGCACCTTCGAGACCTGCGGTGCGAAGGCCGGCGACTCGGCCAGCACCTGCTCGGCCGTGCCGCGCGAGACGACCTCGCCCTCGGCCATCACGACGGCGTCGTCGGCGGCGATCGCGACGAACTCGGCGTCGTGGGTTGCGAGAACCACCCCGTGCCCGCCAGCTGCCAGAGACCGCAACACCTCGGCGAGCCGTTGCTTACCTGGGTAGTCCAGACCGCGAGTCGGCTCGTCCAGCGCCACGATCGGCGGCGCGGCGGTCAGCACGATCG
>Ga0180217_1004156_pt1 | contig 11625 bp, 10 predicted proteins | sample eDN3rd37CBELigOP_FD_128521 | JGI IMG/M metagenome (GOLD analysis project Ga0180217, IMG submission 128521) | Enriched Organic Plus compost microbial communities from Emeryville, California, USA - eDNA 3rd pass 37_C BE-Lig OP (version 2) (version 2) ... | reverse complement strand
TTCCAAGAGTGAAATAGCATCAATGATCATGTCTCATGTTAACGAGACACTTGACGATTTTGATCTTGAAATAATAAAGATAGCCATTATCGGGAGTCGTTTATACAGCAATTTTCATGCCGAAAGTGATTTAGATATTGTCATCGAATATAGTGGAACTGAACGAGAAGATGATGTTTTCCATAATCTCATGGATGAACCACTATATATCGACCATATCAAAGTTGATTTTTTACCTTATTGGGATATAAATGGTGATGGAATTGGAAATCGCAAGCATATAGTTCTTTTCGAGGATTCGTTTCAATAGTAGTAATTGAAGTTTAGAAACAAGGGGGTAGAAAGAAATTTGAAACCTTTCCCGTTTCGTATCGTATATAAGGTATGCTTACAAACAGGAGGGGATATGGTGAAGAAACGATTTTTAGTTATTTCTTTAATAGGGTTACTATTTCTTGGGGCTTGTTCTGTCCTTGAGGATGTTAATAATACATTAACGTATGTGAATGAGGCAACGGATTATGTCAATGAGGTTAGTACTTTTGTTAACGATGCTCCCAGCCTAGCAGAACAGGCTGTTACCGATGAACAAGCAAGAGCTGATTTTGAAATGATGTTAACTGAAATGCAGGAAGATATGAATTCATTCAACGAGCTTCAGCCACCAGGAGTCGCAGAGGACCTCCATCAACAGATCGTCGATTATAACCAACAGGCAGAAGAAGGCGTTAATTTGCTTCTAGCTAATATCGAGAATGGACAATTAGATCCTGCTCTTCTTGAAAATAGTAAGTTATTTCAAACGTTGCAGAATGTAACGAATACAATAGATCAAATTCAACAGTTGGGTGAATAAAACATTGCTCTAAAATAAATGGCTGTGACAACTATTTTATGATTGTCACAGTTTTTACTTTAGAGATTAAAATATTTTTAAATATATATAGTGTAAGGAGACTTTACTGGATAGATGGGGTGGACGTGAATGGCAATTTCTAATCTACCGTAGAATAATCATTGGATTAACATATGGTCTATTTTGATAGTGTTTATCCGAATACCATATGTAACTAAAGTAATTTAAGTAGGTTCAAATTACCTTACGATTTACTTTGCTTCGGAAGTAACAATATTTTACAAATGTATATGATTGGACTATAATGCAGTTAGAATAAAAAAACGAATATTAACAAATAGGTTTCTTAATGTGCTCCTGGTGAGCCAATTAAGACTAAGAGGGAAGTTGGTGCAATTCCAACACGGTCCCGCCACTGTAAGCAAGGAGGAAGGTTACGTTTTATCCACTGTGCAACTAGCATGGGAAGGAGTATCCAACCGTTAATTTGCAAGTCAGGAGACCTGCCTATTTGTTTTGTTTAAGCTTCCTCGAGGAAAGGAATGTTTAAAGAGCGGCAATCTCTAAATAATATATGTTTGCTATTTAATAGATAGATTGCAAGTTTTATATACGAGCAGTATATAAATTGCCTTTTCACAACGCTTTCCTGAGGGAAAGCGTTTTTTGGCGTTCAAAAACAGGAGGGGAAAATAGCTAATTGAGTTTTGTTCTTCTATTATCAGATCGATAATGGGATCTTAAAGGCACAGATGGAGATTTACTTGGTACCGTAATAGAAGGAGGCGAATTATGGGGACTTGCTATAATGTGGACTTATTTCTCGTTCGTCATGGGATAACCGACTGGAATCAGGAAAAACGGTATTTAGGGCATGCGGACCGACAAGTTATAAAAAGTGAACTACATCAACTTTTAGAGTTAAAAAGAGATTTAGTAAAGCAGGAATTTGATTCTATCTTTACTAGTGATTTACGACGGTGCCAAGAAACATTTGATTATTTAAATATTTCGACGGAAGCTACTATAGATTCAAGATTAAGAGAAATAGACTTTGGTGATTGGGAGGGAAAAACATATCATCACTTAGAAAATGAGCCACGTTATCAGGAGTGGCTTGATGATTGGGAAGCAATACCAATACCAAACGGTGAGGCAGCGGAAACCTTCAAATCAAGAATTGATGCCTTTCTCCATGATTTATTTCTACAAGTAATGGAACGTCCAACTAATGAGAGGAAGCATATTCTTGTCATTACCCATGTGGGTGTCATTCGCTACATAGTATCAAAATACTTAGCTTTAAAAACCTTTTGGGAGGATTCGGTTTCACATGGTCAGGGTGTTTTATTATCAATGCAGTATGAAGAGGGATGGAAATGCAACTCGTTATTGGCGGTGCCTTCTCGGGAAGGAAGTTAGTAGGAGAAGAGAATAACCGATGTAGCTGGATAATAGCCTATGATGGTAATTCGCTCCGATAGTGGGAAACAAAATGGGAGCCCGAAACTACCTTGGTATAAGAGGGACGGGAAAAATGGATTGCAACTGAGCTTACGAATACCAAAACAATGACAACATTCGAAGTAGGTTTATGGAAATTTTGGAGACCTTGCTTAACGAAAAACAAAAACGTAACAATTGAATCGTCCCTCGTTATGTTAGAGATTGGTAAAGGAGTTGTTCCGCTTTAAAAGGTCGAAAGAAGACTGCGAGAAATTGCCGGTTGGATTGCTTAAGATGCTACCCAGGTCTCTAAAAAAATATAAATTGTTTGGAATGGACTATCGGTCGAATAAAATAGAAAAGTGATCAAACCTGCAATTATATAACATTACGAAAAACAACCTTTCAAGTTTTTACACTCTTTGCTATAATTGTTAAAAAGTGAAACGTTCAGGTAAAGGTGCCTTAACTGAAGCCATTTTTATGGCTTGTTGTTAAGGTGCCTTTTTTATTTAACTTATTATTGTTAGCGCTTTCCGAATCCTGAATTGTGAAGAAGAATAAATAGATTGGAGGCTTAAAGATGTTTAAATGTACATTGAAAAATGAAGTGTATCAATTTCAGTCCATTAAAGAAATTTTAGCAAAAGCAAGTGAGGAAAAATCTGGGGATATTATGGCGGGTATTGCAGCTCGTTCGAATTTGGAGCGTATGGCAGCAAAATTTGTTTTAAGTGAGTTAACCTTAAAGGACATTTACAAGGAACCAGTGATTCCATATGAATCAGACGAAGTGACAAGGATTATCTATGATGATATTAATCAATATATTTATCAAGAAATCTCGGGTTGGACAGTTGGTGAATTAAGGGAATACATCCTCTCGCACAACACAGGTTCTTCCCAACTGCTACGAATTAGTAAAGGGCTAACGAGTGAAATGATTTCTGCTGTTGCAAAGTTAATGTCCAGTATCGATTTGGTGATGGCTTCACAGAAAGTTAGACCGACTGCTCACTGCAACACAACAATTGGGGAACAAGGCCGTTTAGCTTTTCGCTGTCAGCCTAACCATCCAAATGACAATCTAGATGGAATTCTTGCTTCTTTAAAGGAAGGACTTTCGTACGGGGCAGGGGATGCAGTAATTGGAGTCAATCCTAATAACGATTCAGTAGAATCTGTATCTAGGATTTTACACATGACACATGATTTTATGAGGCAGTGGGAAATTCCGACACAAAATTGTGTATTAGCACATATTGCCACTCAAATGAAAGCTATTGAAAAAGGGGCACCAAGTGGAATCATTTTTCAAAGTTTAGCTGGAACAAATTCAACAAATGATGATTTTGGAGTTTCAAAGTCTATTTTAGATGAGGCAGCAGACCTAATGGCTAAACACGGTACTTCAGCAGGTCCGAATCAATTTTATTTCGAAACTGGACAAGGTTCTGAGGTTTCACTCAATTCTCACCACGGTGTTGATATGCAAACACTTGAGTCAAGAACCTACGGGTTTGCACGCCACTGGAAACCATTTATGGTCAATAATGTCTCTGGATTTATTGGACCAGAAACTCTATACGATGGAAAACAAATGATACGTGCGGATTTAGAGGATCTTTTTATGGGGAAATTACATGGAATTCCAATGGGGATTGCGCCAACGTATACAAATCATATGCAAGCTGATCAAAATGACCAGGAAATCGCTGGAATGTTAACGGCGTTAGCTGGGGCGAACTTTTATATGGGAGTTCCAGGCGGGGATGATGTAATGCTTAGTTATCAGGATACAAGTTACCATGATGATGCTAGTTTAAGAGAGATGCTAGGTTTACGACCATTAAGAGAATTTGAAATTTGGATGGAAAAAATGGGGATTATGGAAAATGGTCAATTAACTGATAGAGCAGGAGACTTATCTATTTTTAAATAATAGGAGATGATGGAATGGATATTCAAGACATTGTCAATCAAGTAATTGAAGAATTGGAAAAACAGAAAAAGGTATCCAGCACCAATGATCAACAAGAAAACATCAATAGTCATATTATTGTGGAGAATAAAAGAGAAATTGGAGTAGATAATCCAGTTGATTATGACATCATCGAAAAAGCAAGGGCGATAACACCAGCAAGAATTGGAGTTGGTCGTACAGGGACACGATTCAAAACAAAGGAATATCTCTATTTTCGGATCGACCATGCTGCTGCACAGGATGCAGTATTTAATGGAGTATCAGAGGAATTTTTAAAAGAAATGAATTTACCTGTCCTTCATTCCAAATCAAAATCAATGGATGAATATTTAATGAATTTAGATAGCGGTCGTTTTTTAAATGATACTTCTAGAGATTGGGCTAAAAAAAATCTATCAAAAAACAAACAAGTCCAAATTGTCATATCGGATGGCCTAAGCTCCACCGGGATTGAAGCCAATATACCAGATTTACTACCTTCATTAATTCAAGGATTACAGGTGAAAAATATTTCAATGGGAGAACCTGTTTTTATTAAAAGAAGTCGTGTGTGGATTCAAGATGAAATCGCTTCTATGACAAATTGTGATGTAGTGATTTCCTTGATAGGTGAACGACCAGGGCTTGCTACATCCAAAAGTATTAGTGCCTATCTTATATACAGACCAACAGAAAATACGGTTGAGGCAGACAGAACGGTAATTTCAAATATACATGAAGGTGGAATTCCTCCTGTCGAAGCGGGTGCTTACCTTGCTGACATAATAGAAAGGGTTTTAAAACATAAGGTAAGTGGCGTTAAGCTTACTCAATTATCATAAACCTTGTAAAAAAACAGGAATAATGAAATGTCAATTGACATTCTTTATTCCTGTTTTTTGTCTAAAAGTCTATTAATCATATTAATTATTAAATTCATAATATTGACATAAAAATATAAGACTCTTATAATACTTATTATATATTGCTCTCAATAGAAACAGGAGATAAGTACTATGACAAACAACAAGATTGAGGAGTTGTGTACCCTCCACACAAATCTATCTGAGGTAGACATTGAAATTATAAAAAGTGTGGCTGCAAACTTATTCTTGATTGCAGATTTAAATAAGGCAAATGTATTTGTTGATTGCCTTACAAAAGAGGGAAAACATGCAATTGTTGTAGCAGAAGCCTCACCAACAACAGCTAAATCCATCTATTCAAAACCTATTGTCGGTAAATTTGCTTATGATGTTTTTGAACCTTCCGTGTTATCTTCATTGAAGACAGGCAAACCAATTTTTCTAAATCGTGCATTAACACAAGAAGGTAGAACCGTAAATCAAAGTGTTGTCCCAATTAAAAATAATAGGGATAAAGTCATCGGAACCTTAATCATGGAAAAAGATATCAGTGAGCAGCTAAAAACTCAGGAAAAGATGGAAGCGTTATCAGAAGCAACTGAGACATTGAGCGAAATTTTGGTCGGAATCACACAAAATCGTCCAATCATTCCGGAAATGCTTGAGGAATCTTTGTTTTTAATTGATGATAGGGGGAGAATCGTTTATTGTAATCCATCAGCATCTAACTTAATTCAAGAGACCTATGCGGATGGTCATTGGGTTGATCGGATGTTAATTGAGTTTTTTCCTGAAATAAATAGTATTCTTGAAGATCCAGAAGACCTCCTAATCAAAGAACTAACGATCTTGAATAGGTTTTTTCAAGTGAAGAAGATAAGACTATCCATGAAGGAAAGCGAATACGGCTTCTTTGTTATCTTAAAGAATATAACTGAATTACGAGAGAAAGAACGGGAGCTTATTGTTAAGTCAGTTGCAATTCGAGAAATTCATCATCGTGTGAAAAATAATCTTCAGACTGTAGCGAGTCTATTACGTTTACAAATGAGAAGAGGGCTTCCTGAAGAAAGTAAAATTCATTTCGAGGAAAGTCTCAATCGAATAACAAGTATTGCTGCCGTTTATGAAATCATATTATCAAATTCAACTGTAGATGATGTTGATCTTTATCAATTAATTGAAAAGATTGGAAATGAACTTGTGAAGGAATCAGGGGTAGATAAGAATATTTCGTTATCATACTCTGGCCCAAATATACAAATCAAATCCAATAAAGCAGTTACAGTTGCACTTGTTGTCAATGAATTAGTCCAAAACTGTGTAAAGCATGCATTTAAAACAATTGAATCAGGTGAAATTGAGGTACAATTACAGCAAATGGATAGTCAAATCATCGTTCAAGTAATAGATAATGGTGAAGGTTATTCACCTCCATCAAAATCATCATTAGGGTTAGATATAGTAAGAACTCTAATTGAACATGATTTGTCAGGTCAATTTAAAATTCACAAGGCTGAGAATGGGACCGTTGCTTCAGTTGTTTTCCCGATATAAAAAGGAGGGAAATTAGGCATGAAAAAAAGGGTATTGGTAGTTGAGGATGAGTCGATTACTCGGATGGATATAGCAATGATGCTCGAGGATAACGGATACGAGGTAATCGCGCAAGCTAGCAATGGTGAAGTGGCTTTAGAAAAAGCTTTTTCTCTAAATCCCGACTTAATCATTATGGATATTAAAATGCCTAAATTAAATGGCCTAAAAGCAAGTGAAATTATATCAAAAAAATTACATACTCCAATTCTTATTTTAACAGCTTACAGTCAACGTGAATATATTGATAAGGCAAAGCAAGCCAATATCTTGGGCTACTTAGTGAAACCTATTACAGAAGCAAGTTTAATTCCAGCTGTGGAAATCGCATTAAAACAAGCTGAAAATGCAAATTCATATCGTGAACAAGTTCAGAATATTAATAAACAATTACAGGAAAGAAAAGTAGTTGAAAAAGCAAAAGGAATTATAATGAAAAAGTTTAATGTACACGAAGATGATGCATTTAAAAAAATGAGAAAGATTAGTATGAATAAACAGGTTACTCTGGAGAAGGTAGCAAAGCACATCATATTAAAATATGATGTGTAACATTTTTACAAGTGAATAGACGAAGCAAAGGTGCTGTAACGGTATATCCATTTTTATACCGTACAGTACCTTTTTGTCTTTTTATAAGGGTAGTCTATCGTGTGAAAAAATACGTATTCTCCATTTATATAATAACAGAGAACAGGGAGGGATATTTAAATGGAAATGGTAGGGCAAATTGTAATTTATATCATCATGCTTTGTGCGGTTGCAGGGGCTGTTGCTGCAATTCGAAACAGTGATGATGGGTTAGGTGCTCAATTTATGGAAGGGTTACATGCAGTTGGACATATTTTCGTACCTGCTGCGGGGATTATGGCATCAATTCCTTATTTATCTTGGTTCATCGATAAAGTATTTGGTCCAGTATTTTCAGCGATTGGTGCAGATCCTGCTATTGCAGCAACTTCTATTTTAGCAACTGATATGGGTGGTTACCAATTAGCTGAGGTATTAAAAGAAACCCAAGAGGGTTGGATTATGGCGATGATTGTTGGGTTTATGGCAGGTGCAACGATTGTTTTCTCCATTCCAATGGGGTTAGCGATGCTTGATAAACGTGACCATAAATATATGGCCCTTGGAGTAATGGCGGGGGTATTAACCATACCGATTGGCGCACTCATTTCTAGTACAATTATCGTATTTACAAACTCAACGGTACGAGATTTTATATCAACATCTGGTGAAGCAAAATATCAATTTGCCTTAGGATATGGTCAAATATTATTAAACTTAAGTCCATTACTCATATTTGTAGTACTTATTGCAGCTGGTTTATATTTTCTACCAGATTTAATGATCAAAGGTTTCATGTTGTTTGGCCGACTCATGGACGCTGCTATTAAGCTGGTTCTTGTTTTCTCGATTGTTGAAATTTTTACAGGCTTATTCTCAACTGTATTCGGTGCGTGGGGATTCGATCCAATCATGGCAGATGCTGATGATCAATTCCGTGCTCTTGAAACAGCTGGTTATATCGGAATTATGCTAGCAGGTGCATTCCCGATGGTATATTTATTACAGAAATACGCGGGAGGACCACTTGAAGCACTTGGTCGAAAGCTTGGCTTAAGTAAAGAAGGAAGTGCTGGATTAATTGCGACTATTGCAAATATCCTTGCTATGTTCAAATTAGTAAAAACAATGCCTCCAAAGGATAAAGTTATCAATATCGCTTTTGGTGTATGTGCTGCTTTCTTACTTGGAGATCATTTATCCTTTACAGCCAATTTCCAGCCTACATTAATTCTTCCAATTATAGTAGGCAAAATTTCTGCAGGGGCAATTGGAATTGGTTTGGCTTACTGGTTATCTGTACCGAAGGCCTTGGAATTAGAGAAAAAAGATCGAGAAGCGGGAATCATTGGAAAAGATGAGTACTTACCGAAGGAAGACCTAGTAGAACAAAAACGCAGCTTAGAGGCATAAAACAAGGAGGTTTTAAGGTTGAGTGAAGAGAAACAGCGATTTATTCAGGAATTTGTTCCGGGAAAACAGGTTACATTGAGTCACTTAATCGCGAACCCAGGTCCTGATATGTTTGAAAAATTAGGGATACAACAGGCTGGTGCTATTGGTATTCTTACATTAACTCCAAGTGAAACAGTAATTATTGCAGGTGATCTTGCAACGAAAGCGGCAGATGTTGAAATTGGATTTTTGGACCGCTTTACTGGGAGTCTAGTGATTGTAGGAACAGTATCTTCTGTCGAAATGGCAATGGAAGAGATTAATAGATTCTTATCAGAAACCTTAAAATATACCCCGGCAGCCATTACTAAATCGTAAAGGAGTATTAAAGTGGCTAGAAAAAATAGAGCGATGTTGATTGGATCAATTGGTGCTGGTAAATCTACTTTAACAAATGCTCTTTTAGGTCGAGAGGTAGAAGCAGTAAAAACTCAGGCATTAGTTTATTACGACTGGATTGTTGATACACCTGGTGAGTACACCGAAAATCCATTATTTTATAAAAATATTATGGCTACATCACTTGAAGTGACTCATGTTTTGTTCTTACAGGATGCGACTAGAAAAAAAACAATTTTTCCACCTGGATTTAGCACAGGTATCAACAAACTCCCAATTGGGGTCGTGACAAAAAGTGATTCTGAAAATGCTGATATCGATTCAGCCGTTCAACAACTAAAACGAGTTATTCCAAACGGTCCTATTGTAATTAGTTCCTCCATTACTGGTAAAGGTATTCAGGAAATTAAGGATCTAGTAAACTGTAACACGATGCTAGATATGAGAGAATATGCTGAAACAAAACAAAGCGAATTACTCATTTTCGTGTGAAAACCTTTACAATAATATAGCATTAGATTATATTATTAATATAACAAATGAATTTACTAGGCAAAGGCGCCTTATATAACCTGTCAATAATGACAGTTTGTATAGGGTGCCTTTTTTTCTTTTGTCATTAGTTTGGAATGAGGTGAGCTACATCAAAAAGTATGAGCCTCAAAGTGAGGAAATTTTAAGTGCTGGAATTGACATTGGGACCAGTACTACTAAGATTGTTATCAGTCAATTTTCATTAATGAATATGGCTGGCGGAACACATATGCCACGTATTGAGATTGTTAATAAAATAGTCTTACATCGAAGCCCAATCTATCGAACGCCCTTATTGAATTCTACAACAATAAATATTGAGCAAGTAGAAGAGCTTGTCAAAAAGGAGTATGAAAAGGCAAAAGTTACCGCAAATGATATTAAAACAGGAGCTGTCATTATCACAGGTGAAACTGCTACAAAACAAAATGCCCAACAAATGGTTCATCAACTATCTGATCATGCTGGTGATTTTCTTGTAGCAACTGCAGGTCCAGATTTAGAGGGAATTATTGCTGCAAAAGGTTCTGGCGCATTTGAGTTTTCGAAGAAGGCAGGAAAAGTTATTGCCAATATAGATATTGGTGGTGGAACGGCAAACGTAGCTGTTTATAAGTCAGGAAAACTATGTGGAACCTGTACCCTACATATTGGAGGACGGCTCATTGAGTATAGTCACTCAAGAGTTAAAAGTATTTCTCCACCAATTAAAGAGCTATTTAATCAATGGGGCGTATCAGTTAAAGAAGGAGACGCCAGAAACAATTCTGAGGAGAAAAAGCTAACGGATTATATGGCAACAGTCATTTCTAGAATGTTGGAAAGAAGACTGACTGACTCAGATAAAGTCCTACTTCTAGGACATGAGCCAAATTGGAAGGAAGAAATTGAAACGATCATGTTCTCAGGTGGAATTAGTGAGTGTATCTATCGTCAGGAATCCGCATCAGCAAGTGAAGCAGATTATGACGACATCGGAGAAAAGCTAGCCACATCCTTAAAAGAGAGCAAAGAGTTATCTAAGTGGACTTGGATTCAACCTGATGAGACTGTACGAGCAACAGTACTAGGTGCTGGGACACAAACTACTGAAATAAGTGGCGCTACAATCCAGGTTGATAGCAATGACCTACCACTTCGAAACTTGCCTGTTTATCAAGTTCCATTAGGGAACAACTTAGATACAGGATTGAAACAACTACGCAAATCTGTTGAACAGGCTATTGTAATGTATGACCCGAATCAAGAGGGACAAAATTTTGCCTTGTATTTTACAGAAATTCCTTATTTGAGCTTTAAGGATATCCAAGCATTTGCCAAAGCAATCTTGGATTCTATGAAATTAAAGATAAACACCAAACAGCCACTGGTTATCGTTCTCGAAAGTGATCATGCAAAGGCATTAGGGCAAACATTGAAAGTTCAAAGTCCAACACAAAGCATCATATGTATCGATCAAATTCGAGTTGAACATGGTGACTATATTGACATTGGTCATCTTCTACAAACGAGTGTTGTCCCAGTAGTTATAAAAACATTAACATTCCACCATTAAGAAAGGAGGGGGCCAAATGAGGCTGAAAACCAATTATTTGGGTACAGTTTATCAATTCTCATCATTAAAAGATTTATTCGCAAAAGCAAACGAAGAGAAATCAGGGGATCGTTTAGCTGGTATTGGGGCTGAAACAGTACAAGAACGTATTGCAGCCAAAGAGGTTCTAAGTCAATTAACACTTTCAAATATTCGGGAAAATCCACTTCTCCCTCCTGAAAAGGATGAAGTATCAAAAATTATAGAAAGTCAGGTGAAAGAACCAGTATATCAATCAATTAAAAATTGGTCTGTGGCAGAGTTGCGAGAATTTATTTTAAATGATGAGGTAACTGGAGAGGACCTTAAACGCCTGAGCTTAGGCTTAAATAGTGAAATGATTGCAGCTGTTACGAAAATCATGTCTAATCTCGATTTAGTACATGCTGCAAATAAAGTAGAAATT
>Ga0180217_1004152_pt1 | contig 11631 bp, 11 predicted proteins | sample eDN3rd37CBELigOP_FD_128521 | JGI IMG/M metagenome (GOLD analysis project Ga0180217, IMG submission 128521) | Enriched Organic Plus compost microbial communities from Emeryville, California, USA - eDNA 3rd pass 37_C BE-Lig OP (version 2) (version 2) ... | reverse complement strand
TTCCCGCCGCAGACCAGCACGCCCACGCGCGCTCCCGCGGGGGCGCGCCAGGCGCCGGAGAGCAGGGCGGCCAGCGCCGTCGCCCCGCCAGGCTCCGCCACCACCCGCGCGGCGTCCCAGAGCAGGCGCTGCGCCGCGCGGATCGCCGCGTCGGGCACCAGCACGGCCTCGGCGACATGCTCCCGCGCAACGGCGAAGGCGAGCGCGCCCACCTGCCGCGCGCCCAGGCTGTCGGCGGCGAGGCCGCCGACCGGAGCCGGCACCGGCCGCCCGGCCTGCAGCGCCGCCCTGAGCGCCGGGCAGCCCTCCGGCTCCACGCTCACCAGCTGGACGCCGCTGCCCGCATGCCAGGCCGCCATGCCGCCGATCAGTCCGCCCCCGCCCGTCGCCACCAGCAGATGGGTCAGGTCCGGCGCGTCCTCCTGCCACTCCATGGCGACGGTGCCCTGGCCGGCCAGCACCTCCGGCTGGTCATAGGCATGCACCAGCAGGGCGCCGGTTTCGGCCGCGCGTGCCTCGCTCGTCATCCGGGCCTCATCATAGGTCGCCCCGCCCACCACCAGCCGTGCGCCATAGCCCTCGATCCGCGCGCGCTTCGCCTGGCCGGTCAGCTCCGGCACGAAGATCTCGGCCGGCACGCCCAGGGCCTGCGCCGCATGGGCCACCGCGGCGCCGTGGTTGCCGCCGGAGGCCGCGATCACGCCCGCCGCCGGCAGCGGTGCCGACAGCATGCGGTTGAAGGCGCCGCGCGGCTTGAAGCTTCCGGTTGCCTGCAGCATTTCAAGTTTCAAGGTGACGGAATGCGGCAGGCCGAGCGACAGCCCGTCCAGCCGCAGCAGCGGCGTGCGCCGGACGCAGGACCCTATGCGGGCCGCGGCGGCTGCGATACTGTCTCGGTCGGGGCTCATGGGCCCCGGACCCTGGCATTCACGGCGGGGCTCTGCAACCGCCGGTCCCTTTCCTGTACATCGCCTTTCTGCCATCGTTTGGTGCCTTTTCGGACGCGGGCCATATGCTTTTGCATGGAAGCTGTGCAGCCCAAGGGGCCGATGCCGTGCTGCTCCTCGGACCGCCGGGGAGCGGGAAGTCCGATCTCGTATTGCGGCTGATCCATGAGGGATGGCGGCTGGTGGCCGATGACCAGGTGGAAGTTGAGGCGGCCTCCGGCCGGCTGAGCGTCGCAAGCCCGCTCGCGCTTCGAGGCATGCTGGAGGTGCGGGGCCTCGGCATCTTCCGCGACCTTCCAGTGGCGGAGCCGCCGACCGCGCTGCGCCTGGCCGTACGGCTGGCGGCGCGGCAGGCGGTGCCCCGCCTGCCCGAACCGGAGGCATGGCACTGCGCCGGCCTTGGCGTGCCTGCGGTCACCCTGCACGCCTTCGACGCCTCCGCCCCCGCCCGGGTCGCGCTGGCGCTTGCGGCCGCGACGGGCCGGGCGCGCCAGCAGGCCGGTGCCTTCGCTACCGACGGGGCGACATGAGCGGCCGCCGCCCCGTCGTGCTGGTCACCGGCCTGTCCGGGGCCGGCAAGGCCTCGATCCTCCGGGCACTCGAGGATCTGGGCTACGAGACGGTGGACAATCCGCCGCTGAAGGTGCTGGAGGAGTTGGTAGGCGATGGCGAGGGGCCGCTCGCTGCCGGCATCGACACCCGCACCCGCGGCTTCGCGCCCGCCGAGGCACTGGACACCCTCGCCCGGCTTCGCAGCCGGGCGGACATAGCCGTCACCCTGGTCTTCGCCACGGCGGAGGAGGCAGTGCTGCTTCGCCGCTACACGGAGACGCGGCGGCGGCATCCCCTGGCGCCGGGCGGCTCGCTCGGCAGCCGCGTGGCCGATGGCATCGCGCGGGAGCGGGAGCTGCTCGGCCCGCTGCGCGACATGGCGGATCTCGTGGTGGACACTTCCGACCTGCCGCTGCCAGAACTGCGCCGCATGATCGAGCGGCGTTTCCGCCCGGAGGGTGCGCCCGGCCTTTCCATCCTGGTGCAGTCCTTTGCCTTCCCCAAGGGCCTGCCGCGGGAGGCCGACCTGGTGTTCGACCTGCGTTTCCTGCGCAATCCGCACTACGTGCCGGAACTGAAGCCGAAAACCGGGCGGGACCCGGATGTCGCGGCCTATGTCGAGGCCGACCGCGATTTTCCGGCCTTCTGGCAAGGGCTGACCGGCTTCCTGACACCGCTGCTGCCCCGCTACGTGGCGGAGGGCAAGAAGTATCTCACCGTCGCCATCGGCTGCACGGGCGGGCGCCACCGATCGGTCCTTGTGGCGGAACGCCTGGCAGACTATCTCCGTGCCCTTGGCTGGCGGGCTGAGGTGGCCCATCGAGAGCTTGCTACCGAGCGCCAAGGGGCGCTTGGTCACGGCACCCAGCCCGAGGGTCGGGAGGCCCTGACGCGCATCCCATGATCGGTCTTGTCCTGGTCACCCACGGCCGGTTGGCCGAGGAGCTGCGTTCCGCCATGGAGCACGTGGTGGGGCCGCAGCGCGCCGTGGCCACCGTCTGCATCGGCCCTGACGACGACATGGAGCGGCGGCGCCAGGACATCCGGGAGAGCATCGCCGCGGTCGACCAGGGCGACGGCGTGGTGGTGCTGACCGACATCCTGGGCGGCACCCCCTGCAACCTGGCGGTGTCGCTGGCCGACCGGAAGCAAGTGGATGTCATTGCCGGGGTGAACCTGCCGCTGCTGGTGAAGCTGGCCAAGATCCGCGGCACCGAACGTCTGGCCGAGGCGGTGGACCATGCCGCCGCTGCCGGCCGGAAATACATCGCCGCGACCGGCGACATGCCGAATGGACCCGCCCGGGTGAACGGCGCGGGCAATGGGGAGACCAAGCCGTGAGCCATGCTGAGAGCTCGGGCATGCGGGATACGACCGGCGACTGCGGCTGCGCCGGCTCCGACCTCGTATTGCGGCGCACCGTAACCATCCCTAACAGCCGCGGCCTGCATGCGCGCGCCGCCGCCAAGCTGGTCAGCCTGGCCGAGCAGTACTCCGCCTGTCTTTCCGTGCTGCGCGACGGGCAGAAGGTGCCGGCCTGCTCCATCATGGGGCTGATGATGCTGGGCGCGGGTCCGGGCAGCCAGATCACCATCGAAGCCGAGGGCTGGGACGCCAAGGAGGCCCTGGAGGCGGTCGCCGGCCTGGTCGAGGCCGGCTTCCATGAAGAACGATAAGGCTGAGCGGCTGGAAGCGAAGGCGCCCGACCCCGGCCGCATCACCGCCCCGGCGCGCCCCGGCCGCAAGTCCCGCGAGCTGCTGATCAAGGGCATCCCGGTCTCGGCCGGGATCGCCATCGGGCCGATCTACGACACCACCGAGACCCCGGCCGAGGCGCCGCGGCGCAGCATCGCCGAGAACGCCGTCGAGGCCGAGCGCCAGCGCCTGGCCGAGGCCGTGGCGCTCTCGCGCAAGCAGCTCGCCAAGCTGAAGAACCGGCTTGCCGTGCTGCCCGAGGAGGCACAGGAGGAGCTGGCGCCGCTGCTCGACGCCTACATCCTCATGCTCGGCAATTCCCGCCTGCTGCGCGGAGCGCGCAAGCGGATCGAGACCGAGCTGCTGGCCGCGGAGACGGCGGTGCAGGACGAGGCCGAGGCGATCGCCACCACGATCCTGGCCGCGCGTGACGACGACAAGGCCGGGCTCAAGCGCCGCGCCGACGAGGTGCGCGAGATCGCCCGCCGCCTGACGCGCAATCTGACGGCCACCCCCTTCCGCAGCCTGAAAGAGGTGCCCCAGGGTGCGATCCTGGTCACCGAGGAGCTGACGCCGGCCGATGCCGCGCTGCTTGACCCCGCGCGCATCGCCGGCGTGGCGACGGAGGAGGGCGGCGCGGATGGCCATACCGCCATCATGCTGCGGGCGCTGGGCATTCCGGCGGTGCTCGGGGTGCAGGGGCTGACCGAGAGCGCGGTACGCGGCGACCAGGCGGTGCTGGACGGCGGCACCGGCACCGTCGTGATACGGCCGAGCGAGAAGGCGCTGGCCGACGGCCGCGATGCGCTGGCGGCCTATGCGCGGGAGCGCGCGCGCCTGGCCAAGCTGCGCCGCCTGCCGGCCGTGACGACGGACGGGGAGGAGGTGGAGCTGCAGGCCAACCTGGAGATCCCCGCGGAGCTGCCGCTGATCCACCAGGCCGGCGCCCAGGGAATCGGCCTGCTGCGCACCGAATTCCTGTTCATGAGCCGCGAGGACCTGCCGGACGAGGAAGCGCAGGTCGAGGCCTATTCCCAGGTGCTGGAAGCGATGGGCGGCGATCCCGTCACCATCCGCGTGCTGGACTGGGGCGGCGAGAAGGACATGCAGGCGCTGGCCGAGGGGATCGAGCCGGTGCATGGCGGCCCGAACCCGGCGCTTGGCCTGCGCGGCCTGCGGCTGCTGCTGAAGCGGCCGGAGCTGCTGGAAGCACAGTTCGCCGCCATCCTCCGGGTTGCCGAGAAGGGCAAGCTGCGCATCCTGCTGCCGTTGGTCACGAACCCGGAGGAGGTGAAGCAGGCGCGCGAGATCTACGAGCGCGTCGCTCGCCGCCTGCGCCGCCGCGGCGTGACGCTGCCGGATGGCCTGCCTGATCTCGGCGTGATGATCGAGACGCCAGGCGCGGCGCTCGCGGCCGACGCCATCGCGCTGGAGGCCGATTTCTTCGCCATCGGTACCAACGACCTCGCCATGTACACGCTGGCGGTGGACCGCGGCGAGGCGGAGGTGGCGCATCTCTACGACCCGCTGCACCCGGCGGTGCTGCGGCTGGTGCAGTTCGCCACCGAGGCGGCGCTGCGCCTGCGCATGCCGGTCTCCATCTGCGGCGAGATGGCGGGCAACCCGCGGCTGGTGCCGCTGCTGCTGGGTCTGGGCATCCGCTGCCTGTCCATGAATGCCAGCGCCATCCCGAAGGTGAAGCAGGCGGTGCGGGCGCTCGACATCGCCGATTGCGCGCGCTTCGCGCGGCGGGTGATGGAACAGTCCGACCCCGCGCGCATCCACGAGCTGGTGCTGGGCTTCGCGGAAGGGGCGGCGGAGAAGGCATAGGCTGCGCGGCGTCATTTCCGGCCCGTCCGCCTTCCGCCATTCGGATCCGAGGGAAGGGCCCGCGCGGAGGGCCGCGGCACCATCACTTCACTCAGCAGACCACCCGGTCCAGCCCGGCGCAGACCTTCCGGTAGAGGTAGAGCAGGTCCGCGAGCTGTGCCGGATCGGATTCGGCGAGACGGATCCGCCCCTCGTATTTCTCGCAAAGCGTGCGGCAGGCAGCCACGCAGGCGCCGGCGTCGGTGATGCCGAGAGACCTGCGTGCGCCGGCGACAATCTCCAGCAGGTCCTTTTCGGCGACCAGCGCCAGGTCGTTCATCAGCACGCCGTGCGGGCAATGGGACGGCGTGCAGGTCAGTGTGTCGAAGCCGGTAGCGGCGGTGCCGTCGCGCACACTGTCCGAGGGCGATCAGCAGGTGCTGGGACGGCAGCTCCACGACGATCTGCCCGTTGAGCCGCTCCACCAGTGCCAGCGGCAGGAAGACGACGGCGGCCATGTACCAGGTGGAGACGATCCTCGTCGTGGTGCGCAGCGGCATGTTGAAGGCCCAGCGCATCGCGACATCCGCCGCGATGTGAAGCGCCATCAGGATCGGAGCGATGCCCGCGAGGAGAGCGCGCGGGCCCGAGGCCTCGTGCGGAAGCTTGCCACGATCGCTTCGAGCGCAGGCGCAGACGCATGGCATGGCACGGCGCGACCCGATGCACCTCGCCCGTGGCGCCTGCCCTGAATGCGTCCCCGTCGATCGCTCGGGGACTGCCGGATGGACGATCAGCGGACGCGACGGGCCGCCCGTTCGGGCGTGATGCCGGCACGGCACGGTGCCGCGTTGCGTGTCGCTCCCCGGTTTCCGTTCGGCCCCGCCTCCGCTACCTTCCGCGCCGCATGCCGCCGGCCAAGGCCGGCCGCGCGCGCCCGCGGCGGACTCCCCCACCCGCCGCCAGGGCACGCCGGCCCGGCGCCACCACCACCTCGGCCCCCCGCTTCGTGCCCGCCAAGGCGCCGCGCCGTGGCGCAAGGCGCCTGCTGGCCTGGCTGGTGCTGCTCACCGTCTGGGGCGGGCTTTCGGTCGGCGCCGCGCTGCTCTGGTTCACCTGGGACATGCCACGGCCCGAGGCGGCGCTTGCCGCCACGCGCCGACCCTCCGTCACCCTGCTCGCCGCCGACGGGTCGCTGCTCGCCACCCAGGGCGATCTCTACGGCCGCGCCGTCCGGCTGCGCGAGCTGCCAGCCTACCTGCCCGCCGCGCTGCTCGCGGTGGAGGATCGCCGCTTCTACAGCCATTTCGGCCTGGACCTGGTCGGCCTCGCCCGTGCCGCGCTGGCCAATTGGCGGGCCGGGGAGGTGGTGCAGGGCGGCTCCACCCTCACGCAGCAGCTCGCCAAGAACCTGTTCCTGACGCCGGAGCGCAGCCTGCGCCGCAAGGTGCAGGAGGCGCTGCTGGCGCTCTGGCTCGAGCGCCGCTTCCGCAAGGACCAGTTGCTCGCGCTCTATCTCAACCGCGTCTATCTCGGTGCCGGGGCCTATGGGGTGGACGCGGCGGCGCGGCTCTATTTCGGCATCCCGGCCGCGCGCGTCGCGCTGTGGCAGGCGGCGATGCTGGCGGGGCTGCCCAAGGCACCGTCGCGGCTGAATCCTCGCGCATCGCCCGACCTCGCCATGGGCCGCGCGGTCGAGGTGCTCGACGCCATGGTCGAGACCGGCGCCATCACCCGCGCCGAGATGGAGGCCGAGCTCGACCGCATGCGCATCCCCCTCCACCCGTCCCGTGGTGCGGGGTGGTTCGCCGACTGGGTGCTGGACGACCTTGCCGAGCGCTTCCCCGGCAATGCCGATCTGACGCTCCGCGCCACCCTCGACCCTCGCGCGCAGGCGGTGGTGGAGGCGCGGCTGGCGGCGCTGCTCGACGGGCCCGGCGCCCGCGCCGGCGTCACCCAGGGCGCGGTGGTGGTGCTGGAGGCGGCGAGCGGCGCGGTGCGTGCGATGGCGGGCGGGCGGGACTATCGCAGCAGCCAGTTCAACCGCGCCGCCAGTGCGCGCCGCCAGCCGGGCTCGGCCTTCAAGCCCTTCGTCTTCCTCGCCGCGCTGGAACATGGCCTGCGGCCGGAGGACAAGGTTGCGGACACGCCGCTCAACCTGCGCGGCTGGTCGCCCGGCAACGGCGCCTGGCGCTCGCGCGGCGAGATCACGCTGGAGGAGGCGCTGGCGCGGAGCGTGAACACCGCGGCGGTCCGCGTGATGCTGCGCGCCGGCGGCGCCCGCGCCGCGGCGGCGGTTGCCGAGCGGCTCGGCGTGTCCGGCCGCTTCCCGGACGATGCCTCCCTGGCGCTGGGCACCGGGGAGGTGACGCTGCTCGACCTCGCGGCCGGCTACGCCGCCATCGCCAATAGCGGGTTGCGGGTGGAGCCCTTCGGCATCCTCCGGGTGGTCGCCGGAGGCCGTGCCCTGACGGTGCCGCGGACAGCGCCGCGGCGCGTCGTGGCAGCCGAGGATGCGGCCGCAATGCGACGCATGATGACAGCAGTGGTTGCGCGCGGCACCGGGCGGGCGGCGGTGGTGCCGGGACGGGCAGTGGGAGGCAAGACCGGCACCACGCAGGATTTTCGCGACGCCTGGTTCGTCGGCTGGGCGGGGCCGCTGGTCATCGGCGTCTGGCTGGGCAATGACGATGGCCAGCCGATGGACGAGGTGCGCGGTGGGACCCTGCCCGCGCGGCTGTTCCGCGAGATTGCCGAGGCGCTGTCCTGATCCGGCCCGGGCTTGCCCGCGCGAGGACGCAGCGGCGGACCCCAGCAGGGCGCCTTCCGGCGCAGCCCGCCGGTGTGATCGGTGCGAAGAGGTCCCCCTGGCGGCCCGTATCCCCGTGCCGGCGCGCCCGCCTGGAGGACAGATCAGCGGCTGAGTGCGCGCCGCCCGGCGCTCCGTCCCAGCGCAACCCAGGCACCGGCGGAGGCGACCAGCAGGGTGGAGAAGACCGCCCAGGCGAGCAGCAGCTTTGCTGCCTGTCCCAGTACATGACCCGGCACGACATCGAGCCAGAAGGCCATCGCGATGGTGGCGAAGGCCAGGATGCAGTGTTCGATCATGCGTGACGGCATGGACCCCTCCTCCCCCGATGTTCCAGCACTGGTTCGTTAGGGGATTAGCGCAACAGCTATCCACAAATCGTATGCCGCACGACCATGTGATGCAAGGGCCAGGACAGGTCCGGCGGGAGTACAGGTGACCGTAGGTTGAGTCGGCGACGCCAATGCACCAACCACTGGCTGGTGGAATGGCCCGCCTCGTGCGAACCGATTCACGCCCCTGGAGCGCCGCCGGCGGGTGGCCGTGCGACCCACGGCCGCGGCGTGGGCACCGCCGCTGCCTGCGCCACTCCGCCGGGCGTGACGCCGAAGGCCGCGCGGAAGGCGGCGCCGAAGGCGGGCGCGCTGGCATAGCCTACCGCCGCCGCCGCTCGGGCCGGGGCGACGCCCTGCGCCAGCAGCGCCGCCGCCTCGACCAGCCGCAGGGTCTGGCGCCAGCGCCCGAAGCTCATGCCGGTCTCGCGCCGGAACAGCCGGGACAGGGTGCGAGCGCTGGCGCCGCAGGCCGCGGCCCAGGCCTCGAGCGTCAACGTGCTGGCCGGATCGGCCTGCAGCGCGGCGGCGAGGCGCTGGAGACGCGCATCGCGCACCGCCGGCACACCGAGTGGCAGGGCGGGCGCGCGGGCGATCTCGTCCAGGATCAGGGCTGCCACATGGCCGGCTCGCCCGGCCGGATCCCATTCCGGCGGCTCGGCGCAGGCGGCGAGGATCAACTCGCGCAGCAGCGGCGAGACGGCGAGCACGGCGGTCCGGGCCGGCCCCGCCGCGGCGGCATCGGCGCGCAGGAACAGTGCCCGCATGGCAACCTGCCCCTGCATGGTCACCATGTGCGGCAGGCTGGCCGGCACCCAGAGCGCCCATCCCGCGGGCACGACGAAGCCGGCGGCGTCGGTGGCGATGCGCATCACCCCGGCCGTGGCATAGAGAAGCTGTGCCCGGCCATGGGCATGGCGCCCGGTGCCATGCCCGTCCGGGTAGTCGCGTGCGAAGCCGGCGAGCGGCCGGTCCACCGCGTCCTGCGGCAGCGGCAGGATGCCGGCGGGTGGCGCCCCTGGTCCGGCTTGGCCGGATGGAGACATGAACTGACCCGACGTCTATGTCCGGCCAGTCTATGGTGCCATGCCTGCCGGAGGGAATGGACGGCAGTCAGGCCCGGATCGGGTTGCCCGTGCGGCACCTTCCGGGTCAAGGACATCGGAGATGGACCGGAGTGGCGCCCCGGCCGGTGGACGGCCCGCGGCGCGCCGGTCCGGGGAACGGATAGCGACCGTCATGCAGGATCCCGCCACGCGGCAGATCGTCTTCATCAACGCCGCTCATGTCTTGACCCATTACAGCCTGCTGGTGCTCGCCACCGCCGTGCTGGGCATGGTGCAGCAGTCGCCCGAGGCCTTCGGGCGCGACTACGGGCCGATCCTGGCGCTGGGCACCGGCATGTTCGTGCTCTACGGCCTCGGCTCGCTCCCCATGGGCTGGCTTGCCGAGCGCTTCGGGCGCAAGGGCATGATGGTGGCCTTCTTCCTCGGTACCGGAGCCGGGCTGGTGCTGGCGGGTCTTGCCACCACGCCGCTGATGCTGGGGCTGGCGCTGGCGCTGATGGGCGCCTTCGCCGCCATCTACCACCCGATCGGCACGGCGATGCTGGTGGAGGCCGCGGGGACGCGGGTCGGCCGCTCGGTCGGGATCAACGGCGTCTTCGGCAATCTCGGCGTCGCCTGCGCGCCGGTGGTCACCGCCTTCCTCGCCGCCAAGGCCGGCTGGCACTGGGCCTTCGTGCTGCCCGGCCTGATATGCTGTGCGGTCGGGCTGCTGTATCTGCGAGAGCCGGCCTTCGACACCGCGCGCGCCGCCGGGCCGCAGAAGCCCTTCCCTGCCATTCCTCCCGCCGTGGTGCGCCGCGCCGTCATCGTGCTGCTGGCGATCGCCGCCGTTTCCGGCCTCGTGTTCAACGCGTTCACCCTGCTGCTGCCCAAGCTGATGGAGGAGCGGCTCGCCAGCTCGCCCGATCTGCTGCCGGTGGTGGGCATGCTGGCCTTCCTCGCAATGCTCTGCGGCGGTCTGACGCAGTTCACCGTGGGCCACATGATCGACCGGCACACGCTGAAGACCGTGTTCATGCCGCTTGCCCTGGTGCTGGCGCCATGCCTCGCGCTGCTCGCTTTCGTGCAGGGCTGGCTGGTGCTGCCGCTCGCCGGGCTGATCGCCGCCGCCGTCTTCGGCCAGGTGACGGTGAACGAGACCATGACGGCGCGCTACGTCGCGCCGGCGCTGCGCACCAAGCTCTATTCCGTGCGCTTCACCGTCGGCTTCCTCGGTGCCGCCGCCGCTTCGCCGCTCATCGGCTTCCTGCATGAGGCGACGGGCAGCCTGACCGCGCCGATGCTGGTGCTCGCGGCCTTCGCCACGGTCATCCTGGTCTGCGCCCTGGCCTTCCCCAACCGGCCGGAAGAGCTGCAGCCCGAGCTCTGGGTGCGCGGCACCGCGCCGAGTGGGCCGCGGCCGATGGCGGCGGAGTAGCGCACGCCGCCATGGGTGCGCTGCGGCGGCAGCTTTCGGCCTGGGCGCAGGGCGTCGGCCCGGAGATCGGCTTCTGGGACCGCTGGATCCGCACCCGCGGCGATCGCTGGCCGGAGGACTGGCGGCGTCGCATGGACCCGGCCTCGCCGCTCGAGCCCGCCATCGCGCGGGAGGCGCGCGCGCTCGGCGGCGCGCGGCTGCGGCTGCTCGATGTCGGCGCGGGGCCCGTCACCGGCGTCGGCTATGTCCTGCCGGGCGTCGCGGTGGCACTGACCGCGACCGACCCGCTCGCGCCGCTCTATGCCCGGCTGCTCGACCGGCACGGCCAGCGGCCGCCGGTGCCGACCGGATTCGCCGTGGCCGAGGATCTCCGGCTGTTCCTGCCGGAGGAGTCCTTCGATCTGGTGCATTGTCGCAACGCGCTGGACCATTCCTTCGACCCGCTGCGCGGCATCGAGGAGATTCTGGCGATGCTGCGGCCCGGCGGCCGGGCGCTGCTGCGCCACATCCGCAACGAGGCGGAAAACGAGCGCTACACCGGCTTCCACCGGTGGAATTTCGACCTGCGCGATGGCCGCTTCACCATCTGGAACCGCGAGGCTGCGGTGGATGTGGCGTCGGTGCTCCGGACGCCCTGCCGGGTCGAGGCGCGTTCGGCCGAGATGCTGGAGGTGGTGATCGAGAAGACCGGATCCTCGCCCCCGCCGGAGCCGCCCGGGCCACGGCTGGCCGCCTGTCTCGAGACCTTCGTCGCCGTGCTTGGAGAGGAAGCGATCCGGTCGCTGCCTGGTGACCCTGCGGGCGAGGGCGGACAGGACGGGGCCGGCTGAACGCCGGGCAGAGGCCCGTGCCCGTCCAGGCGATTTGCCGGTAGCGGCTGCGGAGGTCGCGCCGTCCGTTCGGACCCGCTGTCCCGGCCAGAGGAGGTCCGCTTCCGCCACCGGCGCTGGTCTGCTACCGCGGAGCGCGCCGCAGGAACCGGGTTGCCAAGCACATCGAGGAC
>Ga0180217_1004150_pt1 | contig 11635 bp, 7 predicted proteins | sample eDN3rd37CBELigOP_FD_128521 | JGI IMG/M metagenome (GOLD analysis project Ga0180217, IMG submission 128521) | Enriched Organic Plus compost microbial communities from Emeryville, California, USA - eDNA 3rd pass 37_C BE-Lig OP (version 2) (version 2) ... | reverse complement strand
GATCCTCGAGATCCGCCCTGAGGATATGCTTGCCGTGGTGGAACCCGGCGTCACGCGCAAGCAGCTCAACACAGCGCTGCGCGACACGGGCCTGATGTTCCCGATCGACCCGGGTGCGGATGCCACCATCGGCGGTATGGCTTCCACGCGTGCAAGCGGTACCACTGCAGTGCGCTATGGCACCATGCGCGAAAACGTGTTGGCGCTGCGTGTGGTCACGCCCGATGGCACGGTGATCCAGACCGGGTCCCGCGCAAAGAAATCGTCTACCGGTTATGATCTGACCCGGCTCTATGTGGGTTCGGAAGGGACGCTTGGCATCATCACCGAGCTGACGGTGCGTCTGCACCCAATTCCGGAAACCATTTCATCGGCGCTTTGCTCCTTCCCCGATGCGAAGAGCGCCGTGGAAACCGTGATAGAGGCCGTTCAGTACGGCATCCCGGTCGCCCGTGTCGAGTTCCTGGATGAGGTCTCGATCGCTGCGGTCAATGCCTATTCGAAGCTGAACCTCACGGTTGCACCAACCCTCTTCTTCGAGTTCCACGGCACGCCTTCCTGGGTGGCAGAGCAGTCGCAGATCGCGGAAGAGATTTCGACCGCGCATGGCGGCACGGGCTTCCACTGGTCGACTGACGCCGACGAGCGCACGAAGCTTTGGCAGGCACGCCACGACTCCCTCTGGGCCGTGCGTGCGCTGAAGCCCGGCTGCGAAGTCTATGGCGGCGACATCTGCGTGCCGATCTCACAGCTTGCGGACATCATCGTTGCGGCGAGCGAAGACATCAACGCGTCCTTCCTTGACGGGCAGGTACTGGGTCATGTGGGCGACGGCAATTTCCATGCACTCTACCTGATCGACCCGGACAAGCCGGAAGACTATGCGGAGGCCGAACGCTTGGCTGACCGTCTCGTCCAGCGCGCTCTGGCGGTTGGCGGGACGGCAAGCGGCGAGCACGGCATCGGTATCGGCAAGCTCAAGTTCCTGCGCAAGGAGCACGGTGCGGCTCTGGAGGTCATGAAGCGCATCAAACAGGCGCTGGACCCGCTGGGCATCATGAACCCCGGCAAGATGGGACAGGAGGGGTAATACACCGAGACCCTCACCCTGAGCTCGTCGAAGGGCGAGGGTCCAGCATCCCACGTGGTTCGAAGGGGGGAGGCAGCGCTGACGGCAGCGTTCAGCTCCGGCGCGAAAGTTCCCTTGTCGCAGCTTCAAGTCCGCGCAGCGTCAGCGGGTACATTCGTCCGTCGAAGAGCTGGCGGACCATACCGATCGAGGCCGTATAGTTCCAGGCGTTTTCCTGTACGGGGTTAAGCCAGATGCTGTGCGGCCACTGCTGCTGGGCGCGGCGCAACCAGACCCAGCCGGGTTCGGCGTTCCAATGCTCGACCGAGCCGCCCACTTCCCTGATCTCGTATGGGCTCATCGAAGCGTCGCCGACGAAAATCACCTTGTAGTCGGAGCCGTACTTGTGCAGCACGTCCATGGTCGGCGTGACTTCTGCCCTGCGCCGGCGGTTGTCCTTCCACACACCCTCGTAGAGGCAGTTGTGGAAGTAGAAGTATTCCATGTGCTTGAACTCGGCGCGGACTGCTGAGAACAGTTCTTCCACCGTGCGGATGTGATCGTCCATCGAGCCGCCGACGTCGAAGAACATCAAGAGCTTCACTGCGTTCCGGCGCTCCGGCCGCGTGCGCACGTCGAGATAGCCGTGTTCTGCGGTGGACTGGATCGTGCCCGGCAGGTCGAATTCTTCCTGCGCCCCATCACGAACCCAGCGGCGAAGGCGCTTGAGGGCTATCTTGATGTTGCGCGTTCCAAGCTCGACTGTGTCATCGAAATTGCGGAACTCGCGCTTGTCCCAGACCTTGACGGCACGGCGATTGCGGCTGCCATCCTGACCGATACGCACCCCTTCCGGGTTGTAGCCGTAGGCACCAAAGGGGGAGGTTCCGGCGGTGCCGATCCACTTGGAGCCACCCTGGTGGCGTTCCCTCTGCTCCTCCAGCCGCTTCTTTAGCGTTTCCATGAGCTTGTCGAATCCGCCGAGCGACTGGATCAGCTTTTTCTCTTCCTCGGTGAGGTGCTTCTCCGCAAGCTTCCGCAGCCATTCCTCGGGCAGATTTTCCGGGCTGAGAATGTCTCCGCCCTCAAGACCTTCCAGCCCTTTGAAGACGTGCGAGAACACCTGGTCGAAGCGGTCCAGATGCCGCTCGTCTTTAACCAGCGTGGCGCGGGCGAGATAATAGAAGCCCTCAACGTCATAGGTCACGAGATCAGCCTTAAGAGCTTCGAGAAGGCTGAGATACTCTCGGAGCGAGACCGGGACCTTTGCCGCCTTGAGCTCAAGGAAGAAGGAAATGAACACCTGCTGCGCCTTTCACTTCGGCCAGTGTGAGGCTCTCGTTCAGCGGCGCGCCATGAAGGCCAGCCGCTCGAAGAGGTGGACGTCCTGCTCGTTCTTCAGCAGCGCACCGTGTAGTTTCGGAAGCGCGTGCTTGGCATCACCGCGCAGGTCAGCCGGATCAACATCCTCGGCCACCAGCAACCGGATCCAGTCGAGAACCTCGGAGGTGGAGGGCTTCTTCTTGAGGCCCGGCGTCTCGCGCACTTCGAAGAAGGTCGTGAGTGCTGCGCGCAGCAGGTCGGGCTTGATGCCCGGAAAATGGACGTCGACGATCCGCTTCAGCGTGTCCATGTCCGGGAAGCGAATGTAGTGGAAGAAGCAGCGGCGCAGGAAGGCGTCCGGCAGTTCCTTCTCGTTGTTCGACGTGATGATGACGATCGGCCGGACCTCGGCGCGGATCGTTTCTCCGGTCTCGTAGACGAAAAACTCGTTGCGATCGAGCTCCTGCAGCAGGTCGTTCGGGAACTCGATGTCCGCCTTGTCGATCTCGTCGATTAGCAGCACGACCTTCTTGCCGGCTGCGAAGGCATCCCAAAGCTTCCCGCGCTTGATGTAGTTGTGGATGTCGTTGAAGCGGCTGTCGCCCAGCTGGCTGTCGCGCAGACGGGACACTGCATCGTATTCGTAGAGACCCTGCTGAGCCTTGGTGGTGGACTTGATGTTCCACTCGATGATGTCGAGACCGAGCGCGGCCGCGATCTGCCGGGCAAGCTCGGTCTTGCCGGTGCCGGGCTCACCTTTCACCAGCAGCGGCCGCTCCAGGGCGATCGCCGCATTGACGGCCACCATCAGGTCCTTGTCTGCTACATACGACGCCGTGCCTTCAAAACGCATTCGGGTTTTTCTCCCCCACAATCACGCAACAGTCCTCATGGGCCTATTCCATAGAGGCTATTGAACATCAGGTCTACCGCAGCAGATACGCAAATCACGTGCCTGCTGCGTTCCTAATTCAGCACGACAATGGAGAAGTTGAGGAGCGTGGCGAAAGTTATCCAGGCGGCATAGGGGAGGAAGAGCAGGGCCGATGTGCGGTCGCGGTTCCATGCCTTTGCGATGAAGGCATAGATCGTGACCAGAAGAACGATGATGATGACAAGCGCCAGGGCTGGCATCTGAATGCCGAAGAAAGCGGGCGACCAGAGGAAGTTCAGCACCATCTGGATAAACCATAACGATGTCAGGGTGGTCTCGCCGGCCGTCCAGACGCGCCAGCCGGCGATGGCGATGAGCACGTAGAGGATGCTCCACACGGGTGCAAACAGCCAGCCGGGCGGGTTGAAGAATGGTTTGTTGAGGCTCGCATACCATTCGCCGGGGGCGGTGACGTAGCCCACGGCCCAGCCGATACCGAGTACGACGACGATGAACAGAAGTAGAGAGGGCCATTTTTTCATGGCCCGGGAACGCACGAGACGGAAGAAGGTTCATCACTCGGCTAAAGAATAGGCGGGACCGGTGGCCCCGCCTTGAGACTTGGCTGAATTCCCTCTAGAACCGGATCTTGAACCCGAGCTGTCCCCTGGTGACGTGATCTCTGCCCGTATTTCCCGAGAGGGCAAACTGGTGGGTGACTTCCGCGTGTGCGGTGAACTTGCCATTGCCCCAGTTGAGGCTTCCCCCCACTCCAAAGCTTGCGCGGGTTCGGGCTTCGTCACTTTGGAAGCTGACGCCTGAAACAGTCACCGTGTTCTTGTTCAGCAACGCGTAGTGGACATTCGCCACTGAATAGAGGTTTGCCCCAGCTCTGCCATCGTCATCCTCCCAGAAGTTCTCATAGTTGGCCTCCAGACCGAACCGCGCGGTCAGGCTGTCGCTTGCACGTGGCGAGATGTGTGCACCAAAACTGTCGGTGAACGGATTGAACGATAACGAGGAATAGGTGAGCTGCGCCTGCGGTATGATCGAGAAGCGATCGTTGAGGTTGATGCGCATGCCCGTTTCTGCGCTGAGGGCGTACCCAAAACCACGATTGTCCTGCACAAGGGAGCGAGACGCCGTGGTTGAGCGAAGATCGGTCCTGTACCAGGTCGCCTGCGCGCTTCCGTCAATGTAGAAACCCCCGTCATCATACCAGGTCAGCGTTGCGCCAAGTCCCGTGCCTGTTATGTCGAGCGTGCCATTGCCGTGGCGAGAGGTTACGTTGGCTGTTGACCGCAGATGGTGGGCCGAGATTCCTCCGATCAGCCGGCCGCCTTTTTCAATCAGCATGCCCTCGATGCCCGTATCGAATCGCCATGAGCTGAGGGAATACACCGTGCCCTTGGCAGTCGCATCCTCGGGACTGGCATGTGCATGGGCGGCGTTTATCCGGTTCCAGACTGTCGGTCGATCGTGCACGTTACCCGTGCCGTCGAGATTACCACGTAACGCAGGATAGGCTTCGAAGTCGTAGGCCTGGTGACGGTTTCCGGTTCTCTGCTGCAGCGTTTGCGGATCGTTCAGCTTCTGCAGGATGCCCAGATAGTTCTGATAGAGCGGAACGCCGGCCTGATAGAGCGGGTTAAGGTTGGGGCCACCGCCGCCGCCATTGCCTCCACCGCCACCATTTCCACCGTTACCTCCGCCTCCACCGCCACCGCCGCCATTGCCTCCACCACCGTTATCGTCACCGCCACCACCACCACCACCGCCATCGTCGTCATCATCATCGTCGTCATCCCCGCCACCAGGCGTGGCGGCTGAGCGGAGATACCAATCGCCATCCATCGGCGTGGTGGTGCCATTCTTGTAGAGACGGTAGGCGTAGGCCCCCGCAACCACAGCGGGTTGATTATCAAGCAGGTAGTCACCGAGCAGGGAGAAGGTTGCGTTGGAGACCCCGTCGACTTCGATGATCTTGATGCCCTGAACGGTCGGCGCCCCTGGTCCGTTAAGGTTGGTTACGGCGATATTTGCCGTCCCGGAGCTGTCCCCTGTGATCTTCAACCGGTCCGTTTCAGAGTTATCGTCTCCAAGCACCGTTTCGAACTGAATAAGCCCGCCGTTTCCTGTGTAGTCGCCGTCGATTGTCAGCGCACCAATGGAAGTCCCGGGGGCAATGATGCTGTCTTCCTCCTGAGTAAGGGAACCTACCGTGCCGTTTCCATTCAGTCTGCCTCCCTTGAGATCGAATGTGCCGCCAAGCGTGCCGTTTACGGTAAGCGTTCCGGATGTCACGGTCGTCAGTCCGCTAAACTGTGTCTGGTTTGCCGTCAGCGTCGTCCGCCCTGGGCCGACATGGTTGATCCCGCCGTTGCCGACCACGGGGATGTCGAAGCTGTAGTTGTTCTCCGTATGATTGAAGTTCAGTTCGCCCTGTCCAGGCCCGAACTCTATCCGGCCGGCGTGCAGGTATCCGGCAGTGGTTGCCTCTTCGCCCTTGCTGCCGCCAATGTTGATCGAACCCTCACTGCTGGGAAGAGTTGCGACACGGATGGTTCCGTGGCCGTTGTCAGCGTTGACGAGCCCGCGGTCGGCCACCGTCAGCGACGCCTTCTTTTCCACGTTGCCAACACCGCCACCAATGACGAACATATCTGCACCATGGCCGCTAACCTTGAGGGTCGAGCGCTCGCCAGACACCAGCACCTCAGCAATGGCATCGCTGACCAGCTCGTTGTCGAAGTAGCCGGCCCGAAGTGCGGCGGTTTCCAGGCTTCCGCCGTCCAGGACCTTGAGCGAACCCCGGGTCAACATGAAGAAACCGTCGTTCACCCAGCGTGATGTATCGCCGGTGATCAGGAAATGGCCTGTTCCTCCGCGATCCTGGATGCCCTGGCCCGTGTTGTTGATGACAACACCGGTGGCTGTCGTGATTGTGTGCATCTGCCCGCCATTGCGCACATTGATATTGCCGATGCCGGTCTGGACGTAGGCGTCATCAATGTTGACATGAGCAGCGTCGATACTGAGGGTTCCAGTTGTATCGGGCAAAGCGCCCAGCCGCAGGCCCATGCTGTTGAACGTCGCGCCGTTCTCCACATCAATGCTGGCGCCGGTCGGCGACTGCAGTACGGTCGTATACCGGTTTGTGACGACCGTCCCTGGACCGGTCATGCGGATACCGGCAGCGACATCGGATATGGATACGGTGTTCGGCACGTCACCGAAATAGTCGCCGAACGTGACGATGGAACCCTCATCGAAGATGAGCAGGCCTTCCTCGGTTTTCACACGCCAGAAGATGTCGCTCGGGCCGCCCTTGATCCGCAGGGTGCCTTCGCCCATCTTGATCATGTTACCATTGAAACCGGTGACCCCAATGACGTCGAGCGAACCATCGAGGACGAGGGTTGCACCCTGCGTGACGTCAAATGTCGTGTCGAAGCTCGATGTCAGCTTGTGCCCGGCCATGTCGATGGTGATGTCCTTCTCGATGCGGGAAAGACCGCTGCCGGTAATCGTGAAGCTGTCTGTCAGCATGATCGTCGAACTGGGATCGTTGCTCGCATTGGCGTCATCAATTGCCTGCAGGAGCTCGGTTTCGTTGGATACGGTAAACTGGGCGGCAGATGCGGAAAACGTCAGGAGACCGGCAAGGAAGGCGGCCAGACCAGTGCGGGGGAAAAGCGCCAGGCCGGATGAACTGTTGTTGGAAATCATAGCTACTCCTTGAGCGAGGACCAGCGTTTCCGTTCGTGCGTTGGCAGACGGACACGCTTCGGTGTGACCTTGGGGAACTCACGCAGGACGGGTGGAACTGGTTGGACAGCTGCCGTGCGACAGGGACGTCGTTGCCTCACGAACGCAGAACGTCGTGTTGGCGTAGCCCTGGAGAACGCAAACGGCAGAGCTCTGGGTGCCGGAAACGGGCACCAACACTAAGCGGAAAACAGCGGAAACGTATACCGTAACGGAGGTTTACACGGGTTGCACTGCGGCCCGGACAGCAACTGCTGTCTACGCGTATGATACGTTGAAGTTACCGATAGCGCGATTCTGTATACGTGTAAAGAATGTAGTCCGCTATCGTTAAGGTTGTGCTCAGCTTGTCAGGAGAAACGTTGAGAGCTCTCGACGGTCAGGGGAACTGCGGTAAGCGCTGACTGTTCATTTTGACGCCTTGCGGTTCGGCGCAATCTGGGGTGTGATGTACCTGGTGGGGTTCTGAGGAGGCTCCGGCATACGGAGTTGAACCTGCCAGCGTTGGGAGGCGCTCAGAATGACAGATATTCTGATCGTTGAGGATGAACCTGCGATTCTCGAATCACTTCAGTTCATTCTCACGAGAGGTGGCTGGAGTGTTGAGGTTGCGCGCGATGGTGAGGCGGCAATCCGCGCCATCTGGCAGCTCAAGCCGCGCATGGTGCTGCTGGACATCATGCTGCCGAAGAAGGGCGGGCTGGAGGTGCTGAAGAGCATCCGCTCTCACTCGGCCTTCAAGGACATGCCGGTGGTTGTGCTGACGGCACGCGGGCAGCAGCATGACCGGCAGCTGGCGATGGATCTGAAGGCGAACAGTTTCATCACCAAGCCCTATGCCAACAGCGACGTGATCGCTGAAGTCCGCAAGATGCTCTCTGTCAGCCATGCGTAGACATTCTGCCGGGTCAGACGACCGGGTCAAACGTGAGGACCTTGCAGCGTTGCTGCCGATCTTCGGGATCATCCTGCTGACGCCTGCCGTCGCGAACCTGTTCCTGACCCGAACGAGCGTCTTCGGACTGCCACTGGACCTGCTTTATCTCTTTGCCGTGTGGATTTTCCTGATCCTTGGGGCTGCTTGGCTTTCCTACCGGCTGCCGGAAATCACGCACCCTGCCGACAAGGCGCCAGATGCTGAGGTCGATCCCGCCGAAACGGAGGAAGCCTGATGCTTTCTCTGAACCTCGTCATCCTTACAGCCATCGGCTACATCGGCCTTCTCTTCCTCATCGCCTATGCGTCCGATGCACTTGCCAACCGCGCTAACGGCGGGTTTCTGCATTCACCGTATGTCTACACTCTTTCCATCGCCGTCTACTGCACGAGCTGGACCTTCTACGGGGCAGTCGGCACAGCAGCCCGCAGCGGGCTCGAATTCACGGCCATCTATATTGGCCCGACGCTGATCTTCGTTGGCTGGTGGTTTCTGCTGCGCAAGCTGATCCTCATCAGCCATGCCCAGCGCATCACCTCAGTCGCTGACTTTCTTTCCTCGCGCTTCGGCAAGTCCAGTCAGCTGGCGGTACTGGTGACGTTGATCGCTGTCATTAGCGTCACGCCCTACATAGCGCTGCAGTTGAAGGCCATCACATCCTCCATACAGGCCGTTGTCGGGACGTCCGACAATCTTGCTGCCTTTGACGAACTGACGCTGGCGCTGGGTGTCGCCGTCTGCATGGCCCTGTTCACGATCCTGTTCGGCACCCGCAATGTCGATGCGCGGGAGCAGCATCCGGGTGTCGTGGCTGCAATCGCTTTCGAGGCGGCGGTCAAGCTTTTTGCCCTGCTGGCGGTGGGCATCTTCGTGGTCTACGGTCTTGGCGGCGGCATGAGCAAGGTGTTCGAGAATGCTTCCGCGGCAGGCTTCGACATCTATGAACAGTCGCCACTCGGCAGCCGCTGGGTGGCGCTGCTTGTCCTGTCCGCATCCGCCGTCATCTGTTTGCCACGGCAGTTCCAGATCACGGTGGTCGAGAACTCAAACGAGAATTTCCTGCGCACGGCAGGCTGGGCGTTCCCGACCTACCTGCTGCTGATGAGCATCTTCACCGCGCCTATAGCCTTTTACGGCCTGACCACCATGCCGGCTGGCTCCAACCCCGACATGTACGTGCTGACATTGCCGATGGAGGCGGGGTACGACAGCCTTGCGCTTTTTGCCTTCATCGGCGGTTTTTCGAGCGCTACGTCGATGATCATCGTGGCCTCGATCGCGCTCTCGATCATGGTGTCAAATCACATCGTGCTGCCGTTCGTGCTGCGTGGTTCGCGCGTGGCGGAAGCGGGGAGTGACCGCGACATTGCCCGCCTCATCCTGCGTAGCCGCCGCATCTCCATCGCCGGACTGGTGGCGCTGGGCTTCATCTATTTCTGGCTGACGCAGGGTTCCGATGCGCTGGCACCAATCGGCCTCATCTCCTTCGCCGGTGTCGCGCAATTCCTGCCTGCTGTGCTTGCAGCACTCTACTGGCGCTCGGCAAACCTCAAGGGCGCGTTTGCCGGGACCCTCGTTGGCTCCATCGTCTGGGCATGGACCATGTTCCTCCCAAGCTTCGAGGCCTCGAGCTCATGGGTGGCACTTGTTATGGAGCAGGGCCCCTGGGGCATTTCCTGGCTGCGGCCGGAGGCGTTGTTCGGCATGAACGACATCGATCCGCTGGTCCATGCAGTGTTCTGGAGCCTTCTCATGAACTGCTCCATACTGGCTCTGGTGTCTGTCTTCAGTGCGCAGGGGGCGCTGGAGCGCATCCAGTCAACGTTGTTCGTCGACATCCTGCACCGCAGCTCCTCGTTCCAGCCCCACACCATCCGTGGATCGGCCACCACGAGTGAACTCTTCTTCGTGGCCGAGAGGGTCCTCGGCTGGAAGCGGGCCAACGATCTGTTCGATGCCGCAGGTGTCACCCGCGCCGGTTCGGCGGCCAAGCTCGACGTGCCGCCGGAGTTCATCGCCGAGCTGGAAAAGGAGCTTGCCGGCTCCATCGGCTCTGCATCTGCCCATATCCTGCTGACCAGCGTTGTGGCGGGTGATGCAATTTCGCTCGAAGAGGCCATGCGCATCGCGGACGAAACGCAGCAGGCTATCGAATATTCCCACCAGCTGGAGCTCACCTCGCAGGAGCTGCGCACGACGGCGCAGCAGCTGCAGGACGCCAATGCCAAGCTGCAGGAGCTGCACCGCCAGAAGGACGATTTCCTGGCGCATGTCAGCCACGAGATTCGCACCCCAATGACGTCGATCCGCTCCTTCTCGGAGATCCTTCTGTCCGAACAGGATCTGCCTGCGGACCAGGCGAACCGCTTCATTTCGACGATTCATAATGAAAGCGTGCGGCTCACCAAGCTCATCGACGAGATTCTCGACTTGAGCGCTCTCGAACATGGCGAGAAGGAATGGGTCAACCGGTCCATCAATGGTGAGGAGGTGCTGGACGAGGCAATCTCCGTCTGCGAGGCGCTGGCCCGCAAGCAGGCCGTCACCATCGAAATAGGGCCACGTGCGGACTATGCTCCGGTCTATGCCAATGCCGGAAGGCTGAGCCAGGTCTTCATCAACATAATCGCCAATGCCATGCTGCATAACGAGGCAGCTGAACCGCGCGTGCACGTGACCTCGTGGGTGGATAACGGTCGCTACGTTGTTGAGATCTCGGACAACGGCAAGGGCATCCCCGAGCCCTATCGCCACACAATCTTCGACAAGTTCGTACAGGCAGGGCGGTCAGCTCTGGAGGGTGGTTACGCTGGCCTGGGGCTAGGGTTGAACATCAGCCATACGATTGTGACGAAGCTGGAAGGCTCGCTGGAACTGGTCAAGGGACATCTGCCGGGTGCCTGCTTCCGGGTGAGCCTGCCGCTCGATCAGACTATGGCGGAGGAAGCCGAGGCGAAGGCTTCCTGACGGTGGCTGCAATCCTGCCGGGGACAGAGCAGGCACGATGGCCCGACGGGCACAGCTTCATGCGAGAGATCGAGGCCTTGGCCATAGACCGTGCGGTCGGCATGGACCAGGTCGATGGCAAGCATGATGGAATAGACGAGGGGCTGTTCCTGATAGCTCGAGGCCCGTTTCGCCACTGCCTTGGCGATCAGCAGGAACCGCCCTCCGCTCGGGAAAAGCGCCACCTGCCGTACAAAACCTTGCGCTCCGAACGCCTGATAGATGGGCCAAAGTACGCAGCCGTAGCCTGAGAGCGGGAGAGAGAGGCCGCTGATCGGAAATCGCTTGGTGAGACGACCGGCGCGGTCTGAGCGCAGGAAGCCAAAGGCTAATCCCTCGGCATCCTTTCGCCGGAGCGTCACCAACCGGTGGGCCACCTGTTCGAAGCTGGAATTGTAGAGCTGCGCGAGCAGATCAATGTCGTAGCGCCAGCGCTCGGCATCGCTGCGGAACGGCGCGTAGGGCATCATCATCGCACCCGCGACATAGGAGGCCATCGCGTTGAACGCGAGCCTGCGGGCGTCATCCGAGGTGAGGCCAAGTGTATCGACGGTTTCGCGGAGCGCATCGGGTGCCGCCTGCATTGCGTAGAGCCGCGCCATCTGGAACTGCCGCGTTGCGGCCGTTGCGGAGGTCCTGATCAAGAACTCGTTTCTTG
>Ga0180217_1004148_pt1 | contig 11638 bp, 10 predicted proteins | sample eDN3rd37CBELigOP_FD_128521 | JGI IMG/M metagenome (GOLD analysis project Ga0180217, IMG submission 128521) | Enriched Organic Plus compost microbial communities from Emeryville, California, USA - eDNA 3rd pass 37_C BE-Lig OP (version 2) (version 2) ... | reverse complement strand
CAGCGCGCCGAACATCAGGGCGCGATGGCTGATGGACTTGTCGCCCGGCACGCCGAGTCGCCCCGAGAGCGGGGCCGCCGGCCGGCCGGCCTGCAGCGGCATCACGCGCCGGGCTTCGTCGGGGGCAGAATGGGCCATGGCCCGGCGTTTGACACGCACCGGACCGCGTGGCAATCGCCGCCACCCTTCCCATGCGCCCACGCCTGGGCGAGCCATGACGGCGCGTCCCGGGCGGCGGGCGCGCAGGATCCGGCATCGCCCGCGGGCGGAGCCGCCACTTCCATCCTCCGCACGGCGCGGGGGTGAATGAGGTTTCCCCATGGCCAAGCCTGAACTGGGCCTGAAACGTGTCTGCGTTGCCTGCGGCACGAGGTTCTACGACCTGACCCGTAGCCCCGCCATCTGCCCGAAATGCGGCACGGAGCAACCGGCGGAACAGCCGCGGATGCGCCGCCCCGGCGGCGGCGGCGCGCCCGACGACAAGCTGAAGAAGCGTGCCCTCGCTCCGGAACTCGAGAGCGAGGAAGTGGAGCTGGAGGACGTCGAGGACGTGGAAGCCGTCGAGGACGCCGAGGAGCTGGAGGACGAGGGCGAGAACATCGGCGAGGAGATCGAGGTCGAGGGCGACCGCGACGAGGAGACCTGACGCCGGTGCCGGACAGGCCCATGTCCGATCCATGCCGGCGGTCCCTCCGCTTCGCCTGACCCGCCTGATGCTGCGGGACTTCCGCAGCTGGGCCACGCTGTCCGTCCCCTTCCAGGCCCGCATCGTGGTCGTCACGGGCGATAACGGGGCGGGGAAGACCAACCTTCTGGAGGCCATCAGCCTGCTCGGCCCGGGTCGCGGGCTGCGTGGCGCGCGCGCGACCGAGCTGGCCCGGCTGGGCCCGGAGGGGCCGGTGCCCTGGGCCGCCGCCGGGCGCTTCGAAGGGCCCTGGGGCAGCTTCGACATCGGCACCGGTACGCCCGAGGGCGGCCCCCTGACGCGCCGCGCCTTCCGGCTGGACGGGGTGCCGATGCGCAGCCAGGCCGAGTTGGCCGAGCGTGTGGCCGCCGTCTGGCTCACGCCGCAGATGGACCGGCTGTTCCAGGACGCCGCCAGCGAGCGCCGCCGCTTCCTCGATCGCCTGGTCTGGGCGCTGGAACCGCACCATGCGCGCGAGGTGGCGGCCTATGACAATGCCATGGCGCAGCGGAACCGGCTGCTGGCCCAGGAGCGGCGCGAAGGCCGCGCCGCCGACCCCGCCTGGCTCGCGGCACTGGAGGACGCCATGGCGCGGCACGGCGCCGCCGCCGCCGCGGCACGACGGGGACTGGTCGCGCGGCTGAACGCCACGCTGGTTGAGGGCATCACCGGTGCCTTCCCCGCGGCGCGGCTCACGCTTGCCTGCCCTGTCTCGGCCGCGCTGGATGAGGCGCCTGCGCTGGCCGTGGAGGATCGGCTGCGCGCCGGCTGGGCGGCATCCCGGGGACGCGATGCTGCGGCGGGGGCGACGCTCGAAGGCCCGCACCGGGCCGATCTCGATTTCATCCACCTGCCGAAGGAACTGCCGGCGGGCCTGTGTTCCACGGGCGAGCAGAAAGCCTTGCTGGTCGCCGTCGTGCTCGCCCATGCCGCGTTGATTGGCGCAGCGCGCGGCCTCGCGCCGCTGCTGCTGCTGGACGAGGTCGCGGCGCATCTCGATGCGCCGCGGCGCGAGGCGTTGTTCGCCGCGCTGACCGCCCTGCCCGCCCAGGCCTTCCTGACCGGGACCGACTCCGGCGTCTTCGCGCCCTTGCGTGGCGTGGCGGAGGGCTTTCACGCGGCGCCCGGCGCGCTTGTTGCGGATGCAGATTTACCCGTGTCCTAAGCGCCCGTAATCCCTATATTCCAGGGGTCTCCCGCAGCCTGATTCCCGAGGAGTTTGCCGCCGGCATGAGCGACGCCGCCGCGCGCGCCGAATCCACCCCGCCCGAGAATGGCGGGGCCGATTACAACAGCGCATCCATCACCGTCCTGCGCGGCCTCGAGGCCGTGCGCAAGCGCCCCGGCATGTACATCGGCGATACCGATGACGGCTCCGGGCTGCACCACATGGCCTTCGAGATCATCGACAATGCCGTGGACGAGGCACAGGCGGGCTACGCCACGCGCGTGGAGGTCACGCTGAATGGCGACGGTTCCGTCACGGTGCGCGACAACGGCCGCGGCATTCCGGTGGACATCCACCCGGAGGAAGGGATCAGCGCCGCCGAGGTGGTGCTGACCCGCCTGCATGCCGGCGGCAAGTTCAACCAGAATTCCTACAAGGTCTCGGGCGGCCTGCACGGCGTGGGCGCGGCGGTGGTGAATGCCCTCTCCGAATGGATGGAGGTGCGGGTCTGGCGCGACGGCCAGGAGCACTTCATCCGCTTCGAGCACGGCGAGACGGTGCAACCGCTGAAGGTGGTGGGTCCCTCGGACATGCCCATGGGCACCGAGGTCACCTTCAGGCCGAGCGGCGCGACATTCACCAAGACCGAGTACGACTTCGCTGTGCTGGAACGGCGGCTGCGCGAACTGGCCTTCCTCAATTCCGGCCTTGCCATCGCGCTGAAGGACGACCGTCACGTCCCGGCGCAGGAGGTGCTCTTCCAGTTCAGGGGCGGCCTCGTCGCCTTCGTCGAATGGCTGGACCAGGGCAAGGAGCCGCTGTTCCGGCCGCCGATCAGCCTCACCTCCAAGAACCAGGACGGCATCCGCGTCGAGCTGGCGATGTGGTGGAACACCTCGCCACGCGAGGTGGCGCTCTGCTTCACCAACAACATCCCGCAGCGCGATGGCGGCACGCACCAGGCGGGCTTCCGTCAGGCGCTGACACGCGTGGTGGCGAAATACGCCGAGGAGCAGGCGAAGAAGGAAAAGGTGGAGCTGTCCGGCGAGGACATGCGCGAGGGGCTGACCTGCGTGCTGTCGGTGAAAGTGCCGGATCCGAAATTCTCCTCGCAGACCAAGGACAAGCTGGTCTCGTCCGAGGTGCAGCCGGTGGTGCAGGCGGCGGTCGCCGATGCCCTCTCGCACTGGTTCGAGACGCATCCGAAGGAGGCGAAACACGTCCTCGACCAGGTCGTGCTGGCGGCCGCGGCACGCAAGGCCGCGCAGCTTGCGCGCGAGAAGGTGGGCCGGAAGAACGCGCTGGATATCAGCACGCTCCCCGGCAAGCTCGCGGACTGCCAGGAGAAGGACCCGACGAAGTGCGAGCTGTTCCTGGTCGAGGGTGACAGCGCCGGCGGCTCGGCCAAGCAGGGGCGCAACCGCGTCTTCCAGGCGATCCTGCCGCTGAAGGGCAAGATCCTGAACGTGGAGCGCGCGCGGGTGGACAAGATGCTGTCCAGCGCGGAGATCGGCACGCTGATCACCGCCCTCGGCACCGGCATCGGTCCGGGCGAGCCCTCCAAGGGCGGCTTCGACGCGTCGAAGCTGCGCTACCACCGCATCGTCATCATGACGGACGCGGACGTGGACGGCAGCCACATCCGCACGCTGCTGCTGACCTTCTTCTTCCGCCAGATGCCTCAGCTGATCGAGGAGGGGCATCTCTACATCGCCCAGCCGCCGCTCTACCGGGCAAAGCGCGGCAATGACGAGCGCTACCTGAAGGACGACCGGGCGCTCGAGGACTTCCTGCTGGAGAAGGCGCTGGCCACCGCCTCGCTGCGCTTCCCGGACGGGCGCGAGGTCACCGGCCCGGCCCTGCGCGAGGAGGTGGACCGGCTGCGCGAGATCGCCCGCCGCGTGCGCCGACTGGCCGCCAACCTGCCGGTTGAGGTCGTGGAGCAGGCCGCGGTCGCCGGCGCGCTGACCACCGATCCCACGCGCGCGACGGAGGCCGCGGCGCGGCTGGTGGAGCGGCTGAACGCCCTGGCGCTGCCGTCCGAGCGGCACTGGAACGCGCTGCACGCCGATGGCGGCGGGTTGCAGCTCTGGCGCCAGGTGCGCGGCGTGACGGAGCGCCATGCCATCAGCCTCGCCGCGCTGCGGAGCGCCGAGGCACGCTGGCTGGATGAGCGGCGCGAGGCGCTGAGACGCGATTACACGCCTGTGGCGAGGCTGGGGCTGGATGGGACGGAGGCCGAGATGCACGGCCCGGTGATGGCGCTGGAACGCATCCTGGCGCAGGGCCGCAAGGGGCTCACCGTCCAGCGCTTCAAGGGTCTGGGCGAGATGAACCCGGAGCAGCTCTGGAAGACCACGCTGGATCCGGCCGCACGCACCCTGTTGAAGGTGCGTGTCGAGGATGTGGAGGATGCCGAGCAGGTCTTCTCCACCCTGATGGGCGACGTCGTGGAGCCGCGGCGCGACTTCATTGTCAGCAACGCGCTGAAAGTGGCGAATCTGGACGTGTAGCTGTCGCCGTCAGAACCTCGGGCTGGAGCAGCTTCCGTTCCCCCGGGCTCACGGCGGATGCTCCAGCTTTTTTCACGAGCATCCTCACCCATTCAGGTGCTTCCGCCTGAATGGGATCTGCTTCAGCCGCGCTGCATCGCCAGGATGCGTTCCTCGGCCGCGGCGCGGTCCATCGCCAGCGCCGCCTCGGCCGCCGCGCGGCCGAAGCCGGCGCGCCCAAGGGCTGCCAGCGCCTTCATCCGCGCCTCCCGCTCCCCTGGCGCGGCAGCGAAGGGGCCGATGCGGCGACGGCGGCAATAGGCCAGGGCAGCGGCGAGTTCCGTCTCCTCCTCCGCCGGCAGCGCCGCTTCCGCAACTGCCGATGCGACGCCCTTCGCCTTCAGATGCGCGGTGATGGCGCGGCGGGACCGGCCGGCGCGGGAAAGCCGCGCGGCGCGGCTCGCGGCGAAGGCGGCATCATCCACCGCCCCTGCGGCCGCCAGGCGCCGGGCCACTCGCGCCGCGGCGGCCTTGGCCTCGGCCACGGCAGGCGCGATTGCCTCGGGCGCCGCCCCCGCGCCTTCGGCGGCGCGGGCCCAGCGATCCACGCGGCGAAGCAGCACGCGGCGCAGCCCGGCCTCCGTCGCGGCGAAGCGGGCCAGATGGTTCAGGGCGACCTCGTGCAGCGAGGCCTCGTTGGGCAGCGAGTCGGCCTGGACGGCCGCGCGCGGCCGCCTCCGGTGGTCAGCCATGGGCGTATCCTGCCACGATCCGCGGCCCTGGGGAGCAGCCCAGGGCTGGCGGCCAGGACCTGCCCGGTGCAGAAGGCTGGCCGCACAACCGGCATCGGAAGGATCCGCCCATGGCCCGCTATCCTGCCAATGGACTCACGCTTGCCCAGGCCAGCACCATCGTGGACGCGGCGCTTGCCAAGGGACGGGAGTTGAAGCTGCAGCCGCTGACCGTAGTGGTGCTCGATGCAGGCGGCCAGGTGAAGGCGGTGAAGCGCGAGGACGGCTGCAGCCTGCTGCGGCCGGAGATCGCGACCGGCAAGGCCTTCGGCGCCCTGGCGATGGGCCTCGGCGGGCGGGAGCTGGCGCGCCGCGCCCAGGCGATGCAGGGCTTCATGAACGCGCTGTCCGACCTTGCCGGCGGTCGCGCCGTCCCCGTACCGGGCGGCGTGCTGGCTTGCGACGGGGAGGGCAGGATCCTCGGCGCGGTCGGCATCAGCGGCGATGTCTCGGCCCAGGACGAACTCTGCGCCGTGGCGGGGATCGAGGCGGCCGGGCTGGCGCCGGATACAGGCGATCCGGCCTGACCGCCCCACCCCTCCTGCCCGCCATCATGCCCGAGGCCGGGTTGGGCAACCCCGTCTCGTTGCAGGGCGTTCCTCCTGGCACGCCCGGTCCCCCGGCCGGGTCCCATGTGCTCAGGAGGTCACGCCCCCATGACCCTACGCCAGAACCTGCTTGCCATGACAGCGGCTGCGGGCCTGCTTGGACTGCCGGTCTATGCTCTTGCCCAGCAGGGTGGCAGCGCCGGCGGCGGCAGCTCCATGCAGAACACGACCACCCAGACGACACCGCAGCAGGGTCCGATCTCGGGCTCCCCGGGCGCTCGGGCGGGCGCCGAGGCCGGCGGCGCCACCGGCGCGACGGTGCGTGGCAACAATGCCGGCTCGGCCATGGGCGGCGCGGCCAGCGATCGGCAGGTGCCCCCGAACATGCAGGGCCAGAGCCATGCACAGACCTCCGGCAGCCAGGCTGCGGAGCGGGAGCGCGACGCCTCGGGCGGCGTCATGGCCCAGGGCGGCAACAACACCGCCACGCCGCGCGATGGCAGCCCGGGCAACCCACCCGGCACCGCCGCCGGCCGTGCCACCGACCGGGCGCTCGGCACCAATATGAGCGGCGCGAATCCGCAGGGTGACACGACCACTACCGGTGCAACGAGCGGCACGATGGCGGTGGACAGCGCCGCGCTGCGTGACACCCGCCGGGTGAGCCAGATCATTGGCTCGAACGTCTATACGGCGAATGACGAGAGCATCGGCGAGGTGGAGGACATCCTGATCCCGCAAGGCGGCAATGGCCAGCCGGTGGCGGTGATCTCGGTCGGCGGCTTCCTTGGCATCGGCTCCAAGCTGGTCGCCGTGCCCTATGACCGGCTGCAGATGAACAGCGAGAACAACCGCTGGACATTGCCGGGCGCGAACAAGGAAAGCCTGAACGCGCTGCCCACCTTCAACTACGACAACACCGAAAGCTCCCGCGGCTGATCCACCCGGCCGCCCGAGCTGCGGGCTGCTCCATCGGCGTCGCATGGCGGCGCCGATGGGCGCCCGGAAGCGGAAGGCATGCGCCATCCGGCGGGACGCAAGGTGCATCGGCACCGTCCCGGCCTCGCGGCCGGGGCGGCAGGATTGTCACCCCTCGTTCTGCGGCTTCAACCGGCTCAGGATGTAAAGGGTGATGATCGTGAACAGGCAGATCGCGCCGGCCACATGGTATCTGCCCAGCGCGACCGCGACGCCGATCGCGGCGGTGGCCCAGAGGCTCGCGGCCGTCGCGGTGCCGTGCACCTCACCACCGCCCTTCAGGATCGCACCGCCGCCGATGAAGCCGATCCCGGTGATCACCCCCTCGACGATGCGCGCCATGCCTTCGGGACTGTCGGCAAGCGCCGCCTCGGTCGCCTGGATGAAGCCGCAGCTCGCGACGGCGACCAGCGGAAAGGTCCTGAGACCCGCGCTCCGGTCCTCGCGCTCTCGGTTCCAGCCGATCAGGAAGGCGAGCGCATAGACGATCACCAGGTCCCTGAGGTTCGGCAGCAGCGGCAGGTCGTCGAAACTCGGCAGCAGTTCGGAGATGTCCAATCCTTCTTCTCCCGCGGCTGGCCGGCATGCGATTCCGCCTGGCGGCCCCGTGACCGCAGCAACACGACGGCCTGCGATCCGTTCCGGACATGAGCGCGTGAGGGTGCTCGTCCCTGCGCCGGGCTCCGGACCGGCTGGATGCGGCCGGCTGGCAGCCTCCGAATCCTCGACACCTCCCATTGCCTCGTCGCCGGACGGCAGGCCGTGGTAGGTGGAGGCCAGGCGCTGACGAAGCGGCTTGCCCTGCCGGAACGGCTGTGACCAAGGCATGACGCTGTACTGCGGGGGGTTCCCGGAGCGGCCGCTTTCCGCTTATCTGCCTGTTTCTTCCGCCCGGGCGCGCCGGATGGGCCGGCGGCACCGGAATTCCATGCAGCGGAAGCCGAGGGAGCGATGCCGTGATCCCCGCCCTGATGCCGACCTACAACCGCGCCGACCTCGCCTTCGAGCGGGGCGAGGGCGCCTGGCTGTGGACGGCGGACGGACGACGATTTCTCGATTTCGGCTCCGGCATCGCCACCAGCATCCTGGGCCACGGCCATCCGCACCTGGTGCAGGCCATCGCCGAACAGGCGGCAAGGGTTATGCACGTCTCGAATCTCTACCGCATCCCGCAGGCGGAGAGGCTGGCGGCGCGGCTGACCGAGACCTCCTTCGCGGACTCCGTGTTCTTCTGCAATTCGGGCGCCGAGGCGAACGAAGGCATGATCAAGGCCGTCCGCAAGTACCATGCGGAGAGCGGCCACCCCGAGCGGTTCGTCACCATCTGCTTCGATGGCGCCTTCCACGGGCGAACGCTCGCCACCCTGGCTGCCACGGGCAACGAGAAGTACCTCGCCGGCTTCGGACCGCCGGTGCAGGGCTTCAAGCATGTGCCCTTCGGCAACATGAACGCGGTGCGCGACGCGATCGACGGCACCACCGCCGCGATCCTGGTCGAGCCGGTGCAGGGCGAGGGCGGGGTACGGCCGGCCAGCCTGCAGTTCCTGCGCGACCTGCGCGCCACCTGTGATGAGTTCGGCTTGCTGCTGGCGCTGGACGAGGTGCAGATCGGCATGGGCCGCTCCGGCAAGCTCTGGGCGCATCAGTGGGCCGGGATCGAGCCGGATGTGATGTCCTCCGCCAAGGGCATCGGCGGCGGCTTCCCGCTGGGCGCGATCCTCGCCCGGGAGAAGGTGGCGCAGTACCTGAAGCCGGGCACCCATGGCTCGACCTTCGGCGGCAATCCGCTGGCCTGTGCCGCCGGCAACGCGGTGCTGGACGTGGTCCTGGCGCCCGGGTTCCTCGAGCGTGTGGACCGCGTGGCCCGGCATCTCTGGCACGGCCTGCAGACGCTGGCGCAACGTCATCCGCAGGTGGTGGAGGGGGTGCAGGGTGCCGGCCTGCTGCTCGGCCTCAAGCTGCGGCCGGACGTGGCGAATGGCGACATGCAGTCCGCCACGGTGGCGGAGGGCCTGCTGACCGTTGCGGCGGGGATGAACGTGCTGCGACTGGCGCCGCCGCTCATCATCACCGAGGCCGAGGCGGACGAGGCGGTTCGGCTGCTCGACCGCGCCTGCCTGCGGATGGCGCCATCCAGCGCGAAGGCAGCGGCGCAGTGAGCGCAGCGCTGAAGGCCGTGCCCGGCGGCGGGGGGCAGACCATCCCCCGCCACTTCCTCGAACTGATGGACCACGATGCGGCAACCCTCCGGCGCATGCTCGACCTCGGCGTGCGGGCCAAGCGCGGCGAGATCGCGGGCAAGCCGCTGGCGGGAAAGACCATCGCGCTGATCTTCGAGATCCCCTCCACGCGCACCCGCGTCTCCTTCGAGGTGGGCATCCGCCAGCTCGGCGGTGAGCCGCTCATCCTGACCACGCGCGACATGCAGCTCGGCCGCGGCGAGAGCCCCGCGGACACGGCGCGCGTCATGTCGCGCTACGTGGACGCGATGATGCTGCGCACCGCCGATGTGGCGAAGATCCGCGAGCTTGCCGAGCACGCAACGGTGCCGGTGGTCAACGGGCTCACCAACATCAGCCATCCCTGCCAGCTGATGGCCGATGTGATGACCTTCGAGGAGCATCGCGGTCCGATCGCCGGCCAGGTGATCGCCTGGACGGGCGACGGCAACAACGTGGCACAGAGCTTCATCCAGGCTGCGGCCCGCTTCGGCTTCACGCTCCGCATCGCCACTCCGCCCGAGCTCGCCCCGCCGGCGCAGCTGGTGGACTGGGCGCGCAAGGAGGGCGCGCGGATCGAGCTGACGGCCGACCCCGTGGCGGCAGTGCGGGGCGCGCGCTGCGTCGTGACGGATACCTGGGTGTCCATGTCCGACGAGAAGGACGGGGAGAAGCTGAATCGGCACAACATGCTCGCGCCGTATCAGCTGAATGCCGCGCTGCTGAGGCACGCTGCGGCGGACGCCATCGTCATGCACTGCCTGCCCGCGCATCGCGGCGAGGAGATCACCGACGAGGTGATGGACGGGCCGCAATCCGTGGTGTTCGACGAGGCGGAGAACCGGCTGCACGCACAGAAGGGCGTGCTGCTCTGGGCACTGGGGCTGGGGTAAGCCACCTCGGGCCGGGAGGTGAGCCGCCGGCCACCACCGGCCCGGCCGCCCGCGCCGGCCACACCGTCGCGCTGCAATGGCTTGAGCCAGAGCGTGGCCGGCTCAAGCCGAGCTGGTCACGCTCTGGAAACGAGAAGGAGCGCGCTTCACGCTTTCGGCTGCGCCAACCTCAAGCGATGGCGCCGCTCCGCGCACCGCAGGCTAGCGATGATCCGCAGCGTCTGCTTGGCGGTTCCATCAGGGGACGCCGTGCCTGCGCCGCACTGTTGACGGTGGCGATCCTGCTGCCGGTCGACGCGCCCGAGATCCTGATCCCACTCCATCCCTGAGCCACCTGGCGCAGATCCCGCATGGCTTGGCCCTTTCGGGGCCGGGCACCTATCTGAAGGTGGACAGCAAAGGTATGCCGTTTTGCCCGATCCGACCAAGCCTTCCGATACCCCCGATTTCCTGCAGCACGACCGCCCGCCGGTGCCCGACATCGTGGTGCCGCGCAGCGTGCAGCCCTTCCATCTGCAGCATAAGCCGGTGCGTGGGCGGCTGATCCGCCTCGGCCCGCTCGCCGAGGCGCTGCTGACGCGCCATGAGAACCACCCTGCCGTGACGCGCATGATGGGCGAGGCGCTGGCACTGACCGCCGGCCTTGCCGCAACGCTGAAGTTCCGAGGCAGCTTCTCGTTGCAGGCGAAGGGCGACGGCGCCGTGCCGATGCTGCTCGCGGATTGCACCGATACCGGCGCGCTGCGCGGCTACGTCCGGGCCGATCCCGGCAAGCTGCAGGCCGTCCTGGAGACGGAGGCCGAGCCGACCGCCGGCGCACTGCTGGGCCACGGCTATCTGGCCTTCACCTGCGACCAGGGACCCGAGATGGACCGCTACCAGGGGATCGTATCGATCGAGGGCACGACGCTCGCGGAGATGACGGACCATTACTTCCGCACCTCGGAGCAACTCCGCACGCATGTCCATCTCGCCTGCGCCCGAACCCGGGCGGGCTGGCGCTCCGCGGCGCTGATCCTGGAGCGCGTGGCGGGCGCGGGTGGCATCGACCCCGAACTCGATGCCGAGGCGCAGGAGGAGACCTGGCGCACCGCCCTGGCCCTCGCGGGCACGCTGACCGAGGCGGAGCTGCTGGACGATGCCCTGCCCCCCGCCCAGCTGCTGCACCGGCTGTTCCATGCCGAGGGCCTGGCGCTGGACCGGCCGCGGGCGCTCTCCTACGGCTGCCGCTGCTCGCGCGCGCGCCTTGCGGGCGTGCTGGCCGGCTTTCCGGCCGATGACCTCGACCACATGGCCGAGAACGGCGCCATCACCATGACCTGCGAGTTCTGCAACCTCGACTTCCGCTTCGACCGGGCGGATGTGCAGGCTGGCGCCGGGCGGGCCTGACCCGTTACATCGGAAGCGGCGCCCGCGCAGCGGGCGCGGTCGGGAAACGGGGGAGACGAGGAAGCGCATGCCGATCCGGCGCCATGTCCTGCTGCTGCCGCTGCTGGCCGCCGCCTGTGCCAACCGCGAGGAACCCTCGGCGCCCCTGGGCCCGATCGGCTACCGCTTCCTGACGCCCCTGCCGCTGAACGTCGCCGCCCTGGAAATCCGCGAGGGCGGCCCGCCGCCCGTGCCGGGCGACATCGGCGCAAGCCTTTCGCCGAGCCCGGCCGAGGCGGTGCGCATCATGGCGCGGGACCGGCTCTCGGCTGTCGGCACGGAGGGACGGGCCGTGTTCACCGTGACCCGCGCCGCCCTCACGCGCGGCCCCGGCGATGCGATGCTCTGCGTGGTGGGATGCCGGCTGGAGATCCTTGCGGAAACAGGCGCCCGGCTTGGCTTCGTCGAGGCCGAAGCGCGCGCCAGCGTCTCCGGT
>Ga0180217_1004147_pt1 | contig 11639 bp, 11 predicted proteins | sample eDN3rd37CBELigOP_FD_128521 | JGI IMG/M metagenome (GOLD analysis project Ga0180217, IMG submission 128521) | Enriched Organic Plus compost microbial communities from Emeryville, California, USA - eDNA 3rd pass 37_C BE-Lig OP (version 2) (version 2) ... | reverse complement strand
CGCATTCTTTTCGATTCCGCGCCGGGCGAAAGGCGGCGGGGCCACCCCTGACACCGCCCCCGGGCGATCCCCGTGCGGAAATTATTTCCCACCCCGGGGCGGAAAAAGGCGCATCCGGCAAGTTACGGACGATTCAGCCGGGAGGAGCCCTGATCCTATGAAATACGCCTTGAATCCGTCCGTGTGGGAGGCCGAGGGGCCCGTTATCGATGCCGAACCGTTTACCCGGCCCATTGAGGCCGATGTTTGCGTTGTCGGCTCGGGAATCGCGGGAATGACCACCGCCTATTTGCTCGCGCGGCAGGGGTGCTCCGTGGTCGTCGTCGATGCCGGAACTCCCGGCTCGGGCGAAACCGCTCACACCACCGCCCATCTCTCGAACGCCATCGACGCCCGGTATTGCGAAATGGCGCGCATCCACGGCGAGGCCGGAGCGCGTCTGATCGCGGAGAGCCACACTGCCGCCATCGACCAGATCGAGTCGATCGTCCGCACGGAGAGGATCTCCTGCGACTTCCGGCGCGTGGACGGCTACCTGCTCGGAACACCTCCGTCGGAGGGTGCCCCCGGCGACCTCCTCGATCGCGAGCTGATCGCCGCGCACAAGGCGGGCCTCGGCACCGTGGACAAACTCGACCAGGCTCCGATCCCCGACTTCGATACGGGCCCATGCCTCCTCTTTCCACGCCAGGCGGAGTTTCACCCGTTGCTCTACCTTGCGGGGCTTAAAAGCGCCTTCCTCCGCGATGGGGGCCGTCTTTTTGGCCATACGCAGGTCACCGGCGTCACCGGCGGCAAGGAGGGGTATGTCAAAACCGCCGAGGGACGGATGATCCGTGCCGGGCATTTCGTTGTCGCGACCAACACGCCGGTGAACGACCGCTTCGCCATTCACACCCGGCAAACCCCGTATCGCACCTACGTAATCGCGGCGCAGGTACCCAAGGGATCGGTGCACCGGGCGCTTTATTGGGATACCCTCGATCCCTATCACTATGTCCGCCTCGTCGAACGGCTGGAGCGCGTGGAAGAGGAAAATATCGAGCTGCTTCTGGTAGGAGGCGAGGATCACAAAACCGGCCAGGCCGACGACGCGCCGCTCCGCTTCGCACGCCTGGAGCGGTGGGCGCGGGAGCGTTTCCCGATGATCCTCGGCGTTCCCTACCGCTGGTCGGGGCAGACGATCGACACCGTCGACGGCATAGCCTACATCGGGCGCAACCCGATGGATGAGGACAACGTCTACATCGCCACCGGCGACTGCGGAATGGGGATGACGCACGGCACCATTGCCGGAATGCTCTTGAGCGACCTGATCCTCGGCCACCGCAATCGATGGACCGATCTTTACGACCCGTCGCGTACGCGGCGCGGCTCGCTCGGCGAGGTGGCTCTGCATAACCTCGATGTCGCCTCGCATTACAGTGACTATGTCACGCCCGGTGACGTGGCTGACGAAACCGACATCCCGGCCAACGGCGGCGCGATCTTGCGCCACGGGCTGCGGAAACTCGCCGTCTACCGGGATGCCGCGGGCGTCTGCCACCGCTTCTCGGCGGTTTGCCCGCACATGAAATGCCTCGTCCACTGGAACTCGCTGGAGCTGACCTGGGATTGCCCGTGTCACGGGTCGCGCTTCAGCGCCACCGGCGAGGTGCTTAACGGCCCCGCCACCTCCAACCTGGAAAAAGCCGAAGCCCCCGCGGAGCATACGCATCCCACCGCCCGCTAAGGTGCAGCCTGCCGACGGACGCCCAACCCTGGAACCCTCATCATGAACCACTGGATCTCCATCTTGAAGCCCACTCGCAACCTCGGCGACGCCGAGCGGCTCCTCTCCGGCGTTGCCGGGAGCGCGCTCGTGCTTGCCAGCCTTCGCGAACCCGGAAAACGCGGCTGGTTCCTGCTCCTGTTCGGGGGAGCGCTCTATCTTCGTGCGCTGACCGGCAATTCGAAGCTCTACCAGTGGCTCGGCCATACCCATGTCCATCCCGAGGAAAAGCCGGGCCGCGGCGGCATCGAAGTCCACCGGACCTTCCTGATCAACCGCCCCGTCGCCGATGTCTTCCGGGCGTGGCGGAACTTCGAAAACCTGCCGCACTTCATGACGCACCTGGAGAGCGTCACGGAGCTGAGCCCGCTCCAGTCTCGCTGGGTGGCGAAAGGCCCCGCCGGGATGAGCCTCTCCTGGGACGCGAAGATCATTGAGGAGAAACCCAATGCGCTGATCGCCTGGCGCTCATTGAAGGATGCCGATGTCGACCACTCGGGAAAAATCCTCTTTCGCGACCTCAACGGCGTTACGGAAATCGAAGTCCTGCTTCGCTACAACCCGCCCGCGGGCCGCGCCGGGGCGACTTTCGCCCGTCTTTTCCGCGAGGCGCCGGCGCGCCAGATCGAGGAAGACCTCCTCCGCTTCAAACACATGATGGAAGTTGCCGGGTGATCTTTCCTGCTGCCTTCGCTACCCCAGCCGGGTGTGCGGTGGTGGGGCGGCGGAACGCATCGGGGCCACCACCTTTCGTGTCACCAGGCGAACGCCGTATTCTTCCAAAAACCGCTTTTCTGCCTCGGTCGTGGCGATGAAAATCATCTGCCCGTTTTTGGGGATGACCGCCGAAGCATCGGGGTTCAGGACCAAATGCCCGTCCACGCGGAGCGCGACGATGTTGCACCCCGTCCGGCGCGTGATCTCGGTTTCTCCGAGCCGTTTGTCCGCAAGGATTTCCGGCACCTCGCACTCGCAGACATTGAGCCCTTCCGCCAGCACCAGAATGCCCGCCCCCTGGAGGCTTTCGAGAATCGCCCCGGCCCCCATCGAAGCATAGGAAAGGACGAAATCCGCGCCCGCTCGATGCAGCGTGGAGACGTTGCGCTCCCGCGTGGCGCGGCTGATGATCTGCACGTCGGGCCGCAGCCTCCGGCAGTAGAGCGTCAGGTAAATGTTCGTGTCGTCGTCGTGCGCCGTGATGACGATCGCCGGGGCGTCCGCAATTCCCGCCTTCTTGAGGGTCTGCACGTCGGCGGCGCTGCCCAGCACGTACTTCTCCGGGTTACGAATCCGCTCAGGCATCTGCTCGACGATCCGGTAGTCAACCTCGCGCCGCTCCAGCGCCCGCGCCGTCGCGCGGCCCACGCGGCCCGCACCGATGATGATCACCGCGCCGCCGCTTACGTGGTAGATGCAGAAAAGCTCGTCGTAGCGTTCCAGTTGCTCGCGCGAGCCCGCCAGCACGAGGATCGAGTCGGCGTCGATCAGGCTGTCGCGATGGGCCGGTTCGAAAACGCCGCGCTTCCATAACCCGATCACCGAAACGCCCGCGTGCTCCCGCAGGCGGCTTTGCGCGAGAGTCTTGCCCACCAGCGGCGTTCCGGTGGCGGTCGCCTCCGCGATCAGCAGATTGTCGAAACGCCCGATCACGTGCGCCCGCGCGTCCACACCGCTGATTCGGCGGGCATTGGCTTCGCCCATCAGTTCCGGAAGCCTCAGTACATGATTGCTCCCCGCCAGGGTGAGAATATCGACCGATTCGGGCGTGTCCGCCGTGGTGGCGATTGGCACCATGCTGCTGGCCTCGCGGACAGTGAAGGCGATGTTGGTATTCACCATGTCGGTGCCCGTCGCCGCCACCATCGCCGCGCGCGAAACCCGCACCGCTTCGTACGTCTCCGGCCGGTCCACCGCGCCGAAAACCACCTTGAGGCCAAGGTCATGCAGGCGCAGCGCCTCCTGCAAATCGTTTACCAGCAGGGCGTACCGGTAGCCGTACTGCTCCAGTCGCTGGATCAGGAGCGCGGAAACCGGGTCGTAATGCGTCAAAACCACATGCCCCTTCGTGTCCGGCGGAAGCGAACGCGGCGCGCGCGCCTCCGATTGCGCCTGCATCCACGGCGCGTAGAAGAACTCGATGAACGTGAAGGGCAGAAGAATCAGCAGGAACACCATCCCGGAGAGGAGGACGACAATGGAGAAAACGCGCCCCGCATCGGAATGAAACGTAATATCGCCAAACCCGAGCGTGCTCATGACCGTGAGCGTCCAGTAAAAGCCGGTGATCCAGCTATGCTCCTGCCCCTCCGCCCGCATCAGCAGATGAAACAGGACAGTATACGCCCCCATCATCGCCAGGAGCACCGCCAGAAAACGGGTCAGCAAAATCACATTTCGCCGCCGCGAGCCGGTTGGAATGAAAGGGGTGAACTCCGAGGTGAAAAACTTCATGACCTCCCGGAAGGTTCGCGCCAGAGCCGGGGAAGCGTCAAGGCGATGATTTGATCCCCTTCGCGCGGCATCCCACTCCGTTTGCCATCCGCAGTCCGCAATTTTGGGATTCTTTTTCGGCTCGCTTCCGCGCCGCGAACCGCGTAACCCCTCTTCGGTCTATGGCAGGCATCGTCATTCGTCCCCGCTCCCGCATTTTTCATGGCCACGACTGGGTTTACTTCAGCGAAGTGCTCAAGACCTTCGGCGCGCCCGCGGATGGCGACGTCATCTCGCTCAAGGACGGCAAGGACAGGATGCTCGGCTCCGCCATTTACAACTCCCGCTCGCAGATCATCGCCCGCCGCTTCTCGCGGCAGCGGCAGGAGCTTGATGCCGATTTTTTTCTCCGCCGCGTCCGCCAGGCGATCGAATATCGCGAGCGCCGCGGCGTGAACCCGCGCCTCTGCCGCCTGGTCTGGAGCGAGAGCGACGGCCTTCCCGGCGTCATCGTCGACCGTTATGGCGATTGCCTCGTGCTGCAAACCCTCACTCTCGCCATGGATCTCCGAAAGGGGCTGCTCGTGGACGCCCTGCGGGAGCTTTGCGCGCCGCGCACCATCCTGGAACGCAACGACGCCCCGATCCGCCGGGCCGAAGGGCTGGGGAGCGTCACGGGAATACTCTGGGGAGAGGAACCGGGCCGCGTGCCGATCGAGGCGGCGGGCCTCCGCTTCGAGGTCGACCTGCTGCATGGCCAGAAAACCGGCTTTTATCTCGACCAGATCGAAAACTACGCCGGGGTCGCCCGCTGGGCGGCGGGAAAGCGGGTGCTTGATTGCTTTTCGAACCAAGGGGCCTTCGCGCTTGCCTGCGCCAAGGCCGGTGCCGCCTCCGTGCGTGCGGTGGAGATTAGCGATGAGTGCGTCGAACTCATCCGCTCCAACGCCGCCCTCAACGGCGTGGAGGTGGAGGCGATTCCCGCAAATGCCTTCGACTTTTTGAAAGACGAGGAACGCGCCGCGGCCCAGTACGATCTGGTCATTCTCGATCCGCCCTCCTTCACCAAGAGCAAGGAAAAGCTCCACGACGCCTTGCGCGGCTACAAGGAGATCCACCTTCGCGCCCTCAAGCTCCTCGCGCCTGGCGGGCTGCTGGCCACCTTCTCCTGCTCCCACCACGTCGGGGACGAGCTCTTCCGCGAGGTCGCGGCCGACGCCGCCGTGGACGCAAAGAAAACGCTCCGCCTCCTTGCCCGGTTCGGCCAATCGGCGGACCACCCCGTCCTGCTCAACCTCCCGGAGACGGAGTACCTCCGCGGTTTCCTCTTCGAACTCGCTCCCGGTCGTTAGGGAACCGCAAGCTGGTCATTTTCGTGTCTTCTCTCGTTCCCAATCTCCAGATTGGGAATGAACCTGTCGGCGAAACTCCGTTTCGCAAGCGCGTCCTCGCCAGGGGGCTTCTGACGCTTCCATCCCTGCGAATCGGAAATTTGCGGACACTGACATTCCGAAACTGGAGTTTCGGAACGAGGGAGGAAAGCGGGGAAGAGGGAGAAGCCCCGGCCATTGCAGCCGGGAAGAAGGCGATTCCCGATTCGTCTTCAGAAGGGGGAGAGCATGAACAGAGGGAGAATTTTCCGCCGTCGATTCGACACGCGCATGGACCGGCTGCACAGCGCCGCCGGGCAACTGGAGGATCAGATCGGCAAAGTCCGCGATCAGGCCCGCGAGGGACTCGTGCGCGGGCGGGAGGCGCTCATCTCGCTTGAGCATTCGGTGATGCGGAACTTCCGCAGGAACCCCTCCCTTTACGCCGTAGCGGGATTCGTGCTGCTCGGGCTGCTGGTGGCGCGAATCGTGCGCGAGCGGCGGGAGCGCCACGAGGCGGAATGGTGAATCCCGTTTCCCTGGCGGGGGAACACCCTGAAAAACATTTCAGGGACGCCGGGATGGAACCGGTGTATGTTCCTCAAACGAAAGCCGTTGGAATGCTCGGGACGGGTTTGCGACACGCTCCGGGCGACCGGCGGCGACAACAGAAGGAGGTTCCTCTATGCTGCATTATGCGTTGATCTTCCTGATCGTGGCGGTGATTGCCGCCGTCCTCGGTTTCGGTGGGATTGCGGGAACGGCGGCCTGGATTGCCAAAGTTCTCTTCGTGGTCTTCCTGGTCCTCGCGCTGATCTCGTTCCTCACGGGACGACGAGGCGTCTGATCCCAAAAACGGGCGGCCATTCTTCATCTCCTCGTCCCCAAACTCCGTTTGGGAACGCAACTGTTCCGGCGAAACTGAAGTTTCGCCGGCATGGGAGGAGCCAACAATCGTCGCCGCGGAATCGAACTACTACCGCCGCACCCGCTGGCCCTTGCGTTCGATCTCCCCGATTACCGACCTCGGGTTCCTCCGTCCCGTGATCTCCACGGCGGTGCGCGAGCCCGGTTCCACCAGAATCAGCGTCGGAAAGCCCTGCACGCCGTAGCGCATCCGAAGCTCCTCGTTCTGCTGCCGTTCGCGCGGGTTCTGGCGTTTGCGGGCGGGGAAATCGAGCTTCAGCAAGACGAGATTGCGGTCGGCATATTGCTGGAAGGCCGGTTGTTCCAGAACATCGCGGTCCAGCTTCTTGCACCAGACGCAGAAGTCCGAGCCGGTGAAATACATCAGGATCGGCTTGTGCCCGGCCCGGGCTTCGGAAACGGCGCGGCTGTAGCTCGTGGTCCAGCCGTCGGCGAGGGCCATGGTCGGGATTGCGGCCATCGCCAGGAGAAGAGAGAGAACTTTCATCGGCGCAAACGATACCCCTCGATTCCCAAAAAGCAAAAAGCCCCCGCGAAAAAAATTCGCGGGGGCCTTTTTCGAATTCGGGAAATTACAGCGTCCGGCAGAACTCCTCGAACCGATCAAGACCGTTCTTGATGATGTCCATGCTTGTCGCATAGCTGAAGCGGATCGTGCGGTCATCGCCGAAGGCAATGCCGGGCACCACCGCCACGTTCGCCTTGCTGAGCAGGCGGTCGGAGAAATTCTGCGAGGTGAGCGAGAACCGCGAGATGTTCACGAGCGTGTAGAACGCGCCCTGCGGCTTTACCACGGAAACGTTGTTGATCGCCGAGAGGCGCTGGAACATGTAGTTGCGGCGCATCTGGAACTCGTCGCGCATGTCGATCACGGGCTGCTGGTCTCCCTTCAGCGCGGCGATGCCGCCCTTCTGGGCAAAGGAGCACGGGTTCGAAGTGCTGTGGCTCTGGATCGAGTCGATCGCCTTGGCGATCCGCTCCGGCGCGGCAAGGTAGCCCAGGCGCCACCCCGTCATCGCATAGGACTTCGAGAATCCATTGACGGTAATCGTCAGGTCGTAAATCTCCGGCGACAACGAGGCGATGGAAAAGTGCTCCGCGCCGTCGTAGGTGAGCTTCTCGTAAATTTCGTCGGAAAGGATGAGGATTTCCTCCTCCTCCGCCACGGCGGCAAGGGCGGTCAGTTCCTCGCGGGTGTAGACCGCGCCGGTCGGGTTTCCCGGGGTATTGATGATGACCATCTTCGTGCGCGGGGTCATCGCGTCCTCGAACTGCTCGGGCGTCATCTTCCAGCCGTTCTCCTCAGTCGTCTGGACAAAGACCGGTTCGCCGCCCGCCAGGCGCACCATCTCGGGGTAGCTCAGCCAGTAGGGGGCGGGAATGATCACCTCGTCGCCCGGCTGCACCGTGGCAAGGATGGCATTGAAGCACGAGTGCTTCGCGCCGTTGGAAACGATGATCTGGCTCGGCTTGTATTCCAGGTTGTTGTCAGCCTGGAACTTCTCCGCGATCGCCTGGCGCAGGTCGGGAATGCCGGAGCTGGGGGTGTACTTCGTAAAACCGGCATCCAGCGACGCCATGGCGGCCGCCTTGATGTGCTCGGGCGTGTCGAAATCGGGCTCTCCAGCGCCGAAGCTGCAAACGTCGATGCCTTCGGCCTTCATCGCCTTGGCTTTGCTGTCAATGGAGAGGGTGAGCGAGGGAGTGAGGATGGTGGCGCGTGAGGCGAGGTCCATAGGTTTTGTTTCTGATTGTTATCCGGGGAATGAAGCGTGTCTGTATGAAAATGCCGCAAGTCTACGCGAGACCGAGGGCTGACTCCACAAACGGTTTGAGATTGTTTTCGCTGATTCGCACAATGCCCATCTCGCGTTCGGCGTTCTCAGCCGAATCCGAAGCATGGGCGGCATTGACCATGATTGTCTGGCCAAATTCTTTTCGAATGGTGCCGGGGGGAGCCTTCGAGGGGTCGGTTGGCCCGAGCACTTCGCGAATTTTTTTCACGGCGTCCACCCCCTCGTAGATGAGAGCGATGATCTTTTCCGTGCCAGGTTCGTCACGTTTTTCCGGGGGGCACTCGCTGGGCCGCGCCCCCGCCATGAACTTGACGATCGACTCCCAATATTGGTGCCCCTGGATCGGCCCCAGCAAATCGCCGAGCTGCCGCTGTACCCCTTCATCGACCGCGATCCCGAGTTCCTGCTCCACGGCGAGCTTGGCCATGGAGCCCGCCCGCTCGCGGTAAAGATTTTTGAGCACGTCGAGCACCGGGCCGTAAAACTCCGAAGCCTGCGCGACGCTCATGAAGTGCACTTTCATCCCGACAATGGCGAGGCCCGTCCGGGAAAACACGTCGATCACCCCGCCGGGGCGGTAGTTCGGAAAACGGAAGTTGTCCGGCTTGATGAGCACGAGCGTCTTCTCGACCTTGCTCCCCTCCGGGTATTCACCGCTCAGCACCCCGCCGTCGCTGTCGGAAAACTCCGCCCAAAGCGCCAGGTCGCGCCGTGCCGATTCCCGGTCGGGCGGGGCGAGCACCGCCGGTTCGAAGTAAATGACATTCTCCCCCTCGGCGATGTAGTCGCCGTAGGTGTCGCGGATCGTCTCGCCCCGGGTGCGCTCGTTGACGATGTGCCCCACCGCCTCGCGGATTTTCTCCACGGCGTTCTCACCTTGAAAAACGAGCAGGGCCACCCGCGGCTGCGCCCCGCCTTCGATGGAGGGGTTCGGCAGGAAATGGGAAAAGAGGTACTCCCGAATGCGCTCCTGCGTCTTCCGGTGGCGCGGGTTCGGATCGGTGACGATCATTCCCGCATAGCGTTCGATCAATTCCCGGCTCGGGGCGAACATCCGGGCGCGGATGAGATCCAGGCCGGTACGCGAGATCAGCCGGGAAATAATCCCCCCCGTCCGCGACTTGCGGGACGAGTGCGGCGTGATCAACACATAGGAAAGTTCTTCGGCCATAGATGAAAATTGCCTGCGCCGACTCGCCCAAAATGCCCTTTAAGGGGCCATTTCGGGGGCGAAACCAGCGTAGGCAGGAGTTTTTTTCGGCTATCTTTTCGGGGAAGCTATCGGTCGCGTGCGCGGGGCGTCAACGTGTTTTTTGGCGGCTGGCGATTGGGGAAGCCTTTCGTGCCAGAAGAGTCACCCATTTTCCCTTCCGGATCGCCTCCTGGAAAGAGAAGCCGCGTTTGGTAAACGTCTCGACCACTTCGGCCTCCTGGGTTCGGAGAATCCCGGAGAGTACGAGCCGCCCCTCCGGGCCAACCGCGGCGGCGATCGCGGGCGAGGCGGCGATGAGGACTTCACTGAAAAGGTTGGCGGCCACCACCTCCCACGTCCGGGGAGGCGTCCACTGGAGCACGTCGGCCTTCTTGACGGGAAGGGGAGCCGCGCCGTTCAGGGCCACATTCTCCTTCGCCGTACGGACGGCGTGGGGGTCGAAATCGCAGGCTTCCACCTTTCGCGCGCCGAGTTTCTTTGCCGCGATGGCGAGAATGCCGCTGCCGGTTCCGAGATCGAGAAAATCCCACGGCGTCCCTTCCTGTTCCTTCGCAATGTCGCACAGCAGGCGCAGGCACGAAGCCGTGGTGGCGTGGTCGCCGGTTCCGAAGGCCATCGCCGCCGGAATGACGAGCACCGGGCGTTCCTTGGAACCGGCCTTCGCCGTCGCGGCGGCTGCCGGGCTGTCCACCACCAGCAGGCGGTTGCGGATCGCCAACGGCTTGCGGGGCGGCGGCTGGAGAACCGGCTTGTCGGCCACTTCGTGGATCTTCCCCCCAAACTGCTTCACCAACGCAGTAGCCTCCCGTTTCGTCAGGTTATGCGCTTCGATCCGGAGCGACCTCCGGTTCGGCAGCGCCACGAGGGCCAGGCGTGTCGGCCCGAGGAACGCCAGGCGTTCCACCCAGGCATCCTCCCATTTCGCAGAGGCAAGTTTTCTCCAGACCAGCATGAAAGACCTCCCCGCGTTCCTACACTCCCGTGATCTGGCGGCACGCCTTGATGGTGTTGGCCATCAGCATGGCGATCGTCATCGGCCCCACACCCCCGGGCACCGGGGTGATATGGGAGCATTTCGGGGCGACCTCCTCGAAGGCAACATCGCCGACGAGCTTGTACCCCTTGGCATTGGCGGAATCTTCCACGCGGTTGATTCCGACGTCGATCACCACCGCTCCCTCGCGCACATGCTCCGCCTTCACGTAACCGGGGCGGCCAATGGCGGCGACGAGAATATCCGCCGAGCGGGTGATCTCGGCCAGGTTCCTGGAGCGCGAGTGAACCACCGTGACGGTGGCATCCCCCCCTTTGCCCTTGGCCATCAGGAGGAGGGCCATCGGCTTGCCGACGATCATGGAGCGCCCCAGAACCACGGCATGTTTGCCCGCCGGGTCGATGCCGCTGGCCAGCAGCAGCCGCTGGCACCCGAGCGGGGTGCACGGGACAAACCCGCTGGGGTCGCCCAGTGCCAGCTTGGCAACGTTGATCGGGTGAAATCCGTCCACATCCTTGCGCGGGTCGATCGTCTCGACCACCGCCGCCTCGTCGATATGGGGCGGGGGAGGGGACTGGACGAGAATGCCGTGAATGGCCGGATCGTCATTGAGCTGGCGAACCAGCGCGATGAGTTCCTCCTGCGTCGTTGAGGCGGGCAGCTCGTGCTTGACGGAATGCAGGCCCAACTCGCGCGACATCTTCTCCTTGGAGCGGACATACGCCCGCGAGGCGGGGTCTTCACCCACCAGCACCACGGCGAGGCCGGGCGTGACCCCCTTTTCCTTGAGCCGCGCGACTTCGGCGCGCGTCTCGGCGTGAACTTCGTTGGCAATCTGTTTTCCGTCGATGAGGTGCATGGGCGTTTGGGGCGTGTTATAGGATGTGCCGAGAAGCGACTGAACGCCGCTTTTGGACTCAAAATGGATTATTCGAGCCGGATGGCGGCGGAGCGGCCGTGGGCGTCAAGTCCCTCGACCGCCGAAAAAGTCTGGATGATGGGGAGCGATTTCCGCAGCGATTCCCGGTCAAGTCGCACGAGGCTGGTGCGGCGCTGGAACTGATCCACCGTGAGGCCCGGAAACGACTTTCCGGCTCCTCCCGTCGGAAGAGTGTGGGAGGGCCCGGCGAGAAAATCG
>Ga0180217_1004146_pt1 | contig 11641 bp, 9 predicted proteins | sample eDN3rd37CBELigOP_FD_128521 | JGI IMG/M metagenome (GOLD analysis project Ga0180217, IMG submission 128521) | Enriched Organic Plus compost microbial communities from Emeryville, California, USA - eDNA 3rd pass 37_C BE-Lig OP (version 2) (version 2) ... | reverse complement strand
GGGGAAGGGCTCTTCCCGCCCGCCCGTCTCCATCGGCCCCCGTCGGCGCGACGGTCGCCTGGCCGGTCCGCATGGTGGCGTCGGCACCCTCGCGTCAGACTCAGCAGCCTTCTCACTGCCTGCCCCTGCTTCCTCGGCCGGCCATGCCCTGCTCCTCCCTGGGAGGATGCGGCAGGAAATGTGCAACCGGCACGGACCCTTTCCGCTCCACCATTCCAGGCTCGACCGTTGCGCTGCGGGCGCGGGCCGCTTAGCTCTCAGGTGGCGAACCAGGGAGGCTACGCATGTCCGCAACCCATGCCATGGCCGGCGAGAACGCTCCGCCGGTGCTGCGCCGGGACGAAGGGGCGGTGGCAGTGCTCACGCTGAACCGCCCGGCGGCGCGCAACAGCCTCTCTCGCGCCATGCTGTCGGCGCTGCAGGAGGCGGTGGACGCGGTAGGGCAGGAAGAGGCGATCCGTTGCGTCGTGCTGACGGCCGAGGGGTCGGTTTTCTCCGCCGGGCATGATCTGAAGGAGCTGACGGCGCACCGCACCGATCCCGATGGCGGCCAGGCTTTCTTCGACGAATGCATGATGGCCTGCAGCCGGGTGATGCAGAGCGTGGTCGGGCTGCCGCAGCCGGTGATCGCCGCGGTGCAGGGCGTGGCGACGGCCGCCGGCTGCCAGTTGGCGGCGAGCTGCGATCTCGTGGTCGCCTCGGAGAGCGCAAAGTTCTGCACCCCGGGAGTGGATATCGGCCTGTTCTGCTCCACGCCCGCGGTGGCGCTGGCGCGCGCAGTCCCGCGCAAGGCGGCGATGGAGATGCTGCTGCTGGGCGAGATGGTGCCGGCCGGGGAGGCGCATCGCATCGGCCTGGTCAACCGCGTGGTGCCGCCCGGACAGGTGATGGAGGAGGCGATGGCGCTGGCGCAGCGGATCGCCGCCCGCTCCGCCGTGGCGCTGCGTCTGGGCAAGCGCGGCGTCAACGCGCAGATCGGCCTGCCGCTCGACCGCGCCTATGAGGCCGCCTCTGCCGTGATGGTGGAGAACATGCTGGCCGAGGACGCCGCCGAGGGCATTGGAGCCTTCCTCGCCAGGCGCCGCCCCGAATGGCGGCATCGCTGAGGGACCGACGCTCATGGCCGCCGAGGACTACGAGCGCGGGCTGGACCGCACTGCCGCCAACCACCAGCCACTGACGCCGCTGCTGTTCCTGGAGCGCGCGGCGGCGGTGTTCCCGGACCACATCGCCGTGGTGCATGGCACGCTGCGCCGCCCCTACCGCGCGCTGCGCGACCGCTGCGTACGACTGGCGAGCGCGCTGGCACGGCGCGGCATCGGTCGCGGCGACACCGTGTCGACGCTGCTACCGAACATCCCCGAGATGCTGGAATGCCACTACGGCGTGCCCATGGCGGGGGCAGTTCTGAACGCCATCAACACGCGGCTCGATGCCGACACCATTGCCTACATCCTCAGCCATAGCGAGGCGAAGGCAGTGGTGGTGGACCGCGAATTCGTCCCGCTGCTGCGCGTGGCGCTGGCACAGGCGCGCGTGCAGCCGCTGGTGGTGGAGGTGGATGATCCGGAGGCACCCCCCGCCGCGCGGGCCAACACCTTGGGCGGCCTCTCCTACGAGGAATTGCTGGCCGAGGGCGATCCGGCCTGGGCCTGGCCGATGCCACGCGACGAATGGGACGCGATCACGCTGAACTATACGTCCGGCACCACGGGACGGCCGAAGGGCGTGGTGTATCATCACCGCGGGGCGCATCTGCTGGCCACCGGCAATGTGCTTTCCTCCGGCATGGGACGGCAGCCGGTCTATCTCTGGACGCTGCCGATGTTCCATTGCAACGGCTGGTGCTTCCCCTGGACGATCTGCGCCGTGGCGGGGACGCATGTCTGCCTGCGCATGGTGCGCGGGCCCGCCATGTGGGCGCTGATGGCCGAGCACGACGTGACGCATCTGTGCGGCGCGCCGGTCGTGATGGCGACACTGCTCGACACGCCGGAGGCGGAAAGGCCGCCACTGCGCCACCAGGTGCAGTTCGTGGTTGCCGGCGCACCGCCGCCCGAGGCAGTGCTGGCGGCCATGCGGGCCGCGGGGTTCGCCGTGCTGCATGTGTACGGGCTGACCGAGGTGTATGGCCCCGCCGTGGTGAACGAGTGGCATGCAACCTGGGATGCGCTGCCGGCTGGCGAGCAGGCGAGGCTGATGGCCCGCCAGGGCGTGCGCTACCTGGCGCTCGAGGGGCTGGAGGTAGTGGATCCCGCCACCATGGCGCCGGTGCCCGCCGACGGCACGGCGCTCGGCGAGGTGATGATGCGTGGCAACGTGGTGATGAAGGGCTATCTGAAGGACGAGGAGGCCACGCAGCGCGCCTTTGCCGGCGGGTGGTTCCATACCGGCGACCTCGCGGTGAAGCATCCGGACGGCTACATCCAGCTCAAGGACCGGTCGAAGGACATCATCATCTCGGGCGGCGAGAACATCAGCTCCATCGAGGTGGAGGATACGCTCTACAGGCATCCCGCCGTGGCCCTGGCCGCGGTCGTGGCGAAGCCGGACGAGAAGTGGGGCGAGGTGCCCTGCGCCTTCGTGGAACTCAGGCCGGGCGTGCAGGCGACCGAGGCGGAACTGATCGCCTTCTGCCGCCAGCACCTGGCGGGATTCAAGACACCGAAGCAGATACTGTTCATGGAAATCCCCCGCACCAGCACGGGCAAGATCCAGAAGCACGTGCTGCGCACGCAGCTGCGGCTCTAGGGCAGAGCCCGTTCAGGTGGGATCACCTGAACTGGGTGAAGCTGCTTGTGACAGCAAAGGGCTGGAGCATTTGCCGTGAGCCAGGGCGAGCGGAAAATGCTCCAGGATCGAAGCGCAGGGCGCAATTTGCGCTTCGGCTGTTCGGGCCTCGAGCGATCGCGCCCTATCGCACCAGAAGGGCCCGTGCTGCCAAGCCGCCCGCGCCGCTGCCGGCAACGAGAAGGGCCATCGGTACTGCACTGCCGTCGTGCAACGCGCCCACCAGCCAGCCGGCGACCGCGCCAAGGCCGAACTGCAGCGTGCCGATCAGTGCCGAGGCGCTGCCGGCCGCGCGCCCGTGCGGCGCCATGGCCAGCGCGCTCGCCAGCGGCATCACCGCGCCGACACAGGCGATATAGGCCAGCAGCAGCGCGGCGATGGCGCCGAAGCCTCCGAGGTCCGTCAGCGCTGCGCCCAGCAACAGCAATCCCGCGCTTGCCTGGATGGCCTGCGCTCCGTGCAGCGCGCGCTCCGCTGGCACCCGCCGTGCCACGCGGGCATTGGTCTGCGCCGCCACCATGATCCCGAAGGCATTCAGCCCGAAGAACAACCCATAAGCCTGCGGGGAGAGGTGGTGCAGCTCCATGAACACGAAGGGGGAGCCGGCGATATAGGCGAACATCCCCGCCATGGAGAGCGCCCCTGCCAGGGCATGGCCCAGGAAGTGGCGATCGGCAAGCAGCTGCGTATAGACGCGCACCACCTCCGCCAGGCCGCCGCGGCGCCGCGCCTCGGGCGGCAGGCTTTCCGGCAGGGCCAGCGCCACGGCCAGGACCAGCAGCGCGCCATAGGCCGCAAGCACCCAGAAGATCGCCCGCCAGCTGGCGACCGCAAGCAGCGCGCTGCCGAGGCTCGGCGCGACGATTGGCGCGATGCCCGCCACCAGCATGAGCTGGGACATCATGCGGACCGTCGCCTGGCCTTCCGTCAGGTCGCGTGCCACGGCGCGCGCCACCACCATGCCCGCGCAGCCGCCGAGGCCCTGTGCCAGGCGCAGCCAGGCGAACCAGCCCACCTCCTGCGTCAGGGCGGCGCCGAGGGAGGCCAGAGTGAAGAGGCCGAGCCCGCCGAACAGCGGCGCGCGCCGGCCGAAGCGGTCCGCCAGCGGCCCGTACAGGAGCTGGCCGCACCCCATCCCCGCAAAGAAGGAGGCGAGCGTGCGTTGCACCGCTGCGGGATCGGCCTCAAGCCCTGCCGCGATCGCCGGAAATGCGGGCAGGTACATGTCGGTCGCCAGCGGGCCGAAGGCGGCAAGGGCGCCGAGGATGAGGATCAGGGAGAGCGGAACCGTGCGCATCGCGGCGTGCCTATCACCCGGTGTTGCGCTGCACCATAGATATCGGCGCCAGGCTGGCCCTGCTTCTGCGCAACCCACGGCCGGTCAGAACCCGATGCCCTCCGCCTCCAGCCGCTGCCTCACCATGCGCTTCGGGATCTTGCCGTAGCCGGAGCGCGGCAGCGCATCCCACAGCACCACGCGCAGCGGCTGCTTGTAGCGCGCGACACGCCCCTGCAGATGGCCGAGCACTTCCGCCTCGGTCAGCGTCGCCCCGGGCTTCGGCACCACGGCGGCGATGCCGGCCTCGCCCCATTTCGGATGCGGCAGTCCGACCACGGCACATTCGAGCACTGCGGGGTGGGTCAGGATTTCCTCCTCCACCTCGCGCGGATACACGTTCGATCCGCCGGAGATGTACATGTCGCTGGCGCGGCCGGTGATGGTGAGGAAGCCCCGTGCATCCAGCGTGCCGAGGTCGCCGGTGTGGAACCAGCCGTGGCGGAAGGCCTTCTCGTTCGCCTCCGGATTCTCGAAATAGCCGGCGAAGACGGCGGGGCCGCGGACGCAGATCTCACCGCGCTCGCCGGGCGGCAGACGGTGGCCGTTCTCGTCCAGGATGGCGATGTCCATGCCCGTGCGCGCGACGCCACAGGTGGCCAGCGGAATGCCGCAGTTGTCGTCCAGGCTGTGCAGGTCGGCGCGCAGGACGGAGATGTTTCCGGTCACCTCACCCAGACCGAAATACTGCACGATGCAGGGGCCGAGCTTCTCCAGCGCACGCTTCTGGTCCTCGCGGTACATCGGCGCGCCGGCATAGACGACGTGGCGCAGCGAGGAATGGTCGTGGAGGTCCACCGCGGGGTGCTCGACCAGTGCCTTCAGGATGGTGGGCACGGTGAACATGTTGGAGACGCGATGCGCCTCCACCAGGCGCCAGGCCTCCTCCACGTCCAGCCGCTCGGTGGGCAGCAGCACGGTGCGGGCACCGCGTGCCACCTGGCCGAGCTGGTGTATGCCGGCGCCGTGGCTGAGCGGTGCGACCACCAGGGATGCGTCATGCTCCGTGACGCCGGGAAAGAGATCGGCGAGATGGTTGTTCACCACGAAGGCCATCTGGCCATGCGTCAGCACCGCCGCCTTGGGGCGTCCGGTGGTGCCGGAGGTGAAGAAGAACCAGCAGGGATCGCCATACGCCACATCCGCCTCGTGATCCGACGACGGGGGTATGGCGGTAGCGAGGGCAGCCTCGTAGTCCAGCTCCTCGGCACGGGCATCGCCCACGGCCAGGACCGTCTCGCACCATGGACCAGCGGCACGGACCGCATCGGCATGCGCGGCGAAGCCATGGTCGCGCAGCATTGCGCGGGCACGCGAGGTGGCCGCAAGGTAGGCGACCTCCGATGGCGTCAGCCGGAAATTGGTCGGTACCCAGACGGCACCCAGCTTGAACGTCGCCCACATGCTCTCGAACATCGCGTTGGAGTTGCGCGAATGCACCAGCAGGCGATCGCCCTTGCCGATTCCCCGCGCACGGAGTGCCGCACAGAGACGGTCCACGCGCGCGTCGAATTCGCGCCAGCACCATTGCCTGTCACCCCAGACGAGGGCCAGGTGGTCCGGCACACGGCGGGCGGTTTGCGTCAGCAGCCGTCCGAGATTCATGGCTGTCGCTGGGCCCATTGCGCACTCCTCCCGTCGTCCTCACTGCGGCCAGCATAGGCCAGCCCTGGCGCGCGGGGGATTGTCACGACGATCTCCGCCCTGGACCAGGCTCTGGCGCGGGAAAGGGAGGCGACCGGTGCGCAGCGCTGCCGCCCACCTCCCGCCGGACAACCCGAAGGCTGGCGCATGGGCGGGACCGGCAGCGAGGGGCGCGGCGAGCATATGCTCCTCCGTGACCTCGAGGCGCTGCTGCGAGGGAGCCACATCCTCCCGCTGCCACGCATCGCGTACCTCGTCCCGGAATCCTGGCTGGGCCAGCAAGCGGGTGGAGACATTCACGTTCAGCATCCGCGGAGGTCCGGAGCGTGCACACTATTGCCCGGGCTCGCGCATGCCCTCGCGCAGGGCTCAGCGGTCCATCCCCGCCATGAGGCCGAACTCCTGGGCGACGGACAGGACGTCACCGGGCTGCAGCAACTCCGGACCGTGTTCCTGGCCCGCTGTCCGCCCTGGGACGCTTCCTTCAGGCCTACTCATGCTCGCCCGGCGGGCACGAACAGCGCATCGAATTGAAAATATATGTCGGAGTCGGACAGCACGGACTGCCGGACTTTCGTGGCGACTCGCGCTTCATATCCGAATTTCCGCATCAGCGACAGGAGAGAGGTTCTGGAAGAACCCTGCTTTTCCAAACTGAATTCCGATATCTCCATCAGAATCGGAGGTCGGTGTTGCTGCGATAAAAGCGCGCTCATGCCCTGGACGACTTTATGCTCTGCCCCTTCAACATCTATTTTGATCAAGGACGGGACCGGCAGCTTCATTTCGGCGGCCAGGCGATCATAGCTATCCAGATCCACGGTGATTGCCGCCGTGTTGTTCGGATGCGGCCGCAGGGATCCAGCGCCGGAGTTGCCGCCCGGATCCGGATAGAAGGCAGCCTCACCCTGGGCATCAGACAGCCCGAGTTGCATCGAGGTGACGTTCTGAAGCCGGTTCAGCTGGATGTTCCTGTTCAGAGCGGCGAATGTCCTGGGGGCAGGCTCGAAAGCATAGACATGGCCGGTATTTCCGACCAGACGCGACGCGAGAAGCGTGAAAAAGCCGACATTCGCACCGACATCCACGAATACCCCACCGGGAGCAAGATACTCCATCAGTATGGACTGCAGTTCCGGTTCGTACTTGCGCTCCAGCCAGAGTGTCCTTTGCAGGAAATCCGAAAGGTCAAGCTCCATCGTCAAATTCGGCGCCACCGTGGCCACGATCGATGTTGGCTTCAGGCAAACACGGTCAGAGAGGAGCTTGGCAATGCGCCACTTTCCATTCTCCCATGGAAAGTGCCTCAGATAGGCCCTTCCCAGCGCGGTGACCATGTCAGGCATTGCTCATTGCCCCCGGGCGATTCAGGCGGAAAGGACAATGCCGGGTCGAGTCCGTCAATCCTGCGGAAATGGCTATGGAGTGAGCCGCAATGCTGCGGCCGCCGACGAGCGGAGGAGCGAGACCAGCGGCGGCAACGGGCCATGGCGGCGCGGCACGGCGTTCGGACTGCTGATCGCGCTGTCGCCGGTGCCTGCAGCAGTGTCGACAGCCTGCTCCGGGACGTGATGATCGGCGCGCTTCGGCCGAGACCGGCGTGCCCTGCGAGCGGGGCGACACGAACCCTGCGCATGGCCGTGTGAGCGACGGCAACGTCCTTCAGACCGTCTCCGCGCTCGGCCTGGACCATATCCGGTTCGACTTGTCCAGGACGCGCAGGCGCCGGATCTGCCGGATCGCATGGTATGGCCGCTTGCTCCCTAGGCTGCGGCGATTCGCGCCGGCCCTGGGGCTCAGGTGCAGTGCGGCGGCGTCTGCGCCTCGTCGGGCAGGAACAGCCAGGTCGGCGTGGCATTGAAGCGCGCCATGGGCGCATACCCGGCCTCCTCGAGCGTGAGCCGGACTTCGAGGAAGGCGCCAGGAGTCGCGGCTTCGACATAGACTGCCGGCCGGTGGCGCAGCATCTCCCGCGCGCCGCGCAGCACCGCAGACTCCATACCCTCCACGTCGATCTTGATTGCGGACGGTGCCAGGCCGATGCCGGCCATCGCATCGTCCAGGCACACCACTTCGATCTCGGCCGCCGCATCCGCCATGAGGTCGAGCCTGGTCATGCCCGCATTGCCTGCCGGCCCGGGCAGGAGCCGGGCGCGGCCCGGCCGGTCCCCGACCCCCTGGATGCGCACCTCGGCCCGGTCGGCGAGCCCGTTGAGGGCAAGATTGTCACGGCAGTGCCGTGCCAGTTCTGCACTCGGCTCGAAGGCCAGGACGCGCGCATCGCAGACGCCGGCGGCGAACAGCGCGTGGTTGCCGATATTGGCGCCGATATCGAGGAACAGCGAACCGGGCGTCAGGCGCCCGCGCAGGTCCTCCAGCATCTCGGCCTCGTAGAACCGCCCCGAACTCGCCACGACGCGTTGGATGTGGTCGGTGCGATCGCGCAGCAGGAAGCGTCCCTCCCAGCTCCCGTGCCGGATCGGCACCGTCGCTTCCGGCGCATTTGCGGCCGCATGCCGCGGGGCACGCAGAAGCTCGCGGATCGTCTCTGCCTGGCGGACAAGAGAGAAGCGTTCCGAGATCAGCCGGCGCCAGCGGTGCGGTCGGGCAGCGCGGATCAGCGCCACGGCCTCCTCGACCGTCGCGAAGCGCACTGCCTCGGGCCAGAACTCGGCGGCTGCGGGGAAATCCAGCACGGCAAGGTCGCAGCCGACCGCAGCTGCCTCCGCGATCGCGTAGCCGAAGCTTTCGTGCAGGCTGGTGGAGAGCAGCACTCCGTTCTGCGCGTGCCATTCCGGCATCCGATCCTGCGGAATGCCCTCGATGATGTGCACGGCGGAGGCGAGACCCATGCGCTCCACGAGGTGGAGGAAGGTACCGGTGGCGACGGTCTCGGCACCCATCGTGGCAATGTGCAGGCTGTAGCGCACATCGAGCGCGCGGAGGCGGTGCAGGATCTCAAGGGCCAGGGTCGGGTTCTTGCGCAGCGACAGCCAGCCGCACCAGCCGATGCGGAACGGGTCCGGTGCCTCGGCGGGTCGGAAGCGGTCGAGATCGACGCCGTTGTGCACCAGGCTCAGCCGCGTGGTCGCATCGATCCCCGGAGCGACCTCACGCAGCCGCTGCGCGACCTCCCCGGCTACCACCACGACATCGTCCACCTTGTGCCAGGGTGCCTTCGCGGCGTGGTTGGTATCGAAGGCCTCCACCCGGTGCACGCGCATCAGCACGCGGCGGCCCGCGAAATCCGTCCGGTCGATCAGCGTCGGGAAGGGAGGCCAGCAGAACTCGAACCAGAGGGCGTCGCGGCCGGGATCATCCGTCCAGGCCAGCGCCGCCGCGACATCCTGCGGCCGCCTGACCTCGAAATGCTCCACCTCGAGCAGGCCCGGCGCCGGCAGGGCCCGCAGCAGGTCGAGCGTGAAGTGGCCAAGCCCCGGCAAGGTGAGGAAGGCCAGTCGGGGCGGGCGTGGGCTGTGCGGAATCATGCGGGCGGGCCTTCTGCCGCGCCGGGGAAGCGCCGGCGCCGCGCCGATGATGCGTGGCGGAAGATGAAGGCTTCGTTCAGGCCGCGCGATTAACCGCCGGTTCACGACATCCCGGCATGGTGGTCGCGTGGACCCGGACGAACCGCGTCCCGATGCAAAGGAAAAGCCCGATGGCTCTGAACTCCGTGAACACAAATATCGGCGCCATGGTGGCGCTGCAATCGCTGAACCGCACCAACGAGGAACTGGCCACGACACAGAAGCGCATCTCCACGGGCTTCCGCGTGGCCGATGCGCGCGACGACGGCGCCGCCTTCGCGGTGGCGGAGCGGGTGCGCGGCGAGATCGCCGCGACCAACTCGGCCAACGAGCAGTTGGGCGGCGTGCAGGGTCTGCTGAACGTCACGCAGAAGGCGCTGGAGAATGTCTCCGCCACGCTCACCAAGCTGAGGGAAGTGACCGTCAAGCTGTCGGACGACACGATCACGACGGAGCAGCAGGCCCAGTATCAGGCACAGGCCAAGGAACTGGCCCTGAACATCAAGTCCTTCATCGAGGATGCCAGCTACAACGGCAAGAACATCCTCGATGCCAGCGTTACCGCGACGCAGAACGTGATCCGGAACGGCGAGGGGGATCTCTATTCCTTCAACCCCTTCGATGCGATGTCGAGCATCTACGACGTGGTCTCCGGCTTCAGCGCCTACTCGGCGACCTCGGCCGCAGCGGCGCTGACGGCAACGGGCGCGCTGAGCAATGCCATCACCTCGACGCTGACGCAGCTGAACAATTTCGGCAACTATCAGCGCTATGTCGATAACCAGATCAATTTCAACAAGGCGAAGATCGATGCGCAGGAAAGCGGCCTGGGCGCCCTGGTGGACGCCGACCTTGCCAAGGAGTCGGCCCGCCTGCAGGCGCTGCAGATCCGCCAGCAGCTCGGCACGCAGTCGCTGAGTATCGCCAATCAGGCGCCGCAGTCCCTGCTCAGCCTCTTCCGCTGATGCCGGGCGAGGCCGGCAGGAGGCCGGCCGAGGCGCGCTTCCCTGATCCCGCGGCCCGCCGTGTCGTCTCCGGCGGCGCAGACCACGCCAGCAAGGCACGACGAGCATGATGCCCGACCAGAACCCTGCCGCCCAAGGTGCCGCCGCCTATCGTCGCCGCCTCACACCCAAGCAGATGGAGGCCGAGATCTTCGCCCGCGCCACGCGCGCCATTCGGACCGCCGAAGCCGGCGGGCCGCTCGACCGTGTCCGGGCCATCGCCGACAATCGGCGCCTGTGGGATGCGGTCCATGGTGTGGTCATGGATCCCTCGAATGCGCTTCCTGCCGAGCTCCGTGCCCACATCGCCGGCGTCGCGCTCGCCGTGATCCGCGAATGCGATGCCGAGGTGCCGGACCTCGCCTTCATCGCCGAGATGAACGACCAGTTTGCTGCCGGCCTCTGGACCTGACGCGACGAGAGACCGGATGACCGCCGTTTCAGCCCTCCCGCCCTCGCAGGCCTCGTTGGCCGCCCGTCTCACGGCGACAGCGGAGGCTGCCTTGCGCCGACGCCGCCCTGCCGAGGCGCTGCCGGTGCTCGACCGTCTCCGTACACTGCCGGGTGTTCGCGGCACTGCGGAGGCGCTGCGGGCCGAGGCGCTGCTCCAGCTCGCCCGTTTCGAGGAGGCAGACGCCGCCGCCGAGGCCGCGCTCGCCGAGGCCCCGGACTCGACGCGGCGGCTGCAGCTGCGCGCCCGAACGCAGCTCGCGCGCGGCCGGCGGCTGCACAGCATCGATTGCGCCGCCGCGGCGGTCATGGCCGACCCCGCCGATCCGAACGCCAAGGCGCTGCTCGGTCTTGCATTGATGGAGGAGGGGCGGCTCGAGGAAGCGATCTACTTCCTGGGCTTGGCCTTCCAGGCCGAACCGGGCAACCCGCTGACCCAGCTCCGCCTTGGGCAGGCCTTCATGCGAGATGGCCGCCATGCCGCGGCCGCGGAGCTGCTGGCCCATTGCGCCACGCAGGCGCCGGATCTGCCCGGTCTCGCAGCCATGCGCGCCATGAATGCCCTGGCCAGCGGCGATGCGGGGGAGGCGATCGCCCTGGCGCGCGCCGCCATCGATCGATCCGGGCCGGAGGCCGGGCTTTGCAGCGTACTCGCCCATGCGCTCGAAAGCGTCGGGCGCAGGAAGGAGGCGGCGCCAGCCTTCCGGATGGCGGCGCGGCTTGCCCCGGAAGACCCCTATCTTGCGCATCTGGCCGCGACCATGGCGGGCGAGACACCGGAGATCGCGGCGGCAGGGTATATCGCGAAGCTGTTCGACAGCTATGCGGAGCGCTTCGAGACATCGTTGATCGCGCTCGGCTACCGCGTGCCGGGCCTGGTGCGCCGCGCC
>Ga0180217_1004142_pt1 | contig 11647 bp, 9 predicted proteins | sample eDN3rd37CBELigOP_FD_128521 | JGI IMG/M metagenome (GOLD analysis project Ga0180217, IMG submission 128521) | Enriched Organic Plus compost microbial communities from Emeryville, California, USA - eDNA 3rd pass 37_C BE-Lig OP (version 2) (version 2) ... | reverse complement strand
GTCGCGGAGTATATCCCGATGGCTACTGCCGTTCAGAAGATCACCCTGTCGTCCTCGCGCGACATTCCCTTCAACAAGCTGGTGCTGAGCCAATCCAACGTCCGGCGCATCAAGGCCGGCGTCTCGATCGAGGACCTGGCGGCCTCTATCGCCCGTCGTGGCTTGATCCAGAGCATCAGCGTCTTCCCGGTCGTCGATGCCGAGGGCAACGAGACCGGTCTGTTCGAGGTGCCCGCCGGCGGCCGCCGCTTCCGCGCGCTCGAACTGCTGGTGAAGCAGAAGCGCCTTGCCAAAACGGCCCCGGTCCCCTGCATCGTGCGCGAGCGCGACGGCACGATCCTCGCCGAGGAAGTCTCGCTCGCCGAGAATATCGAGCGCGCGCCGCTCCATCCTCTCGATCAGTTCCGGGCCTTTCAGGACATGCGCGCCAGGGGCATGACCGAGGAGGAGATCGCAGCCGCCTTCTTCGTCTCGGCCCAGGTCGTGAAGCAGCGCCTTCGGCTTGCCTCTGTCTCGCCGGCGCTGCTCGACATCTATGCCGACGATGGCATGACGCTGGAGCAGCTCATGGCCTTCACGGTCTCCGGCGACCATGACCGCCAGCAGCAGGTCTGGGATGCGGTCAAGGATTCCTGGTCGAAGGAGCCGTACCAGATCCGCCGGATGCTGACCGGGACCACGGTGCGGGCTTCGGACAAGCGCGCCGTATTCATCGGCCTCGACGCCTATGAGGCGGCCGGCGGCGTCATCATGCGCGACCTGTTCCAGTCCGACGATGGCGGCTGGCTTCAGGACGTGGCGCTACTCGACCGGCTGGTCGCCGAGAAACTGAAGGCCGAGGCGGAGACCATCGCAGACGAAGGCTGGAAGTGGATCGAGGTCGCCGTCAGCTTCCCCTATGGCGCGACCCATGGCCTGCGGGCGCTGGAAGGCGAGCCGCTCGACCTGACCGCCGACGAACAGGCGACGATCGAGGCGCTTCACGCCGAATATCAGAAGCTCGAGGCCGAGTATGAAGGCACCGACGAACTGCCGGACGAGGTCGATCAGCGTCTCGGCGAAATCGAGACCGCCCTTGCGGCCTTCGACGAACGTCCCGTCCGCTTCGAACCCGCAGACATCGCCCGCGCCGGCGCCTTCGTCAGCATCGGCCATGACGGCCGGCTCGACATCGAGCGCGGCTATGTCCGCCCCGAGGACGAGGCACCCGAACCGGCGGACAGCAGTCAGGACGGCGAGACCGGCGACGGTGCGCATGATCGGGCTGATCCGCGTGTCCAGCGCGCCGTCATCGCCATCGGCGGCGAACCGGCGGACAGCGAGGACGATGAGGAAGCCGCGATCAAGCCGCTGCCCGATCGTCTGGTCACCGAGCTGACCGCACACCGGACGCTGGCGCTGCGCAACGCGCTCGCCGAGCATCCGCATGTCGCCATGACGGCGTTGCTGCACAAGCTGGTCTCGGACACCTTCCACCATCGCATGTACAAAGGCGCGCTGGAGGCGAGCGTCAATCACGTCTTCTTCCCCGTCCAGGACGAGGGGCTGAGGGACAGCCCGTCGGCCCGCATGGTGCAAGAGCGTGACGAGGCCTGGGCCGCTGATATCCCCGCCGACGACCAGGCGCTATGGGACTGGCTGGCCGGCCTCGACGACACCAGCCGCATGGCGCTGCTCGCCCATTGCGTCAGCTATGGCGTCAACGCCCTCTACGAGAAGCCCAACCCCTATGGCGGCAACGGCGTCTCGCAGCACACGCTGGACATGCGGCTCGCCCAGGCCGACCGGCTGGCGCGCGCGACCGGTCTCGACATGGTCGAGGTCGGGTGGCGGCCCACGGTCGGCAACTATCTCGGCCGCGTCACCAAGCCGCGCATCCTCGAAGCGGTATGCGAGGGTGCGGGCGAACAGGCCGCGCAGCTCATCGACCACCTGAAGAAGGGCGACATGGCACGGGAAGCCGAGCGCCTGCTGGCCGACACCGGCTGGCTGCCCGAGCCGCTGCGCCTTGCAGCCGAGGCCGAAACCGCCACGCCCGAAGTCGATGCGGGTGGCGAGGATGACAGGGCCGACCTGCCGGCCTTCCTCACCGAAGGCGACGAGGATGAAGGCGTCACCGAAGACGAGGACGAAGAATTCCACGCCATCGCGGCCGAATGATCACAAGAAGCGGGGTGGTCGCAGCCGCCCCGCCCCAATCCCTTCAATCGAGCCCGGCCATCGCGCCGGGCTCTTTTCGTTTCAGGAACCGGACATGGCCGACTATTTCACTCATTTCTCGTGCCTGCTCGATGTCGGCACGCCTCAGAACGCCGCTCGTGCGCTCGATCTCTACAATACCCTGTCCGAGGAAGGCGCCTCGGAGGAACCGCCCTCAGAGGGCTTCGACCTGTCGATCCAGCCCGAACATGGCGGCACGACCTTGTGGCTACGCGACGACGTCACTGGCGATCCCGAACGCCTGATCCAGTTCGTCAGGCGCTGCGCCAAGGAATTCGGACTGACCGGGCGCTGGGGTTTCCAGTACGCCAACACCTGCTCACATCCGCGCGTCAACGCCTTCGGCGGCGGCGCCCATGTGCTCGATCTCGCGACCGGCGAGACCATCGCCTGGATCTACACACATGGCTGGCTGGACGATCATCTTGCCGAGGGAGGCGGACGATGAGCATTCCCGATCATGCCCGCGCCAATTTCCAGACCCTTCTGCGCGCCGCGGAAAACGGCCACCTCGCATTGATAGAATGCGCCGACGCTACGACTGGCGAACCACGCTACGTCATCTGCGCCGTGGGGAGAGAGGATGGCGATTTTGTCTTCACGCCTTTCGGGCACCTTGCCGACGGCAATCCTTACGATGCCTATCTGCCCCCCGCCCCTGGTGATCCCGCCGGCTCCATCTATCCCGATACGCCGGGAGAGGCGCCATGATGGACATCGACGCCATCTTCGCCGCCGATCACGAGCGACCGCCCACGGAGCGGTCGCTTCCCTGGTCAGAGACCAGAGACGGCATCACCGTCATCGTGGAGCCTAAGCCGCGTTGGGCCAGCGACATGCGGGCCTTCCGGACTGAGGCTCGCGAATATTGCGCCTATGCCGATTGGACGGCGAATGGCGCGCGCGCCCGCTTCTTCGAGCACATCGACACCAGCGGCGATGACCTGATCCGCAAAGCGCGCAGGCTCATCGCCAGCGAGATCGCGAACGGACACTGAAACCGACACATCAAAGTGCCCCTGTCGCTCGGTCGGGGCGCTTTTTCATGCCGGCGACGAAGATCGTTCGAGAGTGAGAGGGGCGCCGAGACGGGTTGAGCCCGGGCGGTCGAGAGAGAGCGTCGTTCGGGCTTGCCGTTCCCGCTCTCCCGAGGTTTCAATCCATGAACATCATGTCGCCCGTGGCCGTTCCGGCTGCGCCTATCCTCCATGCATCCGCCGTCATCGCTGCGGCTCATCAAATTCTCCCTTTGCTGGAACGCGGGCGGCGGATCGACAGCACCGCGCTCCGCGCCGCCATGGAATCGGCCTTCGGCGCGTCCGACACTGCCGGCGCCTGGGACTGGAAGACCGCCTATGACGCGTGCGAGGTGGCAACCGTCCTCTTCCTGCGTAAATACGGAAAGGCGCTTTTCCGCAAATCCGGCTCTCCGGCATCCCGGCTTTCCGCCCTGGCGAAGGTCGCCGGCCTTCTGCCGACCCACACCCGTCGCTCGGAGGAAACGCAGGCCTTCCAGCAATTCTCGACGCCGGTCCCGCTCGGCCTCGCAGCGCTCACCGCCGCGGCCCCGTCGTCAACCGACCGCGTGCTCGAACCCTCGGCCGGCACCGGCCTGCTGGCCATCCTCGCCGAGACCGCAGGCGCTTCCGTCATCCTCAACGAGTTGGCCGAGACCCGCGCCGATCTTCTCGCCTCCCTCTTTCCGGCGGTTCCCCTCACACGCTTCGACGCGGCCCAGATCGATGACCATCTCGATCGCGCCGTCATCCCCAGCGTCGTCATCATGAACCCGCCATTCTCGGTCATGGCGAACGTCTCCGGCCGCGTGGCCGATGCTGCCTATCGTCACATCGCTTCGGCGCTGGCGCGGCTCGCACCGGGCGGCCGGCTGGTCGCGATCACCGGCGCCAGCTTCTCGCCCGAGCTGCCGGCCTGGCGGGACAGCTTCATCCGGCTGCAAGAGCGTGGCCGCGTCGTGTTCACCGCAGCGATCGCAGGCTCGGTCTATGCCAGGCACGGCACGACCATCGAAACGCGCCTGACCGTCATCGACAAGGCGCCGGCCGAGGATGCGGCTCGTTTCCCCGAATCCCCCGGCATCGCGCCGGACGTGGCGACGCTGCTCACCTGGATCGAGCGCGACGTACCGCTGCGGATGGCGATCACGCTGCCGAAGATCGCACCCGACGCCGCGCCTCGTACCGTTCGCGGTTATCTCGCTCGGGCCTCCGTTGCGGCGCCGGTCCGTCGTGTCGCCGAGATCGAAGGCGTGCCGCTCGACTATGAGACCGTGGACTGGACGCCGCCCGAGGGCAGCCGCCTGTCGGACTCGATCTACGAGCCGTATGCGCTCCAGTCCATCCGCATCCCGGGCGCGCAGCCCCATCCCACCAAACTGGTGCAATCGGCTGCCATGGCTTCGGTCGCGCCGCCGAAGCCGAGCTATCGCCCGACGCTTCCGGCCGCGATCGTTACCGACGGCGTGCTGTCCGACGCCCAGCTCGAGACGGTGATCTATGCCGGAGAGGCTCATGGCGATTATATCGCCGGCGCCTGGACCGTGGACGAGACCGGCGATGTCGTCACCGCCGCTCCGGACGATGCGCCGAACGCCGTCCGCTTTCGCCGGGGCTTCATGCTCGGAGACGGCACCGGCGCCGGCAAGGGCCGCCAATCCGCCGGTATCATCCTCGACAACTGGCTCCAGGGCCGCCGCAAGGCGGTCTGGATCTCCAAATCCGACAAGCTGCTGGAGGACGCGCAACGGGACTGGTCGGCGCTCGGCATGGAGCGCCTGCTGGTCACGCCGCTCTCACGCTTCCCGCAGGGCACGCCCATCCGGCTGAACGAAGGCATCCTATTCACCACCTATGCCACGCTACGGTCCGACGACCGGGGCAACAAGCTTTCGCGCGTCAAGCAGATCGTTGAATGGTTGGGGTCCGATTTCGACGGAGTGATCATTTTCGACGAGAGCCACGCGATGCAGAACGCCGGCGGCGGCAAGGGAGAACGGGGCGATGTCGCGCCCTCGCAGCAGGGGCGTGCGGGCCTTCGGCTCCAGCACGCGCTTGCCGACGCCCGCGTCGTCTACGTCTCCGCAACCGGAGCGACCACCGTCCATAATCTCGCCTATGCCCAGCGACTTGGCCTTTGGGGCGGCGAGGATTTTCCCTTCGCCAACCGGGCCGAATTCGTCGAGGCGGTCGAAAATGGCGGCGTCGCGGCCATGGAGGTGCTCGCCCGCGACCTACGCGCGCTCGGCCTCTACACCGCCCGGTCGCTCTCCTATGACGGCGTCGAATATGAACTGGTCGAGCACGCACTCACGCCCGAGCAAACCCGCATCTACGACGCCTATGCCGGCGCCTTCGCCATCATCCACAACCATCTCGACGCGGCGATGCAGGCCGCCAACATCACCGGCTCCGACGGGACGCTGAACCGGCAGGCGAAGTCGGCAGCCCGCTCGGCCTTCGAGAGCGCCAAGCAGCGCTTCTTCGGTCATCTCCTGACCAGCATGAAAACGCCGACACTCATCCGCTCGATCGAGCAGGACCTGGCCGATGGGCACAGTGCCGTGATCCAGATCGTCTCGACCGGCGAGGCGTTGATGGAGCGCCGACTGGCCGAGATTCCCACCGCGGAATGGAATGACGTGCGCGTCGACATCACACCGCGCGAGTACGTCCTCGACTATCTCGCCCATTCCTTCCCGGTGCAGCTCTACGAGCCGTTCACCGACAGCGAAGGCAATCTCTCCTCGCGGCCCGTATATCGGGATGGCCAGCCGGTCGAAAGCCGGGAGGCCGTCGCTCGCCGCGACGAACTGATCGAGCATCTCGCCTCGCTGCCGCCGGTCCCCGGTGCGCTCGACCAGATCGTCCAGCGGTTCGGCACGGACATGGTCGCCGAGGTGACCGGCCGCTCCCGCCGCATCGTTCGCAAGGGCGAGCGCTTCGCTGTCGAGACGCGCGCCGGCGCCGCCAATCTCTCAGAGACCACCGCCTTCATGGACGACGACAAGCGCATCCTCGTCTTCTCGGACGCCGGCGGCACCGGCCGCAGCTACCATGCCGATCTCGCCGCGAAGAACCAGCGGCTGCGCATCCATTATCTGCTGGAGCCGGGCTGGAAGGCCGACGCCGCCATCCAGGGGCTCGGCCGCACCAACCGCACCAATCAGGCGCAACCGCCGCTGTTCCGGCCGATCGCCACCGATGTGAAGGCCGAGAAGCGCTTCCTTTCGACTATTGCGCGGCGGCTCGACACGCTCGGCGCCATCACACGCGGTCAGCGTCAGACCGGCGGCCAGGGCCTGTTCCGGCCCGAGGACAATCTCGAAAGCCCATACGCCCGCGACGCGCTGCGCCAGCTCTACCTGCTGCTTGTGCGCGGCAAGGTCAAAGGCTGCTCGCTCGACCGCTTTGAGACCGCCACCGGCCTGAAGCTGATGGACGACAATGGTATCAAGGATGAGTTGCCGCCGATCACCACCTTCCTCAACCGGCTGCTGGCGCTGACGATCGAGCTTCAGGGCATCCTGTTCACCGCCTTCGAGCAGCTCCTTGCCGGCAAGGTCGAAGGGGCCATCCGTGCCGGTGTCTATGACGTCGGGCTGGAAACGCTCCAGGCCGAGAGCTTCGTCGTCGCTGACAGCCAGGTCATCCATACTCATCCGGGCACCGGCGCGGAAACCCGGCTGCTGACCATCATCCGACGCGAACGCAACCGGCCACTTGGGCTTGCCGTCGCGCTCGACCAGCTTTCCGATCCGCGTGCTCGTCTGCTGGTCAACGCCCGTTCGCATCGGGCTGCGGTGCAGGTACCGGCGCCATCGATGATGCTCGACGACGGCGAGATCGAACGCCGCGTCTGCCTGATCCGGCCGATGGAGCAGCACTATTCCCCGCTGCGCATGATGGAGGAAAGCCATTGGGAGGACGCCGACCGCGATGCGTTTGCGGCAGCGTGGAATGCGGAACTGGCCGAGGTGCCGGAGTTCGCCGAAAGCACCATCCATATCGTCGCCGGTCTGCTGCTGCCGATCTGGAAGCGCCTGCCGGACGAATCCACGCGGGTCTATCGGCTCCAGACCGACGAAGGCGAACGGATCATCGGCCGCCGCGTCTCGCCCGCCTGGGCAGCGAACGCCACCTCGACCGGAACGGCCAGCCTGTCGGCCGAGGATGCCCATGCGGCGCTGATCGACGGACGGACCATCCTTGATCTCGCCCAAGGTCTCCAGCTTCGCCGCGTGCGGGTCATGGGTGCCAACCGGATCGAGCTTTCCGGCTTCACCGACGCCATGCGCGAGCGGCTGCGGGCCTATGGCCTGTTCAGCGAGATCATCTCCTGGAAGCTGCGCTTCTTCGTGCCGGTCGACGCGGCAGGTCCGGTCGTTCTTGCCCGCGTGCTCGACACCTATCCGGTCGCGCGCATCTCCGAGCGGGAGGCTGCGTGATGGCCTGTCAGGATGCTTCCGATCTGGCGCAGCGTCTCGGCCGACAGGCCGAAGCGGTGTGCCGGCATTATCTCTCCAGTGGACGCCGCGAGGGCCGCTACTGGCTGGTCGGCGACGCGCGCAATACGCCAGGCCGCTCGATGTATGTTCGGCTCACGGACTCGCCGAAGGGACCGGCAGGTAAATGGACCGACGCCGCGACCGGCGAGCATGGCGATCTGCTCGACGTGATCCGGGAGAGCTGCGGCCTCATCGACTTCAAGGACGTCGCCGAGGAGGCACGGACCTTCCTCAGCATGCCGCCACCCGAGCCGATCACGGCAAACCCGCGTCAGGCCCCGGCACCGCACGGTTCGCCCGAGGCGGCCCGCCGCCTGTTCGGCATGTCGCAGCCGATCACGGGCACGCTCGTACAATCGTACTTACGTGAACGCGGCATTACGGATTTACGCGGAACCGGAAACCTGCGCTTCCACCCGCGCTGCTATTATCGGCCCGACGAGCATTCGCCGACCGTGACCTGGCCGGCGATGATTGCCGCCGTCACCGACCTTGGCGGCAAGATCACCGGGGCGCACCGGACCTGGCTCGATCCGCGACGTCCAGACAAGGCGCCGCTCGACACGCCGAGGCGAGCGATGGGCGATCTTCTCGGCAACGCGGTCCGCTTCGGCACAGGCAGCGAAGTGATGGCGGCCGGTGAAGGCATCGAGACCGTGTTGTCCGTCAGGCAGGTCTTGCCCGACATGCCGATGCTGGCGGCGCTCTCCGCAGCCCATCTCGCCGCCATTCTGTTCCCGGAGACGCTCCGGCGGCTCTACATCTTGCGTGACGACGATCCAGCCGGTGACGGTGCGCGTGACAGCCTGGTCGAACGGGCGAGCGCGGCCGGGATCGAGGCGATCGTCATCTCGCCGGAGCTGGGCGACTTCAACGAGGACCTCCGCACCCTCGGCATCGATGCGCTCAGAAGCCAGACCCGGATGCAGATCGGGCCGCAGGATGTGGCGCGCTACATGGCGCTGGCGGCATAGCCGGCACGGAGGAAGGTGGCGGCGGTGCCGCCGTGGCCGTCCGGATGCCCCATACCGTCTGAGAGGACCGCGCCTCGGCCTTCGAGAGGGCGATCGGCCCACAGTCGGGTCGGCCCGGCAATGGCGGCGGCTGACTATTTTCCGGCAGCGCGTGCCGCGCCTTTCCATCGCGAAGCAAAATAGCCGGCCTTCGCCATCCTCCGCTGACGCTCCGGCCCTGCGCTGCGCTCCGGGTGCAGAGCCGTCCCGCCGGTGGGCTTCGTCGCCATGAAGGCCGCGACGGTCGCGGTCCTACCGACGGAGCATCCCATGAACGCGCACGACGACTTCGAACCGCACCACGAGTCCTCACCCACCGACCATGTCCTCAACGAACTGCAGCTTCACGGCTACCGGCCCTTTGCCGATGAACCGGACCAGCGGCTTCTTCCGGACGGCAACGCCGTCGCAGGCGCCGTCGCCGACATCTTCGACGCCCTGATCGTCACACTGGAGGACACACGCCTCGAACCCGATCTCGACGATCTCCTCTGGTCGACCGTCAACGTCTTCCACCGCGCCACCGAACGGATCGCACGCGAGCTCGACGACAACGAGCAGGCTCAGAAGCGCTCGCAGCGAGAACAGGACGGCAGCGAGGTGAAGTCGGTCGAACTCGAGCGCCAGATCGTCGAGGGCATGACTCTCATCGAGCGCCAGGCCGCCTTCGAGCTGATGCGCGACCAGGCCGCCGAACACTATGAACGCCACGTCGGCAAGCCCTGGCTCCCGCGCAGCGGATCGAAGGTCAACCACCGCAATCTGACCTCGGCGATGATCGACAGCCGCGACTTCCTCATGGCGAAGAAGCGCGCCGAGCAGGAAATCCTCCTGCCACCGGGACCGAAGATTGTCGTCACCGGCGGGCTCGACTTCAACGATCATCGGCTGATCTGGGCCAAGCTCGACCAGGTGCATGAGAAGCACCCCGACATGGTGCTGGTCCACGGCAAGTCGCCCAAGGGCGCAGAGAAGATCGCATCGCTCTGGGCAAAGAACCGCGATGTGCCGCAGATCGGCTTTGCTCCCGACTGGACAAAGCACGGTCGGGCTGCACCGTTCAAGCGCAACGACGATATGCTGCAGATCGTGCCGAAGGGCGTGATGCACTTCCCCGGCACTGGCATCAACGACAACCTTGCCGACAAGGCCAGGAAGCGCGGCATTCCGGTCTGGAAGTTCGGCGGCGCGTGAGCGCCGCCTTCCCATCACTTCACACAGCCGCCATCACGCAAACCGCATCGGCGTTCTTCCGCAAAGCCGCCTTTCAGTCCGGCTCGCCTGTCACGGCGATCCGGGCGGATCGTGCATAGTGGGCAAGCTCGGTATCGTTCTCGATCAGGGCATCGAGGAGCGCCTTCATGTCCGTCTGATCGGAGGACGACTGGAACGGCCCAGGCTGACGTTTGATAGCCAGCACGGCGATCGCGAGAGCCTTCTTCACGAGATGCAGGTCTCTGCCTGTGAACTTAGCCATCGTCAGACCTTCCCGACTCCCCCAAGGCGTTTCGGGAACCATAGCCGAAATCAGCCCCAAGCTGCACGGGGCGATTGCCGAAGAGAGCAAGCATCGAGGCCGATGAGCGGGTCTCCTGACGCGAGAGCCACCTCCGCCTATCAGCGCTGATCCTTGGTCCAGCCGCGGACTTGTCGCCATCAACCCATCAAGGGTCGGCTATGCGAGCATGCCACCGCTGCGGCTGCGCCTTCGCGGTGATTGCAGTCCACGGCCGAACGCATCGGGCGCCTGTCGGCGGGGGATGGTCCCCCGCTCCAGCAGGAGCCCAGCAATGTCCCTCAACGATGCTCACGCCTTCGCCTTCAGCCTCGCAACCACGCTGATGGCCGTCATCGTTATCTTCCGAGCCGGCGACGGCACCCTCTCCGTGACGCCCGCCAGCGAGTATGACGGCGATGCCTCGCAGATCGTCCATGAAATCGACCCCTTCGCCCCCTGACCGGGGCGATCCGGTCGGCCCGGGCGGAAACAGACGATTTCCGCTCCCGGCCAAGCCCAATTTCAGCTATAGATGCGAATGCGCCATGGTGGTGGTGGAGGCGCGACCGTCAGACATCGTCTTCACGGAGCCACCACCATGATCATTCTCGCTATATTTGTATATCTCGCCGCGATCGGCCTGCTTTGTTGGCTGTTGTTCACGCTGGCCGTTTTCGCCCTGCCGGCCTTCGTCGGCGTGGCCGCGGGCGCCTGGGCGCACGGCACAGGCGCCGGCATCCCCGGTGCCATCTTCGTCGGCGCAGCTGCCGCGGTCATGACGCTCGCCGCCGGCCATCTGCTCCTCACCTTGGTCCGACCGGCGTGGCTGAAGCTGATCGTGGCGGCCGCCTTCGTCGCGCCGGCAGCGATTGCAGGCTTCCACGCCACCCATGGCATCGTGAAACACCTCATGCCGTCCGACGCATGGCAGATGACGTTCTCGGTCATTGGCGCGGTCGCGGTCGGCATCACCGCCTTCGTGCGCGTTGCAGGCATGGCGGCGGCGCCCGGTCCATCCGAACGGGATCTCGTGCGGGCCTAAACTTCGTCATCGCCGTCAGGCGGAACCCGAACAGCGATGGGAGCGATCGCCCCCGTCGCCTCATGTTGCAGCGATGGGCGTGTGCGGCGCGGATCGTCGCTGGGCTCGCAGAAATGTTCCCCGGCGCAGCGCTTGGACCAGGCAGAGCCATATCTCGGCGGCACACACGGCATTCGGTGTGGCGATCTCCCTGTGGGCGGAGAAAGGGACGGAAGGGGCAAATTTTAGCCGGCCGAGAGAGGAAACGCCGGTGAGCATCATCGCAAATCCGGCTTGTCGCTGCGGGACGGCCGCCATCCGCTCCGTTTCCTGACCGTAGCTCGACCGCTCCAAACGGCCTCTTCAATGGC
>Ga0180217_1004140_pt1 | contig 11650 bp, 10 predicted proteins | sample eDN3rd37CBELigOP_FD_128521 | JGI IMG/M metagenome (GOLD analysis project Ga0180217, IMG submission 128521) | Enriched Organic Plus compost microbial communities from Emeryville, California, USA - eDNA 3rd pass 37_C BE-Lig OP (version 2) (version 2) ... | reverse complement strand
GCGACGCCGGGATCGCGCAGCAGCGCCTCCGCCAGCGGGATGCCCTCAGCCAGCGCGACATCGCAGGCATGGTTCACCACATGGTGCGCCTCGCCGCGACCGAGCGCGGGAGCGAGGCCCATCATCACCGCCTCGGCGACGATCAGGCCACCGGTGGAATTCAGGTTGCGGCGCATGCGGTCCGCATCCACCACCAGCCCCTCGGCGATGGTCAGCGCCTGCGCCAGTGCGCCATGTGCCAGCAGGAAGGCCTGGGGAACGGCCAGCGGCTCTGCCTGCCAGGGGCCGGTGCCACGCTCCAGGTCCTGCGCCATGGCCGCCAGCACTTGCGGCACCAGCGCGTGCACACCGCGGGACTGCGCCAGCACATACTCGCAGGCGATCGGGTTGCGCTTCTGCGGCATGGTGGAGGATCCGCCGCGGCCTGGCTGGTGCGGCTCGGCCACCTCGGCCAGCTCCGTCTGCATCAGCAGCATGACATCGGTCGCGATCTTGGACAGCGCGCCGCAAAGCAGGCCGAGCCAGCACACCGCATCGGCGATGCCGTCGCGCGCCACGTGCCAGGTGATGTCGGGCAGGCCGAGGGCGAGTTCCTTCGCCAGTTCGGCCTGCACGGCGAGGCCCTGCTCGCCGAGCGAGGCGAGGGTGCCGGCGGCGCCGCCGAACTGCAGCCGCAGCGCGCGCGGGCGGAGATCCGCGAGCCGCTCCTGCATGGTGATCAGCGGCGAGAGCCAGACCGCGACCTTGTAGCCGAAGGTCACGGGCAATGCGTGCTGCAGATGCGTCCGCCCGGCCATCACCGTGTTCCGGTGCGTCCGCGCCATACGGCCGAGCGCGGCAAGGAGCCGGGCGAGATCGGCACCGAGCAGGTCGAGGCCGTCGCGCATCTGCAACACCACGGCAGTGTCCATGATGTCCTGCGTCGTCGCACCCCAATGCGTCCAGCGCCCGGCTTCCGGCCCTGCCAGTGTCGAGAGTTGCCGCACCAGCCCGACCACGGGATAGCCGGTGTTGCGCGTGGCCGCCGCGAGGGCAGGCAGGTCCAGGCGCTCGGCCCGGGCCGCGGAGGTGATCGCTGCGGCGGCCTCTGCCGGCACAATGCCGAGGCGCGCCTGAGCGCGGGCCAGCGCAGCCTCCACATCCAGCATGCGCTGCAGGAAGGCCTGCTCGCCCATGGCGGCGCGCATCGCATCGGTGCCGTAGAGTGCGCCCAGCACCGGGGCGTCGGCAGGATTCACCGGCATGAATTCAGACCTCGAGAAAGACCGTCTCGCCATCGCCCTGGAGGCGGATATCGAGGCGCCATTCCCCGGCGCCCGCAGCCTGCGCGACGAGCGTGCCGCGCCGCGCCGCCGCAACGGCGGAGAGGACGGGGTCGGCTTCGTTCAACGCTTCGCCGGCGAAGTAGAGCCGCGTGGTGAGATGCGTCAGCAGCCCACGCGCGAAGAGCGAGAGCGTGACATGTGGCGCCTGGATGGCATTGCCGCGGCCACGCACCGGGCCGGGCTTCACGGTGACGAAGCGAAAGCGCCCCTCGCGGTCCGTGGCGCAGCGGCCGAAGCCATGGAAGGCGCCATCGTAGCGACCCTCCGGATCGGCCTGCCAGATCTCCACCATCATGTCGCCGCAAGGCGCTCCGTCGCCATCGGTGATGCGGCCGGTCAGCACGATGCGCTCGCCGTCCGCATAGCCCGCATTGGGGCCATCGGCGCGCAGCAGATCGGCCCATTCGGGGTGGTCGATCAGGTGCCAATAGGGACCGGCCGTCTGGCTCGCGGTAGCAGGCTGGTGCGGCCGATCGGGGGCTTCGTGCAGCGCTTCGTCCTGGTCGCGGGACGTGGCTGTCACTGCGGGTTCTCCATCGGCGTGGCGGCACGCCCGCGCAGCACGATGTCGAAGCGATAGCCGAGCGCCCATTCCGGCTGGGTGATGTCGAGGTCGAAGCGCGCCACCAGCCGCTCGCGCGCTGTCGGATCGGGCGTGGCATTGAAGATGGGATCGAGCGGCAGCAGCGGGTCGCCGGGGAAGTACATCTGCGTGATCAGCCGCTGCGCGAAGCCGGCGCCGAACAGGCTGTAGTGTATGTGCACCGGCCGCCAGGCGTTGTGGTGGTTGCGCCAGGGATAGGCGCCGGGGCGGATGGTGGTATAGCGGTACCAGCCATCCTCGTCGGTGAAGACGCGGCCCTCGCCCTTGAAGTTGGGGTCGAGGGGCGCAGCGTGCTGATCTCCGGGGTGGTTGTAGCGGCCGGCGGCATTGGCCTGCCAGATCTCGACCATGGCACCGCGGACCGGCCTGCCTGCCTCGTCCAGCACCCGGCCGGCAACGATGATGCGCTCGCCCTGCGCTTCCCAGCCCGGGCCGCGAGACAGATCCGCATGCGCCGGGTAGTGCGCGCCGGTCATGCGCGGGGCGCTGGCCTCGGTCAGGGTCGTGGCGATGCGCAGCGGCGCCTGCTTCGGATACCGCTTATGGGTGCTGCCATAGGCCGGGACATCCAGCGGTGGCTGGGTTCCGGGGGCGACACGAAGCCACGGCGCAGGATCGTTCATGCGCCCTCCAACTCTTTCAGCGTGTCCTTGGCGATGCACAGCGCGCTGTTGGCCGCGGGTACGCCGGCATAGGCCGCGACCTGCAGCAGGACCTCGCCGATCTCCTCCAGCGTCACGCCCGTGTTCCGCGTGGCGCGGACATGCAGCCGGAACTCGTCATGATGGCCGAGGGCGGCGAGCATACCGAGACAGAGCAGGCTCCGGTCGCGGTAGGAAAGCCCGGGCCTGGTCCAGACGCGGCCCCAGACCCCCTCCAGGATGAAGTCGCGGAACGGCGCGTCGAGTGGGGTGAGCGCAACCTCGGAGCGGTCGACATGTGCATCGCCGAGGATACGACGGCGCACCTGCATGCCGGCCTCGACCGTATCCGCCGGCGGTGCGGTCACCAGCTTCATATGCGCCAGGACCGCGGCGGTGAAGGCGTGCTCACGCTCGAAGTTCGGGATATGCGCCGCCTCGGCGATCACCACCAGGCGGCTGTCCGGTACCGCCTCATGGATCGCCTGGGCCGCCGCGACCGGGGTGGAGGCGTCGCGGTCGCCGACGATCACGGTGGTGGGACAGCGGATCTTTCCCCTCACCTCCTCGGCGCGGCAGTCCCGCAGCGCCGCGGCGCAGCCGAGCCAGCCGACGGGATCGGTACCGAGCAGCATGCGCCGGAGGCCCTTCGAGGAGGCCAGCGACTGGTCCAGCACCCAGCGCTCGACAGAGGCATCGGCAATGGCTGCGATGCCGCCCGACTCCACCGCATGCATGCGCTCCGTCCAGGTCTCGGCCGGCTGGAAGGCGAGCGCCGTGTCGCAGGGCATCAGCGACAGCACGCGATCGGGCGCCAGCGCGGCCATGCCAAGGGCGATGCGCCCTCCGATGGAGACGCCGCCGACATGCGCCTGCCGGATGCCGAGTGCATCCAGCAGCGCCAGCGCATCACGCACCAGCATCTCCATGCTGTAGGGGCGGGCCGGCGCCTCGGTCAGCCCGTGCCCCCGCATGTCCATGCGCACCACGCGGAAACGCTTCGCCAGCGCGGCCGCCTGCGGTTCCCAGATATGCAGGGTGGTGCCGAGGGAGTGCAGCAACAGCACCGCCGGCGCCTGCGCGGGACCCTCGACCTGCGCATGGATCGCGATGTCACCGACCTGACAGAACATGGATGCCTCCTGGCACTACACGCGCTCGAGCACCATGGCGATACCCTGGCCGACGCCGATGCACATGGTCGCCAGGGCGTAGCGCGCCTTGCGGTTCTCAAGCTCCTGCACGGCCGTCAGCACCAGCCGTGCGCCGGACATGCCCAAGGGGTGGCCGAGCGCGATGGCGCCGCCATTCGGGTTCACATGCTCCGCATCGTCCGGCAGGCCGAGATCGCGCGTCACGGCCAGCGCCTGCGCGGCGAAAGCCTCGTTCAGCTCGATCACGTCCATGTCGCCGACGGAAAGCCGCGCCTTCTCCAGCACCCGCCGCGTTGCTGGCGCCGGGCCAATGCCCATGATGCGTGGTGGCACGCCGGCGGTCGCCACCGCGACAATGCGCGCGCGTGGCCGGAGCCCGTGCCGCTTCGCCCCTGCCTCGCTGGCGACGAACAGCGCAGCGGCGCCGTCATTGACCCCCGAGGCATTGCCGGCAGTGACGCTGCCACCCTCCTTGCGGAAGGGCGTGGGCAGCTTGGCGAGCGCCTCCAGCGTGGTGTCGGGCCGCGGATGCTCGTCCTTCTCCACCACCACCGGGTCGCCCTTTCGGCGCGGGATGGTGACCGGCGTGATCTCCTGCGCGAACCGGCCGGACGCCATAGCCTTGCCCGCCCGCTGCTGGCTGCGCCAGGCGAAGGCGTCCTGGTCGGCGCGGCTGATCTGGAACTCCTGCGCCACGTTCTCCGCCGTCTCGGGCATCGAATCCACGCCGAATTCGGCCTTCATCTTCGGGTTCACGAAGCGCCAGCCGATAGTGGTGTCGAAGATCTCGGCGCTCCGGCTGAACGCCTCGGTGGACTTGCCCATGACAAAGGGGGCGCGGGTCATGCTCTCGACGCCGCCGGCGATCATCAGTTCGGCCTCGCCCGCCTTGATGGCGCGGCCGGCAATGCCGACGGCGTCCATGCCAGATCCGCAGAGGCGATTCACCGTGCTGCCGCCGATGCTCTCGGGCAGGCCGGAGAGCAGCAGCGCCATGCGGGCCACGTTGCGGTTATCCTCGCCGGCCTGATTGGCACAGCCATAGATCACATCCTCCACCGCCTCCCAGTCCACGCCGGGATTGCGCTCCTTCAGCGCCTTGATGGGGATGGCGGCGAGATCATCCGTACGCACGGCGGCAAGGCTGCCGGCGTAGCGGCCGATCGGGGTGCGGACGGCGTCGCAGACGAAGGCGTCGGCCATGACGATAGCTCCTCCCGGGGCATTCCGCGGGGACACTCGCGCGGCGAAGGGGGGCGGTCAACTGGGGTGCGGACGACGGCGCGGACGCACGCCAGGGGCTTCGTCCGCCCCCCTGGTGGGAAGCGGGCAGCCCGGAGGCGTGGTGCCCACGCGCCGCGCGAGGGGGCAGTCCTGGCCCGGCGCGCGGTCCTGTCACGGGCCGGGCCGCTTCAGCTATCTCAGCGCGCGGGCCGCTCCGCCGTGCGCAATGCGGCCGACCCGCCCGAGACGGTGAGATGCGTGCCCGTGTCCGTCAGCATGCCATCCTCTCCGACGCGGAGCACGGAGATGTTCTTCTCCACCATGTTGCCGACCAGCAGGGTGCGGCCGTCGGGCGAGAAGGCCGCACCCTGCGACCAGGTGCCGACAGGCGCCTGCGACACGACGAACAGCCGCCCGTTCTCGATCCTCAACAGCTTCACCAGGCCCTGGCCGTGGAAGGGCGAGCCCTGCGGCTTGTTCGATCCGTTCATCACCGTGACGGCGACATGGCGGCTGTCCGGGGCGGTCATGATGCCCTCGGGCGTCTGGCCGACGCTCACCGTGTCCACGATGCGGAAGGGCTCCTGCGAGAGATCCACCAGGCTGACCGTGTCGGCATCGCCCGTTCCGCGGCCGATATTGGCCACGACCGCCCAGTGCCCGTCCGGCGTCATTGCCAGCCCGTAGGGCTGGACGCCCGGGGTCATCTCGCGGTCCGTCTTGGTGACCTTGTCGCCTTCGATGCGCAGCACGTCCAGCCTGTGGTCGCCATAGCGCGTGACCAGCGCGTGCCGCCCGTCGGTGGTGAAGGCGACATGGCTGACCAGGGAGGCAGCGGGCCCGATCTCGACCTTGCCGAGCGGCGACACCTCCTGCCCATGGATGCGGTAGGCGCTGACCGTGCCTTCGGCGCGATTGGCGACCAGTGCCATGGTGCCGGCGCGGTTGATGGAGACACCGGCCGGCCCCGCTCCGGTCTGGACCGTGGCGATGACCTTGGGCGGGTTCGCGGCGAGATCCACGACGCTTATGCTGCTGCCAGGGACGGTGCGGCCGGGATTGGCCGGGTCCGGCACCTGATTGGCTGTGACCAGCGCGAGGCGCTCGTCCGGCGTCAGGGCGACCGAGAGCGGCGGGCCGACCACGCTGGCGGGCACCGGGATCTCGGCCCGGACGACCGGCGGGCTGGCGGACAGATCGATGACGCTCAGCGTATCCGGCGCAGCGTTGCGCACGGCGCGGGCCTGCCCGTTCTCGAGCACAAGCTTGTTGTCATTGGTGGAAAGGGCGATCTGCGCGCGGGCGGGCAGGGCTGCGGAGATGAATGCCGTACAGGCGAGGGCGAGGGGGCCGACGCTTGCGAGCAGCAGGCTCTTCATGCTGTTCCTCCCGAATATTGTTATCGACCCGGCCGGCGAGTGTCCGATGCGGGGAGTGCCAAAGCAAGCAATCCCTGAGGCGAGCGGTCCTTCCGGCCGCAGGCGGCCGTCGCCATGACGGCTGCTTGATCATGGGTCTCTGAGGCTGTATGGAAGGGCGCGCGTCTGGTCCCCTTCGTCTAGAGGCCTAGGACACCGCCCTCTCACGGCGGCAACAGGGGTTCGAATCCCCTAGGGGACGCCAGCCTTTTCAGACAGTTACGGCCGCAGCGACCTGCGGAGTCTAATGCAGGGTCGAATATCGCACCGGCTGGATGCGCCTGCGCCCGTTCCGTGCGGTGGGCCTCTGTTGGCTCATGGCTGCCAGTGCCGGCCGCCGTCAGGTGTCCTCCTCCACCTCCTCCAGCCACGCTTCGGCGTCCTTCATGTCGGGGAACTGGCGCACCTCGTCGCCGCGCCTGGCAGCCCACGTCACGTCCCAGGCGGTGATGGGCAGCAGGTCGCGCATGTTGCCATCGTCCGGCACCGCCTCCTCCGGCCGGTTCCAGCCTGGGTTTTCCAGGCTGTCGGTGGCGGCATCCGGCACCAGGTAGCGGGACGGCAGCAACGCCTCCAGGGCGTCCGCCGCCTCCTGCAGCAGCCGCTTGGCGTAGGGGCCGGCGCCGCCAGGCTGCGGCCCCCGCAGGCGTTGCACCAGGTCAAGCACATCGTCCGGTGTCATCGCTCCTCCTCCATCTCAGGATGCGGGCGGCTGCCGGGTACAGCCGCCCGCGGGCGCATGAAGCGCGCCCGGCAGGGCTGATCGAAAAACCGCGCTCTGCGGTGCCGGGGGCAGTCCGCCGTGATCGCGTCCAGCACATCAGGCATGCCGGCCGCAGGCCCGTACCGCTCCACCAGCCGGGCCAGCGCGTAGCGCCCGGTCCTGCCGCAGGGCGTGCACTCCACAAGCACCATGGGGCCGCCGGGCCAATCGGCCAGCAGGACAGCGCCATCGCCGCGGCGGCGCTGTCTCAACCAAGTCGGGGAGTTCTCTGGCATGCTGCGCCCTCCGGGCCTGGACGCTAGCACAAAAGCAGAACAGATCAGCAGGCCCCTACCGGCGCGCCGGTTCCAGCGCCGTTGGTGTGGACCAGCGTCCAGGTCGGGCTGGCCTAGTGCAGCGGCTGAAGGAAGGAGCAGAAGGCTTCCTCGACACTCACAAGGTGTCTCGGATTCCCGTGCCGCCGTAACTTGGGTCCACTAGGTTCCAGAAGTATTAACGCCCGGCGATCTTGCTCTTGCCTCTAGTGCACGAGCCTCCGTCTCGTAGTCGTCAGCCATCACTTGCAGGAGCCATGCACTCTCCTGCGGCCTCATCTGGCGCGCCATTTCGCGGTATATCTCTGCAGTGGCGTGAAGATTGGCCGCTTCCCCTGATACCTTTATTGTGCAGCGCCTCAACTCATTCCCTGGTACCTTCATTGTGCAATGCCTCAACTCATTCCGCCCGATGGAATACAACGAGTGGTGACTTGATCTGATCAAATAACAACGCCGAGATCGAGGCCGTCGCGGTGCATGCTCGTTGCGCGAGTAGTCTCCTTTGACACACAACCTTTAATCGGTAAGCACAGTGCCTCCCACGCGGTCGCTGCGGCCCGACCACCACGCATGTGAATGCGGGGCAAGCATGGCAGTGCGCAGGTCATGTTCCGGCCAACGCTCAGCACCGGCTCGTCATGGAAGGCAGGGGTGGTAGAGGCCGACGGAAGGTCCGGCTAGCCGTCAGGCGGGTCCTGACTGCACTTCATGGCCGCACGCGCTTCCAGTCCGCGGGCCTGGGCCTCATAGTGCCGGGCCATGTCCAGCAGCATCTGCGCGTGCAAGCGCAGGCTCATGGTCCGCGCCAATCGACGGCACTCCTCCGCCTTGGCGCGAAGTCTCGTCACCTCCTCTTTCTCTTCTTCCAGCATGCTTGGCCCCTGTCTGCTCGCTGCTTCGAGGGCAAAACAGCCCAGCTTCGAGACAAAGCTGCAGCGGCCACGGCGCCAAGACACATGCCTTCGAGGCGAAATCCTTCCTGCTACGTGTTGCCGGGTCGCCGCACGTCCTTGGCGGCGCTGCCCCGGCTGGAGCCCACCCAATAGGTCGCGGCTGCCACCGTCAGCACCTTCAGCGTCTCGCGCAGGTCTGCCGGCACATCGCTGCCGGACACCAGGGTCCAGCCGAACAGGACCGGCCATCGCCCCCTGACATGCCCCGTATTTGCGAGTAGGTGCGCGCTGGCGGGCTTTGGGCGGGCCGGGCAGGAGAGAAAGCGGAGGACGCCTTCCTGGCCTGTACGGCCGCGAGCGGCGTTTTCCGTTGCGCGTCCATTGCCGCTCTCACGGCGGCGCCCTGCGCCCAGGCGCAGGGCCGCCGCTTGGCGCCATGAGGAGCGGACCCAGCAGGCCGCGCGCGCCAAGCTGGCCCGCCGCGGGCAGCAGCCCGCCGACAACGCCGCTGGGCAGCAGCCGCTGCGACAGCAGCGCGGACGCATTGGCTTGCGGCCCTGCCAGGTAGCTCTGCACCACCCGCTGCGCATTCCGCCCGCTGGAGGCGCTCAGGATCGCGTCCGACAGCATCTGCGGCCAGTTCCACGGGCCGGTGGCGCGTGCGGCACCCGCGGCGATGCGCGCCGGCAGCCCTGCAAATGCCTGGTCGGCGCCCAGATCGGTGGCGGTGGGGCTGCCCTCCGGCAGCGTGCGTGCCGCCGCCCGCAGCACGTCCATGGCGCTCCGCACCTCGCGGAAGCCGGGGCTGTCAGGTCCGCCCAGCGCCGCCGCCAGGCCGCGCGCATGCTGCGGCGAGCGGAATAGCGACTGGTACAGCCTCCCCGCGACATTGCCGGGGTTGCCCTGGTTCACCACCGCCCGCTGCGCGTCGTTGATCTTCTGCAGCAGCCAGGCGGCGACGCCCTGGTTCCACTCGCGCTCCCGGCCTGCGGCAACGTACAGGTCGCGCATCTGCCGGATGAGTTCCGGACTGGCCCTGTCGGCTGACAGCAGCCGGTCCAGCCCGGCGTCAGCCGGCCCCATGCCGCGCTCCGCCGTGGGCAGCAGCGCATCGCGCAGGGCTTCATAGGGGCCGATCTGTTGCTGGTACTGGCGCAGCGCCGCCTCATAGGGGCTGCGGCCAGGCCCGCCGGTCAGGCGGATCAGTTCCTCGCGCAGCGCACGCGCCGCCGGGGCAATGCTGCTGTTCGGCCCGCGCAGTTCACCGGCAGGCCCGATGCCGCCGCGCGCCATGCGGTCCAGCGCCACCTTGACGTGGTGCCACGCCTGGAGGTCGGGCCATGTGCTTGCGTCGGTCAGGGTCAGGCGGATGGCATTGCCCTGCTGGTCCATCTGCACGCGGAAGAGGGGCGGCAGCGGGCGGCCGGCATTGGCAGCCCGCTCCTGCGCCTCGCGCCACGCCTGGGCCACCGCAGGGCGCTGCATGAGTTCTTCCAGCGTCTCCGACCACAGCGGGCCAGGCTGGGCCTGGTAGGCGCGCTGGAAGGCGCTGCGGGTGCCGAAATTCAGGTTCCGCTGCGCCTGGTCGATGATGTCTCCTGCCGCCCGGCTGAAGTTGCGCGCGCCCGCGTCAATGCTCTCCGGCAAGCCGCCCGTGGCGGTGCGGGCCATGTTGATGGCCGCGCCCGGCACCTCCTCCAGGTTCCGCCGCTGCAGCACCTGGCGCATGGCGTCGGCGGTGTCGCTGCGCCTGGTAAGCTGCCGATCCGCCGCCATCAGGCTGCGGCGGTCGCTGACATCGCCGGACAGCAGGGTGACGCCGCGGCGCCGGGCGTTCTCCGCCAGGCTCTGCACCTCGGCCCGCGTGGCAGGGTTGCGCAGCGCATCCCGGTCGGCCGCGGACAGCACGGAGCCGAACAGCGTGCGCTCCGCCAGGCGCCCGGCCAGGAGGCCGGCGCCCTGGCCAACGCCGCCCATGGCGCCCTCGCCCACGATGCGTCCGACATGCTCCGGCACCGGGGCGTCGCCGTAGATCAGGTCGCCCACCATCTGGCGTGCGGCCTCGCCTACTGCGGCGCCGCCGCCTGCCGTGGCGATGCTGGCCGGGCCACCGCCCAGCAGCCCGCCCAGGATGCCGCCCGCCGTTGGCCCGGCAAGGTCGCCCAGGTTGGCCGCAGCCCAGCCCGCCAGGCGGTGCATGGCGTCCAGGACGCCGGTTGCGCCCCTGACGCTGGGCGTGGCGCGCACCAGGTCGCCGCTGTCGTCGCGGAAGACGATGTTCCCGGCGGCGTCCGTCCCGAAGCGCGACCGCGGCATGCCCGTCTCGCGGACCAGCGCCTCTATCTGCTCCTCGGGTCCGGTGCGGAAGCTGGCGCCCGCCAGGGCGCGCAGCGGCAGGGCGCGCGAGGGGTCGTCCACTACCGCGGGACCGCGTGGCGCGGGCGGCGCCAGTTCCACCCGCGCCTCCTGCAGAAGCCGGTCCAGCAGCGGGTCAGCAGGCGGCTCCAGGGTGGAGCGCGTCGCAGCGCCGGGAATGGCTCCCGGCGCGGCCCAGGAGGCGGGCAGGGGGGCGTGCGCCGGCTGCGGCGCCATCGACGCCTTGCCCGGCGCCGCGTCGCCCAACAGGCGCGCGAGCAGCGGATCGTCAGGCATCGCTGCCGCCCTCCAGCACGATGGGCGGCACCGGCAGGCCCGCCTTGGCGGCGTCAATCGCCGCCTGCAGCGTGTCCGCCAGGCGCAGAAGCTGCTCGGGTTCAAGGTCGTCCAGTGGGGATGTCCGCATGTGAAGCTCGCGGGGCAGGACTGCGGCGACCACCCGCAGGTAGACGTCCGGACGCCCCTCCCGGCAGCGCGCGATGGCGTCCGCGCCATGCTCCTGGAAGTCGCGGTGCAGCGCCGCCAGGAAGTCGAAGCTCAGCCGCTGCTTGGCGTCCTTCGGCCGGCCAGTTGGGTTTCCACTGACGCCCTTGGGCCAGCGGTAGGGCGCCAGGTGCGCGGCGCGGTCACGCAATGCGGTCATGGGTAGGCTCCACTGTTGATGCAGGCAGGCGGCTGATGCAGGCAGGCGGCGGACACCGGCCAGCCCGGCCGGTGTCCGCAAGGCAGCGGCGTGCCAACGGGGCGGGTGTAGGGTGGTGTAGGGCTTCCCATTTCAGGCGTTACGCGCACACACACGCGCGCGCGCGCGCAATACGGTGGATATGGAGTGGCCCTACACCACCCTACACCGCTGGACCGTCGCAGCGGTGCGGGCATCACCACACCCCGGCGCTGGATGGGCGCAGCCGCAGCCCAAGGAACACCACGCCGTGCTTGGTGCGCCTCTTGGCGTGGTGCCGTTCCAACGAGGT
>Ga0180217_1004139_pt1 | contig 11651 bp, 3 predicted proteins | sample eDN3rd37CBELigOP_FD_128521 | JGI IMG/M metagenome (GOLD analysis project Ga0180217, IMG submission 128521) | Enriched Organic Plus compost microbial communities from Emeryville, California, USA - eDNA 3rd pass 37_C BE-Lig OP (version 2) (version 2) ... | reverse complement strand
GTCCGGGAGCCGTGATTGACGCAAAAAGCCCAGGGGCCGTCTGGCGACCGCATCGCCACCCAACGGATTCCGCGCGAGGCGGTCAGGCGGCGTTTCCAGGGCCATGCCTTGTGAAAAGCCCGTTCCAGCTTTTCGGCATCCCACTCCCGGGCACAGGCGTCGAAGCGGAAGCCGACATTGCGGTCTGACAGACACCCCGCCAGCCGGTTCAGTGCGTCACTATCCTTCCTTCCATACCGCGCCCATAACGCCTCGATCGGATAGGGAATTTCCACCGGCCGGAACAGCTCGCTCTCGCGGAGCCTGCGGCTTGCCTGGGCAAGGTAAAGATCGAGGTCGCCATAGTGCCCGGCATCCGGCGCGTGGTCGAGAAGCCGCGTGGCGATCTGGACCCAGCGCGGCCCCTTGCGGGAGAGGGAAACCTTCATTGGGGCAAATTTGTTGACCCCCTGGAGAAGCTGATGATCGGCGATCGCCTTGAACTCCTGGATCGTCATGCCAAAGCCATAAACCGCGCCCGTTTCGCTCCAGCAGCGCTGTCCCCGGTGGCGGAGAGCCGACGAGGCGAAGGTTGGGAAAAACGACCGCGGACGACGACCATCGATCTGTCCCCAGATGACATCGAGCCCCGGCTCATCCAGGGCGTGTAGCAGTTTGTAATAATCGCCTCCGCAGCGCGCATGCGCCCGCAGCGATTGATCCCCCAGCAGGTGGCCCGCCAGCAGAAGCGAATGCCGGTGGCAGTATTCGCGAAGAACATCGAGGAAGCGTTCGGCGAAAAGCGAAGTCCAGACCCGCGCAAACGCGATTCTCGCCTCCTCGGCCTCCCCCCCGCGACCCTTGCCGAACAGAAACGGCAGGAGCGGTTCGAGTGGCTTGCCGGTCCGGGTCTCAAAAACCTCCGGCAGGTCCGCCGTCCAGGGAAGGCGGGATGTCCCAACCTGCCCGGGCACATCCGGTTCGTCGGTGAAAAAACCCGGGATCGTCCGTCCAAAGTGCTCACCCACCGCCTCGCGGTACCGCTCGTGCGTGACTTCGATGAAGCGCTTTGCAGTCTCTGGGTTAAGAAGGTCGGTGCGTTCCGGAGCGGCAAGAACCAGGCCATCAGGCGTCATCACGCGCGCCTTGAGGTGCGGCCACTGTCTGGCGATCAACCCATTGGCGCGACCGCTTGGCCACCCCCCTTCGTCATAAAGCCAGACCTCCATCCCGAGTTGGCTCGCCTTCTCAACGGCCGTACGAATCCCTTCGAAATAGGCAGGCGAAAGATAAGGCGTCGTCATCGCGGCGAAGAAGTCCTCCTTGCGAAAGGAGTCTGGCAGCGGATGGATGAGGAAACTGCGAATCCCGGCGCGGGCCATCGCGTCGACCTTTTCTTCGATCGCCGTCCTGGAAAGCCGGTCGTTAAAATCCAAAAAGACGGTAGGGTGGTCTGCGGGGCGGAGCATTGTTTTCGGAGACAGAAGACGTATATATCAATTAACGAAGCAACGCAAAGATAATCTTTCGGTATAATTCGCGAGAGCGGATCCCGTGCCGCCAACACCGCTTCTGGGGTCATGTTATTCTGATCATAAGCCACTTACATCGACTTCACAACCCTTCTTCATGACACTCCCCCCCTTCTGCACCGGATTTGTAGCGCAAAAAAGATTGACCAAAACACCAAGTGATATAGAACACATTTCATGCCCCACCCCCGGATCTTCCCAACGGCACTTCTTCTTCTCGCCGCCGTTTCCCACTCCGCATTTTCCCAAAGCTCCCCCGGAAACAACGAGTCCCCACTCCGGCAGCAAGCTCTCGAAGGGAGGGAAATCACGATCGATGACGAGTGGTTCGATGGCTGCTTTCACGACGCATTCGAGGGCTTTATTCGCGAAGAAGGAGAAAAGATCGAACGGGGCGAACAAGCCGTCTCGCACACGAAGGGTGCCCTTACCGGTGCGGGCACCGGCCACTCCAGGTTCACCCTGCGGTTCGAACTCGACGCCGCAGCAAAGGGACCGGACGGTCCCGTGGAATTGATCCTGCGCGGGATTGACGATTCGCCGCAGCCGCGCAACCGGCTGGCCGTCACGGTGAACGGCCGAAAAATCGCGGAAGCGCTGGAGTTCCCCAACAACCGGGCGCAGGAACTTGGGCTCAACGATCGCTACCAGAGCGGATGGAAGGAGGAGCGCCTCATTATTCCAGCAAATGTACTGAAGGGGGGAAGCAACCAGATCGACGTAGAAAATACCACCTCCTGCTTTGATAGCCAGGAGTGGAATTACGCTTTTGTGGATTGGCTTCGGCTGAAGTTTGCCGAACCGGTGCGCCTGACGGTGCACAGCACCCTTCCCACCCCCGTTCTCTATTACGGCCTGCTCCATGGCCCTGAAACCAATGCCTGGCCTGCGGTAAACCTGGACAATCGAATCTGCCTTCTCCAGAACACCCCGCTCCAGACCTCCTTTTTCGTGACGCTGCCACGGGAGAAAACGGACGCCGACCCCCGAAAGGCGAAAGCACCATCCGACGCCGAACTGCACCTCGAGACGGACGCGGACTTTGCCGTCTTGTCAACAGACGGCTCGGAAATCGTACCCACGGCAGCAAACGGGCGGCGTCACTATTCTGTGCCGCTCAAGCGCCTGGCCAAGTACGAAACACCGCACCCGGGGCAATCGGTAGCGCTCTTTCTGCGCGGGGGAGCCCCCTTCGAAGGGAAGGAACTCAAGGCCTGGTTTTCCGTCGGAGGCAAGGTGGGGCAGCAACGGACTTACCCGATCCGCAACGTCGCGATGGAACCGCTAACCGGGCGCGACAGCTTGAAGTTCGATCTCGGGATCTGGGGTGGGCAGATTCCCTCCGGCGATCCTGCGCGCCATGAATATATCGCCGCCGCGCGCAATGCGGGCTTCAACCAGATGTTCACCGGCGAAAAGCAGGAGCTGAACACCGCGCTCAAGGGTGAAGGGATGAAAGTCTTCCCCCGGTTTGGATGGTTTGGCCACAGGTTCAAGGTGACTGAGGAACTCAAGCCCTTCGCAGCAATCGACGCGAAAGGCGCGCCGATGCCGGCGGATTTTTGCCCGCTCGCGATTCTCGAAAACCAGGACAAGCCGGAGATCGGCAAGTTCTTCGCGCGCGCCCGGGAGACGGCTTCACAAAAGGATATTGACGGCATTTGCGTCGACTACGAAACCGCGCCTGTTTGGTGTTACTGCGAGCGCTGTTTGGAGAAGTTCGGGCAGGAAACCGGCGGCAAAGCGCCGAAGCGCGGGGAGGTGATCCCGGGCGGCCCGCTGGAACATGCCTACCTGCAATTCGGTCGCCGCCGCAACCGCGATCTCCTGGCAAGGGTGAGCGAGATCGCGCGGGAGCAGAACAACAAGCTCCAGTATCACGCGCTCGCCTCGGCTTCCGATCTACCCTGTTATTGGACTGACGGGCGGCTCCAGGCGCGCCATTCCGTGCGGGAGCTGGCCACCTTTGCCGACGCCGTCTACGCCAGCTGCTATTTCTACGAGACAGCCGGAGGAATGAAGTCCGTCCTGCCGATCATCGAGACCGTGCGAAACTATGCGCGCGAGTCCGGGCGCGACGTGGGCACCTATGTCATGGCACCCGTGGCCACAACGATCAGCGAGTTCCCCCGCTACCGGGGGGCGTGGATGAAGCCGGATTACGTCCGCCTCCTGATCGAAAACTCGGCCTTCGGCGGCGCGGCGGGCGTCCTCCTTTTCCGGGGCGATTGCTTCGACGGCGAGACTTTCCTCGCAGCCCGCGAGGCCATGGCGGGATTGGTGGCCGCTCGTCCGTGGCTGGAGAGCGGAATCGATCTGAGCCATGAGGTGCAGATCGAGCCGGTCGATCCACCCCGGCGCGAATTCCACACGGAAATCTCCAACCACCTCCTCGCGCGGCTCGTCTGGCGGCCTTCGCTGGAGTACCAGTATGACGTCGTCCAACGTTCTCGCGACGACCTGGGGCGCGACCGGCTGACGGCACTTTTCAACTATTCACCGCAACCCCTCCGGTTCCGGATAAAAGTCCGCGGGCTGTTCGACCCCGCCTGGGGCGTGAGCGATTTCCGCTCCGGCAAGGCGATTACCGCCGCTACCCGGCACGAGCTTGAAACGGGGAAGATCGAGATCGAGGTTCCCGCGCGTTCATCCCGTTTGATCCGACTCCTCACCTCCACGCCCGAAGCCAAGCCATGATCCGTTCCCTCCTTTTTTCCGCCGCCTGCGGCGCACTCCTTTTTTGTAGCCACCCGGCTCTTTCAAATCCGTCACCGGAACCCTCCGGTTTTCCCGTCGTTCGCGACGCCAAAGCCCTGACGGGCGTGCGAGTTCTTCCGGAGGATCACCCCGGGCTCACCGCGACCGTGGAAACGCTCAAGAGTGTACTGGAGAAAATTTCGGGCGTGCCGATTCCCCTGGAAAACGGAGGTGCATGGGAAGGCAAAGGGATTCTTGTAGCCCTCTCCGACCAACTGCCTCCGTCGGAAAAAGAAGCCGCTGATGCGTTGAAAGGCGCTTCCCCGGAGACCTACATGATCGACATTTCCCCCGGGCGGGCCGTGCTGGCCGGATGCTCGCCCAAAGCAGTATGCGACGCCGTTTACGACCTCCTTGGGCAGTTGGGTTGCCGCTGGTTGCTCCCCAGCGAACGCTGGACGATTATTCCATCGAATCCCTCGGTGTCGCTCCCTGTTCAAAAAACCATCAGCAAGCCCGACTTTTCGTTCCGATCCATCTGGTACGCCTACGGCTTTGGCGGCGATTCCGAATCCAAGGCACTGGCCGCCGCCTATTACCAGTGGGTGGATGCCAATCGTTTGGGCGGCGTCGCCTCCTACAAAGCGGGGCACAGCTATCCCAGCACCGTGAAACGGCATAAGGACGTTTTTGCCAGCCATCCGGAGTATTTCGGAATGGACGAAAACGGCTCGCGCCGCCCTTTTACGGAATATCAAAGCCTTTGCTATTCCAACCCCGACGTGGCTGCCCTTTTCGTTCAGGACAAGCTGGCTGAGCTTCGCGCCGACAAGGAAAAGAACCCTTATGCCTATGTCGTCTCGATGGACCCCAATGATGGCTCGGATGTGTGTCATTGCGATGCATGCCGCGCCCTCGGGAACGGCTCCGACCAGGCGCTCTATCTGGCCAACACCGTCGCCCGCGCACTGCGCGCGGAATTTCCCGACGCCGTCGTAGCGATGTATGCCTATGCCTCGCACCGGCTCCCCCCGGAAAAGATCGAGGTGGAACCGAATGTGGAAATCCAGCTCGCGATGGGATTCAACAAGACGCAATACAGCCTGGAGGAGCTGGCACTCCTTTGGAAAAAAAAGGTCCGGGCCGTGGGGATTCGCGACTACTTCGGCGTCATGGCGTGGGATTGGGGTCTGCCCGGGCGGGGGAAATCGAGCAGTCTCGAATACGTTGCCAAGCAGGTGCCGCGCTGGCATGAGTGGGGGGCGCGCAGCTTCAATGCGGAAACCAACGCAAACTGGGGAAGCTTTGGCCCGGCCACCTATGTCGCCACGAAACTGCTCTGGGACGTAAAGGCGGACGCAGCCGCGGCTTACGACGACTACATGAATGCCGCATTCGGAAAAGCGGCCGGGGAGATGAAGGCGCTTTACGGCCTTTTCTCCAAGAGCGAGGATCTCACCCGGCAAAACCTGCATCGCTGGCTCGCGCAGCTTGACGGCGCGTTTCACGCCGCAGAAGGCGAATCTGCGGGGGTCCGGGCGCGCCTGACGGACATGGCGGCGTACCTTCACTACGCCGTTCTCTTCCGCGATTGGGAGCTGGCCCAAAAATCGCGCGATCAGGAAAAAGCCTACGCGGCCCTGCGCCCGCTGCTGGAGTACACCTGGCAGATCCGCAACCGGAACATGGTCCATGCCTATGCTCTCCAGCGTCGACTGGTCAATTCCGGGGACGAATCGCTCAAGCCGCTGCGGGAAGGATGGCGCTTCAACGACCCTACTGCGGTCTGGAAAAAGGAGGGACTGCTGGATGATGAAGCGATAACGGCGCTCTTCGTTCAGGACCGGGCCGCCTTCCCGCCCGACGACCGCATAGCCACCTTCTCCCCGAAACTGGTTCCGGCAAATGACAACGGCAGCAGCGACGAAGGCGATGAGCAGTTTTCAGGATTTCTTCGAAAGCAGAGTACTTGGCATTTTCTCGCGGAAACGAAGGAGCATCTGGAGTTTGATCTCCCGATGCAGGGGGTGAGATTCCATTACGAACTCGAAATCTACGGCGAGGAGAATCAACTCGTCTGGAAGACGGACGCCACCGTGAGCAAGACGGAATCCCGTTACGCCACCAAACCGTTCCAATTCAAGATCCGGGTTCCGAAGCCCGGGCTTTATAAAATGGTGATCAAGGGAGGCGAGGATTACGCGCCCACCGCGTTTCCCAAAGGAATGAGGATTGTCCTGGAAATGGGCCCAGCCACCCCGACGGTATTCCGTACGTTTGGCCCCACGTATTTCCATGTTCCCGCCGGAACGCGGGAGATCCTTGCTGAAACGGGCGGCCGTTTTCCCGTGAAAGAGCCGGGTGCCTCCAGCCGAAGGAACTACACCGCCTCCGATTACGATCCGGAACGGAAATGCCTTGCTATCCCCGCTGAAGCGGCCGACGGCCGGATCTGGATGCTGACGAATGCCACGAACGGAAACTTTCGGCTTCTGAACATCCCTCCCTATCTCGCAACGCATCCCAGCCGCCTTCTCGTGCCGGAGGGAGTTCACTAGCAATTCAAATTTCGCCGCCATGAAGTTTCTCCTTACTATTGATCCCTCCGAGGGCGATTCCGGCTACAGCTTCTTTTCCATTCCGCTGCCGCGAGGCCGCTTCCGCGGGCGGCTGGAAGCCCATGTCAGCCAATCCAGCGGCGAATCCAGCGGCAAACCCCTCGAACTCTGGGAGCTGGGGCGCTGGCCCGACGGCAGCCTGCGAGTCGTCCAGGGCTTGATCCCCGGTCGAGCGGGAACCGTGGCGCTCGAAATCGCGCAAGCTAGCCCGGAACAGCCCGAAATCGCCGTGCAAGCCATCGAGCCCGGGCGTTCATTCGCCTTTCACGGGCATCGCCTGGAGTGGGACCGGGCCACCGGGCTCTACACCCTTTCCCATGAGGGCAGGACCTACTTCGACCCTGCCGCGTTCGACCTGGCGTTTCAAGCCCCCGGCCGCCATGTGGTCCCGTGCGGCATCGAGCCTGGATGTCAAGGTGCTGGCGTGCGCGTGGTGCACCACCGGCGGGAGTGGCTGCGGCTTGAAGCCTTCCTCGCCGCCACGGGCGAAAACGCGGGCTTCGGCCTGCGGTTCCGGCTTCAGTGGGATCTCTTCAAGGGAGTGCCCGGCTGCGTGCTTTCCGTAATGGCAATTCACGACCGGCCCCATTGCGATCCTTTGGAGCTGGAGAGCGTCCATGTCGGTCTCGGGCTGTCGGCCGGGGAAATCCTCCACGGCGTGCGCCAAAAGCGGTCCGGGTTCGAAATGACGGAGAGCCGCAGCGTGGAAACCGCGGCTCCGCTCCAGATTCGCGCCGAAGGCTGCGTCCTCCGCCCGCGGATCGTCAATTTCGAAGCGCTTGGGGATTGCGCCGAATATGGGCCCCACCTCAATCCGCCGCCCGGGGAGGTCGATTCCCTCTGCTGGCTGCGCGCTGGCGGACAGCGGCTTTTGCTCGATCTCGAACAGATGGCTGAACTGCGCCCCAAGGGAATCCGGCTGGAAAATGGGCGCGCCATCATGGAAATCTGGCCGGAGTGGGCGGGCAAACTCCGCTGGCGGCAAGGATGTCGGCGGCAAGTCCGCCTTGCACTCGGGGTGTTGGAAGCCTGCGGCGAACCCGATTTTGCCGCCATGCGGCGGCTTGCCTCCTCGCTGCTCGACACGCAGCGGGCTCGCGTTTCCGTGGACGCCTTTCGCGAAGCCGCGTTTTTCGACATTCCGTGGCTGCCGCCGCACCGGGCGGATTTGCACCCGCGCATCGAGGGATGGTTCGAAGCAACTTCCACCCTGCGAACAGTCGCGGGATTCTTCGACTTCGGCGACACACCCGATTCCCACTACACCCGTACCTACTACCCGCTGGGGCGCGTGCCGCTGCGTGAGGGCAACACCGGTTCCACCCCGGAATTGGGGATAACCTCGCTCCGGGCAACAAAGGCCGTGGGAGGCATGGATGGGCGCGATCCGGTTTTCGTCAATAACGAGTACGATGTCTTGCACTGCCTGGCGAGCGAGGCGATCCGCTCCGGCAATTCGCTCCTCTTCCGCCAGCTTGGCTGGTTTGCACGTCATACCGTGGAGGTCGATTTCATTTGCCACAGCGACTGGGAAACGCGCCACCGCGCGCAGGGAGCCCACAGCGTCGGACACACCTCGGGCGGCGCCTATCCGTCGCATTTCTGGACGCAAGGGTTGGCGCAATATTATTACCTGACCGGCGATGACGACGCACGCGAAGTGATCGCGGCGCTCGCCGACAAAACCCTCTGGTACTTCAGCCATCCCCGCCTCAGCAAACTCGGCTCGGGCATCAATCGCGAAATGGGGTGGGCCGTGCTGACGCTGGTTTCCGCCTACGAAGTGACGCTGGAAGAAAAGTACCTCCAGGGCGCGGAAGCGCTGATGGCCACGGTATTGGCCGATCCCCTCCCCCCGGATCTCCCGGTGTTCAGCTTCGGCCACACCAGCCTGCTCCTCGGCTGCAAAGCCTATATCGAGGCGCTGGAGCGCGATGAAAGAACGCGCACCGTGCGGGAATGGTACCTGGCGGTCGTCCGCCTCGCCGTGGAATCGGGGTGGGCCGTCCCCGCGCGCGCGGAGATGGGGGCCAAACCGAAATTGAGTTATGACTTCGAGCGCCTCGAGAAAGGCGCTGCCGCCGCGGTCCGCCCGCGCTCCGGGGTGTTTAGCGGATACGGCGCGCTCGCCTGCCTCGCCTACGCATGGCGGTTGAGCGGCGACCGGGAATTTATCCGGGCCGGAATCAGGACGATCGAAGTCTTCTTCGACGGAACGCCCGGTTACTTCAGCGAGTCGCTGGTCTTCCGGAACCCCCTGCCCGAAGGCAAGCCGTTTGCGATGAGCTACCGAACCTTCGCCGAGTATTTCGCAGCCCTCGATGAATGCGGTTGGTTGGAGCAGTTCGAGTTTCCCGGGCGGGCAGGCCGCCCCCGTTGATCTGCATTTCACCAAGACTTCTATAAAGCACTACCTCCCTTCCGAAGATGAACCATAAAGGCCAGTAAAGGCCAATAAAGGCCAATAAAGGCCACCGATTCCGAGGGCGTCAGCGTGAAGAGAACGTCCGCATCCTGGCTTCTTTTGTAAAAATCGTTGACACCTCATCAAGCTTTTAAGATATATATCTCTTAAATTCCTCCCTTCAGATCCCTCTCTCTTATGAAATCCTCAATAATCCCCCAATTGATGGCAGTAGGCCTCGGTTTTGCCGCGACGGGTTCCGCCCGGGCGGCGTCCACCACCTGGAACAACACCGGGACGGATTTCAATACCGGCGCAAACTGGAGCAACAACGTGCCCGGCGCGGCGGACAGCGCGGTTTTTTCCGGTCCCGCAGGCGGTCAGCAGCCCGATCTCTCCGCGGACAAAACGATCTCCTCATTGAACTTCAGCGGATCGGATGCCAGCGGATACAAGATTAGCGGGTCGGGAGGCAGCCTGATCCTCAACAGCGTCAATACCAGCGGCACGTTGACCGCCATTTACGCCGATAATACCAGCGGAACCAACACGATCAGCGCCGCGGTCGTTCTCGGCGGCGCGGCGAACTCTACCGCGATGTTCAAGCAATTTGCGGGAGGAACGCTGGCCATCTCGGGAAACATCTCCAGCACGAACGCGATCGGGGGAGTGATCCTTTCCGGATCGGGCACTACGGGAGTCTTCACCCTGAGCGGATCCAACTCCTACTCAGGCGATACCACGCTGGACGGAAATGGCTTCCGGACGAGGTTGAACATCAACAGCGCCCATGCCATCAGTTCAGGCAAACTCATCATCGCGGCAACGGCCGAACTCGACAACACGAGCGGCGCCGCCATCACGCTGGCAAACAACAATAACATCGATCTTGCCGGGACACTTCGTTTCCTGGGAACCAACGACCTGAGCTTCGGGTCGGGTGTCCTTAATATTATCACCTCAAGCACGGGAACCCTGACGCTAAACGCGGGAACATTGGCCATCGGCTCCATCAATGCCACCAGTACGACGGTAGTTCTCCGCAAGACGGGCCCGGGAACGCTGGTCATTTCCGGCGCGGCGAATCCGAATTTTCAGGGCGGCTCGGTGCTGGAGGGGGGTACGCTAATCGTAGGGGACAAAAATGCGCTCGGCAGCGGAGCTCTCACCCTTGCCGTCTCCAGCACGCTTGCCTCCTCCGTCGACCTTAGCGGGGCGAACGCGATCTCCAATGACATCTTGTTGAGCAAGAGCGGCCTTACCATCGGCGGCTCGAACAATCTCCAGATTGCAGGCAAGATAGAACAGAGCGTCGGCACGGCGCGAATCCTGGAAATTGCCAATTCGGGCACCACCATCCTCTCCAACACGGCCAACTCGTATCTCGGCGCTACTCGCGTGACCAAGGCGGGGGCCGTTCTGGAAGTCACCAAGCTGGCCAATGGCGAATCGGAGAGCAGTATAGGCGCGTCCACCAACGCCGCGGCCAACCTTCTCATTAGCGACGGAGCTACGCTCCGCTATGTCGGCACCGGCGACAGCACGGATCGCCTCTTCCAGATCTCCGGAGCCGCCGGAACGACAGCGACCCTCGACGCTTCCGGCAGCGGAGCCGTTGCATTTACCAATACGGGCGCGCTGAGCCATAGCAGCAGCAATCTCGCCCGGACTTTGAAGCTGACGGGCACGAATACCGGCAACAACTCCATCGCTGCTACCTTGGCCAATAACGGAAGTGGCGCGCTCTCTATCACCAAAGAGGGCAAGGGAACGTGGGTCCTGGCGGGCGCAAACACCTACACCGGCAATACGACGGTTACGGCTGGCACTTTGGTGGTGGCGGGAGCGATCAGCAATTCCAGCGCGGTCATGGTCGGGGGAGGCAGCGAATTCCGCTACAACAGCGCCAGTGCACGCACCGGGGCGCTCACCCTCAACGGCGCCGGAAATTCCAGCCGCGCCATTCTCTCGGGAACCGGAGCGATCAACGTGGCGCTCACCCTCAACAACGTGGGCGACACCCTCTCGCCCGGCAACAGCCCAGGCTCGCAGACCTTCGGCGTGAGCCAGTCGTGGGACGCCTTCACCTATGTTTGGGAAACCAACGATTTCACCGGCACCACGGCCGGAACCGATTTCGATCAAATCATCATCAATGGCGGGCTGACGCTCAACGGCAGCGGCACGTTCCAACTCGACCTCCGCTCACTCACCGCCGGGAACACCGCGGGCAATGTGGCTAATTTCCTGGAAACGAATACCTCGTGGACCATCCTCACGACCACGGGGGGCGTCACAGGATTCAATGCCGCAAACTGGACCCTCCTGACTGGCAACTTCACGACCGGCACACCGTGGAAAGGTCAGTGGTCGATCGATCAGCAGGGCAATGATCTCGTGCTTAGCTACGCCGCGGTGCCC
>Ga0180217_1004137_pt1 | contig 11653 bp, 13 predicted proteins | sample eDN3rd37CBELigOP_FD_128521 | JGI IMG/M metagenome (GOLD analysis project Ga0180217, IMG submission 128521) | Enriched Organic Plus compost microbial communities from Emeryville, California, USA - eDNA 3rd pass 37_C BE-Lig OP (version 2) (version 2) ... | reverse complement strand
ACCGTCGAAGGTCAGTGTCGGGATCACGATCATCTCGCCATGACCCGGCGAAACCGAAAGCGTGACGTTCATCGGGTTGGGCTGCCGTACGCCCTTGTAGAGGCCGACGCAGAGGCGGCGCTGCGGCTGTGTGAACGGCGAGTGCTCGGGCCGGTACGAGAACAGATCGCCGAGCGCGCCCTTGCCGGTGGAGACCACGAGCAGGTCGAACCGGTTCACCAGGGCGGGGATGTCACCTTCCTCGATCTTGCGAATTTCGATCTTGCCCCCGCGGCGTTCGAAATCGTTCATCAGCGTCGGCAGATAGATGCGGTAATCGACGGCGCGGCTTGGCTTGGTGAAGTCGCCGCGGAAACGCAGCGGCTGCGGGAAGTTGAAGACGTGGTCGTGGTAGTAATAGAACAGCTTCGGATCGTCCCAGTGATGGATGCCGAGCTCGTGTTCGCGCGCAATGGTCACGTAATGATGCGCGACGGTATTGAGCAGACGTGAATTGCGATAATCCTCCGCCGGCCGGTCGGTGATGATGGTCGCATCGACCCCGTGCTTCTGCAGATACAACGCGAGATGAAGGCCGCCGACGCCGGCGCCGACAATTCCGATCGAGCGCTTCACAATAACCCTCCCATATTCAGATTTTTGATTGTTGTGGCCAAGTTTACGGCAGCGCCGGGCCTTCCGTATACGGAATGAACAGAATAAGATTTATTCCGGATGGGAATTATCCGCGATGGATCGGATCGACTGCCTGAAGGCTTTCGTCAGGGCGATGGAGGGCGGCAGCTTCTCCGCGGCAGCAAAGGAATTGGGCCTTGGCCAGCCGGCGGTGAGCAAGCGCATCGCGCTTCTCGAAGCGGAATTCGGATCGCAATTGTTCATGCGCACCACGCGCAAGCTCACGCCAACCCGCGAGGCACACCGGGTCTATGATCTCGCGCGTCAGGTGCTCGACACCTTTGAGGCGGCGCGCGCCAGCATCCGCGAAGCACCGGCGCGGCCGGCCGGCACCTTGCGCATCAGCGTGCCGTCGTCTTTCGGACGGCATTACCTGATGCCCCTGGTGCGCGACTATGCGCGCCAATATCCCGACGTGAAACTCGATCTGCGCTTCGACGAGCGCACGATCAATCTGGTCGAGGAGGGGATCGAACTTGCGCTGCGCATCGGCCAGCTCGAATCAAGCTCGCTGATGGCGCGGCGCATCGGTACGGTGCGCCGTTATCTCGTGGCGACGCCCGCTTATCTGCGAGAGCATGGCGCGCCCCGCAATCCTGACGATCTGCACGATCATCAATGCATCGCCTATGCGCGGCTGGCGCCGGCCAATCAATGGACGTTCGAGTCCGACGATGGCCGGCATGTGGTGACGATATCCGGTCCGGTGATGGTCGACGACGCCGATGCGATGAAGGAGGCGGTGTTGCAGCATCTCGGCATCGCTATCGTGCCGGCCTGGTGCGCAGCGGAGAGCATCCGGCGCGGGCAGATGAAGGCACTCTTGCCGGATTACACGGTCTCGTCGCTGCCGTTACATGTGGTTTATCCGGAGACGCACTGGATGTCGGCGCGGGCCCGCAGCTTTCTGGATTTCATCGCCGCACGGGCGGAGCTGTTCAACGGCTAGGCCGCGGCCTTGTCCGGAAACCGGCTCTTCAGGTCCGCCTTCACAATGCGGAGAATCTCGCGCGCAAGGTCCGGATCGTCGACTGAGCGCGCCAGCACCAGCGCTCCGACCATTTCCGAAAAGACTGCAATGGACGCAGCGCGGCGGCGGCTGCGCATAGCGGCCGGGAGAAGTCCTGCCAGAATGCCGGTGAGCGAACGGAAGCCGTCTGCGAAAGCCCGTCTCACATCGCCGCTGCGACGTGAGCCCTCCGGGGCCAGCGCCGCGAACATGCAGGCCGGACCGGGCTCCGCAAGCTTTGCCTCGTCGAGATAGCGGTCGATCAAAGCCGCGAAGGGCTTGTCGGCGTCGCCGGTAATCGATGTCCAGGCTGCACCGGAGCGCGCGAGCGCGTGCTGCACCGCCCGAGACACGAGATCGTCCTTCGATTTGAAATGCCCGTAGAAGCCGCCATGCGTCAGCCCGGCGGCGGTCATCAATTCGGCGACGCTGATTCCGTCGAAACCCTTCTGGCGGAACAGCCGGCTCGCGGCGTCGATGATGCGTTCGTGATTGGCTTCGGCTTCCTCGCGGCTGACCTTCATTCGCTTTCCTCCCCGGTGCGGGTTGACTTTTTATATGACATGTAACATGAATAGGCAACTTAAATGATGTTTATCATATAACAGCACCGGCGCGAAGCCGGCTTTGCCGGAGGTCCTGCCATGTTCGCCTCGCGTTTCGTGCCGGTCATGGCACGCCGGAACATCCATTACGGCTGGGTGGTGGTCGGAGCGGCGTTCCTCACCATGCTGGTGACCGCTGGCGCGCTCGGGGCGCCGGGCGTGTTGATGGTGCCTTTGCAAAAGGAATTCGGCTGGGATGCCGCGCAGATTTCGTCCGCGCTCGCGATCCGCTTCGTCCTGTTCGGAGCCCTGGCGCCATTTGCGGCGGCTCTTCTCAATCATTTCGGTCTGCGCCGCATGGCATCCGGCGCGCTGGTGGTGATCGCGGCAGCCCTCTTGCTTTCGCTCGGGATGACGCAGATCTGGCAGCTCGTGCTGCTGTGGGGCCTGCTGCTTGGCGTGGCGACCGGCATCACCGCCATGGTTCTCGGCGCAACGGTCGCGACGCGGTGGTTCACGCAGCAGCGCGGACTCGCCGTCGGCATCCTGTCGGCGAGTTCGGCATCGGGCCAGCTCTTGTTCCTGCCGGCGCTGGCCAGCATCACCGATCATCACGGCTGGCGCATCACGCTCGTGGTGGTCGCGCTGGCGCTCGTGGTGACGGCTGTCGTCGCGGTGGTGTTTCTGGTCGATCGCCCGTCCGATGTCGGATTGCCGCCCTATGGCGACAGCAAGGTGGCACCGCCCGTCGTCGAGAAGCCCAGCCTTTGGCTGGTATTGAAGGACCCGATCCTTGTTCTGGCCGATGCAGCGAAGGTACCGGTCTTCTGGATCCTGTTCGCAACCTTTTTCATCTGCGGCGCGTCCACGGTCGGACTCATCCAGACGCATTTCATCGCGATGTGCGGCGATTTCGGAATCGTTCCGGTGGGCGCCGCCGCCGTGCTCGCCGCAATGGGCGCGTTCGATTTCCTCGGGACCGTCGGCTCGGGCTGGCTCTCGGATCGCCTCGACAATCGTTGGCTGCTGTTCTGGTATTACGGTCTGCGCGGGCTTTCGCTGGTCTTTCTGCCGTTCACGTCGTTCTCGTTCTACGCGCTGTCGCTGTTTGCGATCTTCTACGGCCTCGACTGGCTGGCGACGGTGCCGCCGACCGTGCGGCTGACGGTCGAACGGTTCGGGCGCGAGCGCGCCAACATCGTGTTCGGCTGGGTATTCGCGGGGCATCAGCTTGGCGCGGCCGCCGCGGCATTGGGCGGCGGGATGAGCCGGACGCTGCTCGCGAGCTATCTGCCGGCCTTCTTCATCGCCGGCGCATTGTGCCTCGTCGCTGCGGCTTTGGTGCTGCTCATCCGCAAGGACGCCCCCGGCGCGGTGGCGCCGCCGCATCCGGTCCCGGCCGAATAACGGCGGACCGCAAGCGGTTGCGACGGCCCGGACCAGGGGCCATTTATGGGGGGCGCCGCCATGTTGGGGAGCTTGCCATGTCCCGCACCCGCGAGATTGACGCGTTCCTGAAAGCCGCCGCCGACGAGCGGACGGTGCGGGCCGGATTTTGGCCGAAGCTGGCCAGGCTGGCCGGCAAGCTGCCCTTCGCCGAGGATCTGCTGGCCGCCTATTACTGCGCCTTCGACCAAAACACGCCGAGCCAGGTGCGCTTTATCCTATTGGGCGCGCTCGCCTATTTCGTGATGCCGATCGATGTGGTGCCGGACCTGCTGCCGTTGTTCGGCTTTGCCGATGACGCCGCGATCCTCGCCGCTGCGCTCAAGGCCGTGTCGGACGCCATCCGCCCTGAGCACAGGGAAGCCGCGCGCCGGGCGCTGGCGGATTAGCGCTTGGGGGCTCTCTGCGGATCACCTCGGCTTCTAGTCTTTTGCCAGGCGAGGGCTGCTCTTTCCTGACGAGAAATTCACACGGTGCCGTGAACGACGATCTCGTCCGCTGAGGCTTTGAACCGGATCGGGGCGGGGCGCGACTGATGTGCAGGACGCGATAACCGCATCCGGTCACACAGGAGAGAAACCCATGTTCCGCAAGACCATCCTCGGCCTCGCCGCTGGTGCCGCCCTCGTCACTGCCGCTCTCGCGCCGACCGCCGCTTCCGCCCACTATTATGGCGGCTATGGCTACAAGTCCTACTACAAGCCGTACTACGGTTACTCGTACAAGTGCTACGACTGCGGTTACAAGCCTTACTACGGCTACCGCTCGTACTACGGCGGTTACGGCTACTAAATCGCTCTTCGGGCTCACCTGTGTGACCCGGCGCCGTTCACGGCAGCCAACCCGGTCTCCGCAAGGAGGCCGGGTTTCGCGTTTCCGGCACGAATTACGGCTTCAAAATCGCCTTGCCCATGATCTTGCGCGCGGCGATGTCCTTCAGCGCCTGCGCCGTCTCGCTCAGCGGATAGACCGCGTGCACATGCGCTGACAATTTCCCCTGGGCGCACCATTCGACGATCTGGCTCATGTTGCGCGCTTGCGCCTGCGGGTCGCGATTGACGAACACCCCCCAATGCACGCCGACGACGTCGCAGCCTTTCAGCAGCACGAGGTTCAGCGGGATTTTCGGTATCTCGCCGGCGGCGAAACCGATCACGAGATAGCGGCCCTCCCATGCCATCGCCCGCAAGGCAGGCTCGGCATATTTGTCGCCCACGGGATCGTAGATCACGTCGATGCCATGCGTGCCGCCGAGCCGCTTCAGCTCGGCGCGCAGATCGTTCGCGGTGTAATTGATCGTCTCGTCGGCGCCGTGCTTTTTCGCGAACGCGCATTTCTCGTCCGATGAGGCACAGGCAATCACCCGGGCGCCCATCAGCTTGCCGATCTCGATCGCGGCAAGCCCCGTCCCGCCGGCGGCGCCGAGGACAGCCAGCGTCTCCCCCGGTTGCAGCTTGGCCCGATCCTTCAGGGCGTGGAACGTGGTGCCATAGGTGACGGAGAGTCCTGCCGCGCGTTCGAGGTCGAGATTGTCCGGCACCTTCACCAGACGGTCGGCTTTCTGCACGTAGAATTCCCGCGCCGCGCCATAGGCAGAGTAACTCATCACCCGGTCGCCGACCTTGAAGTCCGTGACACCCGGTCCCGTGGCATGAACGGTTCCGGCGAATTCGGCTGCTGGCGAGAATGGGAAATCCGGCTTGACCTGATATTTGCCGGCGATCAGCAGCGTATCGAAAAAGTTCAGAGCCGCCGCGGCGACCTTCACCACCACTTCGCCGTCGCCCGGCTTCGGCTCCGGCAGGTCGGCGAGTTCGAGGTCATCGGGCCCGCCATAGCGGCGGCAAAGGATGGCTTTCATGGACCGGCCTTTCGCGGACTGCGACCAATGTGCACAGCGGGCATAGTCGGGCCCGTCGTGCCATGACATCGCCGATTTTCACTTATTATTACAAACGCTCGCTTGTGCTAGGCCCCTTGCGCCCGTGGCAATGTGCTAGCCTTTTGTCGCCAACTCCGAAACGTCCGGGTTCCGCGATGCGCTGTCTCTCTCGCCTTGGTGTCCTGAGCTTGCCGGCCACGCTGATGCTGCTGCTGGCCGGTGGTGCATTCGAATCGGCCAAAGCGCAGTCGGCCGCCCAGCTGATCGCCGAATTCGGCGATTGGGGCGCCTATACGGCCGCGCCGGGCGGCAAGAAGATCTGCTTCGCTCTCGCCAAGCCCGCCTCGTCCGAGACCAGTCCGCCGAATCGCCCGCGCGACCCGGCTTGGCTGTTCGTGTCCACCCGTCCAGCCGAAAAGGTGCGTGAAGAGGTATCGGTGATCTTCGGTTATCCGCTGAAGGCGAACAGCGACGCCACGGTGGAAATCGGCTCGACCAATTTCGCCATGTATACGCAGAATGACGGAGCCTGGGTGAAGAACGCCGCCGAGGAGGCGCGCCTTGTAGAGGCAATGCGCAAGGGCACCGAAATCACCGTGAAAGGCGAATCCAGCCGCGGCACCAGGACCATCGACAAGTTCTCGCTGAAGGGAGTCGTCCAGGCGCTGGACCGCGCTGCGCAGGAGTGCAGGTAGGAGCTGGCGGATAAGGCCACAGGATCGATTTTCGGACTCCCTCCCCTGAAAGGGGGAGGCGGGGGCCTCTCAACGCGGTCATTGCCGGGCTTGACCCGGCAATCCATCATTGAGAAATGGCCTTTTGGGTCTATATCCTCGCCAGCAGGCCCGGCGGGACGATCTATGTCGGCGTGACCAACGACTTGGTGCGCCGAACCTATGAACACCGAAACGGCTTGGTTGAGGGCTTCACGCGGCGATATGGCGTGAAGCGGTTGGTCCATTTCGAGCAGTACGACGATCCGGCCACGGCCATTCAGCGTGAAAAGAACATCAAGCATTGGTCGCGAGAATGGAAGATCGATCTCATTGTTGCGTCGAATCCGGAATGGCGTGACCTGTATGATGACGTTGCATCGTGACGAAGAGGATGGATGCCCGGGTCAAGCCCGGGCATGACGGAAATGACCACATCGCCCGCCATCGCCCCGCTCGAAAAGACCCCGCTCGAGGTCTATGTCGCGCCCGACAAGCCCTCGCTGATCGGGGCGTCGCGCGCGCAGCTTGCCGACATGCTCGGCGGCATCGGCGTCCCGGAGCGCGAGCGCAAGATGCGCGCGCAGCAGATCTGGCACTGGCTCTATGTGCGCGGGGCGCAGGATTTCTCGGTGATGACCTCCATCTCCAAGGAGGTGCGCGGCGCACTGGAACAGCATTTCACGCTGGATCGGCCCGAAGTCGTCACCGAACAGGTGTCGGCCGACGGCACCCGCAAGTGGCTGTTGAAACTCGCCAGCGAGACGCCGGGCGAGCGACCGCATCTGATCGAGACGGTCTACATCCCGGAAAGCGATCGCGGCACGCTCTGCGTATCGAGCCAGGTCGGCTGCACGCTGAATTGCTCGTTCTGCCATACCGGCACGCAGCGCCTCGTGCGCAACCTCACCGCCGGCGAGATCGTCGGCCAGATCATGGTCGCGCGCGACCGGCTCGGCGATTTCCTTGGGCAAACCCGCGCCACAGGTCCCGGCCTGCCGACGGAGGGCGAGCGCTGCGTCTCCAACATCGTCATGATGGGGATGGGCGAGCCGCTCTACAATTTCGAGAATGTGCGCGATGCGCTGCTCGTCACCATGGACGGTGACGGTCTGTCGCTGTCGAAGCGGCGCATCACGCTGTCCACTTCCGGTGTCGTGCCGAATATCGCGCGGACCGGCGCCGAGATCGGCTGCTCGCTCGCCATCTCGCTGCATGCGGTGCGGGACGACCTGCGCAATGTCCTGGTGCCGCTGAACCGCAAATACCCGATCAAGGAGCTGCTGCAGGCCTGCCGCGACTATCCGGGCGCATCCAATGCGCGGCGCATCACCTTCGAATATGTGATGCTCAAGGGCGTCAATGACTCGCTCGCCGAGGCGAAAGAACTTGTGCGCCTCCTCAAGGGTATTCCGGCGAAGATCAATCTGATCCCGTTCAATCCCTGGCCCGGCTCGCAATATGAATGCTCCGACTGGGAGCAGATCGAGAAGTTCTCGGAAGTGGTATTCAACGCCGGCTATGCCTCGCCGGTGCGTACTCCGCGCGGCCGCGACATTCTCGCCGCCTGCGGCCAGCTCAAGAGCGAGACCGAGAAGCTTTCGGCGCGCGAGCGCATGTCGCTCCGCGCCATGGCGATGACGGATTAGGTTTTTTCCTTCCTTCACTTCCCCCTGAAAAGGGGGAGGTCGACTTGCGAAGCAAGCCGGGTGGGGGTCGTCTTGCCTCTTACGACATTCTTGTGCTGACCCCCTCCCCAGCCCTCTTTCAGGGGAGGGAGTGACTATTGCCCGTCAAGACGTGGATGGCCTGGTCAAGTCCGGCCATGACGGTTCATTTGGGCCCGATCTTGCATTAGACAGGATGAGATTCGGGGGCCACACATGTTCATCACCCGTTTTTTCGTCATTCTCTTCTCGCTGATCTTCGCCCTTGTCGCCGCCGGCATCGCGCTGGCCATCGGCATCATGGCACCCGAACTCGTGAGCATGAGCTCCGACCCGATCGAGAAATTCGCATTCTTTGCGGTGGCGTTCTTCGCCACGAGCTTTGCCGGCATGACGGCTTTCGTCCCGGCGGCCGTTCTGATCGCGATCGCCGAGACCTTCAATATCCGCTCGATCTTCTATTACGCGATCGGCGGCGGGCTGATCGGTGCGGTGGCGTGGTACATGTCCGACATTTCGCTGCAGCTTGAAAACACCACCGATCTGTCTCCGGTCACCTACGGACTGCAGCTGGTCGCCGCCTCCGGCATCATCGGCGGGTTCGTCTATTGGCTGCTCGCGGGCCGCAAGGCGGGGCGCTGGAAAGACCCATACGCCGCGACGTGACCGCGCGTGGACGCGCTTCTTGCGATCAAGCTCGTCTACACCGCCTTCATGGTGGTGCTGATCCCGGTTTACCTGCGGCAATACGGCCCGACCAACTTTCTGTATTTCTGCGATCTCGCGCTCCTGTTCACGCTCGCCGGGCTGTGGCTCGACAGCCCGCTCCTGATTTCGATGAGCGCGGTCGGATTGCTGCTGCCGCAGACGCTGTGGGTCGTCGATTTCATCTTCAATCTGTTCGGGCGCAAAACCACGGGTCTCACCGATTACATGTTCGACAGCGACCGCTCGCTGTTCCTGCGCGGTCTGTCGCTGTTCCACGGCTGGTTGCCGTTTCTGCTCGTCTATCTCGTCTGGCAGATGGGCTATGACAGCCGCGCCTTCGTCGCATGGACCATCGTGTCCTGCATCGTGCTGCCCATCTGTTATTTCTGGATGCCGCCAGCGCAGCCCGATCCCGGCCTGACGCCCGTCAACATCAACCTCGTCTGGGGATTTGACGACCGCAAGCCGCAAACCTTCATGTCACCAAATGCGTGGTTTGCGATGTTGTTCTTCGGCCTGCCGGTCGCGATCTATTGGCCGACGCATCTGTTGCTGATGGCGCTGTTCAAGCCGGCATAATGGGCGCGGTTGCCGCGCAATGCGGCGCATGTTGTGGCGCCCTCTCCTCTGAGCTCGGAAGCTGCCGCAAGCGATGATGGGTGAGGGGGCTAAGTCGGTCGATAGACCGTTACCCCTCACCCATCACGACTCGCGGTCACCACTGTCGCGCCCTCTCCCTCAAGGGGAGAGGCACATATGTTAGCGGCGTGATCGCATCAATTCGCCTTGATGCCGGCGTCCTTGGCGACCTTGCCCCACTTGTCGATCTCGCTCTGGATATAGGCGGCGAATTCCTCCGGCGAATTGCCGACGAGGATCGCGCCCTGCGGGGCGAGCTTCTCGCGCACCTCCGCGCTTTTCAGCGCCTCGGCCGTCGCCTTGTGGAGCTTTGCGATTACGGCCGGCGGCGTTCCCGCCGGCGCCACCATGCCGTACCAGTTTTCCGCCTGGATCTGCGGCAACCCGACTTCGCCGGTGGTCGGCACATCCGGCAATGACGGCACGCGCGTGGTGCTGCCGAGTGCGATCGGCTTGACCTTGCCGGCCTTCACCTGCGGCAGCAGCACCGGAATATCGAGAAACACCATGTGCACCTGATTGCCGATGATGTCGTTCACGGCGGGCGCCGCGCCCTTGTAGGGTACATGCACGATGTCGATCCCGGCCGCGCTCTTGAACAATTCGCCGGCAAGATGCGGCATCGAACCGGGACCGGTGGAGGCGAAGTTGAGCTGTCCCGGCTTGGCCTTCGCGAGCGCCAGCAAATCCTTCATCGACGAGGCGGGCACGTCGGTCGCAACCACGAGCAGCTCGGGCACCTTGGCAACGAGGGTGACGGGCTTCAGATCCTTCAGCGTGTCGTAGGGCAGCTTCTGTTGCAGGCTTTTGGAGATCGCGAGCGCGCCGGCGCTGGTGATGGCGATCGTGTGCCCATCCGGCTCGGCCTTGGCGACCGCATCGGTGCCGAGCACGCCGCCGGCCCCGCCGCGATTGTCGATCACCACCGGCTGGCCGAGCAACTCCGACATTTTCGAGCCGACCACGCGGGCGATGATGTCATTCGGTCCGCCCGCCGGGAACGGCACGATCAGCTTGATCGGTTTGGTCGGGAAGTCCTGTGCGTGAGCGGGCAGCGTAAAGGCAAAAAGAACAGCAACAACATGCAATAAGGCGCGCATATAAATTCCTCCGAACGCGCCTTGCCATGGCGCTTGCGGCGCATCATGCAACGCGCGCTGCCTCTTGGCTAGTTTGCCCGCGCGAACAGCAGCCTTGCCGCGAAGGCGCCCATCAAACCGGCAAAGGCCCAGTCGAAGATGCGCATCAGGCGCGGGGAGTTTCGCATCGCCGCGGCGAAGCGTTCGGCGCCGAGGATGATCGGCGCCGAGACGATCGGCGTCAGCACCGTGTAAAGCAGCCCGAGAAACAACATCTTGGCGGGTGCGTCCGGATCGGTCGCCGACACGAATTGCGGCAGGAAGGTCAGGAAGAACATCACGACCTTCGGATTGAGCATGTCGACGCCGAATCCCATCGCAAAGGCGCGATGCAGGCTGGTGGGCTTCGGCTTTCCCTTCTTGAGGGTCAGCGACGAGCCGTGCCGGATCGCCTGTACGGCGAGCCAGAGCAGATAGGCGGCGCCGGCGATCTTGATGATCGTGAAGGCGGTGGCGGAGGCAACGAGGATTGCCGACAGTCCGAAAGCCGCGAGCATCGAATGCGCGAACAGGCCGGCAGTCGCGCCGAACATCGAAGCGAAGCCGCGGGCGCGTCCGCCATTGATCGTCTGGCTGAGAAACAGCGTCATGTCTGGTCCCGGCGTCACGATCAGCAGCAGCGATGCCGCGGTGAAGGCGGCGACAATCGTAAAGTCCGGCAGGATGGTCATGCGGGCATTATTCGCTGAGGGTTCAGGGCGTGCCGGTGATGTATCGCTGCAGGGTCGCGCCGACCTCGCGCACGATGTCGTCGTGCGACAGGGAGACGACCGGCGGGAGCTTCAGGATATAGCGGCAGAGCGCGAGGCCGAGCAATTGGCTCGCCACGAGGCCTGCGCGCTGGCTCGCGGTGTCCTGCGGGCCGATCGCCGCGATCGCCTTGCCGACCTGCGTGGCAAAGACTTCGCGCACTTTCTTCGCCGCGAAATCGTTCGATGCAGCCGAGCGCAGCAGGATCGCCATCTCCTTGCCGCTCCCCGGACCCTCCCAGAGATCGATGAAGCGGAGCGCCAGCGCTTCGCCAATCCGGGACGGCTCGATGCTGCGCAGGTCAGGTAGATCGAGCCGGATCGAGGCGGCGCGGGCAAACAGCTCGTCCTTGTTGCCGAAGTAGCGGATCACCATGGCGGGATCGATCTCGGCGCGCGCCGCGATGTCGCGGATCGTGGTGCCGTCGTAGCCCCGCTCGGCGAACAGGCCTTGTGCGGCGGCCAGGATCTCAGCGCGGGT
>Ga0180217_1004134_pt1 | contig 11657 bp, 8 predicted proteins | sample eDN3rd37CBELigOP_FD_128521 | JGI IMG/M metagenome (GOLD analysis project Ga0180217, IMG submission 128521) | Enriched Organic Plus compost microbial communities from Emeryville, California, USA - eDNA 3rd pass 37_C BE-Lig OP (version 2) (version 2) ... | reverse complement strand
TCCTTGGACAGTTCGCCGGAAATCTCACGGCCGGGCTGCAAACCGATCTTTACATCATTGCCGTTCGCTTCGAGCACCACAGCCAGATGCCATTCTTGCACATCGCTCAAGCCGGATACTTTGGACAGAGCCTCGCCCCAGTCGCCGGAAACGTCGATCTGATCCACCGGCCCGCGATAACCGCGCAAATTATCGTATTTCATGAGCCCGTGCCGGAGCGCCTCCTGCGCGAAAATCTGCAGCTTGGGATCGAGCGTCGTGCGCACATAGAGGCCGCCCTCGTAAAGTGCGTCCTCGCCATACCGGGAGATGAGTTCGCGCCGAACCTCTTCCGTGAAATATTCCGAACCGGCAAGATAGTTTCCACGCTGACGCGGCCTTACATCAAGCCCGGTCGCCTTCGCCTCTTCAGCCTCCCTTGCCGTGATGTAGCCGTTGACCCGCATCTGATCGATCACCCAGTTGCGGCGTTCGAGGGCGCGGTCGGTATGTCGGAAGGGATGGTAGTTGGAAGGGCCCTTCGGCAGGGCGGCGAGATATGCGGCCTCAGCGATGGTAAGCTCCGACACCGGCTTGTCGTAATAGGCAAGCGCAGCTCCGGCGATGCCGTAAGATCCGAGACCGAAGAAAATCTCGTTGAGATAGAGTTCGAGGATACGGTCCTTCGAATAGGCCTGCTCGATGCGGAAGGAGAGAATCATCTCCTTGATCTTCCGGTCGATCGTCTGGTCGGAAGTGAGAAGGAAATTCTTGGCCACCTGCTGGGTGATGGTCGACGCGCCGACCGGCCTGCGTCCGGAACCGAAATTCTGCACATTGGTTACGACAGCCCTGAACAGGCCCGAAACGTCTATGCCGGGATGGGAGTAGAAGCTCTTGTCTTCAGCCGACAGGAATGCGGCCTTCACCCGGTCCGGAATGGCCTTGATCGGAAGGTAGAGGCGCCGCTCCCGCGCGAACTCCGCCATCAGCGAGCCGTCGGACGCGTGGACGCGGGTCATCACGGGCGGTTCGTATTTTGCCAGCACCTCATAGTCGGGCAGATCCTTCGCAAGGTCGCCGACATAAAGTGCCACGCCGGCAGCAGCAATAAGCGCGAAGACAATGCCAATACCGAAAAAATATCCTAAGAGACGTAACATGCTCGCTCCAGTGTGACCGGCTTTGCCCGGCTACTCCTCGCCTTGCGATGATACCACCATAAGCACCGGGAGGTGAAATCACGACAACAGCGTTCATCCCCTGCCGGGGTCTTGTGAGCAAAATTGGGCAAGGGGCCAGTCATTATCATCTATCGATGCGAAAAGAATCGAGAGCGTTGTCTGATTGCAACGATCCACTACCCTCCCGCTCGTGCAGCTGCGAATATATTGATCGCGTCAAATATGGATTCCACGGCCTTCGCCCGCCAGGCAGGATCCTGCATCTGCTTCTCGTCTTCCGCATTCGAGAGATAGCCGAGTTCCACGAGAACGGAAGGCACGTCCGGTGCCTTGAGGACGAGAAACCCGGCGGAACGAAGCGGATTGCCGACGAGATGCACCGTGTCACTCAGCTCATCGAGCAGGGTGCGGGCGAAGTGAATCGAAAAAGCATGGGTTTCGCGGCGAATGAGGTCGAAAAGGATGTCGGTAACGTGGTCCTGCTCCTCCTCGACCGTCAGCCCGGCGATTTCGTCCGATAGGTTTTCGCGGGCGGCCGTCGCGGCCGCTTCCGCGTCCGAAGCCCGGTCCGAAAGCGTATAGATGGTGGCTCCGCGAAAATTGCGCATCGAAATCGCATCGGCATGGATCGATATCAAAAGGTCGGCTTCGTTCTCGCGCGCGATTCGTACACGCTCGTCCAACCTCAGGAAGACGTCCTCGCTTCTGGTAAGCACGACATTATACTTACCGGTTTCCTCCAATCGGTCCTTGAGTTCCTTGGCGAAGGAGAGCGTGATCGTCTTCTCGAAGGCTCCGCTGACGCCGCGCGCACCGCCGTCGATGCCCCCATGGCCGGGATCGAGGGCGATGGTGAACCGATCCTCCTTGGGTTTGCGCGCCGGGGCATTCGTTGCCGTTCCCGCCTCGGGAGCAATATTGAGACGTTCGCGCATGGCCGCTTCGAAAGCGCTTTCCGAGGCAGAGACGATGTCGACGATCAGCCGATGTCCCGGCGAGCTTTCGTTCTTCAGAACAGAAACCTCTTCGACCTTGAACGGACCCGGCATTGTATAGATCATTCGGGAATGGCCTTGCGTCATCCGGCCATAACGCACTCGAGAGATCAAGCCTCTAGGCTCTGCTTCCTGCTCCTCTATGCTGAACTCCGTCTCGGGAAGGTCTACGACAAGGCGGTGCGGCGCGCGAAGAAGAAACCAGCTTACTTTTGGCTCCCGGTCGAAATTGAGCACGATTCGCACGCGATTCTCATCTCCGGCGATCGTATATTCGTAAGCCACGAGCGGCTGGGGTGCCTGCGCGCGGGCCGAAACGCTAAAGAACACCAGCACCGAGAAGATGGCGAAGAGAACAAGACGGCCGCAAGCGAACTGCCTGCGCAGTGCTTCCTGCCGGGCGCCAAGCGCTGGCACGCTTATCGGTGTCGATTGTTCCGCCACGTAAGTCCCCACTCGTTGGCAGTCGGAAAGATGCGCGTTAGCCGAGGCTTTGGGCCGCTTCAAGGCAAGGATGCCCTATGTGATTTCAGGGTTGCCATGGACGGTGTCAAATCATAAAAGCGATTTTGAACCATCGTGGCGTCTTATCCACGGAGTCGCCCCCTGAAAGAATAGGGTTGGCGGTGAGTTTCCGTAGCGCAATGCCGGCGCGGATGATGGCTCAAAGGATTTCTCAAGGTGTTTGCGGCTTGGCCGGAACCCTTAAGCGAGGAAACGGCCGGGAATGTTCCCGTGCCGGCTCAAAACGAGCAAAAGGCGGCCCGGCGATCCGGGTCTTGGTTGAAACGGTCCTGCCAGGCGATGCTATGGCGTTGAGCGCAGTGAGGAGTAGCCCCGGGAGAATCCGCAGCGATTTGGCGGCGGTCCGGCATTCTTCTGCTCCAAAGCCGGGACCGGCAGGCATCAAATTATCCGGCATAGGATCCCAGAGCGGCGCGGCGGGGAGGTTGAATGCCCCCGCCAGGCGGAGGATTCCTGCCGGGGAGAAAAGACTTTATGGCAAACAAAATGCTGATGGACGCCTCCCACCCGGAGGAAACCCGCGTTGTCGTCCTGCGCGGTAATCGTATCGAAGAGTTCGATTTCGAATCACAAGACAAGAAGCAGCTCAGAGGAAATATTTATCTGGCGCGGGTGACCCGCGTAGAACCTTCGTTACAGGCTGCGTTCGTTGAATATGGAGGAAACCGGCACGGGTTCCTCGCCTTCAGCGAAATCCACCCCGACTACTACCAGATCCCCGTCGCTGACCGGCAGGCGCTGCTGCAGGCAGAAGCTGAGGAAGCGCGCGCTGCAGACGAGGCGGAGGAAGGTGAAGCACAGGGCGGGCGCGGTAAGAAGCGTCGCCGCGGGGATCGCCGTGACGCGAAGGCCGAGGAAGCTTCCGCCGACAACAAGGAACGGGCGCAGGCCGAAGTCGTCAAGGGCGATGCGGTTTCCGAGCCGCACGCGTCAGACAATGGGTCCGAGGAGCTGAACGGCAACGGTTCAGACGAATCGAATGGAAACGGCTCGGAGGAATCCAACGGTTCGGACGAAGTCGACACGGTCGGTGCAGAGGATGCGCTTGATGAAGCGCAGAATCGCCGCCACCCCGTGCGCCGCAACTACAAGATCCAGGAAGTCATCAAGCGCCGCCAGATCATGCTGGTTCAGGTGGTCAAAGAGGAGCGCGGCAGCAAGGGCGCAGCCCTGACCACTTATCTCTCGCTTGCAGGCCGTTATTCCGTGCTGATGCCGAACACGGCGCGCGGCGGCGGCATCTCGCGCAAGATCACCAATCCGCAGGATCGCAAGCGGCTCAAGGAAGTGGTGAAAAGCCTGGACGTGCCGGAAGGCATGGGAGTCATCCTGCGTACAGCGGGCGCCAACCGGACCAAGGCCGAGATCAAGCGCGACTACGAGTACCTGATGCGGCTCTGGGAACGCGTCCGCACGCTGACGCTCGAATCCACTGCACCCGCGCTTGTCTATGAGGAAGGCAGCCTCATCAAGCGCGCGGTACGCGACCTCTACAACAAGGACATCGACGAGATCCTGGTGGCGGGCGAGGAAGCCTATCGTGAGGCCAAGGATTTCATGCGGATGCTGATGCCCAGCCACGCCAAGGTCGTGCAGCCTTATCGTGACAGCGTCCCCATCTTTGCGCGCAACGGCATTGAGGCGCAGCTCGACAAGATGCTGCAGCCGCAGGTGACCTTGAAGTCGGGCGGCTATATCATTATCAATCAGACCGAAGCACTCGTCGCCATCGACGTGAACTCCGGCCGCTCCACCAAGGAGCATTCGATCGAGGACACCGCGCTCCAGACCAATCTCGAGGCGGCGGAAGAGGTTGCCCGCCAGCTTCGCTTGCGTGACCTTGCCGGCCTGATCGTCATCGATTTCATCGATATGGAGGAGAACCGGAACAACCGGGCGGTCGAAAAGCGACTCAAAGAATGTCTGAAGAGCGATCGCGCCCGCATTCAGGTGGGACGTATTTCGCATTTCGGCCTGCTGGAAATGTCGCGCCAGCGCATCCGCTCGAGCGTTCTGGAAAGCACGATGCAGATATGCCCGCATTGCGGCGGTGCCGGCCATGTGCGCTCCGATTCGTCGGTTGCTCTCATGGTGGTCCGCGCAATCGAGGAATATCTATTGAAGGACGGGCGCCACGACATCACCGTGCGCACGCCCACCTCCACGGCGCTTTACCTTCTCAACCACAAACGCATTACGCTTGTCGAACTGGAAACCCGCTTCGGCGTCAATATCACTATCGAGACCGACGAGGAGTTGGGCACCCAGCACTATGCGATCGTGAAGGGCCAGCCCTCTACCCGCACCCCCGCCCCCAAAGCCGCCATACAGACGGTGCCGGAGGAGGAACCTGACGTGGAGGAGACGGCCTACGCCGAAGAGGCGGAGGAGCAGGAGCAGGAGCAGGAGCAGGAGGAAAGGCATGCCAGCGCCGAGGAATCCGGCGCGCCCGGACGCAAGCGCCGCCGCCGGCGCCGCCGTCGTGGCGGAAAGGACCGCGCCGTCGAGCAGGCCATGCCGCACGCCGCGGTAACGGAAGAATCGAGCGAAGGCTCCGAAGAAGGAGAAGAGACGGAAGCCGAAGCAGAGGCAATTGCCACGGCTGAGGCGGAACCTGAAACCGCCGCCGAAGACGGAGAAGCTGAGCCACGCAAGAAGCGGCACCGCGGGAAGCGCGGAGGCAAGCGGAACCGCCGCGATGAGGACGCTGAAGTCAAGCAGGAAGATGACGGGGAAGACGCCGTAGCGGCTGCCCCTGCGGAAGAGCCTGCCGCAGCGCCCGAGCCGGCGCCGGCGGGCCCGGTGGAGGCGGTTTCAACCGACGCAGAGCCTGCCGTCGAAGAGCCTGCAGCTGAGGAGAAACCGGCGAAGAAGCCGCGCCGGAAGCCGCGCGCCAAAAAGGAAGCGGTAGCCGACGAAAACGTGCAAACTGCCGAAGTCCCGGCTGTAGAAGAAGCCGCTCCTGCGGCCGAAACAGTGGCCGAACCTGCGTTCGAAGAGAAGACCGAGGAAGTTCGGCCCAAGCCTTCGCGCCGGAATGCTGCCAATACATCCGAAAAGCAGGAACCCGTCGTCACTTCGACGGGAGAAGGCGGCGGTGAGGCAGCTCCTCCGCGTAAAACCGGGTGGTGGCAGCGTAAGAGCTTCTTCTGATTGTAAGGCCGGGCGGATGCCCGGCCTTTCTTCAATCGGCACTCTGGACTCTTCTTGGTAAGTCCTGCAGTTTTCTTTCGAACCGGTTCGGAAGATGATTGGTGTTGCGGAAACTGAGACGGGCGCAACTGCCTTCTCCTTGCCATGATAATCAAATATCGGTGTCGGCGATGGTGACCTTGCCCCGATTTGTTACTGTGCATTTCTATCGGACAATCGCCGCACTTCTGGCCGCGGCATATATATTCGTAAGCGTATCGCCGGCTGCCGCGCAGCGCGGCGTTCCCATCGTCCGCGATGCCGAGATCGAAGCGCTCGTAGCCGATTATGCAGGGCCGATCCTTCAAGCCGCGGGCCTTAGCCGATCCAGTATCGAGATCGTGCTCGTCAATGACCACCGCTTCAATGCGTTCGTGGCAGGGCGGCGCATCTTCATTCATACCGGCGCGCTGCTTACAGCGGAAACGCCGAATGAGATTATCGGGGTCATTGCTCACGAGGTCGCGCATCTTGCCGGGGGCCACCAGCACAGGCTTCGCGAGCAGTTGGCCCGCTCCCAGACCATGGCCGTCGTTGCGACGCTGCTCGGCATCGGCGCAGGCGTGGCGGCCGCGGCAAGCAACCAAGGCGATCTTGCGCAAGCCGGCGTCGGGCTGGCCATGGGCGGTTCAGAAGCAGCCCGCCGCAGTCTTCTTGCCTATCAGCGCACGGAAGAAATCACGGCTGACCGCTCGGCGGTCGCCTATCTGGAGCGCACCGGCCAGTCGGGTCGGGGAATGCTGATCACCTTCCAGCGCATGGCCGGCGATTTGGCGCTGGCCGGCGTGAATGTGGATCCTTATCAGGTCAGCCATCCCATGCCGCGCGACCGGATCGCCAATCTCGAAGCGCTCGTCAAGAAGAGCCGCTTCTATGACCGGACCGATCCGCCGGCCCTGCAGCTGCGCCATGATCTGGCGCGTGCGAAGATAGCGGCTTATACGGCGGGACGGAATGCTATCCCCCGTGTCTTCCGCAAGGATGCGGGGGGTCTGCCAGTTCTATATGCGGATGCGATCACCAGCTATCTCAGCGGCAATCCCCGCAATGCTCTTTCCAAGGTCGATCAGCTCATCGCCAGCCAGCCGCGCAACGGGTATTTCCACGAGCTTCGCGGCGAAATCCTGGTGAAGGCCAATCGGCCGCGCGAGGCGGCGGAGGCTTACGCGACCGCGATGAAGCTGGCGTCGCGCTCGGGTCTGCTCGAAGTGGGCTACGGCCAGGCGCTCCTCGCAACGGGACAGCCCGACCTGGTACGCCGCGCTGCCACCCAGCTGGAATCGGGATTGACGCGCGAGCCCAGCTACGTCAACGGCTATCGCTTCCTCGCCCAAGCCTATGGACAATTGGGGGAGATCGGACCAGCCGAACTGGCCACCGCTGAAGGTTATTTCCATTCCGGTGCTTATCGTGATGCAAAGGTCATGGCGGCACGGGCACAAATGAAATTGAAACGTGGTTCGCCGGAATGGGTCCGTGCGCAGGATATCATCGAATTTCGCGAACCAGGCCGAAAGTGATACTAGAATTAACTGACATTCGGTTCGGCGGCCGTGACCGGCAGGCCATCCGGCCCACAAGGGAAAGATCATGAAAAAACTGCTTTTCGCTGCGTCCTTTGCCTCGGTTCTCGCCATCACGGGCACGAATCAACTCCAGGCGCAGGAGCAGGCCGCCGGGCAAAGCGCGCTCACCAAGCCTCAGATCGAGGGAATCGTCCGCGAATATCTCCTCGCCAATCCGGAAATCCTGCTGGAGGTGCAGTCCGCCCTCGAAGAGAAGATGAAAGCGCAGCAGGCGGCCGCCAGCCAGCAGGTGATAACCGATGCGGCCGATCAGATCTTCCATCAGGCGAGCGATGGCTTCATCGGCAATCCCGACGGCGACGTCACGATCGTAGAATTCTTCGATTATAACTGCGGCTATTGCAAACGGGCGCTGAACGATATGGAAGCGCTGCTTGCCAAGGACAACAACCTGCGCTTCGTGCTGAAGGAGTTTCCGATCCTCGGTCCGGATTCCCATGCCGCCCATGTGGTATCGAAGGCTTTCCAGAAGCTTCAACCGGCAAAATACGGCGACTTCCACCGCCGGCTCCTCGGCAGCCAGGGCCGAGCCAATGAGGAGACCGCAATCCGCATCGCTGTCGAGCTGGGAGCGGATGAGGCAGCGTTGCGTGAGGCAATGAAGGACCCGGCGATCGAGGCAAGCTTTGCCGAGACCTACAATCTCGCGAGCCGCCTGCAGATCAGCGGCACGCCCTCCTATGTGGTGGGTCAGGAGGTTGTCTACGGCGCTTTGGGCGCCGATCACCTGAGCGAAAAGATTGAAGCGACGCGGCAGTAGGGTGTTGCCGCTTTTTACCCATCATCCCCCTTCTGGAACGGGGAAAGAGCGCATTTGCGCTCTTTCCGCAGCCGCCGAAGCCGATTATAGAGGGCCGGCGGGATGCCCTTGGGATAGATGATGGCGAAACTGGTATATGTTCTCAACGGACCGAACCTGAACATGCTCGGCAAGCGCGAGCCCGGCATTTATGGGGGCGCGACTCTTGCCGATATAGAAGCCGAATGCCGCGCTGCGGGCGCTGATCTTGGGCTTGAGATCGAGTTCCGTCAGTCCAATCATGAGGGCGTGCTGGTCGACTGGATCCAGGAAGCCGGGGAACGCGGAGTTGGCATCGTCCTCAATCCTGGTGCATATGGGCACACCTCGATTGCGCTGCATGATGCGATCCGCTCCGTGAGCCCATTGCCGGCGATCGAGGTGCATTTGTCGAATATCCACGCGCGCGAGCCTTTCCGGCATAAGACCATGACGGCTCCCGTGGTTGTGGGCGTGATATGCGGGCTAGGACCGATCGGGTACAGGCTGGCGCTCGAAGCGCTGGCGGCAAGACAATAATTGGCTGCACGGGCCAAAAGGAAAAGATATCGATGAAGAAGAACGGTGTGGATCAGCAGCTCATCCGTGAATTGGCAAATATTCTTGATGAGACCCGCCTCACGGAAATCGAGGTGGAAGACAATGGAATGCGCATCCGCGTCGCACGACAGTCGTCCGTGATCCAGACTACCGTTCCGGCCTTTGCATCGGGCCAAGCCCCGGCTGGGCCGGCTGCCGCCGGGCAAGCGCCCATCCAGGAGCAAGCCTCCGCTCAGGCATTGGAGGACGCGAAGAACGCGGTTCCGTCTCCCATGGTCGGCACTGCTTACCGCGCGCCCGCCCCAGGAGCGCAGCCATTCATCGAGGTTGGGCAGTCGGTGGAGAAGGGGCAGACCCTGCTGATCATCGAAGCTATGAAGACGATGAACCAGATCCCCTCGCCTCGCGCCGGCGTGGTCAAATCCATCCTGGTCGAGGATGGGCAGCCCGTCGAATATGGCGAGCCTCTGGTCGTAATCGAATAGCTCCCGGGACCGACACCGCAATGTTCCAGAAGATCCTCATCGCCAATCGCGGCGAAATCGCGCTCCGGGTGCTTCGCGCCTGCAAGGAGCTCGGAATCCAGACGGTGGCGGTGCATTCCACGGCGGATGCCGATGCCATGCATGTACGCCTGGCGGACGAGAGTGTCTGCATCGGCCCGCCGGCTTCACGCGAAAGCTACCTGAACATCCATCAGATTCTCGCTGCCTGTGAGATCACAGGCGCCGATGCGGTGCATCCGGGCTATGGCTTCCTCTCCGAGAACGCCAAATTCGCGGAAATACTGGCCGCTCACAACGTGACCTTCATCGGTCCGTCGGCCGAGCATATCCGCATCATGGGCGACAAGATCGAAGCCAAACGGACAGCAAAGCGCTTGGGCATACCGGTTGTGCCCGGATCGGAAGGCGCCGTTACCGACGAGCGGGAGGCAAAGCGCATCGCGGCCGAGATCGGCTACCCGGTGCTTATCAAGGCATCCGCGGGCGGTGGTGGCCGTGGCATGAAGGTCGCGCGTTCCGAAGCCGGACTCGCGGAGGCGCTGGCTACCGCGCGCACGGAAGCCGGTGCCGCTTTCGGCGACGACGCGGTCTATATCGAGAAATATCTGGAGAAACCGCGTCATATCGAGGTGCAGGTGGTGGGCGATGGCGCTCACAATGCGATCCATCTCGGCGAACGCGACTGCTCGCTTCAACGGCGCCATCAGAAGGTTTGGGAAGAGGCGAACTCCCCCGCGCTCAATGTGGAACAGCGCACGCGCATCGGCGAGACGGTGGCAAACGCGATGGCTGAGCTCGGTTATTCCGGCGCCGGCACCATCGAGTTCCTGTACGAGAACGGCGAGTTCTATTTCATCGAAATGAACACGCGGCTGCAGGTCGAGCACCCGGTGACGGAAGCAATCACCGGCATCGACCTTGTGCACGAGCAGATCCGGGTTGCCTCGGGCGCCGGCTTGTCTGTCCGCCAGCAGGATGTGCGCTTCCATGGTCACGCCATAGAATGCCGCATCAATGCGGAAGACCCGCGTACCTTCGTCCCCTCGCCCGGCACGATCACTCATTTCCATACGCCGGGGGGCTTGGGCGTGCGCGTGGATTCGGGCGTCTATTCCGGCTATCGGATTCCGCCCTATTACGACAGCCTCATCGGCAAGCTGATCGTGCATGGTCGCAACAGGGTAGAATGTATGATGCGTCTTCGCCGTGCTCTTGACGAATTCGTCGTCGACGGCATCAATTCCACATTGCCGCTCTTTCGGGAGCTCGTGGGCAATGTCGATGTGGCAAACGGCGATTATGACATCCATTGGCTGGAGAACCATCTCGCGGCCAGCGAATAGTTTCCGGGCGCTGCAATGACGCGCCCCCTCGCCCCCGGTTTTCATATCCCGCCGGATCTCTTGTTGCGTGCCTATGCGACAGGGGTCTTTCCCATGGCCGAGCACGCGGACGATCCCGAGGTTTTCTGGGTTCGTCCGGAAACGCGCGGCATCATTCCGCTGGACAGCTTCCATATACCGAAAAGCCTGAAGAAGCTGATGCGGCGGGAGCCTTTCGATATCCGCTATGACACGGACTTCCTAGGCGTCATCACGGCCTGTGCGGAACCCTCCCCGGAGCGCTCCGATACATGGATCAACGAGCCGATCCGTGAAGCCTATACGGAGCTCTTCAAGCGCGGGCATTGCCACACCGTGGAAGCATGGCGCGACGGCAAACTGGTCGGCGGCCTCTACGGCGTGTCTCTCGGCCGTGCCTTCTTCGGCGAGAGCATGTTCTCACGCGAGCCCAACGCCTCGAAGATATGCCTTGTACATCTGGTCGAGCGTTTGCGGGAGCACGGGTTTCTTTTGCTCGATACCCAATTCACCACCGAGCATCTGAGGCGCTTTGGAGCAATTGATGTGCCCCGCCGCCTTTATGAACAGATGCTTGCCGAAGCGCTGGAGGAAACGGCGAGGTTCTAAAGAGGGAGAGGCACACCGCCCCCCAACGCTTTCAGCGTGATTCCGCGCCGGAGAAAATCACGAGCCGCCCCACCCGCCTCTCAATTGGTCGCGGGAGCAGGCACGTCGGACGTCTGCTTGCAGCTCTTCAGCCATACATCATAGACGGCATGCTCGATGGCATTGATGCCGGGGCTCTCGGCGAACATCCAGCCGGTAAAGATGCGTCGGATCTGCCGGTCGAGCGTGATTTCGTTCACTTCAACGAAGGCATCCGTCTTCGGCTCCTCAGTCTCAGGTGAGCTGTAGCAGACGCGCGGCGTCACCTGAAGCGCACCGAACTGGACCGTCTCGTCCATATAGACGTCGAAATTGGTGATACGACCGGTGATCTTGTCGATG
>Ga0180217_1004129_pt1 | contig 11664 bp, 10 predicted proteins | sample eDN3rd37CBELigOP_FD_128521 | JGI IMG/M metagenome (GOLD analysis project Ga0180217, IMG submission 128521) | Enriched Organic Plus compost microbial communities from Emeryville, California, USA - eDNA 3rd pass 37_C BE-Lig OP (version 2) (version 2) ... | reverse complement strand
TCACCGCCTCCGAGACCGTCCGTGACCTGGTCATCGGTGTGGCCGACGGGCTGACGGTGCCCTTCGCGCTCGCGGCGGGGCTGTCCGGCGCGGTCGCGGCCAATCCGCTGATCGTTACCGCCGGCCTGGCCGAGATCGCCGCCGGCTGCGTGGCCATGGGGCTCGGCGGCTATCTCGCCGCGCGCACCGACGCGCAGCACTACCTCGCCGAGCGCCGGCGGGAGGAGGAGGAGACCAAGGACTACCCGGACCGCGAGAGGTGGGAGGTCTCCGCCATCCTGCACCGCTACGGGCTGCGCGGAGAGACGCTGCAGCGGGCGACGGAGGCGATCGCGGCCGACCGCAGGCGCTGGGTGGATTTCATGATGCGCTTCGAGCTCGAGCTCTCCGAGCCGGCTGCGGGCCGTGCCGCGCGGAGCGCTGCGACCATCGGCGGCGCCTATGTGGGGGGCGGGCTGATTCCCCTGCTGCCCTACATGCTTCTCGAGGAGCCGGCCCCGGCGCTGGCGCTGTCCTCCACCCTGACCGGCGCGGCGCTGTTCGGCTTCGGCTGGCTGAAGGCCAGCGCGACAGGGCTGCCGCCGCTGCGCGGCGCGGTGCAGACGCTGGCGATCGGCGGCCTGGCCGCCGCCGTGGCCTATGTGGTGGCGAAGCTGGTGGGCGGCTGAGGTGCCCGGTCGCCGGCGGGGGTGAAACGGCCGGCGAGGTGATGCTGCCGGGCCGGCCGACCGGCGGTCCTCCTGCTCCTCTGCCCGGCGGTCGGATTGGCCCCTGCGCCGCCGCGGGAGGCGCCGCACAATCCCTCCGCCTGCGGGCCGTCAGGTGCCTGGTGACGCGGCTGCCTTCTTCCGGCCGAAGATGCGACGCCACAGGGGCTGCCGCTTCTCGGCCTCCTGCACCGCGGTCCGCGCGGCATCGGCGGTGGCCTGTGCCTGCGCCAGCCGATCCCGCTGGAGGTTGTCCAGCCGCTCCGTTGCCGCGGCCGCGCGCCGCTCCGCCTCGTCCGCGCGCCGCTGGGCCTCCTCGGTCTGCCGCATCGCCTCCGTCACCCGCTCCTCGGCCTCGGCGGCCCTTGCCCGTGCCGCCTTGAGTTCCTCCAGGTCCAGGGCGTCGTCCTCGGCCGTCGCCGCCCGAAGCTGCCGGAGATGATCGAGCTGGGCCTCCGCGATCCTGGCCCGCCGGTCCGCTTCCTCGGCTGCCTGGTCGGCCTCCTTGGCCCTGGTGCGGGCGGCCTGTAGCTCTGCCGCCGCCGCCTCCGCTTCGGTGGCCCGCTGCTGCTGGACCTGCCGGAGCATCTCTCCAAGCCGGCCCAGCACCGCGACGGCCTCGCTGGCTCGCCGCTCCGCCGCCTCGGCACGTCCCTCGGCTGCCGTCGCCCTGGCCTGGGCCGCCTCGGCACGCTCCCGCAGCTCCGCGGCCTCGCCCGCCGCACGCGCCTGGGCCTCACGTGCGGCAGCCAGGTCGGCGGCCAGGGTTTCGGCCCGCTGCTCCGCATGCCGGAGGGCTTCCGCGAGGGCCGCGAAGGCGGAGTGGTTGTCGCCCGTGCCGGGCGGCGCCCCGGAGCCGACCGGTTCGGGTGTGAGGTTGCCGGGCACGCCCAGCCGCGTCCTGCCGTCATTGCCCGGCTGTCGGGGCCAGTTCTCGCGGCGGGCACGGCGCCGAACGCTTTCGGGCTTCATGCCCAGGAAGGCCGCTGCTTCCGTGTAGGTCATCCATCGCGTGTCGGGGGAGACGATCGCCCCCGACTGTCGCGCCCCCTGATCGCCATCCGCCATACGCATCACCCCCACATACCGGGGCGGCGGTTCGCCCCGGACGGCGGAGTTTTGACACGAGGCTCTCGGGGGAGCGATGGCTGCGCAAGATTGTTGCGATCCTGTCGCATCCCCGGCCCGGGTGCGCCCCGCTCGCAGGGGGAACGATGGACGCGCCACTCATGCGATCCGGTTCGCGCTGCTGCGGGCCTGGGCGCCGCCTTGCGGAGCCGTGTGGCAGCTCGGCACGCAGATCCAGGACCGTGGCCCAGGGCCAGCCCGGGTCCTGACAGCCACCTGGGCAGGACGCGACGGCGGCGATGGCGAGGAGGTCCCTTGCCCTTGCCGCACCCCCCAAGGCACCGCAGCCCTCCTTGCCGCGACGCCACGGATGGCCTTCCGGCGACTGCGCCGGGCCGCGGACCAGGGCGGGGAGCGACGCAGCGGTCCGGGCGGCGCTGGATGCGGTCCACGGACACTCACCTTGCCTCGGACGACCTTGCTCATCGGCCGCTCCGGTGCGGGACCGTGCTCCGCACCCCCGAGGCTTCGCTGGTCCGGCACCCGCTCCGGCGTCTCCCGCCGGCGGTGGAAGCGCGCCTCCGAGACCTCCCGGCGACGGCGGCCTCGCCGATCCTCCGCCTCCGGGCCAGGTCCGCTCAGGCGGGGAGGATCACGCCCTTTCCCGCATCCTGCCGGTCGAAGACGCGATAGGCCTCCTCCGCCTGGTCAAGCTGCCAGCGATGCGTGAACAGCGCGTCCACGGCGATGCCACGGTCGGCGATGTAGCGCGCGCAGTCCGCCTGGCCGACGGTGGAGAAGGTCCAGGAGCCGATGATGGTCACCTGCCGCCGCAGCAGGTCGCTGCTGACATCCAGCGTGACCTCGCCGCCCTCGCCCACGAAGCAGGCCTTGCCCCAGGTGCGCACGCAGCGCACCGCCTGGGCCCGCGCCTGCGGCGAGGAGGAGCTGTCGAGCGAGGCATGCGCGCCGCGGCCATGCGTCGCGTCGCGGATGGCGCCGACGACATCCGGCGTCTCGGCGGGGTTGATGGTGAGGTCCGCGCCGAATTCCCTGGCGCGGGCGAGCCGGTTCGGGTTCGTGTCCAGCGCGATCACCCGCGCGCCCATGCTGTGCGCGAGCTGCGTGGCCGAGAGCCCCACGGGCCCCTGACCGAAGATCGCGATGGTATGATCCCCCTGCAGGCCGAGCCGCTGCAGCGCGCCCCAGGCCGTGCCCGTGCCGCAGGAGATCGCGGCGCCGGTTTCGAAGGACAGCTCCTCGGGCAGCGGCACCAGGGTACGGGCGGGACATTTCATGTAGCGCGCATGGGCACCATGGCCGGTGGCGCCATAGACCTCCGCCACGCCCTCGACGCAGAGCTGCATCCAGCCGGTGGAGCAGTGTGGGCAGACGCCGCAGCCGCGGTAATGGTGCTGCATCACGCGCTGTCCGATCCGCGCCTGACGCGGCGAAACGGCGCTGCCCACCGCCACCACCACGCCACAGGGCTCGTGCCCCGCGATCACCGGCCCGCCACGGCCGCCGAGGCCGAGCGCGGCCGCCCCATTGCCCGAGGCGCGGTAGAATTTCAGGTCGCTGCCGCACATGCCGGAGGCCTTGATCTCCAGCACCACCTCGTCCGGTCCCGGGGTCGGGTCCGGGAATTCGCGCAGTTCCAGCTTGCGGTCGCCCAGGAAGACCACGCCCTTCATTGTCGTTTCCCCCTTCGTGTCTGGTAGCCCGATCCGGCCCTGCCGGCCGGGGAGCCCCGCCGGCGCCCGGCCGTCAGCGGCTGAGTTCGCGCGTCATCGCCTCGATGCCATCGACGGTCAGTGGGAACATCCGCTCCTCCATGAGGGTCTGCATCATGCGGATGGACATGGTGAAATCCCACATCCCTTCCTGCACGGGATTGAGCCAGGCGGAGCGGCGGAAATGGTCGGTCAGGCGCCGCATCCAGACGGTGCCCGGCTCCTCGTTCCAGTGCTCGACGCTGCCGCCCGGCTCGCGGATCTCGTAGGGGCTCATGCTGGCGTCGCCGACGAGGATCAGCTTCCAGTCAGGGCCGTAGGTGCGCAGCACCTGCCAGGTGGGGACCTCCGTGTCGCGGCGCCGGCGGTTGTCCTTCCACAGCCGCTCATAGGGGCAGTTGTGGAAATAGTAGTGCTCCAAGTGCTTGAACTCCGAGCGCACGGCCGAGAACAGCTCCGAGCAGAGCCGCACATGGTCGTCCATGGACCCGCCGATATCGAGCAGCAGCAGGACCTTCACCGCATTGCGGCGCTCGGGGACGAGCTTCAGGTCGAGGCTGCCGGCATTGTTCGCCGTCGCGCGGATGGTGTCCGGCAGGTCGAGCTCGGTCGCCGCGCCCTGGCGGGCGAAGCGCCGCAAACGGCGCAGCGCGAGCTTCATGTTGCGCGTGCCGATCTCGATGTCGCCGTCGAGATCCCTGAACTCGCGCTTGTCCCACACCTTCACCGCGCGGCGGTTGCGGCTCTCCTCCTGGCCGATGCGCACGCCTTCCGGGTTGTAGCCATAGGCGCCGAAGGGGGAGGTGCCGGCGGTGCCGATCCACTTCGACCCGCCCTGGTGCCGGCCCTTCTGCTCGCGCAGGCGCTGGCGCAGCGTCTCCATCAGCGCGTCGAAGCCCCCGAGGGCCTCGATCGCCTTCCGCTCCTCCTCGGTCAGCAGCTTTTCCGCGAGCTTCCGCAGCCACTCCTCGGGGATCTGCCGGACTGGGTCGCCCTCGGGCGGCTCCAGCCCCTTGAACACCTCGCCGAAGACGCGGTCGAAGCGGTCGAGATGGCGCTCGTCCTTCACCAGCGTGGCGCGCGAGAGGTGGTAGAAATCGTCCACGCTGTACTCGGCGACGCCCTGCTTCATGCCGCGCAGCAGCGTCAGGTATTCCGTGATGCTGGCCGGGATGCCCGCGGCACGCAGGGCGAGGATGAAGTGCGCCAGCATCGTGCCGCTACCGCTGCTGCCGGCGGGAGAGGAAGGCCAGCCGCTCGAACAGGTGCACGTCCTGCTCGTTCTTCAGCAGCGCGCCATAGAGCGGCGGGATGGCCGTGCGCGGGTCCTGGCTGCGCAGCACCTCCGGCGGCAGGTCCTCGATCATCAGCAGCTTCAGCCAGTCCAGCAGCTCGGAGGTCGCCGGCTTCTTCTTCAGTTCCTGCACGCCGCGCAGCTGGAAGAAGACGTTCAGCGCCTCGCGCGCCAGCTCCTGCCTGATGTCGGGGAAATGGGCCTGGACGATGCGCTCCATCGTCTCGCGGTCCGGGAAGCGGATGTAGTGGAAGAAGCAGCGGCGCAGGAAGGCGTCCGGCAGTTCCTTCTCGTTGTTCGAGGTGATGATCACCACCGGACGGTGCTTCGCCGTCACCGTCTGCCGCGTCTCGTAGACGAAGAACTGCATGCGGTCGAGCTCGAGCAGCAGGTCGTTCGGGAACTCGATATCGGCCTTGTCGATCTCGTCGATCAGCAGCACGACGGGCTCGGGCGCCTCGAATGCGTCCCAGAGCTTGCCGCGCACGATGTAGTTGGCGATGTCATGCACCCGCGGGTCGCCGAGCTGCCCGTCGCGCAGGCGCGAGACGGCATCGTACTCGTAGAGGCCCTGCTGCGCCTTGGTGCTGGACTTGATGTGCCACTCGATCAGCGGCAGGCCAAGGGCGCGCGCCACCTCCTGCGCCAGCACGGTCTTGCCGGTGCCCGGCTCGCCCTTCACCAGCAGGGGGCGCTGCAGGGCAACGGCGGCATTCACCGCAACCTCGAGGTCACGGGAGGCAATGTAGGTGGCGGTACCCTGGAAACGCTTCAATGGATCCTCCCGCGGCTCTCGCCAGGAAGGTGCCGCCGATCCCAGGGGCCGGCAAGGTCGCATTCGCGACCGGCTGGCCGCATCCGGTGCGCAAGCGGCCAGGCACGGACCGCCCCCGGAAGGCCGCAGACCCGGCCGGGCGTGCCACGGATGGAGGCCGGCCGCCGGCAGAAGGGCTGCGGGGGCATGGCCCGCCCGGGCGGCGATCCGGAGGCCCGACGGGTTCAGGCCTTTGCCAGCCCCGCCGCCTTCATCGCGCTGCCGAGGGATGCGTCCTGCGTCTCGAGGTGGCGCGCGAAGCCGGCGGCATCGCCCCAGAGCAGGCCGAAGCCGCGGGCGTTCATGAAATCCTGGTACTCGTGGCTGTCGTAGACGCGCTTCAGGCCGGCTTCCAACGCCGTCCGCGCCTCCTGCGGCATGTTCCGCGGCCCGGCGATGCCGCGCCAGGCGCCGGCGGTCCAGTCGAGGTTCATGGCCTCCTTCAGCGTCGGGATGTCCGGCCAGACCGGGAGGCGTTGCGGCCCCATCACCACCAGGCTGCGTGCCCGCCCCGCATCCAGCATCGCCCGCGCCTCCACCACCGAGTTCGTCGTGAGGTCGAGTCCGCCCGCGGCCAGGTCCTGCATCGCGGGCGCGGCGCCGTTGGAGGGCACCCAGCGCACATGATCGGGCTGCAGGTCCATGGCGACCAGCCAGCCGGCGAGCGCCAAGTGCCATGTGCCGCCCTGGCCCGTGCCGGAGGCCTTGAGCTGCCCGGGGCGGCTGGCCTTGATGGCCTCGGCGCACTGGCGGATGTCCTTCCATGGCGAGCTGGTGTTCACCTGCACGCCCGCGGGATCGAAGTTCATCAGTGACAGCGGCGTGTAGTCGCGGAAGGTGATCTGCGTCAGCCCTTGCCAGTGCAGCATGCAGATCTCGGAGGTGAGCATGCCGATCGTGTAGCCATCGGGCTGGGCCTGGACGATGGCCGCGTGGCCCACCACGCCGTTGCCGCCGGTGCGGTTCACCACGTTGAAAGGCTGGCCCAGCTCCTTCTCCAGCAGCGAGGCGATGATGCGCAGCACGGCATCCGTGCCGCCGCCGGCGGCCCAGGGGCAGATCATCTGCACGGGGCGGCTGGGCCAGCCTGCCTGCGCAAGCGCCGGGCGAGCCAGCACGATGCCGCCGGAGGCGGCGAGCAGCGTGCGGCGGGAAAGCGTGTTCATCCTGGCGTGACCTCCGGTTGGCGCCGCCCATGCGTCCGGGCGGCGCTGTCGTTGCGCAAATTGCTACTCCGCGGCCTCGGTCGGCCGCAAGCGTGCAGGCCGCAGCCGCCGCACGACCCAGATGACGACGGGCCAGAGCACCGCCGTGAAGGTCAGCGCCGCCAGCACGCCGCTGATCGGCCGCTCGACGAAGGGAGCAAGGCTGCCATCGGACTTGATGAGCGAGGTGATGAAGTTCTGCTCCACCATCCTGCCCATGACGATGCCAAGCACCAGCGCCGCCACGGGATAGCCGTTGCGCTCCATCAGGAAGCCGAGGCAGCCGAAAGCCGCCACCAGCACCACGGCGAACAGGTTGTTGCCGATGGCATAGGCACCCACGGCGCAGAGCAGCAGGATCACCGGCATCACCGCCGCCCGCGGCGCCCGCAGCACCAGGGTGGAGGTGCGGATCATCGCGATCCCCAACGGGAGCATCACGATGTTCGCCAGGATGAAGATGAGATAGAGCGCGTACATGGAGGACGCGTTCTCGGTGAACAGCGTCGGTCCGGGATTCAGCCCCTTCATGTAGAGCACCCCGATCGCGATCGCCGTGATGGTGTCGCCCGGGATGCCGAAGAGCAGCGCGGGGACCCAGCTGCTGGCGAGCGCGGAGTTGTTTGCCGCCCCGGCCTCCACCAGCCCTTCCGGGTGGCCCGTGCCGAATTTCTCGCGCTCCCTGGAGAACTTCTTCGCCGCCGCATAGCTGATCCAGGCCGCCATGTCCGCGCCGGCGCCCGGCAGGATGCCGACGATGACGCCAATGATGTTCCCCCGGACCAGCGGCTTCGGATAGCGCTTCGTGAGCGCCCACTGTCCCGCCAGGATGCTGCCGAAGCGGCGGCGCGGTATGGGCGGCGGTTCGGGCATCAGCAGCGCGCGCATCACCTGTGCCACGGCGAAGACGCCGACCAGGGCGGGGATCGGCTCGATCCCTCCCAGCAGGTCCGTGACGCCGAAGGTGAAGCGCGGCGTGCCCGCCGGGTTCTCGACGCCGATGCAGGAGACCAGCAGCCCCATCAGCATCGCCGCGATGGCCTTCACCGGCGAGGAGCGCGCGACCAGGGTCGCGCACATCAGCCCGAGCAGAGCCAGCCAGAAATACTCGAAGGTCGAGAAGGACAGCGCGATCTCCGCCAGGCTCGGTGCCAGCACCATCAGCGCCAGCGTGCCGACGATGCCGCCGATGGCGCTGAACCAGAGCCCGATGCCGAGCGCCATCTCCGCCTGGCCCTTGCGGGTCATGGCGTAGGACTCGTCGGTATAGGCCGCCGAGGCCGGGGTACCGGGGATGCGCAGCAGGCAGCCCGGGATGTCACCGGAGAAGATCGCCATGGCCGAGGCGGTGATGATCGTCGCCACGGCCGCGATGGGCGAGAGATAGAAGGTGACCGGCACCAGCAGCGCCGTCGCCATGGTGGCGGTCAGCCCCGGCAGGGCCCCGATCACCAGCCCATAGACGGCGGAGGCGAGGATTGCCGCCACCACGTCCGGCGCGGCGATCAGCGCCGCGCCTTCGATCAGGCCTTCCATGTCACCACGGCGCCGCGAGCAGGCCGTCGGGCAGGGGCACCCGCAGCAATTTGTAGAACACCAGGTGGATGCCGAGCGGCGCCAGCACCGCGAGCGGAATCGCCAGCCTTGGCCGCGCCCCGAAGGCGAAGGCGACCGTCAGCACCAGGCCTGCTGCCGTCAGCAGGAAGCCCAGGCTCTCCACGACCAGCACATAGGCCAGCAGCAGCGTCGGCGGCAGCAGCGCGCGCAGGCCGTAGAGCCAGGTTCCGGAGGTGGACTCGTCCTCCTCGACCTCGAAGCTGTGGCCGATGCCGAGCGCGATCATCAGGCCGCAGCCGACGAGCCCGAACCCGATCAGCATGGGAAAGGCGGCGGGACCGACATCCTGCCCGGGCACGGCGGGCAGGCGCGACCCACCCCAGGCTGCGAGCCCGCCGAGCGCCACCAGGACCGTGCCGGTCACCCGGTCGGAAAGCTGCACGACGCATCCTCCTGTATTCTCTTTGATCACCACTCTACAGGTGCGACGCGGCTGCTCCAGCCCCTTCCATGGGCGCGGCAGGCGCGCCTTCATGGATGGATCGTTCCGGGCGAGCGATGCGGGGATTTGGCGCCGCGTACGGGCCGGTCTAAGACCGGCAGGGCGGGCCGGTGCCCGCCCGGGAGATGTTCCGCATGCAACACGCCGCCGCATGAGCCCTGCCTGGCACAGCCTGCCCCGATCCATCGGGGCGACGATGCGCGGGCTGGAGGAGGCCGGCTACATCGCCAGCCAGCCGATCGCCACCGCGGTCTATCTGGCGCACCACCTGCAGAAGCCGATCCTGGTCGAGGGCCCCGCCGGCGTGGGGAAGACCGAGCTCGCGAAGGCTGTCGCCTCCTGGCTCGGCCTCGGCCTGATCCGCATGCAGTGCTACGAGGGGCTGGACGAGGCCAAGGCGCTGTACGAATGGAAGTACGGCAAGCAGCTCCTCTACACCCAGATCCTGAAGGACAAGCTGGGCACGCTGCTCGGCGCCGAAAGCACGCTGGAAGCCGCCGTCGAGCGGCTGCACGGCGTGGGCGACCTGTTCTTCTCCGAGCATTTCCTCGAGCCTCGGCCCCTGCTGCGCGCTCTCCGCGCGCCCGAGGGCGCCGTGCTGCTGGTGGACGAGGTGGACAAGGCCGACCAGGAGTTCGAGGCCTTCCTGCTAGAGATCCTGTCCGACTACCAGGTCAGTATCCCGGAGATCGGCACGGTGCGCGCCGAGGTGCCGCCGATCGTGCTGCTCACCTCCAACTCCATGCGGGACCTGGGCGATGCGCTGAAGCGGCGCTGCCTGCACCTGCATATCGGCCTGCCCGATGCGAAGCTGGAAGGCCGCATCGTCGCCGCACGCGTGCCCGGCGTGGCGGAGTCGCTGCGCCACCAGCTGGTGAGCTTCGTGCAGGGGCTGCGCGGGCTGGACCTGAAGAAGCTGCCCTCGGTCAGCGAGACGCTGGACTGGGCGCGCGTGCTGGTGCTGCTGCATGCGCGCGAGCTGGATGCGGAACTGGTCCGCGGCACGCTGAACGTGCTGCTCAAGTTCGAGAGCGACATCGAAGCCGCCGAGCCGCGCTTGTCGGAGCTACTGGACAAGGCGCGGCGCGAGGCCGAGATCCTGGGCTGAGTCGCGCATGGACGGTCCGCTGATCGACTTCTTCCGTGCCGCCCGCAGCGCCGGGCTGCGCATCTCGCCGGCCGAGAGCATCGATGCGGCGCGTGCGGTGCGGGTGGTCGGGTGGGAGGACCGCGAGACGCTGCGGGACACGCTCTCCCTGGTGCTGGCCAAGACAGTGGAGGAGAAGCAGCAGTTCGAGGACTGCTTCGCTCTCTTCTTCCGCCGCGATTCCCTGCGCCCCGAGGCCGAGACGCCCGGCGAGGCGCCGGCGTCATCCCCTCAGGACGTCGCCTTCGGCGAAGGAGAGGGCGGGGGCGGCGGCAGCGCGCTGGGACGCATGCTGCTCGCCGGCGACCAGGCCAGCCTCGCCGCGGCGATGGAGGCGGCGGCGGATGAGGTCGGCGTGCGCAACATCGCCGTCTTCACCCAGGTGAACCTCTTCGCCCGCCGCATCCTGGAGCGCATGGGCCTGGCCGCGCTGGAGCGTGACATCACCGCGGCCGAGGGCACGCCCACCGGCGCCCGCCTGCGCCGCGGCCGCGACCTGCTGCGCGAGCAGGCGCGCGACCTGGTGCAGCAGAACCTGCTGCTCTTTGCGCAGGGCGAGACCGAGCGCTGGCGCGAGCGGATGCTGGCCCAGACGCGCCTGACCGCCATCGACCGCCGTGACCAGGAGCGCATGCGCATCCTGGTCCGCGCCATGGCGCGCCGGCTGGCGGTGCAGTACGGCCGCACCCGGCGCCGGGACCGGCGCGGCGTGCTCGACGCGCGGCGGACCCTGCGGCGCAACATGGCCTGGGGCGGGCTGCCCTTCCTGACGGTCTGGAAGCAGCAGCGCATCGACAAGCCGCGCTTGGTGGTGCTGTGCGACGTCAGCGGCTCCGTCGCCGCCTTCGCGCAGTTCCTGCTGCTGTTCCTCTACGCCATGAAGGAGGCGCTCTCCGGCCTGCGCGCCTTCGCCTTCGCCGGCGATCTGATCGAGGTGAGCGAGATCCTGGAGCGTGAGGAAACCGAGGCTGCCATCTCCAGGATCATGGCGAAGGTCGGCTTCGGCTCCTCCAACTACGGCAATTCCCTGGCGGATTTCGAGCGCGGCTTCATGTCCATCCTGGACAGCCGCACCACCGTCATCATCCTGGGAGACGGGCGGGGCAACCGCACCGACCCGCGCGTGGACATCCTGCAGCGCATGGCGAACCGCTCGAAGCAGGTGATCTGGCTAAACCCCGAGCCGCGCACCTTCTGGGGCACCGGCGACTCCGACATGCTGCGCTATGCGCCGCATTGTCGGGTGACGGCGGTGTGCAGCACGCTGCAGCAGCTCGACCGTGTGGTGAGCGACCTGCTGAAGAATACGCGCTAGGGCGAAGCCCGTTCGGGTGGAAGCGCCCGAATGAGCGAGGATGCTCGTGAAAGAAGGCCGGGGCATGTTCCGTGAGCCGGGGCGAATGGAACATGCTCCAGCGCAGTCCCGGATGTCGCTGCGGGCCAGGATGATGCTGGCCGGGATGGCCGGCGGGTTCCGGGTCCGCCTGATCCTCGCGGCAGCCGGTTCGGTGCCCGCGCTGCCGCCCCTCCCGAACTCAGGTGACTGCGCTTCAGCGCCGGAAGAAATGCGTGCCCAGGATCTCGATCACCACCACCCGGTCCGGGAGGCGCCGGCCCGTGTAGAGCATTTTCACCAC